>VFQO010007600.1_pt1 | contig 40178 bp, 79 predicted proteins | sample 3512331 | NCBI WGS metagenome assembly VFQO01 (sample SAMN10412371, study PRJNA504923) | tailings metagenome | isolation source: Replicate 3 from Balatoc abandoned mine | place: Philippines: Itogon, Benguet | collected 2017-08-28 | reverse complement strand
CCACCAAAGCAGGCAGGTCGGGCGGCGCCGCGCTGCCCAGGTCTGCACCGCCGCTGCCGCTGCCAGAGGCGTCACTTGCACCCGCAGAAGTCAGCATTTCCCGGCGAGCGCGAGACATGACCTCCTCCTGGAACTCCCTGCCAGGTGGGAGGCAGGTAGGATGGGGAGGCAGGAGGAGGGAGGGTGAGCTGAGGCAGGGAGCAGGCTGTGGGCAGTGAGCACGGCTATGCGCACAACAGGCTGAGAGGCAGAGGGGCCGGCGCACCAGGGCAGCAGCAGTCGAACCGTGCGCACCGACAGGCTACATACACGGGCTGCCTTTGCTCCCTCCAGAGGCTGCACAGCCGCACCTGATGGTTTGCCGCGTTTCAGCGTCCCACTTGCCGAACTCGGCGAGCGCGTCGCCCAGCGCCGCCCCCAGCCGCTCGTTCAGCACTTCTGCCAACGCCCTGCCCACAAAGAACGCCTCCAGCATGTTGCGGCTGTCGCTGGCTGCAAGGGAGAGAGGGGCAGTGCGAGCAAGCTCGGCCGAGCCGTGCGGCAGCAGGTGTGCGGGCGCACTGCAGGTAGCGGCGGCGGCGGCAGCTCACCACTAGAGGCCGCATCCCTGCTGCTAGCCCGTATCCTAGTGGCTGCCACTGCTCGGCTGGCTGGCCGTTGGGCGCGGGCGAGCGCCGCTGGTTGCAAGCTGAGCGGTCGGGTGCGGCACGCTGCTGCCATGCTGACGCGTATATAGGAACGCGGTTGATCCACTGAGTGTTGTAAACAAGGCCACGGCCGTCTGGGCTCGGCTGTGTCTGCAACTCTCTTGCACATGGGCCGCCAGCCGCATTGGGGCATTGCTCTGCGGTTTCAGTAATCGCACATCACCTTGCAATCTCTCCGGCCTGCGTCGGACTTACAGGGTGTGCGCAGGCGACGTTGTGCAAACCCTCTTCGCCTGTGGCCGCGCTAGCCAGGCCAGTGCGCTGCCCTTGAGAGAGAAACAAGAGTCTTCCTTGATATCAGCGGCGGCGCACCCTTGCTCAGGCGGCACCTGCAGCAGCGGCGGCGGCGGCGGCCTGCGAGCGGCAGCAACCTTGCGCAGCCATGGCGGGCGGCGGAGGAGCCCTGCCCGAGCCGGGCTTTCTGGACATCCCCACCTTCACCATCGCGGCCGTCCTGGCCTGCTTCCTGCTGGCGTCGATGATCTTTGAGAAGGTGCGCCAGCGAGGCAGGGGGGGGCGGTTTCATGGCAACAGAGAAGCCAGCCCCGTAGTGCTCGGCCAGTTCGATGCTGAGAGCTCTACCATTGTTGTTTTCCTGACGTGAAATCGGCACCATGTATGCCTCCCCTGCAGTCCACGCACTGGCTGATCCAGTTCCTGAAGAAGCGCAAGCGCAACGGGCTGGCGCAGGCGGTCAGCAACCTAATCACCGAGCTGACGCTCGTGGGCTTCATCGCCCTGCTGCTGACCGTGCTGCAAGGACCCATCTCCAAGATCTGCGGTGCGTGTGGGCGCAGCTAGGCTGAGCGGTTGTCTTGTGGCAATGGCACTAGTTCAAGCCCGTTAGTGAACCTCTGAGAGTGAGCTGTCGCTGGCAGGCCAGGCGGCCGGTGCTCATTGCACGTGGCTCAATTTTGTTTCGTTCGTTCCTTGCCCACAGTGTCTTACCGGCCGGGGTCATACGACTTGTGGACGCTCATCAGGTGCTGCAGTGCGCAGCTGGCTGCTGTCCTTCTAATGCAATGCTCGTCTTGTGGTGCTGTTGCAAGTTGGGAAGCTGGCTGGGTGTACGGTTGAAGTGTACCCCCTGCCATTCCAAGGCAGTACAGCGCACGTGTCGCACTGCACCCACCCCTTTCTGCAGCAACGTCAAAGGCTGCGACTGCTGCCTGAGCGACACGGCCACCGTGGGCGCCTGCTTCCAAGTCGACCGCCAGTGCGGCCCCGAGTATTGCAACTGTGAGTCGTGCATGCGAAAGCTGCTGCTCCGCTTTCGCTTGCTGTTGCGGTCACACTGCCAGCTGTGTGGTGCCCAGCTCGGGCCAGGTGCCTGCCGCAGCCACCTCATGTCATGTCATTCTCTCATTGCAAGGTATGACCTGCCAAATATCTCTGCAGGCGATGCGCAGAACCCCGGCTGTGTGGTCCCGCCCGACACCCTGACCGACCTCTTGGCAGAGTGGCGGGCAGACCCTGTGTGCGGCGTCGGCAACTCGACCGCCGATGCAGCGGTGGCATGCACTGCGGACTACCTCGCTCGGGCGGCCGAGAGCCCGGAGGCTGAGACAGCCACCTCCCTGCTCAAGCTCGAGTGCGACGGAATGGTGCAGAGGGACACTGGCGCGTGTGGGGCGGGCCGCATGCCGCTCATCAGTGTGACGGCGCAGCACCAGATCCACATCTTCATCTTTTCGGTGCGTAGCACATGCTATGGGTGCATGTGCGGGAAGCAGAGCGGCTGTCGGCCATTGTTTTCACGGCCTCTGGCTGGCGCCTTTGTTACCGACCCGTTGCAGCACCTCATGTGCCCTGTTTCACTTGTGCCTCACTGCCCCGCTACCACCACCAAACTTCCTCCCCCTCCTGGCAGGTGGCCATGATGCATGTGGCGCTGGGCGTGGTGTGCGTGCTGCTGGCCAGCTGGCGCATCCGGTCGTGGCGCAGGATGTGCTCCGACGAAGACGAACACGTGCAGCGGTGCGCAGGGGGTGGCTGCTGGCGTGCTTGTTGTGCGTCAGTTTAGCAGCTGAGGCTGTTGTCATGCCGGGCAGCGAGCATCTAGGCTCTCAAGTCCCGTGAGATGCTCACTGGCCTTGCGTCCCTGCCCGCCCTCCGGTGCTGCGCAGCGTGCAGACCATTCTGCACGGCAGCCAGCCCCCCTCCCAGCGGTGGCGCTCAACTGTGTTAAGTCGCTGGGGTGCGCTGGGCATGCGCCTGCACCGCTCTGCCACCGCGCCGCCCGTGACGCTGGCAGCCGGGGCTGCTGCTAGCCTTGGCGGCGGCAGCGCAGCCAATGGCAAGGAAGCTGAAGCGTCTCAGCAGGCGCAGCAGCAGGAGGATGGAGCGGAGGAGCAGCAGGCGCAGGCCTCGCAGCAGGGCGGGCAGCAGGAGCCGCAGCAGCAGCGCAGCATGCGGTTCAGCGATGTGGTGAAAGCCGCTGCCTCTCTCAAGGCTGTTGGCTCGGCAGCGTCGCTCGGCACCAAGCCAGAGGACGGCAGCAGCATTGGCGAAGTGGAACAGGGGGATAGCAGCAGTGATGCCGACAGGTCGGCGCACAAACATGGCAGCAGTGCAGAGTTTGGTGCCGCTGGCACAGCTGGCGCCGCCCACCCTGCCACAGATGACACAGCGGCAGCCGAGGCGGCGGCAGCAGCAGCGGCGGCAGCGGCCGAGGCAGGGGAAGCGGGCAGTGAGGTTACGCCGGCCCCGCGGCCACTGCCAACTGTCGCCAGCTTCAGCGCACTCTCAGTGGAGGGCAGCCAGTTGTCACAAGGGCCGACAGCCTCTCCGCGGCAGGTGGGATTTAGCGCCGCAACTGAGGCGGCGGGCACAGCGGCGCCGCAGCATGCCAAGCCCGCCCCGCGAGCCCAAAAGTCCAAGCTCATCCGCCGGTGCGCTGGACGCCGCTTGCTGCTCATGATGTTTAGCATGAAACTCCTGTGGGGCTTGCGCTTCCTGCACTGCTTGCCTGATGGCCTGCTTGCTCTGCTGTTCCAACCGCCTTGCTGTCGTCTTCATCCCTCGGCCCCAGCCCTACCATCTTCCTCTGGCCCCTTTGCCTTGGCACCCCTGCAGCACCAGCACGATCAAGCGGGGCGACCACGTGGGCTGGCTGCAGGAGCAGGCCATCTGCCTGGCATACCTCTTCTGGCCGGTGCCCGTCAGCCATGAAGACATCCGACTCATGCGCGCATCCTTCATGCTCACCCACCGCGTGCCGCCAGGTGGGTGGTTCCGCGAGGACTGTTTGCCGGGAATGGGCTCTGAAGAGTAGCAGCTTAGTACGGCTGCTGCGCGGCATGTGCGGCGTGTCACAAGCATGCGCATGTGGGCACAGGGTGCACGGCTGAAGTTCACCCTTGCTGCCCCGCTGTCTCGTGTGCAGCCTTTGACTTTTGGCGGTACCTCACGGAGAGCATGGAGGATGATTTCAGCAACATTGTTGGCGTGAATTTGGAAATGGTGAGCTGACTAGGGGCCAAAGCACGCATGCGATAGGAAGATGCAGCGCCGCGTGCAGTGTTGCCGCCTGATTGCAAACAAACCCATTGTCCCCCTCCATGCCCTTTCTGAACAGTGGGTCACCATGGTCCTGTTTGTGCTGATCTCCGGCCCGCTGGGCTGGGCAGCTCTGCTGTTCCTATGCATCGCCGCCGCGCTGCTGCTGGTCGTCAACCATAAGCTGATCAGCATCACACGGTGGGTGGGCATCTGGGTGCACGGTTGGGTGAGTGGGTGGACTGATTGGGAGGCGCATGCGCAGACGCTGCTAGTCCAGCTGGACCGGACATTGCCAACACAGCAGCCTTCACGTTCCGTGCAGCTACACCACGATTGCTCCAGACCTGCCTGCTACTGCAACGCCAGTGGCGCCATGCACACACCCACACGCACGCAACCTGCCCTGGCCCCTGGCAATGCAGGCACGTGTGCCGCGGCTGTCGAGCCAACCACCTGACCAAGGATGTGTTTTGGGCGTCCCGCCCCACGCTGATGCTGCATCCTATCAAATACATATTATTTCTCTGTTCCTTCCTGTTTGGGTCTGCGGTGAGTGATCTACAAGGCAGCGCATGCACACGGCTCCAGGCAGCCCTGATGAGGAACCAGCCGCCGCTCAGCGCCAAGCGGCGCCTTGCCTGATGTGATGCACTTGCTGAGCCGGATGTCTGCACCTTGCTGCAGGTATTTTTCGTGTGGTCATTTGGCGCACTGTCCTGCCCCTTCACCTCCGCCGGCAACAAGTTCTACTTTGCCTGGAGCGCGCCATGGTGAGCGGGCAACAGACGCGTGCCTTGAACAAACAAACTCAGCAGCTGTGGTGCATCGTTCCGGCTGTGGTCAGCACAGCTTTCCGCCATGAACCTTTCCTGCGCATCACCTCTTTCTTGATGTAAACCAGCTCACCTGCTCAATTTCCTGCACGCCCAACCGCCCCGCCCGCAGGTACCTCTCTCTTATCTTCGCTGGCGTCGTGTTTGTGGACCTGTCCCTGCGCACCCTGCCCCTCTACTCCCTGGCAGTGCAAATGGGCAGCGAGTTCAAGCACCGTAAGCACTGCTCCTTCCGGGCCTTACCACGCCATTGAAGCTTTGTTTGCACGACTGCATGTGCGCTTGTACAGCAACCATGCCGAGAGGCTCTAGGACCGCGCCGCCCCCTCACACATCCTCCCTCCCTGTCACCCGCCTGCAGACATGCTGCCGCGGGGCGTGCGTGAGAAGCTGCTGGTCATTGCTCAGCACATCAAGAAGAAGCACAAGGAGCAGCAAAAAGCAGCGGCGGCGGCCGAGGGTGGCGGCGTGCGCAGCAAAGTGCGCCAGGTCACGCAGCGGCTGGCAAGCTGAGGCTGGTACACAGCATGACGGCCTTGATATCACTATACATGCGCTTATCCGTTAGCTCTCGTTGCCACTAAGATCACTGCACATGTTTGTTATAGCACCATACCTGCTCTTCATGGTAAACTGCATTTCATTGGCGCCTGCCGCTCTGCCTCAGCCAACGGTTCACCAAAGCAGCCTTTCCTGCTTCCCATATCCTCATGTCAATAAAGTGCTGGGCGCAGATTACACGCCTTGGCATTGAGTACAAAGCAGTTGCGGCACGCACGATGAAAGCTGTACAGTTCAGCGCTCGCGCACATCCTATCTTCCTTCCTGGTTTGGTTGGTCACCCTTGGCAGGCACCCGCTTGGTGCAGCGGGGCCCCGCCAGCTGCACCTCCCGACTGCTTTTCAGCCAGGCGATGCTGACCCAAATTCTGCCTTCCTGAGTGGCATTGCTGCCGCTGTGACTGCTGCTGTCTGCCTACACACCCTACTGCGCTCCGCGGGCACTCTCGCTTGCTGTGCTGCTCTGACGCTCTGACGCTGGCTGGACGCCTCACTGCATCTTGCGGAGCGTGGCCACCGCGGCCCCACAGCCGATGACCATGACGGATAGCGTCACGATCGCCGCCAGCGCCTGCTCGGGCCGCACCACAGGCTTGCGCTCGCGGTGCTGCGCCTCCTGCGCCTGCACCTGCGCCGCAGCCGCCAGGGCCGCCTCTGCCGCCGCCAGCTCCTTGCTCTTGGCATCCAGGGCGCGGTCGGCGCCATCGGCACGCCTCACGGCCGCCTTGAGCAGCTTGTTGGCCTCGTTCAGCGACTGGCGCAGCTCAGCCTCACGCTGCACACCGAGTGAGGGCAACACGGCAAAAGGGTGTGTTCGCAATACAAGCAGGGCATTGCAGCAAGTGACATGACAGCTGCCGCATGTAGAGCGCAAGCCCTGCTGCACACACCACGGCTACTTGGCAGGCTTGCAAAACACCCACCTGGGAGGCCCTGCTCTCGGCAGCGGCCTTGCTCTCCAGCTTGCGGGCGGCTGCCTGGGCATTGCGCTCAGCCGCGGCCTGCGCGGCCTGGGCAGTGGCAGCGGCCTCCCGTGCCGCCGCCAGCTCAGCCAGCAGCGCCGCATTCTCCTGCTCCAGCGCGGCCGTGCGGTTGGCGGCAGACTGGCTGGCGCTGCGCAGGCTGGCGGCCTCCCCCTCCAGCTGGCTGCTGCGGGAGTTGGCCTGCGGGTGAGGGATGAACATGGACAAGGGAGGGCTGGTTGATGCGAATTGGAGTCGTTGCCCCTTGCTCCTGTCCAATGCTTGGCTGCCTGCACCTGCCGCCTACTATCAAGCTGCATTGCGAGCTCAGATGCCGGCAGTGCAAAGCCTTAAGCCCCTCCCACCTGCTCCACCAGGCGCTCCAGCTGGCGCAGCTGGCCGGCATGCAGCTCCTTCTGAGCAGTGATGGTGTCGCGCTGCAGTGCCTTGGACTCCGCCACCTGAGGAGGGAAGTGTTGCGTGAGATGCGGATGTGAGCAATGGACAACAGCAAGGGTATGGAATATCAACAGGCACACGCAGAAAGGCACAAGCATGCATATCACCCGCAGATACAGTCCCCGCACCTTCTTCAGCAGGGCGCTCTGCTCAGCCAGCTGCGTCTCGCGGGCGGTCAGCGCCTGCGAAAGCCCGTTCACCTGCAGCAGCAGCGGCAGTGGGTTTGCCCGGTTGGATGAGAAGAGGGTCACTTGCATTCCCAATACCACAACCACCGATCCTGTATTCCACCCGCGCATCCTCCCGCCTTGCCTCTCCCGCACATCACCCCTCCCAAGCTTGCCTGAGCATTCAGAGCAGCGCGCTCCTGCGCCACAGCGGTCAGCTCCGTCTCGCGAGCCCGCAGCTCATCAGCCATCTGCCACATCTGCTGAGCGGCGGCTGCGGCACCCGCCATCTCTGCTGCGCGCCGCTCCGCAGCCTCCTTCTCAGCAGCCACGCCCGCCAGGCGGGCCTCCAGAGCGGCAATCTCCTCCTGCATACAGGTGTGTGTGGGGACAGCAGGCAACATCTGTCAGCAGCAGGAACCTCGTTCCCTCCTCGTTCTCGTCTGTCTTGCCCTCCATTTACACCGGGCACACCAATCTAGCAAAGCAAGGGGTAGGCATTGAAGGTACAGGGAAGCACGCAGGCATTAACACTAGCGCTAGGTAAAAGGAGTACGGGCGGCACCAAATGCGGCGCCAGCCATCAAAGTGGGAACATTGTGTGCTATTTCATGCAGCGCCCGGGAGCCATTTGCCCCGCTGCTGCCATCGTCCATCACACCACATGCCGCTGCCGCTCAGAACAGCCCCAGCCGCTCCATTCCGGCGCAGAGCCACAGCAGGATGCGCAGGCCAAAGTAGGCCAGCTGCAGCAGCGGCAGCGTTGCCACCGCGACAGCCAGCGAACCACCCGCCTGCGCCTGCGCCACGCGTGCCTCCGCCTGCTCCAGCGCCAGGCTGGCCGCCTCCTCACGTGCAGCTGCCAGCGCCGCCTCCAGCTCCTGAGGCAGGGCAGCGTGCAGGCCAGCAGCGGGCATGAGCGACAGTGGGCCCTTGGAGCGGTGCGGTGCGTTACATGCGCATCACCGTACAAAGGGCGCAGTGCGCCACAATGGCGCCCCAAATCAGCAGCTGCCGCACCTGGACCTGGCTGGCTGCTGCCGTCCGGCCCTTCTGCTCCTGCGCGAGCTGCGCGGACAGCGCGGCCACACGCTCCTGCAGCTCGCTCTGCTGCTGTGCACTGCTGTCGCTCAGGCGGGCCGCCTCCTCAGCGCGCGCCGCCGCCTCCTGCTGCGCGTTCAGCGCCTTGGCCTGCGCCGCCTCCAGCTCAGCACGCAGCGCCTGCAAGGGTTAGGAACGCAGCATTATTGTTGAAGCAGTCAGGACGCATGGCAACTGCTGTGCGGCAGAAATCAGCAGCACATCACTGCCTTGTACTCGCTCTTCCCTGTGCCATCAAAGCTTACCTCAGCCTGCTTGTCAGCGCTCAATGCCTTGGCCTCTGCCGCCTCCAGCGCCTGCAGTCGGGGCAGCGGCCGGGAAGTTGAACATGCTGCCAGCACGCCACGGACGCCCGATCAGTACACACACCAAAGTCCTCGTTCTGCCAGCCAGGCCCACCTGCTGCAGGCCGCGCAGCTTGTGCATGCTGAGCTGCGCCACGCGCTTGGCAGCCTCGCCGCCAGGCGTGCCCTGCACCTGCAGCAATGTGGTCGCAGGGGAGAGTGTGACGGTTAATTGAACTTCAGCATACAGTGCGCACCAAGCTTCAGTGCACAAGCTTTGGCGTAGAAGGCCAGCAGGCACCCTCCCAGACCACCCTGCCCACCTTGGCAGCCTCCAGGTCAGACAGCGCAGCGCTCAGCGCGCTCTCCAGCTCAGCAGCGTGCTGCTCGGCAGCGGCCTTGGCTGCTGCCAGCTCGTCGCGCTCAGCGCGCGCCTCCGCCACCATGTCCAGCCAGGCTGCAGTGGAGGGTTAGGAGCGAGAGTTAGTTGATGGTAGTTGGTGACAGGGCAAGCGGTCGGGCCACATCTACTGTGTCCTGCCCTTCACTGGCAAACAGGTGCAGTGCATAGTCCTGCCCACCTGCATCACCCTGCGCCTCGCCGTCGCCACTGCCGGCCAGCGCGTTGGCCAGGCTCTGCAGAGGTGTGAAAAGACAGGTTGGATTCAAGAGACATCCGGCATGCTAACGCTACAACCCGCACAGCTGTGCCATCTGCAGGCTACCAGTGTGCGCATTGCCCAGCCTCACCTCCCCAAGGTGAGCCACGCTGTCGCGCAGGCTGTCAATCTCCTGCAGCAGGCGTGCAGACAGACGAGTTGTCAAGCCGGTCAACACCCCAGGGAGCATCAGTCATCAACCACCGAGCAGGCTTCAAGCTGCAATGCCAACCCGACCACCGACCTGGTTCAGCTCGTCGCACTTGTCGGTGAGGCGGGTCACCTCAGCCTCAGCAGCGGCCTTGGCACTCTCCAGCTCGCCGCGGGCCGCAGCATCCCCGCGCTGCGCCTCCCGCAGGCGAGAGACCTCCGCGGTCAAGCGAAGCTGCTCTGCCTCCCAGTTGGCCGCCTGGGCAGAAGGGGGAGGGGCAGGAAGGGGTGGGTGGCGTGCACAGGCGGCAGCATGCCAAGCTGCCTGTCTTGCACCCAAATAGTGCTAGTCCGACCGCGCATGCAGCGCAATATGCATCCAGCAGGCACTCACCCCCGTGCCCAGATCCGCTGCCCGGCGCTCCTGCGCCGCCAGATCAGCCTCCAGCTGAGCCACCCGGCCCTGGGCGGCCTGCGCAGCGGCCTCGCTGGCCGCCAGCTCAGCCTGCAGAGCGGTGATGCGCTCCCGGGCAGCCGCCAGCTGCTTGGCGCCGTCCTGGGCCTCTGCGGCAGCGGCACCAGCCCGCTGCTTCTCAGCGCGGGCCGCCTCCAGCGCCGCCTGCACCACCGCCTGCTCCTCAGCCAGCTTGCTGGCCACACCCTGCTGCTTCTTCAGGTCGGCACGCAGCTGCTTCACCGTGGCGCGTGCAGACTCCGCCTCCGCGGCACCAGCCGCCACTGCCGCCTGCGCCGCAGCCAGCGCGGCCTTCTGCTGGTCCAGCTCTGCAGCCAGCTGCTGGGCCACGTCCTGCTCAGCCTCTAGCTTGGCGTCCAGGGCCTTGACCTCCTGCAGTAGATGGAGATGGGAGCAAAGCAGTTGCTCGGCAGGTCGGCCAGAGATGGGGCTTTGCAAAGCTAGGCTAAGTGTGCAGCCCAGCATCCGTTGCACCCCTGCATGCATGACTGCGGCACACCCTACTCCATCCCACCCACCTGGCACTTGGCCTCAAAGTCCTGCTGCAGAGATCGGATCTTTTCAAAGGCGAGCTGAACAGTCTTCTTGGCGGCCTCGCCCTGCACGCAGTGGGCAGAGAGGTGCATTCAATCGCCAGAAGCATTTGCGTAAGCAGAGCTGCAGGCACGGCGACAACAAACTGCAAAAGCGGAGGCATGCAGGCTCGCCACCCGGACAAACTGTAGCAGCTTGCCTTGGGGGTGCCCTCGGGCGGCTTGGCCGCCTCCGCCTGCAGTGCCGCCAGCTGCTCCTGCAGCGAAGCGACCTCTGCGGCCGCTGCAGCACGGGCAGCCTCCAGCGTGGCGCGCTCGCTCTCAGCGGTGGTGCGGAAGGCGGCAAACTCGGCCTCCACGCTCGTCAGCTGCATTGAGTGTGCAGGTTGTAGGGTGGTGAGATGGGTTGTGGCAGTTGGATCAACCGATTATGGCATGCCGCTGGATGTTGCAAACAAATAGCACAGTGCATTGCAAGCCCCCACTGCCCGCCTGCACAAGGGCCCACCTGTGCAGTGGCCGCGCCCAGGCTGGAATGCAGCTGGTCTGCAGCGGCACGCAGCTCCTTGGCCTGCGCCTCTGCCGCTGAGCGCGCCTCGGTCAGCTCGAGCACCTGCGCCTGCAGGTCACCCAGCACGCTCTTCATCTCGTCCGTCTGGGCCTGCACGGGTTGGGTTGAGGAAATGGCAACGGACACTGGTGAGGCAGAAGTGAAATTGTGACGCGCTAGGCAAATGATGGGGTCCTGCTCGGTGCCACCAACCCACATTACGCCCATCCCACTGCTCTCACATGTGCCACATCAAGCGATGCGTTGGCGCTGCTGGCCTCACGCCGCGCAATGTTGAGCAGCTTCTGCAGGCTCTCCACCTGCAATGAGCAGGGCGCAGTGGCAACGGCAACGGATTGGACGGAAGCAACACCACAGCTGACAAGTTGAAGACTAACGACCAAACGGCCGCATTGTGCTGGCCTGACCCCTTGCGAAACTTCTGCCTAAACCCCCACTCACCTCGCCCGACAGAGTGGTGTTCTCGCTGTGCAGGGTCTTGCGCTGCTCAGCCAGCGCCTGGATCTGGTCCTGCAGCACACCAAGCAGGATTGGGGAGCAGCTGAAGGATTAAATGGCCTTGACCATGTGCCAAGCTACTGAACAACAGCACGCGCCCAATCAGTTGCGGCATGAACAAGGAGCCTTGCGCCCGCCCACCTGCAGCTGCGCCTCGCTGTCGCGGCTGGACGACAGCTTGAAGGTCAGCTGCTCCACCTTGGCCTTGAGTGCCTGCGGGCGGTGGATAAGCAGGTGCGGTGCGTTCAGTAGTGCGCAGCTCGTTGGTTTCAATGATTCAAGCACTGCGCTGCCCATCAGAGCTGCTGCCCATCGCCACACTGCCACACACCCCGCCCACCTGCGCCTCGCTGGCCGAGTCGCCAGCAGCCGCCGCCGCTGCCTCCAGCTCCTGGATGCGGGCCTCGCGGGCCTTGAGCGCCAGCTTGCCGTCCTCCAGCGCAGTCTGCAGCTCTGCACAACCAGGGCCAGGCAGAAGGGCAGCCAGACGCTATTGAAATGCAGCACGCAGAGGCCGGGCCACCGGCAGCAGGAGAATTCCGGTAGTGAAGTCGGCATTCTACCACGGCCGCAGGTGCCTCACCCTTGACGCGCTGCAGCGCCAGGCGCGAGACCTCTTTGGCTGCCTCGCCTGCATGATAGGGTGTCAGAGTAGCTTTGGCGTGCAAGTAATGGGCCAGAGGGATTGGCTACTTTGCGGCAGCCTGTCAAGCTGTGCCTCCCACTACAGCAGTTGAGCTGGAGATGGCTGGAACCTCCACCCTTGCTGCCCCAGCTGGACCGCCCTCACCCTTGGGCGTGCCGGTGCGCTTGGCCTGCTCCATCTCGGAGCATGCATCAGCCAGCTCAGCTTCCAGTGCCGCCAGGCGGGACTCGGCCTGCACGCGGGCGTCAAATGCCGCCGCCTTCTCCGCAGTCACCTGCTCCACCTGGGACTGCAGGGCCTCAGCCTGCGATGGAAAGGGGCCAGCGCCGTGCAAGTCTCGCTTGCATGTTGTTGTGGGATTTATTGACAAACTTGCAGGAGCCTCAGCCAAAACACCCAACACCGGCCCTGGCCCTACTGTACCTTGGAGGCCGCCTCCTGCTCTGCGATCTCCAGCCGCATGTTGGCGCTAGCCAAGTCACGAGCGGCGCTCTCCTTGGTGGCCTGGGCAGCCTCCAGCTCAGCGGTCAGGCTGGCAATGGTAGCTGCGGGATGGGATGGGAACTTGATTCGAATTCAGTTGAAGGGCAGGCTGGGCAACCTTGGCGCACTACGCCGCAAGGCTGCGTAGAGGATGGCACAGTCACTCCAGCCTGCCCAAGGCCACTCGCCAGCAAGCTCCGCCTCCTTGGCAGCCGCGCTGTCGGCCAGCTCGGACAGCTGCTGCTGCAGGCCTGCCAGGCGCGCCTCAGCCGCCTGTGCGGCGGCGGCGCTGTCGGCCAGCTGGGCCTCCAGCTCGGCCACGCGCTGCTGCAGGCGCTGCTGGGCAGCCTCGCCAGCGGCGCTGGCCGCCTCCAGCGACTGCTGCACGCCCGCCAGCTGGGTGGTCTTCTCGTCCAGAGAAGCCTGCAGGCTCTCCACGGTGGCCTGCGCAGGTGTGGGAAAGGGGAACAGAGAGATGGGCCTGGCCGCAACCTTGCAATAGCTTTTGCAATGCAGAGGTGTGGCAAGCGCTGGCATCCCAAACCTGCATCCTCAGCACCCTGGGCTCGCCTGCATGGCAGCATGCTCCTTCTGTGCCGCCGCCAGGCGCCCCTCGTACACGGCCCGCTGCTCCTCGCTCTGCAGGTTGCAGATGTGAGCAACAGGCGCCTCTCAGGTGTTTTCATGAGATTGTGCCGCTGCGCTTGCTTTTGGCACAAGCAATACCAGCACAGTTTCTAGGCATTGTAGTCAACCACACACTTCCCTGCGCCAGCGGGTCCACATCCCCACCCGCCCACCTGGTTCTGCAGGTCGCGCACGCGCTCCAGCGCCAAGCGGGACACCTTCTTGGCGGCCTCGCCGTGTGGGGTGCCGCAGCCGCGCGCCTCTGCAATCTCCTGCTTCAGGGCGTCCACCTGCGGAGCAGAGGCAGCGTGAGGAGGGAGGAGCATTGTGAGTCAGCGTCCTCGCAAACTGCATGTCATCTGCTCTCAATCACAAGCATCCAGATCGTGAGCTGCAGTTCTGCCCACCAACCAGGCTGACTACCTCGCCACAGCCCACACACCTGGTTCTGCAGCTCCACCACCTGGCGAACTGCGGCGTCCTTCTCGCCCACAATCGTGTTGCGCTCCTCGGCCAGCCGCACCAGCGCCTCGTCAGCCTCCTTGGTCTGCGGGGTGGGAGTCCAGGTGCAGATGGGAAGTCAGCAACCAGAAGCCTTAGCAAATAAGATGTTCAGCATACTGATTGGCACACCGGCCAAGCGGAACATCGATGCACGTGCTTGCCCGCTGAACGCCCCTGCGCCGCACCTTGGCAGCCGACTCGGCCTGCACCGCCGCCATCTCGTCGTGCAGTGCAGCCAGAGCGGCCGCCTGCGAGGCAGCGTCAGAGGACAGCTGCGCCGCCTCCTTGCCGGCCGCCGCCAGCTGCTGCTCCAGCTGGGAGCGCTCGCCCTCCAGGCTGGCAATCTCGTTGGCAAGCTGCGCTGCGCGCCCCTCGGCATCCTCCTTGCTCGCCTTGGCCTGGGCTGCTGCCGCCTCAGCCTGGATAGGAAAGGCACGGGAGGGGCAAACTTGGTCCCCGCACAATCACTGGCCCAGCGCAGAACAGCGCACCAAGACAGGCAATGCAGCCCGCCCGCTGACCCCCTGCCCATACAACGCACCTCTGCCACGCGCGCCTCTGCTGCCTGCACGGCAGCATCACGCTGGCTGGCCGCCTCCTGCAGGCCGCTGATGGTCTGCTGCAGGGAGGCAACCGCTGCCTCCTTGTTTGCCAGCGCCTGGCGCTGCTCCGCCAGGTTGGCCTGCAGCGCCTTGATCTTCTTGAATGCCAGGCGCGCCACCACCTTGGCGCCTGCAAGGAGTTGGGTTGAAGAGAGCACTCCATCAAACTGTGGAAGTTCGCATGCAGGGTGATGAGCTGAGTGAGCCCGCCAACACCTTGCAGCAGACGGCAGCGCCTCACCCTCGCCACGGGGCGTGCCACTGGCCAGCTGCATCTTCATCTCCTCCTTCACCTGCAGGGCAGGCAAGCGTTCATGGCACGTCCGCGGGCAGCAGGTGCGGTTAGAGGGCACATAGGCCTTGCACAGAAAATCATTCAGTACAGCGCAAGGCGACCATAACTAGAAAGGAGACACCAATGCACGCAGCTCCCAGCAGACAGCAGCAAACCCACCACAGCTACACCGCACCTGCAGCTGGGCAGCCATCTCGTGCACGTCGCGCTGCATCTGGTCGGCCTCGCGCTCCAGCGCATCACGCTCTGCTGCCAGGCTGCTGACCTCGGCGGTCAACTGGGACACCTGCAGGGCGGAAGTGAGCGAAGGGACAACAACTTGGATGGAGGCAGACCAGGCTCAGGTTGCACAAGGTAGACAGGCCCCAACTTTTCCTGCGTTGCCAATGTCCCATTGAGACGTGCTCCCAACCATCACCAATGCCCGTTCAAGCAAGTTCGCTCACCTTGGTGTCCATCTCAGACTTGAGCTCAGCGTTCAGCGCATCCAGGCGGGCAATGTCCTCGCGCAGCTGGGCCACGGCGCCCTCAATCTCAGCAGCAGCCGCCTCGCGTGCCGCCAGCTGCTCGTGCAGCGCCGCCAGCTCGGCCGCGTGCGCCTCTGCAGTGGCAGCAGCCTCAGAGCAGGCGGCAGCCAGCGCGGCCTCCGCCTCTGCCACGTCCTGCTTCAGCTGCTTGCGGATGGACTCCTCGATGGACAGCTGCGGGGACAGATGGAGGCACAGGTGGAGGGGGCTGTTTAAGTGAGTTCATCAAACATTTCGTGCTTTGGGGCCATTGGGGACAGCGGGCCAGGCCGAGGCCACCCTATCCTGCACAGCTGCCAACCACATCAACACCCTAACGACCCCAACAGCGCCTCACCCGCTTCTCCAGCTGCCCCTTCTCCTTGACCAGCTCCGATTTGGCGCTGCACGCGGCAGCGTGCTGCGCCTGCAGCGCAGTCAGGTCGGCCTGCAGGGTGGCAGAGGCCTCCTGGGCAGCTGCCAGCTGCGCCTTGGTGGCCTCGTGCGCCTCGCTCTGGGGGGCAGGAAGAGGGGCAGGCATTGTGGGACCAAGTGTGGATGTGCATGGTAAACCAGGGGGCACGCAATGCCAGCTGCCACTGCACTGCATTACCAACCAGCGCTGCCAGCTCTGCACACGACCTGCCCATGCTCTCACCAGCTTGCCGGCTTCCTTGGTGGCCGCAGCGGTGGCGCGCACCAGGGACTCCAGGCTGGCGTTTTTCTCGGCCAGCGCATGCGACAGCTGCATGGACAGGAGGGGTGGTGTTAAGCCATGTGGCAGCATTATTGGAACAAACATCCTACTGGCACACCTGCTAGCCGCTTGGCGATGCTCAACCACACAGCTGAGAGCCCTGATGTCTTATGCCGCCACCCTTCCCCACCTGCGCCTCCATGCGCTGCTCCAGCTCCGCCTTCTCGGCGGCCAGGCGGCCCAGGTCGGCGCGAGCAGCCGCAGCAGCGGCGCGCTCCGCCGCCAGCGCCTGCTCCGTCTCCCTGCATGGCACAAAGCAGGCAAGGCCAGTTGATAGAAAGCTATCTAGATGTGTACAGTGCACACATGTAGTCAAGCAAGAAATGCATCAGACAGATGGAGCAGGCATGAAAACGCACAAACAGGACACTGCTGGGCACACCTCAGCGTGTCCATGACCTCGGGCAGCCGCTTCTTGGCAGCGTCGCCCTGTGGGGTGCCCTGCACAGCGGAGCAAACAACGAGGAAAATCAAGCACCCACGCCTGACTGCACTGCAGTTTCAAATCTCTGCTGCAGCTGCCTTTGCTTTAGGACACAGCCTGAGACCAACACCCCACCCTCGCACCGTGTGCTTGGCCTGCTCCAGCGCGCTGGCCAGCTCCGCCTTCTCGCTCTCGCTCGCCTTCAGGTTGACCTTCAGGTTGTCGCGCTCAGCCCTGTTTTGCAAAAGAGGTGAAGGAGTGCGTCATCCAAAGCCCTCAATGCGAGAGCAGTGCCATCAGCGGCCAGGGCGAGCTGCCTGCTAAGCCAAGCTTGCCCGCACCTGAGCGCCCCCTCCTCCTTCTCCAGGGTCTGCACCCGCTCAATCAAGATGTCGCACATTTGCTCCATCTGAAAATCGGGGAGGTTTCAGGGAGATAGAATGCGAGAGAGTGGGCGAGCTGCATACAATCAAGCGCAGCTGGCATGGTGGCTGTCAGGCACCTGCCCTGCAAAACCGCTCGTACGGCACCCACCTGCTCCACACGCTGCGAGGCGGCGTTCATCAGGGAGACCGCCAGGTTGAGCTCCTCGCGCACCTGCGGCAATGGGCACACATTGAGGCAGAAGCAGTGAGGGCATTGGCAACAGCAGGGGCACAGGCTGGCGCAGGGCTGGGCATGCTGGCAGTGGCAATAGTTGGGCGGGCGGATACGAATGCAGCGTTCGAGCCGGCAGCTGCCCGTCCACCAGAGCAGCTGCTCCCATAAACAGAGCAGGGCAGTGGATGCTCAACCGCTGCCTGCGCACCTCTGCCAGCGCTGGGCGGTCAATTTTGCCGGACTTGCCCTGCAGGCCGGGCAGCCATGGGGGCAAATACTGTTTGCTAGATATGTCGCGGGTATTTCCCAGTCTGTAGTTTTATGACCAGCAGCCCTGCTGTGCCTTGCAATCCAACAGCGTAGCCATGCCGCACCTGCCCGCCCGCCTACCCTGCCACACCGGCTTCCCCCCACCCACCTTGCCGGCCTGCCGGTCCGCAAGCTTGCGCTCAGCGCGCTGCACCTTCTTGGCGCTCTGCACATACTCGTTCTGCGCCGCCTTGAGGCCGTCCAGCGAGGTGCGCATGCGCTCCAGCTCGGCGCGCAGCTCCTCGGCCTCGGCCTGTAGTGAGGGCAGAACGCAGCGGAGTGGTGGTTGGTGACACGGGAGCACGGGTGGGGGCAATTTGTGGGTGCAACTGATGGGTACAACTGTTCTGCCCTGCATCCGCAACCAGCACACGAAGCACATCAATGTGCCACCCCAACCGCCCGAGGCAAGCGCACCGTCTTGTGCTGCGCCTCTGCCGCCGCCAGGCGCGCCTCCAGGTCCGCCACCAGCTTCTGCAGCTTCTCCTCGCGCTGGCCCGCACCGGATGGGGTGGCCGCAGGCGTGGCCAGGCCGTCCTGCAAGGTGATAGGGGGAGGCAGGGTGGAGCAAATGCGCACTGCAACTGCTGGCGAGCGGGCGGGCGAGGAACGGGTGGCGGCGGCGGCAGGCGGCAGCAGCTGGCGACAGATCGCACCTTGGCGTCCACCTTTTGATCGGCGGGCGTTCCGGGCGGCCCGGGGATGCGGGACGGCCCCGCCTTGATGCTCCACTCGGCCCGGGGTGAGGCGCTCGCGTTGGCGCTGCGCTCCAGCAGCTGCGCCTTGCCCGGCGATGCCGGCGAGGGGAAGCTGAAGGCCTCGGCGTTCTCGGCCATGGCTGCCGCGCGGCGGAGTTTGTTGAACTGGTGTGGGCGTGCACCTACCCTGGCGCCCCCTACGCTATTCAGACCGGCAGCGGAGCCGCCCTGGGACACACCACACTGCCGAGGCGAGCCACCGCCGTGGTTTTGGAGGGGTGGCACAGCATCACAGCAGCAGGGCATGATGGCGGCCGCCAGCCCCGTGTGTGAGCTCTACAAAGTGATCGTGCAGTGTGCACAGCCTGAATTCGCAGCCCCTGAAGCGCCCCACTGCGAAATGGGCACAAAGGGAAGTCCGCCCCTCTCTGTGGTCACCGGAGCCAACTCGGGAGTGGGTGAGTGGCTTTACAAAACATATTCATGATTGCCAGGCCACGCCGCTTGCACCACCTCCCGCTGCTGCCGCCGCCGCCGCCGCTGCATCACCTGTCCCCGCACCAACGCTCCTCGCAGGGCTGGAGGTGGCCGCGGGCCTGCGCCAGGCAGGGCACGACGTGGTCATGGCCTGTCGCTCCATGGAGCGCTGTGCTGCAGCCGCAGCGGCGCTCGACGCGCGCGGCCTGCCAGGCAGCAGCCACTGCCGTCCCCTTGACCTGAACGACTACGAGTCGGTGCGGCGCTTTGCCGCCAGCCTGTCTGCCGAGCGCCCGCTGGCCACGCTGGTGAACAATGCGGGCGTGATGGGCGCCCCAGACGGCCACATGCGGCCCAACCACCTGGGGCCCTTCCTCCTCACCCGCCTGCTGCTGCCCCTCATGGCGGCCGGCAGCCGTGTGGTGACGGTGGCCAGCGAGGCGCACCGCCGTGCCCCAGCGCTGCGCATCTCGGCAGCAGCAGACGGGCGGCTTCGCCTGGGTGCTGAGCCGGCATGGTGGTACGCATCATACGGCCAGAGCAAGCTGGCCAACGTCCTCATGACCCGGGCGCTCAGCAGGCAGCTGCAGCAGCGGCGCAGCAGCGTGACAGCCTCCTCAGTCAGCCCCGGCCGCGTGGCAACCAGCATCTTTCAGAACGTGCCTGGCCTGCTGCAGCCCGCGCTGCGCTGGCTGGCGGCCGCCGCCTTCCAGACGCCGGCCCAAGGGGCACGCACAGTGCTGCACGCTGCGCTAGCTCCTGAGCTGGCAGGGCGGCACGAGCTGTACCTGCACAACTGCAAGCCCTGCACCGCCTCAGCAGCGGCGCGCGACCCGCAGCTGGCGGCAGAGCTGTGGCAGTACAGCTGCCAGGAGACGGGGCTGTCGGCCTCAGAGGATGCGGCGCTGTGGCCCCCGCACTGACACCATATGGCATAGCAGCGGCGTGGTAGCAGACCCACGTGTTCCTTCCATCTGCCATTTGCTTTTAAGTCAATCTAATTGGCAGTTTTGCATTTTTCACGTCCGTCTGATCTGTTATAGGTATTCATTTCGCTCAAACGACCACTGAAACAAGCCAAACACAAACTGAAACCGGTCCAACTCAAGCGCTGCTGCCCTGCTGCCCGGCTCCTGCTGTCGCCTCGTGCCGCTGCAGCGCCTCCACCACCGCCGCCCGCTTGTTCACTTGGGCAATGTCCAGCGCGCTCTTGCCCGCGCGGTTGACAGCTGCTGGGTCCGCGCCAGCGTCAAGCAGCAGCTGCACGCACTCTGCATTGCCCCGCCGAGCAGCCAGCATGAGGGGCGTGAAGCCCTGCTCGCACTCGGCAGCATTCACAGCAGAGCCGGCCAGCTTGCTGCTGCCCAGCACCAGGCGCAGCAGGCCGGGGCGGCCCATGCCGGCCACCAGGGTGAGGCAGGTGGAGCCCTCAGCCATGTCAGAGTTGGCCAGGTTGGGATCGGCGCCTGCCTGCACCAGCAGCGCCGCCGCCTGCTCGTCCTGCGGAGTAGATGGAGGGGAGGGAAGCAGGAGGCAGGGATGGCCTGGGTAATGCATGACCCGGCGGCACCATGCGTCAGCATAGATTTGCCTTGGCAAGCGCCCTCCAGCCTGGGCTGCCATACTGCAGCATTTGCGCCCATCCTAGCTAGCCGTGCTCAGGCGTCCAAACTGACGCACCTGCGCCTCTAATGCCAAGTGCAGGGCCGTGCTGCCAGAAACATCCCTCAGGTCCAGCAGCGCGCCTCGCTCAATGAGCAGCCTGAGCAAGTCCTGGTCTCCCGCCTCGGCGGCAATGTGGCTGCAGCAGCAGGGGGAATTGAGAGGTGCAGCATGAGGTAGTCGGCCATCGCAGTGCACTATTCGCAGCGCTGCGCAAGCCACTGCACTAATAGCAGCAGCAGAAACAAACTTGGGTAAAAAAAACCTGCAAACACGCTGGCACCGGGCTGCCCCGCTCACAGTGCTGTTTGGTGCACGGAGGGCACAGGTAAAGCGAACTCAAGGTTGCGGGTGCGAACTTGCCAGTCGCCTTTTGCATATTTGCTGGGGTCTCTGCAGGCAAGGCAGGGTGGCGAACGGCTGCGAGGGGGCATGGGCCAACTGACCATCACAGCAAAACCATCAGTTGAACTGGTGGTCAATCAGCCAGCAGCCCTTAGCACGCAACCGCCACAAATACATCCGCACCTGTTCTGCATGTCCAGCGCGGCCCCAGCCTCAATGAGCAGCCGCGCCACCTCTGTGTTTGAGGCTTGCGCTGCCACATGCAGCGGCGTATTGCCATTCAGGTCTGGCAGATTGAGCGGATTGAGCTCCACCTGTGGCCGTGCTGCTGCCTGCTGCCTCGCCTGCTCACTTGCGCCCGAAGCCGCCAGCGGCAGCAGCTGCTGCAGCAGCTCGGGATGCTCCCCTGCTGCCAAATCATGCCACAGGCTGTGACCCTCGTGATCCCGTGCCAGCTGCAACGCCGGCTCCTGCTGAAGAAGCTGGACCAGCGCATCGGCCAGGCTGTCGCCGCCTGCTCGCAGCAACGCCCGTGCCCGGCTCAGCAGCGCCAGGTTTTGCAGCTCGGCGCAGTACCGCCGGTTGAGGCGGGCTGCTGCAGCAATGAGGGCCCGCACCACGGCTGCATTGTCGCGGCCCAGCACTTCCCACATCTGCTCGAAAGGATGGAAGAAGGGGCGGGGTGGGTTGCGAGGCTGGCCGACACAAGCATCCTGAGGAAGCTCACTTAGAGTGAGTGATGTTGTTGCAGCATTACAGTCTAATTCATCACACTCCGACGCATCGTGCACTCACTGCCCACTTGCACAGCAGCATCAGCAAAAGCACCGAGCCTGGCCACACCTCCTCCTGCGACTCAAAGTCTGCAATCGCATCCACCAGGAACTCGTCTGTGAAGTCGTAGCTTGCTGGGTCACGGTCATCTGATGCAGGGCTGCGCAAACCGGGATAACAAAGTGCAGGGATGCGCAGGGAAGCAGGATGTCAGCGCAGCTGGCGCACATGGCTGAGCAGAGCCAAGCGGCAACAACGGGTGCATGTGCCAAGCTGCAGCCGGGGCAAGACACCAATTTACAGCCTGCTGCACTTACTGGCGCAGGACATATGAAGTGAGCAGCTGGTCCCGCAGCCCCGGCTGGTCCTGAATGGCGTCCTCAAGGTGGTGAAACAGCGCCCTGCGGCGGCAGCAGTTAGGGAGCGGCAGCCTGGCTTGCACGCGCGTGTAGCATGCTTGTGTGCAGCTATCATGTGGACTGCATGCAGCCACATGGTGGGGCATGCAGCATGGAGCCAAGTAAAGGCAACAGGGCAAAGTAGGCACAGCATGCGCAGCGCCCCTCACGTTTCGAACAGCGCCAGCTGGCTGCGCTCGTCGAGCGCTTCTGCCCAGCCGGCAATCTCTTGCTGCACCTCTGGCGGCGGCGGGCCGGCAGACGGGGCGCCCAGCCGCTGCCGCTTGGCGGCTGCGGGCAAGGGGTGGGTGGGTGGGAAGATCCTGGCTTGAACTGCAGTGTGCAGCCACCTGCTGCTAGCTAGGCAGCACTGGCAACACCCACGCTCATGCTCCAGGCAAACTTTCCCACCCGCCCTTTCCCACAGCCAGTGCCCCAGGATGCACAGTGACGCACCCCGCTCCTTCTCTTGCTCCTTCTCCAGGCCCCGCTGCAGGGCCTCCATAAGTTCAGGCACATCACGCAGCTGCTGCCAGTTGTCCCAGCCTGCAGTCCAGACTGGCGACTCCTCATTCAGCAGGCCAGCCATCGCCAGTGCTGCCACGCCAGCCGCAGACAGTGGCCCTTGCGCCTGGCCCTCCATCACAAAGTGCCAGATGTGGTCCATGAGGTGGCCGCCTGCAGCAGGACGCGCGCAGCAAGCAGCGAGGGCAGCCAGGTGGAAGTGCCGTCTGGTCGTGGCAGCGGCGGCAACAGCGGCGGCGCCAGCGCTCGGCAGCTGTCAAGCGCTGGCGCCTGCTGAGCGATCGAGTGCCAGAGATGCACATGTTCAAGCCATCCCTGGATGGGCAGCAGCGAGAAACGCCGGTGCAAGCGAGCTGAAACCCGACCCACTCGTACCTCTTGTTTGCTGGTCAGTGGCTTCCCCAGATGCTTCAGCGGCCGAAACACATGCGGGTTCAGACGCGCGATGGCGAATTATGGAACTCAGGCAAAAATGGCGCGCCAGCAGGGCAGCACGGGAGGGCCAAACAGCCCCGATCGGCCTCGCAAGCGTTGCATCGTAACAGCCGTTCGCTCTGGAGACCATCGGAACGCGCTGCGTCCCTGCACTGCAAAGCCTTTCGGCCGCCGGGCGTCTCTACGGCTTTAAGCGCAAGTCAAACAGCGGGAGGAAACAGGTCAGAAGCCGATGCTGCAGTGAGCCGGCGCGCTGCCACCGCGTCGCTTGCTGCCGCCGCCGACCGCCCCTGCCGCCTGCCCGTGCAGGCGTTTGCAAGCGGCGGGGCCCCCGCAGTGGGCCGGAGGCGGGATGGGCATAGGCAGTGCAGCGGACGTCAGCACATGGAAGGACTGGAAGTCCAAGGCGGTGAAGTCGCACCGCCGCAAGGTGCGGGGCGGCGTGAAAAGGCGCGGCAGGGAAGGTGCAAGTTTGCTTTTGCAAGCATGCGCATGTGCGGCTGCAGCCTGCAGCCCTGTACCACCCTGCTGCTGATTATATCCCAACATGGCGCTCGCTGCTGCCCGCAGGTGTATACGCTTGGCTGGAACGCGGAGGGCAAGCGGCTTGCCAGCGGATCAGTGGATCAAAGTGTGCGCATCACCCGTGTGGATGATCACTGCGGGGTGCGCTCGGATGCTGCATGTTTTGCTTGTCTAACTGGCAGGCTTCTGTGGTTGGAAGCAGCTGCTTGGGGTGGCGCTGCTGGTGGCGCCGTGGCACTGCCTCAAACATCTCGAAAGCGTGTCTATCATGTTCGCTTGCTGCCGCTTTGGCGGGCATCAACAGAACGTGCTGCTGGCCGGCAGCCGCAAGCCGGCCGCTCCACCATGGGGGACCTGGCCCTGGCGCCTGCGCACCAGTCAGCTGCCGTCCGATTCTCTGCAAGCTCTTGTATTCACCTGCAGGTGAAGAATGAGGCGGAGCTGCGGGGGCACAGCGATGGTGTTACCAATGTTTCATGGCACCCCAGCCACCCCGACAAACTGGCCTCGATTGCGGGCGCGGAGAAGAGCATGCGGTGCGTGCGGCAGGCTGGCAGAGGGCAGGGCAGCAGCTGCGCAGAGCCGTGATGCTGTTGCCTTGGGTGTATGGCGTGCGGCTGCCGCCTCTTTGTGGGCTGCCAACCCTGCAGCTCCCCCGCCCATCTGCCCAGCCCATCTGCAAATGTAAACCATCTCCAATCTAACTTTCCTTTCAAATGTCCCAGGTTCTGGGACACGCGGGCAGGGAAGAACACGGCCACAGTGACCACCCCCGGCGCCAACCTGTACCTCTCCTGGTCCCCAGACTCCCACTATGTGGCGGTGGCCAACCGGGACGATGTCGTGTCCATCATCGACGCCCGGTGGGTGGCGTGGCGGGGCTTGCTTGGTGTGTCATCAAGTGGGTCGTGCCATCGTGGGATGCTGTGTGGTTGGTGAGGCGAGGGGCCCTTACCCTGCTTGCAGTATTGCACAGCAGGGCGCCGCCGCACCCTGCCAAAGCGCCCCACTCCCTGGCAACCCCCTCTCCTTGCAACTCATTCCATGCCTGTGCAGCAAGATGAAGGTGGCCCACAAGTACCCCTTCAAGTACCAGGTGAACGACCTGGCCTTTAGCAAGGACGGCTCCAAGCTCTACGTCTGCACCGGCAATGGTGAGGCTGTGCGGGGACTGAAGCAGTGCTGGGGGCAGGGCCACGGTCGCGTAAGAGTGCAAAAAATGCCGGGCGGGAAGCAGGTGCTTTGTATGCAGGTCGCAGTAGCACATGAGCGGAGCAGGATCCCTGATTGGTGAGGATTGCAGCGCCGCTGCATCCCAACCGCTTGTGCTGATCGGGTGGGCGCCTCCCTCAGAACTGCTTGTAAACAGCCCATTCCGCCCTCCCATGCCTGCCCGCTGCCGCAGCGGGCGGCCAGGTTGAGGTGCACAGCTTCCCAGACATGCGGAGAGTGCACGCGCTCAAGGGGCACACCGCCGCCGTCTTTGCGCTGGCCTTCGACCGGCAGCAGCGCTGGCTGGCCACCGGCGGCGCGGATGCGGTGACGGGCCTATGGGACACACAGGTGGGTTGATGGGGCCTGGTTTGCAGGGGAGCTGCTCTTTGCGGCAGCCTGCTCGTGTGGTGTTGCCGCTGGAGCAGGTGGGTGCAGAGTGGATTGCCAGCAGCACCACCCTGTTGCACAGCTGCCGGCGCTGGGCTGTTGCTGTGCCCTACACCCACCCACTCTGGTTGCCCTGCCTTCCACACACAACAACAGGACTTCATCTGCCAGCGGTCATACATAGGCATGGACTACCCCGTGCGCAGCCTCAGGTGCTGGGGCTCTAGTGCTTGTGCCGGACTGCTGCCGCTCAGCCGCTCCCTGCTGCGGCAGTGCTTACCGGATTGGGCTGCAAATCGTACCAGCCCTGCAGGCTTTTCAGTGCCTGTTGCGCCTGGCTCAGTCTGCCCCAGCATGCACCAATGTTGCTCTCTCCCGCTGTTCCCTCTGTTCTGCAGCTTCAGCCACGACTCGCGGTACCTGGCCATCGCGGGGGAGCAGCCGGTGCTGGACGTGGAGAACGTGGAGACGGGGGAGAGCCTGGGGCGGCTCGCGCTGCGCTACTCGTGAGTCTCTTTGGGGTGTCTGGTGACCAGGGTGGTGCCTGGTGACGCCCTGAGAGTCTGCATAAAACCAGCAGGCAGCGAATCAATGCGAGCTTGCGTTGAGCCCTTGCAAAGCCAGTTTACACAGCATGATTGCTCCCGGGGGGTGCTCACTTGGCATCTACCCTCCCCCCTTGCCCGCGCCCCGCAGGCCGGAGGATGTGGCGTGGAACCCGCGGCACCTGATGCTGGCTAGTGCGGGCGGCTACGGGCGGGACAACCAGGGCGTGGAGTATGGCGAGATTGAGTTCCGCTGGCGATAGCAGCTGCTTCACGCCGCAAGGCGGGCGTGTGCGCATGAGAGCAGGTGGCACGACGCGGCCTGCGGCATGCTTGTTATTCAACTTCATGGCATCTTATCTTCTCCACGAGCTTCCTGTTGCCCCTGTAATGCCACGGGGCATGCAGGATAGTGCTCAGATGCAAAACGAGCGACAAATGCCGCCGCACGCTGGCGGTGCTGGGCGGCAGAGGCTGAACGGAACTGCACGAGGCCAAACTGATCGCTTGTCAGGCATTGCGCAGTCGCAAGCAGCCATCAAGCAGAGATTGCACTGAACGGTCCCTGTGGTGCGGAGGGAGCGGCTAGCGGTGGCCAAGAATGTTTGCAGTCTTTTCAGCGAAACGTGCAAGCCTCACTGACTCATTAATGCCCATCCATGGCCTGTCGGCGGGCCTGCCCAGCCGGCTCCGCTCACGATAGCTCGCTACCCACCACCGCAGGCTGCGAAACGCACTTACATTGACTTGTAGATTGCAAGCAAACTAGCTGCAGGTCAGCGCGTCAGCCTGTGTGCGCGCCAGCTGCCGTCGCCGCCACTGCCGCCGGCGGCGCCGCTGATGGCTCAGCGTCCGCCCTTACCCTGGTCTTGCACTTGCTGCTGTGTTTCGCAGGAAGCACCACACTATGGCAGAGCCAGATGCCAACTTCCAGCTGGCGGTGAATCGGGTGGCACAGCACCTGAGCAGCGAGGACAGCAAGGCGGTTGCCGCCTCCACTGTCACGCTCACGCTCATGCTGCAAAGCACGCCCCTCGCCGCCGACCTGTCGGCCGTGGTGCAGCGGGCGGCGGAGCTGCTGGAGGCCAGCGATGCTGCGCTGCAGGTAACTGAGGGCGAAGCTGAGCCTTTAGTATGAGTGCTCTTCGTGCCGCACTCAGCCCAGCAGCTCGTTGCGATTAATGCTTCATGCAAACCTGCTGCTTGCCACAAGGCCCATCTGCATGGCTGCAACCCTGCCGCCCTGCAGCGCAACGCAGCGGCCCTGATCTCGGCATGCCTAGAGAGCAGCGACAGCGCCATCCAGGCGGCCATTGAGGCCCGGGTGGTGAGCTTGCAGCCGTGATGTGGCTTGCGAGTTGTCGCTGCCGCTGCTCTAAGGAAGTGTGCGCTGCTGGCAGGTGCGTGCTGCCCAGTGCCCAGGCACTTTCACACCCTCTCCCTCATGCTCCTTTCCCACTGCTACCTACCACCAGGCGGAGCGCGCAGTGTCGCTGCTGGAGGGCGGCGTGGAGGACGGCGGCCTGCAGCTCAATCTGCTGGTCCTTCTGGGCACGCTGGGGGAGGCAAGCGAGGAGACAGCGCAAATTGCACTCGACGCAGGTGGGTCGGATGAAGGTCTGGCTGCTTTTGTTTTTCCTTTGGCGGTTGCAGCAGGACTCGAGCTTCAATGCTGACATGGCTTGGCTCATGAAATAACTTGCATGCAACCACCTGTTTTCCGAGTGCAGGCGGGCTGGAGCAGCTGCTGGCACGTGCCGACCCTGCACACCCAGAGCAGCTACAGGAGGCAGCAGTCGACGGGCTGTGCAAGCTGGCTGCCAACCACCCGCCAGCAAAGGATGCGGCAGCGGCAGCCGGGGCCATCCCCCGGCTTGCGGCCCTGCTGAGCGGCAATGCCAGTGGCGGCAGCAGCAGCAGTGCAGAGGTGCAGGTTCGAGCGCTGCTGGCGCTGGGCATGCTGGCGGGCGGCAGCCCTGAGCGGCAACTGGAGCTGGCAGGAGCGCCGGGCGCAGTGGCTGCCCTGCTGCGGCTGATGCGCCAGCAGGACGATGCCGACATGCAGCAGATCGCGGCAGGTGTGCGGGGAGGGTGGAGGAAGTGTGGCGGGCAGGGCGAGGCAGTGGCGCCAATCTGGCCCGCCCTGCGATGGTGTTGACGTGCTTCCTGGTTCTTGCTCTGTGCAGGGTTGTTCAAGGATCTTGCCAGCAATGCAGACGCCAAGGATGCCATTACCCAGGCGCTCAAGGAGCAGCAGGCAGCGGAGGCGGGCGCCAAGTTTGTGTGAGGCAGCCCAGCAGTGTGTTCTAGCCTTGTCACTTGCACTACATGTAAAATTACAGTGATTTCAGTGTACAAATCTCAGTGCTAAATGCTGGGTGCAGTCATTTATAGAACGATAAAGTACAGTAGCAAGCCCGCTGCTTCCAAATGCAAAAGCGATATCTCCAGGCCAGCATGCCGCTGGTTGCTGCCTCTGCTGGTCCCCTGCCTCACTTGCGCGGGCGGCTGCTGCGGCGCACTGGCGCGGCGGGGGCAGGTGCTGCTGGCTTGGCTGCGGTGCGCCGCCGCTTGGCATTCTGTGGAAAGGAAGAGGCAGGGAGATGAAGTTCGTTGGTTGGCGCCCATCATTTGCAGCCTTGCAAACTGCCGCCACTAGCCAGTCAGCCCTGATCAACCGATACAACAGCTCCCCAGCAACACCTTCCACTGCACCACCTTCAACCCTGGCTAATCACCTGCTCGATGGGGTCGCGCACATAGCTGGCCTTGCCGCGCCCGCGCTGCAGCCCGCTCGCCTGCGTGGCATCCAGGAAGCCTGGCTGCACCGCCTGCTCCGCCGCCTCGGCGTAAGCTGCAGGCTCGATGCTCTTGCGCTTGGGCGCCGCGCGGCTCACGGTGCACTGCAGGGGAGGAGGGATTGGGGAGGGTTCGTTGTTTGGCAGTGTCGGTGCACCATAGGAGGTAGGGGAGAGCTGGGGTCATAGCAGCAGCAGGGCAAGCCATCTTGGTCAGCTCTTAAGCACACGCAGCGTGCGGCCCAGCCCGCACCTCGCTGCCGGGCATGTCGTGCAGGCCGCCGTGCAGGGAGTCGGCGGGCACCACCGCCAGGCGCTGCATGGCCGCCAGCGCAGCCTCCTCGGCCACCACCTGGCGGTCGCGGGGAGCAGGGGCCGCAGCAGAGGCCTGCTTGTGTGGCTTCACCACCTGCAGGGCAAGGGGGTGCGGTTGCATGACTCTCAAATTTCAGCTGAGCATTGCTTGGATTGCAAGAAAGTGGCAAACGAAGGAAGTCCCTAGGCGCTGCTCACGTCAGCCTAAAGCCTGCTTCCCACCTGATAGCAGTCCTCCTGGGCGGTGGGCACCAGCAGGCCCTCCACCTGCAGCGCCGCCATGTAGGTGTCGATGGCGTCAGGCGGAATGGATTCTGGGGGCAGGCGGGGAGAGTGGAGATGAAGGGTAAGTGTGCAGAGCAAGACCAGGCTCAGCTCCTGAATGCATGGATGCAGGCCCAAGCAGTGCAGACGGCATGCTGCACCCTAAGCCAGCCCTCACTGAAGCGCGCCAGGCAGTCGACCACGTGCACCTGCAAGAACAGATGGAACGACGGACCATCAGAATTAGGGTGTGCCCAATCATAATTTGGCTTGTAACCTGGCCATTTGCACATAACCTGGCCACATGCACAACCCCAGAACCCAAACCACCCATGCGCTCACCTCGTTATGCAGGCGCGCCAGGATCCAGGTGCGCATGCCGGCCAGCTCGCGTCGCTGCTCCTGGGTGAACTGCCCGCGGGGGGCTGCCGCCTGGCCGCAGATCTCCTCGCCCATGTCCTCCAGCTTGGTCTGCAAAAGGAAAGCGAGGTGGAGCAAGGTGGCTCATGCGAGGGAGGGAGCAGGGTATGGAAGGGAACATGCACATGTGTGCACAGCATGCAACGCACAGCAACGGGAAACTCCCCCGCCCAGCCACTGCTCCAACTTCAGGCCAACCCATCAGCCCCACACCTGCTGGCGGCGGGACACCTCGCCGCTGTGCACGCCCGCCCGGCTGCCGCCGCCCATGCAGGAGAAGCCTCCGGCATCGCTGGCGGCGGGGCGGGAGGGGGCGGTGGGGCCGCGCGTGGTGGCCTCGCCTGCAGCCGTCTCGTCCGCCAGCATCAGCGCCGAGTTGTCGTCCGCCACCAGCACGTCCCCCTCCTCCCAGCTGCTGGGGACGTGAGGGAAGGGGGAGCTCAGGGCGGTGGACTAAGGTTGGTGGTGGTGGAAGTGCTTTCCCAGATGGGTGCTGCCCAAGCAAGGGTTCCCTGTGCCGCCCCGTCTGCAACCCAGCAGTGAAGTAGCCTGCATCCCAAAGGTTGCAGCACCCTCACCCGTCATCCACGTTGTCCAGGATGGTCTTCACCGCCAGCCCCACCTGACAACAGGAGGGGAGGGAGAGTTGATGAGCTGAACGAGCAATTCAGAGTGCAGTTCCAATCCGCTCAACCCAGGCGGCTGACAAATCCAGGCGTACCTTGATGTTCTTGGCGTCCACCTTGCCCACCTCCCTGGAAGGAAAGGGAGCGCAAGAGGGAGGGAGGGATTGAGAGGCCTGCTGGCATCGCACAGCATACAAGGAACCAAAGCACCCACCCAGCCCGTCTGCACCCGGCAGGCACGCACATGACAAAGGGCATGCGGCTGAAGCAGCCCACGCCGCCATCTGCCGCAGGGCCGAACATGGGCGGCTCATACTCGTCGGGCGTGTCATCAGTGTAGGTCAGCTGCAGGGGTAGGAGGGGCAAGGGGTAAATGAGGGCTGAGCTTTGCTGCGCAGCAGCACAAGTCGCCAGCAGATGGTGAGGGTGCATGCCAACCGGTGCATGTGCATCTCTCACCTTCATGAACAGGTAGCGCTCGCTCGGCACCTGCACACCCATGGCACATCCGTAGGGCAGTTGAGCAACCACAGTGCGCATACTGCCTGCAGACTGATCCAGCCTCTCAGCACTCCCTCTTTCCCGAGCCCCCACCCCAGGTGCCCACCTTCTCCAGCGTCTGGGTGATCTCCACCAGCATGCGCATGAGGCGCACCACCTGGTACTTGACCGTCTCCAGCGTGGGGCCCTGCACGGGAGGCGGGCACGGCAGGGAGCAGTGGTTATTGGAGGAGCGCAGGCATGCAAGAGATGAACAGACGGGACTGCGTGCAACGCCAGGTGAACTGGCTCGGCATTGCTGGCCTGCTGGTTATTAGCAAGCACAAGCTACCCAGCACACCCCAGCCCGCCCAGCTCCCAGCACCCACCTTGGCGCCAAAGCACTGCTTGGAGGAGCCGCCGGTGACCATGCGCGCGCCGCCTTCATCGTCGTAGGAGAAGGAGAACACGTACTGGGATGGGGTTGGGGAGGCGGAAAAGGAGGTGTGAGAAGGCGGGCGGGCGCTGCATCGCCCAGGTGCGCGGAGCATGCTGCCCACCGCAGTTCGATGTGGCTGAGCAGTCCCTGCAGCACACCCTCCAACTGCGCAAGATGCCCACCTCAATCTCAGCACCCACAGCCCGCCCAGCACCCCACCTCCTCCAGCAGGTCCTTGCCCTCGGCGTCGCGCGAGATGCCGAAGAACATCTTCTTCAGGTAGCGGCGCTCCAGGGCATCGGCCACACCTGTTAGTGGGCGAGGCAGGGGAGGGAGGGCCCAGGCGGGAGGCGGGGGAGCGGCGTCAGCAGGGCAGCGAGCCGTTGGGCGTGGTGGGTGGTGGGCCGGTGGGCAGCAGTGGGCGGCGGGTGGGCGGCGGGTGGGCGTCAGGTGGGCCTCATGCAAGGTGCAGGCAGGGCGGGATGCAGGGGCTCCTTGTCTTGGGCACCTAGGCCTGCCGCTGCGGTCAAAGCAGCGGCGGGCGCTGCGAAGGGGGGAGGGCGGCAGGGGCATTGAGGCAGGGCATGCATGACACCAACTCCCGCCCGCCATACTTGCCTCCCTCCAGCCAGTGCACCAGCCGCTGCGACTCCTCGTCCTTGCCCTGCAGCATCTTGATGTTCATGTCTACGCAGCAAGAGGGGTGCAGGAAGGGAGGGAGGTGTCATGGCCGCCTCCTGTGCTGCTCAAAACACGGAGCAGCAGAGCAGCGGCGGCGGGCCAGAAGGCGCAGCTGCTGCGCGGCGGCTTGCGCTCACCATCCAGGTTGCGCATCTGCACCGCCTTGAAGGTCTCTTCAGGGAACAGGCCGCGCAGGTAGGACACTGCGGATGGACGGGGCCAGGGAAGACGGTTGAGTGATGGAGGAGCAGCACCCAGGTGCAGGGACGCGTGCTGGAAGCAGGCAGGCAGACAGCCTAGCGGCAGGCATGAGCGGCTCACGGTGGTAGCACGCCACCCGCAGCAGCGCCGAGACCAGCTGCTTGGACTCCTGGGCGGTAATGCCCTCCTGGCGCTGCGCCTGGGCCTGCGCCTGGTTCGCCATGGCTGCTGGGTGCAGGGCGGGAGGGGGAGCGGCGGCGGCGCGCAATCAGGCAGGAGCAGCCCAGGGAACAGCGTTGCATGGGCATCTGCTTGTTTCGAGCTCGCAAGATCAGTGCCGTGGTGCTGCAACAGGGGGAGCAGGGCAGAGGAGGGATTCAAATCTCAGCGTCGGTGGGTGCTGTCGGCGGCTGCGGCGGCAGCGGCGGTGGGGTGCAGGGAAGGTCCAAGGAGTGGATGCGACCGCTCACTGCGGCCCTGCCGTGCCTTTGATGCTGCTCCAGGCAGCACAGCCCAAGGGGGGGAGTCAGGGGGCAAGGGCCGCAGCCATTCGAGCGCCCAGCGGCCCTGCCCTGCACTGACCAGCCGCCTCCCAGCACACAGAGGTGCAGGCAGGAGGGCAGCCGAGGGCCCCAGGGATTCAAGCGCCCCGGCTGTCGAGAGGCGGCCCTGCCTGACCTGATGCTCCGCTCCTGGGTGTCTTGTGAACTGCCATGGTGAGGCTGTGAGAGGCTGGAGGCAATGCAGAAGGCACAGCAGCGGCAGAGTGTATGTCACCCATGCGGCGCCCTGGCCGCATGGGCGCCGATGTCGGCCCCACCCTGCCCAATTCGTTCACTTTTGCGTGGCAGACGCACTGTAAACGATCCAGCATGGCGCTGCGAGCTGCTGGGCCCCAGTGGCGCCGCTGCCTACGGGCGGCTGCCCAGCAGCGCCAGCAGTTCTCAGGCAGCGCCCTGGCGAGCCGGGTGAGTGGGAGGCCCTGGCTGGGTGCTGGGCTCGGTGCAGGCGGCCCCACCAAGGCAGGATAGCAGCGCCGCCGGCCGATCCCCGCCTACTGCTGCTGCCGCCGCTCAGCTGGCTGTGCGGGCGCGGGTGCTCGGAGTTAACAGCAGCCCAGGGCTGTTCCGTGCAGGCGGCCGACAAGGGGCTGTCGGATCTGCAGGACCCGTCCAAGACGCGCCAGGCATACAGCCACGAGCCCGAAGGGCGTGAGGTGGGTTTGCTGTGCTGCTGGATTCGAGTGCTTCCAGTTGCAGGGCCGCAGTGGGAGGCCGAGGCGCACAGTGCGGCATGGCTGTCCGCCAGCCATGGAAACTTGCTGGGTGCCTGCTCAGCTTCCACGGCCAGCTCAACCTTTCAGTGGTGCGCTGCCCGCCTCCCTGCAGGTGCCGGGCCCGAAGGCCGAGGGCGTTGAGCGCGAGATCAAGTGGGGCCAGAACATCCCGGCCTCGGCAGAGCAGGCCAAGGAGGAGCTGAAATATGTGGGTGCAAACGCGGCAGTGTTGGTAGGATCGCGGTGGTGACAGCGCTGCACACGCCCACCAGTGCAACGCTCATATTGCCGTAGGCCTGGGAGCCGGCCTGCTCCTGGCTGTGCACGCTGCAGTGCTCAATAGCATCAAAGCCGCTCACAGTTGTCTTTCTGCAGGCGGGCAAGGGGCTGGCGGAGTCTGTGGAGCAGGGCGTGGGCGTGCTGCTCAGCAAGGCCAAGGACACGGTGGCGGCGGCGCAGCGCGCGGTGAGCGAGCGAGGTGGCACTCGCTATGCCCCAGGGGCGGGGCCGGCGTTTATGCGGCCAACTTGCTGGGATGCCTGGAGTCATGCATGCGTCCACCTGTCCATGCATCCCAAACGACCACCTGCAGGTGGGGCTGGGCAGCTCCCGCCCCGAGATGAGCGCCGGCACCATGGGTGCTGCCGGCAAGATGGAGCACGCGCCACCCGGCGCCAGCAGCGGGTGAAGCAACGCGACTCCCGAGTGCATCGCGCAATGCGCTGTGCAATGCACTGCTACTGCTCTCCTGCCAGCAGGCAGCGTGAGGCCGCTAGCCGCTGAGTTGTAGCCTACCCTGAGGACACCCTGAGGACACTCGTGTGGCTGGCATTTTGTTGCATGCCACCTTGCGCGCTACAGTGAGGCCACCAATGTTGTGTTCACGTCTCACCTTCCCTGCCCGCTCCCGCCCACCTCCTGCAGGGGCCCAGTTGGCAATGCCGAGGCCAAGTACCAGGAGATCAGCGACACCGAGAAGCCGCACTTACCCAAGGGCGAGCAGTCTGTACGCGACAAGGTGTGTTGTACAAGCGGTTTTGGGGCAGGTGGGCCGAGGTTTGCCAGCGATGCTGTGTGGGGGTGGTGCTTGCTCCCTGCGGCTGGCCTGGCATGCGTGATTCGGCAGCAGACTGTGGCACAACAGCAAGCACTTACCGAGTGGCCCACCCTCCTCCCCGCAGTTCCCGGACATGCACGAGGCCGCCTCGCTGCAGAGCAACACGCCCGAGCGCCAGATGGCGGAGAGCGAGCGCATCAGGTGAAGGGACTGAGGTTTGCACTGTGACGGGCCCAGAGATACAGTGCATGCCGGTCTTGTTTGAACAGTGTCCGGCTTGGCTGATGTGCCTTCCCCTGTTTACAGCAGCGGCCTTGCTTCAAGCACCTTGCTGCCGTGGCAACCATGTGCCTGCAGGAGCGAGCTGCACAAGCCGCAGTAGACCAACGCAGAGGCTGTGCCCCCGGGCCTGCTGCTGCAGGCGCGAGCTGCATGGCGCAGGCAGCAGTGGCGCGGCAGGCGGCGGCGGCGCTGCGGCCGAGCATGAGCCCGGGGAGACTCTCTCGGGTCAGAGCGACAGCTACAAGGACCCACTGAATGAGAACCTACACAACCGCGGGCCCTGAGCCGAGGCTGGAGGCTGGACCTGTTGGCGCGGCAGCATGCCTATGGTGCTGAGTTGTCCCTGACTGTGTGGTTTTGATGTGCTTGCCTTGCATGCATTACTGTAGTCACACCTGCAACATCAGTTCTCATAACATCTCACATGTCAGTACCACACAACAGAAAAGAAACATGTCTGAATCACTCAAATCACTGCCGACAAAAAGTGCTGATCTGATCTATGCACTCAGTCCTCTCCGGGGTCGTAAGTCGAGTCCAGCCGCCCCGCCATGAGCCGCGCTCGGTCTCTACCACTGTACCGCCCCGCCAGCCGGGCCAGTGCCGACGCCACCGCCGGCGGCTCGTCCTGCTGCTGCTCGATTTCCAGCTGGTATCCCGTCCGCGGCAGCTCCACACTGCCCATCAAGCCCTCATGATCCAGCGAGGTCAGCTGCCGCGGCAGGGGCGCCTCGGAGCCGTTGCTCTCCATGGCACACGCCTCCTCCAGCTCGCTGCAGCCATAAGCAGGACACGTGGCAATGGCGAAGGTGGAAGGCACACAATGCCTAGGGCTGCCACGCATACAAACTGGGCAGAAGCATTGCGGGTGCACTGCACCAGGGCCTGAAGAGGGCACGGCCAGATGGCACACCACCTTGCAGCCCCACCTGGCGTGCTCCCGCTCCCGCTGCTCCGCGCCGTGCACGCCGTACAGCGCATACAGCGCCAGGCCCAGTGCCATCCACACCCCAAAGCGCACATAGGCGAGCCAGCCCAAGCTGCCAATCAAGTGCACCTGGGGCAGGGAGGGAAGGCGGCCAAAACGCAGGAAAGTGGTGGGATGGGCAGAGGCAGGCGGCAGCATGCAGGAGCAACGATCTTCGCAGCGGCATTGTACAAACATGACTTTCGTCCCGGCACCCTCTTGCTGTCTCACCGTGAACAGGATGCCGAGGCACGGTGTTGCAGGGAAGAGCGGCACCCTGAACTTCTCTGGCACATGCCGCACGGGCAGCAGGTAAAGGCAGCCGGCCGCCAGGAAGAAGAGCAGCAGGAACACCAGGACAGCGGGCCAGCCGGCGTCAAAGGTAAACGACAGGCTGAAGCCTGCAGGGGTCAGGGGCAGGCAGGTGGCAGCATCTGAGGCTGCTGGGCATGTACTGGGTGGCGGTGCAGCTGCTCAGCCAGCCCAGCCAGAGGCTGCCTATGCCCATGCTCCTTCAGCCGCTACTCCATGGGCACTGATGTGCATGCTTGGGACACAGGTCACCTGCTGCCAGCAGGATCATGGCCAGCAGGGCCGCCAGCACCGGCCTGGCGCTTGAGCCACTGCCCGGCTGGTGGTAGCGATTGTACAGCGTGCCGGAGCACACACAGATGAACACATAAAGGGTGCCTGCACACGGGCAGCAGCAGGGCGGTAGGCAGGTTGGTAAAAAGGGTTGGGCTGCACAGGCGCGGGGCACATGGCCCAGCATGGCGCATGGAACAGGCTTGCTGCGGCAGGGCACTCCCATTGTGGCAACACGTCCGCGCATTACCGAACCCGCGCCCCTCACCTATCGAAACAAGTTCTGCGAGCACGCCGATGTCCAGCAACAGTGCCAGGGTTGCTGCCATACAGCCAGTCAGCAGCGTGGCCTGCACCGGCGTGCCTGCAGCCAGCGGTGCGGGGCGGCAGCATGGCCGGGACACATGTTAGCTTGAAGGCACATTCCAGCTACAAGGCATCACTCAGGCTAATCCAACTAACGGCATGGTTTCAAACAAACCCAGACCCATGCCCCAATGTGCGCGCCTGTGCGTGGGCTGACGGCCGCCAGGCGGGCGGGCAGCAGGCGCTCTCGGCCGAGCACCACAAACAGCCGGCTCTGACCCAGCAGGCCCGTCATGGAGGAGGTGACGATGCCTGCAGGGGGGAGGATGGCAGGCACACAGGTAATGCTCAATCATGTCACCCTTGCTGCCTGCACTTTTGCAGGACGGGCACATGTGTGAGACTCCCATGAAAACCACCATCACCAACCATGCCCAGCCACGCCCAGCAATGCCCAGCCCCGGTGCTTCCCCCTCACCCAGCACGGCGCCCAGTGACACAATCTTGGAGGCCCATGCCATGCCATGGTCTAGGAAGGCGGCGCTGAAGGGCGCATTCACATCGATGTTTTGGTACGGAACCATCATCACCTGTGGAGGGGGGTGGGCAAGCTTGCAGTTTGCATGTGTGCAGCGGCAGTGCCGGGCGACATGGCATGGATGGGTCACGAGCCTGCAGCCATGGCATTGCGGTGCCATGCACTAGCTTTATGCAGGGAGGCCTTGCACCAGGCCCTGCACCCCCAGCCACTCACAATGCACAGGCTCATGAGAACGTAGAGCAGCGTGGCGACCCCAAGGCTGCCCACAATGCCCCAAGGCAGGTCATTGGCCGGGTCTTTTGCTTCCTCCGCCGCATTGGCCACCTGCAGATGGAAAAGACGGCACAGCAACGGCGACAACAATGGTCGTTAGCACAGCTGGGAACATGCTGCAAGACTGCGGCGCAGCGACGGCAGCCATGGCGGCAGCGGCGGCGGGAGCAGCGCAGCTTCAGTAAACCCAAACTACATGTGCCCCCAGCGATTCCAGGTCTGCTTACGTAGTCAAACCCGACCTGCATGTATCAAAGGGGAGGCATGGCGGTTCATCAGGCCGCAATGATGGAAAAGCAGTCATGCATGGATGTGTCTAAAGTGGCAGAGCGATCACGTACACACGCGTGCAGCAAGATGTGTGCAACTCAGCTCACAAATGCAAAGAAGACCACTGCCGAGGCCGCGAAGACGCCTTTGCCGCCAAAAGGCGCGAATGGGGACAGGTTGGAGGCCTTGGCGGAAGGGAAGCCGGCGCACAGCACAAACAGGATGGAGGCCACGTTGAGGCCGGAGACCACCTGTGGTGCAGGTGGACAGAGTTCGCACAACGAGCGTCGCAGCTTGGGATGCAGGGGCGGGGCTGACGACAAAGCCCATGTACCAGCATGGTATGCTGCCATCACCTAACAACGCCATAAGAGGCCCACATGCCACGACCATGCCCTGTGCAGGCGGCGCTCACCATGTTGAACCGGCTGCTCTCCTTAGTGCCCTTGATGAGCAGAGCTGTGAGGAACAGCACCAGCAGCGCTGCAGCGGGGTCCAGCTGAATGGGTCCCGCATTGATGCGCAGAGCGGAGGCCGGCAGGCCGATCAGGGTGGCCAAATAGGACGCAAAGCCGCGCGCCACTGCAGCAGAACTGAGCGTGGTTTCCAGCGAAATGTTCCAGGCCACGGTCCTGCGTGATGTGGAAACAGAGGCATGCACTGGTTGTTTGGCAGGGTTGTTTGGCAGCAAGCAAGAGAAGAGAGGGAGCATCCAGTGCCTGCAATGTGAGGCAAGGCAGGCACAGCAGGCATGCATCCCCCAACAGGCCACCTGCTTCCCTCCATCTTACCAGGCCGCCAGCTCTCCAAACGAAACCGAGATGTAATTGAAAGCGCCACCCGCCACGGGCAGGCTGACGGCCATCTCAGCGTAGCACAGCGCAGACAGCAGGGCAGCTGTAGCCGCCACAAGGTAGGAAATGATGACGGCAGGGCCAGCCAGCTCGTTGGCAGCCACTCCCGACAGCACAAACACGCCTGTGAAGGGTGGGGTGCGCAGCTTGACAGTTTGGTAGTGCCCGTACCAACAGCGCTGCAAGGCATGCATGCTGCAGGTGTAAGTCCCGCCACTGCGTACCATGCCGAGCAAAGCAAGTGCAGCTCACCCGCGCCGATGATGCTGCCGATGCCCAGAAACACGAGGTCGGCCAGGGACAGCGTCTTAGGCAGGTCATTTGTGCCGGAGCGCAGCAGGTGCTGCTCAACCGTCCTGCGGCATGGATGCAACGACATGATGGAATAGTAGGGCAGGTTGCTGTGCGCAGCAGGCGCGCAGCAGCCATGCCGAGCTGCCCCATACCTGGCGGTGAGCGCGCGGCGGGACAGCAGCCGCCAGCTCTGGCGCAGCCAGCCCGCCACGTCTCGCACCGCCATGCTGGCTGTCATGCGCTGAGCTTCCGGGGCGAAGCGAGGTGGCTGGATGAGCTGGGTGGCTCAGGCATGCACGGCATAGGTGGGAGCAGCTGCCGACAAGGGCGCCCGCGGCAGCAGCGAGGTCCGTGGTGGCAGCAGCGGCAGCTGAGCGGCGGCGGCGGTGGCGGCAGCAACAGCGGCGGCAGCAATAGCGGCGGCAGATCAAGAGCGACAGGGCTTGCGGTAGTGATCACACCGATCGGAATGCCAGAGGGCGAGAGAAGGCGAGTTAGGGAGCCTTTGCCTGGCGAGGAGGGAGCGAAGAGGGAGCTTGCAAGTAGGCACCTGGAAGCAGCGACCGCACACTGATTGCCACAGCGCTTCAGCTCACGCGTGTGGTCACCGCGCTGCCGCTGCCGCTGCCGCCGCCCGCATAGCGAAACAATGGCGCCCAGCTCCCAGAGCAGCGAATGCGCTATATTTACACTAGATGGACAACGCTGTAACGGCTCCTTGCAGAAGTTTTTGATATAGTGATGCAGATGAAGACACGGTGCAGACCAATCGACGACATCGCAAGCGGTGGGGCAGGGAATGCACGCAAGGTTGCTGCCACTCTGCCGGTGACACAGTTGTGTGAGCAGGGCTACTCAACGCTCAGGTACGTGGCAGTGCCACTCAAACAGCAATCAGCTGGTTCAATAGGTCAACCTCCTGCTGCAGCGACGTGTCATTCACCGCCACCATCTCGTCCTGAAGGTACGGCAGAAAGGCTGCACAGCAGGCAGGGGCAGCACAATCGCCCGGTTGAACAAAGCTTGATACGGCTGCTGGTGGAGGGCCGGTAAGCGCCAGCAATCACTGGCATTGGCCCAATCACTCCTCGCCCCAGCGTATGCGCCCCGCACCTTGGAACGCCTGCTTCGCCTCGGCGTTGACGGTGAGGTTGTGGCTGGTGCGCTCCCACTCGCTGAGCTGCACCATCACCGGGAATGGCACCGGCAGCAGGCAGGCGTCCGGCAGCAGCCAGCGGTTGACCTCGCAGGCGCCGTTTGGAGCAGGGGTCACGTCGTACTTTGCGGTAGCATCCACTGCAGCAGTGGCCGGCGACAGCATGGACTGCATTCAAGCCCACACCGATGCAACATCCAGTATACCAAAATATAACTACTGCACCGTTGCATGAAACCTCGACAAACTGCTGCCCATGCAGCCTGCCGGGCTTCTGCTGCCTTTGCTAGTTACCCACAGTGCAGTGAGATGCCTTGAACTTCAGCCTGGCTCACCATCAGGGCAAAAGTCGGAGGGGAAGACGCCGCACAGGGTAGAGTTCACCAGCACCGTGTTGTTGGTATCAATAGCGCCCCACTCGTCAATCAGCCTGGAGACAGCAGGCAATACCTTGGGTCACATGCTGCAGCAAAGCTGCAAGACATGGACCAGCAGCAATTGATACCCCAAAGCACCAGCTCACCATCCCTGGAGCATGTTGGTGTAGCGAGCCAGCAGGATCGCCTTGCGAACGCCACTGGACTGATAGTAGGACAGCGGGGCAGCGCTGCTGCTTGCGGCGGCGGCCGTGAACCCGGCAGGGAGCGCCACTGTGCGCTCAGTCCTGCATTGGCAGGGGTTGGCATGCTGTCCATTCGTGAAAGGATGCTCGCCAGCCTCCATGGGCCCAAACTGCAGGAGCACGGCAAGTTGCTGAGCTGCCACACCTGAACTGCTTGCCCTCTCGGTGGGAGTAGGTGACAGCCAGGCGCAGCGGTGTGTTGGCTCCGTTGGCGGGTGGGCGCAGGCGCAGCAGCACCACCCCGCCCTTGATGCCTTCCTCGGTCTTGGGGG
>VFQO010000524.1_pt1 | contig 40181 bp, 73 predicted proteins | sample 3512331 | NCBI WGS metagenome assembly VFQO01 (sample SAMN10412371, study PRJNA504923) | tailings metagenome | isolation source: Replicate 3 from Balatoc abandoned mine | place: Philippines: Itogon, Benguet | collected 2017-08-28 | reverse complement strand
CTGCTACCGTTCTGCTCAGGTGAGTAGGGATGATTGCGGTCGTCATGGGCCCCCGGTGATTCGTCATCGGGGGTTCCGCGTCTCCAGCAGCTCTCGTGCCTCGGCGGCGCGCTCCGGGGGGACGCAGACCCACCCTCTCGTCTCCAGCTCGGCAGCCTTGCGCGCCTCGTGCCGCCGCCGGTTGGCCGCGCGGGCCTGCCAGCCCTGACGGCGGTCTTCGGTTTCTGTGCTCATGCTGAAGAACCTACCATGCAACCCATACTATGGGGTGCACTGGTACGCTGACACTCATGGCGATCAAAGCAATCGAGACGCACTACGCCGGGTACCGCTTCCGATCTCGGCTGGAGGCGAGGTGGGCGGTAGCACTCACCCACCTCGGCTACGACTGGGAGTACGAGGCGGAGGGGTTCGAAACCTCCGCGGGCTGGTATCTCCCCGACTTCCGGATCTCCGGCAAGGATGTCGTTCAGGGCATGGGCGCCCCCGGACTGCCCGAGCACTTCTTCTTTGAGGTGAAGGGCGCCCCGCTGACCCAGCCTGAAGGCGAGAAGATCGCAGCCCTGGTGGGTGACGAACCCGAGCGGATGATCCACGTCATGGCGCTGGGCAGGATCCCCGACCCCACCTTGGTCTGCGACTCGTCAACAGGAATGGGCTTCACCGGATGGGGATCCTGGATCGACCACACCGGGAAGTGGGTCGCTGGTCAGACGTGGGTCAGCGGAGGGGCGGCAAGTCCTGCGCAGCCGGGCTTCATTGGTTCACCCTTCGATGGCCCCATCGACGCGTCTCGCATGCGGCATCAGTTCGAGAAGTCTGCGATCCACCAGGGTGGCTGTGACTGCGGCTGGAATCGTACGTCGCCGTGCCTCACCGGGCGCACCGCCCGTGCCCTGACCGCCGCCCGCTCCGCCCGCTTCGAGCACGGAGAAACTCCTACCCCCTAGTCCCGTGATAGGTTGAGATCAAGCCCCACGCTCGCGGAGTCGGTTCGCCCCTCCTCCGCTAGAGCGTGGGGCATTTTCTTGCCCAACAGATTTGACGCGGGAGGTTTCTGCGTGTAGATTCTGTCTTGCAAGCGAGACACCGGGCCGGGCAGTGAGGACGTGACCACGCCGGCCGGAAGAGGATCGCCTGCACAGGCAGTGCAGGCGCAACGAATGAGGGGCGAATGACGGAGAAGAGCATCGAGGCGCGCAAGCTGGCGTGGGACACCCTGGACCTGATCCAGGCCCACCCGGCCAAGCTCGACATGAACACCTGGCTGAGCCAGGCCGAAGAGGACGAGATCGGCCAGACCGTGGTCCTCGAAGACCTGACGGTGGGGTGCGGCACGACGGCCTGCTTCGCGGGCTGGGCGGTGCTGGTGGCCGGTGGCCAGCTCTTTGCGGACAGCTGGGGCCCGATGGCGCAGATCGGCGGCGACGTCGACACCGTGCCGAGGGTGGCCCGGAACCTGCTGGAGCTGAGCAAGGAGGAGTCCTTGCTGCTGTTCCATTGCCGCGTCGACGAGCTGGCCAGCCAGGTCGAGCGGTTCATGGGTCCCCGCCCGTGATCCGGCGGATGGGGCCGCGGCCACTGCTGGTGCCGTCGTGGGATGCTGCAGCCTCCGCACTGGAGCAGGAGGTGTACCGGCAGGATCGCACCTTCACCGGGCTGAGCCTGGCGCTGGGCATGGACCGCGCCGTCGTCGCCCGCTGGCTGTCCTCGCACCAGGCGGCCGGCCGCGTTCAGCCGCTGGCGAAGCACGTCTGGCCGCTGGCCGCGGAGCTAGGTCTGGACATCGTGTTCGTCCCGCGAGGGCTCAGGCGGGGAAGCGGGGACTCGAAGTGAGTCCTCGCGGCGTGGGGCATGCCGGTCTGCACGACGGCATGCGCCCGCAGCGGCGGATGTGGATCGGTGGGTCGGCCAGGGCCGAGGGGCTGAGTCTGGGGCGCGGCTGGCAGGTCAGGCTGACGCTGCGCCCCTGGCGCAGCAAGGTCCCCGTCCCCTGGTCGGCACCCATCGAGGGGCGGCGCCCGGCCGAGGACCACGAGCTGCTCGTCGCCCGCGCCGTCACGCCCGGCTGGCCGGACGAGGATCACCCCGGCTACGGGATGGCGTTCGTGCTGCTCGGCCGCGACGGCCGCGAGCACGTCCTCCCTGCAGGTGTCGACCTGACCCTGCAGCGTCTGCGCACCCCGCAGCGCGATCGAGAAGCGAACGAGTGGAGGTTCACGTGAGTGAGGAAACGGAAGGCCAGCGCGAGTTCCGCAGGCTGCTGCTCAATCTGATGGGCGGCCTATGTCCGTGCGGTCGGGTGCGAGCGGTGCGAGGTGCGTGCTGCACGAAGTGTGGCGGCGCGGGCTGCGCTCACTCTGCGGCGTGCGACAAGCGCAACCCGGAGAGGGTGATCAGCGCATGAACGAGTGGCGTAAAGAGTTCGAGCTGGCACTCTGGCTGGCGAAGCAGCGCGGCCAGCGGATGCGGGTGTTCTCGATCCACTGGGAGAACCCGGACGGCGCCAGGGAGCACCTCTGGGCGATTGAGGCGCTGGACCAGCCGGTGAAGGGCTGGGTGCGGCGATGAGGATCACGCAGGAGCAGTTCGACGCGGCCAGCAACGCCGCGTGCGAGGCGACGCTGCGCGGCGGGGAGTCGCTCTACAGCGATGACTCGCTGCGTGCCGCATTGAAGGTGCTCGGCATCGAGGTGGTCGAGCACGCTGGCGCCGACGGTGACTGCCCGGACTACGGGAGCCGCCTCGACCCCTGCCCGCCGGGGTGCGCCATGGGCACGTGCATCGCTGGAACCCACGGGGACGAGTTCACCTGGCCGACGGCGACGTGGGCGGACGTGCGCGAGGGGGATGTGGTGCGGGCGGGCGAGGGGGCGAAGGAGGGCATGGTCGTGAAGATCGGGCCGGTCTCCACCCGGGCGCAGAGCGAGGCGCGGTTTCGACACGTCGAGCTGATCTCGATCGAGGGTCACCGCGCCGTCCCGCCGCACGGCATGAACCCACAGGCCGCCGTGCAGATCCGCGTCACCCGACGGGAGTTGGCCGCGATCGAGCTACTCGGGGGGTGGGCGAACCGTGTCAGCGCTGCTCTCCCTGGATGACCCGGAGGACTTCGGCGAGACGCTGCGGCTGGTACGCCGGCTGGCCGGGGTGACGCAGCGGGAGGTGGGCGAGGTGATCGGCGTCGGCCCGTCGCGCATCGGGCGGTACGAGACCGGTGTCAACATCCCGAATCTGGTGACGGCGATGAAGCTGTTGAAGTATCTGGGTTACAGGCTTGCGATCGAGCCCATCCCCATGCAAGAATCAAGCGAGCGCTAATCAGGCGCTGAAGAATCAGGAGGGGCGAGCATGACGTTCAAGGCCGAAGACAATCTATGGGCGAAGAAGTCCACGAAGTGTGAGACGAAGACGAACTCCGTCTCCAAGCACACCAAGCACGGTGTGGTCCGGCGTGAGGTGCAGACGAAGGTCGAGGACAAGCGCGGATGACCCGCGGGCGCAAGTCGCCTTTCTCCCGCTGGACCAGCCAGCACGCCGGCCGCATCTCTCCCGAGGGCGGCCGGCGCCCGAAGCTGTGGCATTCCACCGAGGAGAAGGCCCAGGCCCACGCGGCCAAGGTGAACGAGGCGACGTACGAGGGCCGCGAGGTGTGGATCCCCTATCCGTGCCGCTGGGGCGCACACCACCTGCTCGGCGAGAGTGCTGAGCTGCACTGGCACATCGGCAGGACATCGCAGAAATCAGGGAGAGGCTGATAAACGTGACACCCGAAGAACAGTCCGTCATAGAGGCGGCGATGCGACACGCGCAGCGCCCGGAGGTGAGGTGGTCTCCGTTGGCGGTGGCCGTTCAGGCGCTGAAGGTCTCGCGTCAGCCGGAGCACACCGTCGCTCCGTTGCCGTGCGGATTCCCGAGCAAGACGGGTGCGATGTTCTGCGAGGAGCCCGCCGGGCACAGCCCCATGTCGTACGACATCAGCGGCTGGGGTCGGCGGCTGCATTACGGGCGGGCGGCTAACGGATCGATCCGCGCCTGGTGGGAGTACGGCCAGGAATCCGGCTCGTGGGCATCGCGGGGGGAATTCCGCTGATGACTATTCTTCGCGATTACCAGCGTGAGGCGATCGATAATCTGCGCTCACGTTGGGATGCGGGAGCAATCCGCGTCCCACTAGTCCTGGCTACAGGTTTGGGGAAGACGGTAATCTTCTCGACACTAATCTCCGAGTGGCTTGACGAGAACCCAGGAAAGCGCGCGCTCGTCATCGCGCACACTAATGAGCTGATCGAGCAGGCCGCGAAATCCATCAGGCAGATTTCCCCCGGGCGTCGAGTCGGCATCGTCAAAGGTGCGTTGAACAATGTGACGGCGGAGATCATCGTGTCGTCGCGGCAGACCCTGGCGAGCATGAAACGCCGTGCACAAATCCAGCGCGTAGGTCTCATCGTCATCGATGAGGCGCATCATGCCGTGGCCACTAATTCGTACGGCAAGATTCTGCGGCACTTCGACGCCTACGATCAATGCGACCACCATCAGTCCGACGACGAATCCACGCCCAACAAACCGTGCGCGGAGTGCATCGAAGCCGTTCGGTCGGGCACGAATCCGTACGCGATCCTTGAGGCTCAAGTAAAGGTGGCAGGCTTCACGGCGACGCTAGCCAGGTCGGACAAAGCCAAGCTCAGCAGCGTGTGGGAGGACTGCACGTTCAAGCGGGACATCATGTTCGGCATCAGGCGCGGTTATCTGCTCGACATCAAAGGCGAGCGTGTCGTCATCGACGAACTCGACCTCAAGAACGTCCGCGTTTCTGGCGGGGACTATTCCGAGGGGGCTCTCGGGGAGGAGCTTGAGCGAGTATTCGCCGTCGAGAAAGTGGCAGAGCAATATCTGAAGCACGCGTCCGACAGGAAGGGCATCGCATTCTGGCCGCTGGTTGCCACCGCCGAACATGCGGCGGAAGTATTCTCTGCGGCAGGAATCCCGTCGGCAGTGGTGCATGGAGCAATGGATCCAAAAATCCGGCGGCAGGCCATCGCGGATCTTCGGTCGGGCAAGATTCAGGTGCTGCACAATGCCATGGTTTTAACTGAGGGCTTCGATGACCCCACCGTGGAATGTGTCGTCATGGGTCGGCCGACGAAATCTGCGCCGCTCTATCAGCAGTGTGTCGGTCGCGCGCTCCGTCCCGACCTCACTATTCCGCCGAGCGAGAGACGTCCGGCGCTTATTCTGGACGTGACGGGGGCGAGTGAGGGCAATAATCTGCGCTCGCTGATCGACCTCTCCCCCGAACGCCCGCTCAAAGAGGTGCTCGACCTTCACCCCGACGCCACACTCGGCGAGCTGGAGGAGTTCTACGCCGAGCAGATCGAGGAAGAGCTGGACGGCCAGCGCGCCGGCGCGACGTCGTTCTTCGAGAGCGAGGAGTACCGCGGGGCGACGACGACGAAGGCGTTCGACCCCCTCGGCCGCGACAAGGTGTGGGGCCGGACCGCGGGCGGAACCTACTTCGTAAAGGCGTCGGTGTACGGCAAGGCGGATGCGTTCGTCTTCGTCGTCGAGAGCTTGCAGGGTAATCCGGGGACGTACGACATCGTGCAGTGCTCGACGAACACGGGCTTCAACCCACGCTACGACGCCGCCCCCGAGTGGCAGCGCGGCACCGAGCACGTCGGCCTGCATCTCGACATGGCACTGGCGTGGGGCGAGGAGCTGGCCGGCGAGGCGTACAGCGCGCGCAAGTCGTCGTGGCGGCGCAGGGAGCCGAGCACCGGCCAGCAGGCGCTTGCACGGATGCACGGGATTCGTTGGGACGGCGTGATGACGTCCGGCGAGCTGAGCGAGGCGATCGACCAGGCGGTGGCGGATCGAAGAATCGATCCCCTCGTTGCCCGCGTACGATCTTCCGTGCAATAATCCAGACGTAGACAATCACACTGAGGAGAATGAGGAAGCACGTATGAGCACCGACACTGAGGTCTACGAATTCCGCGCGACGGTCCCGCGCAAGCAGGCGCCACGCGCCGGCGCCGGGCGTCCGGCCGCGCCCAATCCGTTCACCGAGGCGGTGGCGCGCATTGCCGGCAAGACGCAGGTGGTGGACGGCCAGCCCGTCCCGCTGGCCGCGGAGACCGCCTTCGTGCTGGACGCCGAGCACGGCGAGACGCTGAAGCAGCGCTGGGATCGCATCCGCCGCCAGCTCACCGCCGCCGGCCAGGAGGTGGCCCGCGAGCACGAGCGCGGCGAGCGCTACATCATCGATCGCTCGGCGGCGGAGTTCAACGAGGCGGCGGGCGTGTACACCTTCAGCTTCTGGGACAAGTACGCCGGACAGTAGGGCGGCGGCGCTGGCAGCTACAGAACATCCCGCGAGAGCGCGCATGAGCTGATCGAGCGCGGCCGTCACTCTCTCTCGGGAGGCCGTCGCGATGAAGGGCAGAGGGGTACGACGGGCTGGAACCTGTCGTACCCCTCTGCTATGCTCAAACAATCTGACAGCGAGAAATGAGGGGCGAGTAAATGACGGGATCGAGTCTGTTCAGCGTGACTCCGGCCAGGGAGCACGAGGAGACCGCGGCAGCCGCCGCGAAGCAGTTCGGGGAGCGGTACCGCGGCAGGTATCACATGCCGCTGCTGCCCGGTGAGTCCGGCACGAAGAGTGGTGGGGATTGGGTTCCCTATGGCCTGATGTCGGCCACCAACCTGGCCGGCGCCATCACCGACACCCGCGAGCTCGCGATCTGGGAACGGCAGCGCGGACAGATCGGCATGGCGCTGCGTCCCGACTTGATGCACGCGGCGAGCATGGCCGTCGGGAGGGCGCGGCGCTACCTCGACTCGTGGGACGGGTTGAGGTCGAGCGACACCGGCCGGGCGCTGGCCGCCGAGTTGGACGGGATTCATGAGCAGGCGCGGGATGCGGCCGGGGGATCCGCGGCGGCCAGCAAGGGCACGGTGCGACACAACGTCTGGGAGGAGCGGGCGGTGACCGGCAGGCTGCTCGGCACCGAGCAGATCAACAGCGAGATTCTGGCGCTGGAGAAGCTGCTGGCCGAGCACGGCCTGGTCAGACTGCCGGGGCTGCAGGAGCGGGTGGTGCGCAACACGGCGCTGAACGCGGCGGGCAGGTTCGACGACATCGTGATGTCGATCAAGACCGGGCGGCTCTACCTGGCCGACCTCAAGAGCAAGGCTAAGCCGTACTACTCCTGGCTGGAAACGTGGATTCAGCAGGCTGTGTACGCCTCCGCCGAGCACATGCTGTCCGTCGACAAGCTCAGCTATGAGCCCGGCCCGCTGACGAAGGTGGAGCAGGACCGCTCCCTGTTGCTGCGCATGCCGTCCGACGGCAGCGCCCCGTATCTGGAGAAAGTCGACCTGGAAGCCGGCCTGCGCTGGGCGCACCTCGCCCGCCAGGTGGTGGACGTCCGCAGTGAGGCGAAGTCGTCGGCCACGTTCGCCGGCGTGGGATGGAGTGAGGCGCTGTGAAGATGCTTGACAAGGAATCCAGCGGCGAGTAATGTAGTCTTCAGTTGAGCGGGGCAAGAAATCGCCTCCCGCCTCAGCTCCCGGCTCCCCAGAGGTCACCAGGGGATGGGGCGGGTTGACCTGCTGGTGAACACGAGAACCGCATGGTGCTGCCACCGGAGACGGCGGCACGTGAAGGACCATGCGGTTCTCGTGAGCAAGCCCCGATAGCTCAACTGGTAGAGCACTGAGGCTAGCCGCAATAAGGTGCAGGGTATGCCGGTTCGAGTCCGGTTCGGGGCACGAGCGAGACAGGTTTGCGGTGACTGGCAGCTCAAGGATAACGCGCTGGAACCGTGGTTTGGTCCGTACCGACAGGACTGGGGCGCCGGCCCGCCAGAATCCGGCGGGCGCACGTGGGGGCGGACCTCCACGTGCGCTGCACCAACGACACGAACGACACGACAGAAACGAGAACAGCATGACTCAGCCGTCGAACGACCCGTGGGCCGCCGCTTCCGCCACCGCGCAGACCGGCACCCGGCAGCACGGATCGGCCGCTGACTACGGCCAGCCGGCCGACACGGGCAGCTCGCTCGGGGACAGCTACGCCGAGCAGGAGACGAACTCCTCGCTCTTCGGCAGCACGCTGGAGACGCTCCCCTCGCTCTTCACCCTGGACCACGCTCCGGGGACGAAGATCAAGCTGACGATCACCGCCAAGCCGCGTGACGTGCAGTCGACCTGCCACCCGTCACAGTCCCCGGACCGCCAGTCCCGCCTCAAGCAGTACTGGGTGACGGATCCGGCCACGGGCAAGCGCTCCCCCGGCCTCGCCGCAGTGGACCCGGCCACCGGCAAGCCGAACGACCCGGTCCTCAACCTGGTCATCTCCGGCCAGACCGCGGAGCGTGACCCGAAGATCGAGGGCGACGACGGCCGGCGCTCGTGGTTCATCTCCGGCAGCGCGAAGCCGCCGAAGGGCCACAAGGTGGGCGAGCCCGTCGCGTCGGCGCGCCTGGCCGTCCTCGACGCACTCCGCCTGGCCGCCGCGTCCGGCGTGCGGATCACCAGCGACGCTGACATGGTCGACAAGACCATCGAAGCTCACCGCGTGCAGCGGCTTCAGCCCGGCGTGACCACGTCGTCGTGGCTGTGGCAGGCCCGGTTCGTCCAGCAGTAACGAGGCATCATTCAGCAGAGCCCGCGGGGAGTCGTCACCTCGCGGGCTCTGCGCTTTCGAGAGGGGCGTAACGAAATGGAATGGATCAAGTCTTCGTTCTCGAACGGGAGCGGGGGAAACAACTGCGTCGAGGTCGGCGGGGCTGCGGGGGATGTCTTCGTGCGGCACTCCCGCCGCCCGCTGGACATCACGGCCTTCACCCGGGCGGAGTGGGACGCGTTCGTCGCCGGCGTGAAGGCGGGAGAGTTCGATGACATCTGAGCTGACGCTGACGCTGCTCGGCGAGTACCGCCGGATGGGCCGCGCGATCGGGGTGGAGGGCGCGTCTCCGGTCACGATCGGCGGGACGACGGACGATCCCGCCTTCGCGATCACCGTGCACAGGATCAACGTGGACGCGTTCAACTCCGGGGAGGTGGTCGTGACGATCCACGGCCGCGGTGGCGGCAAGGTGAGCATCGGCACCTACGACTACTCCGACGTCGCCGATCCGCCACAGTGGCTCGTGCTGCTCGTCGGCCAGGAGGGTGCCTGCCTGCTGGCCGAAGTGGGTGCGAAGTGAGCAGCGAGCTGCGCTCCGGGGATCTGCTCTTCAGCGATATGGACGGGCTGGTGCCCGGCGTCTTCCCTGTGGCGATCGGCCAGGGGCTGCTGTTCCTGTCCCGCCGGTGGTGGCGCACCGTCCGCTCCCCGCGCACCTGGTGGCACTGGCGTCACGCCGCAGTGATCGGGTGGGAGGGCCGGACTGTCATTCAGGCCATGCCGAAGGGCTGCGAAGAGGTCTCGTTCGACGAGGCGAAGCACTGGACGCCAGGCCACCTCTACATCCGTCCGAACTACGGTCTCGGTGGGGCGGCCTGGGTGGCCAGCGCCGCACGGCAGTACGTCGGGACGCCGTACGGGTTCGCGACGTACGTTCGGCTGGCCGCTGGCGCGCTGAGGTTCAGGCTCACGGAGGCGTGGCTACGCAAGCGGCTGTCGACGCGCAAGGACATGATCTGTTCGCAGCACGTGGATCAGTCCCTGGCCGACGCCGGCTACCACGTCTTCGACGACGGCCGCCTCCCACAGGATGTCGTCCCCGCCGAGCTGGCCATGGCGCTGCTCGCCCTGCCCGGCCAGTTCCTCATCCCGAACCACCCGCAGTTCGGTCAATGGACCGACAACGAGAAGTGGAGTGCGAAGTGAGGCCGAAGGTCATCGTAATCGAGGGCGACACTGGCGGTGGGCCCCGGAAGTTCACCGTTCGGCTCGACGAGAGCGACGAGATCCTGTTCCGGGCGGACTACGAGATGTGCGGTTGGTCATTCGTCGAGCTTCTCCCGCAGATCATCAGGCTCGCCGAAGCGCTGGGCGCGGAAGTGGACGATCAGACCTGACCCGAGAAGTTGCGCGCTGACTGTCTGGCGTGCAATAATCAGTGCGTCATAAATCAACAGGGCAGGAATGAGGGGCGATGGGACTCAAGACGATGAAGTTCAACAAGGTCCAGGGCGTGATCCTCGGGGCGACGCTGGGCTTCGCGATGTGGGTCGGGATCGTGGCCGGCGTGTTCGCCATGGTCGGCCAGTGAGGCACCGCGACGACGACGCCCCGCGGGCCGGGGCCGGCGGGGGCAAGCCGAAGAACCGCGAGTGCGCCTACGAGTCCAAGGATGAGGTCATGGACTCCAAGGCCACTGCGGAGATGTTCCCGCTGAACAAGCGGCGCGGGAAGGACGATCGCAAATGAGCCGGCGCGACGAGATCGCCGGCTCCGACCTGCCGCCCCGCGGCCGGGGGGTCAACGAGCAGGACAGGCGCGCCGATCGGGACCGGCTGGAGCTGATCCGGCGGGAAGCGCCGAAGGGTTATCGTGGGCGGCACGAAGGGCCGTACCGCGGCCGGCACGAAGAGGGGCGAGGGTAGACGGATGGGCCGTGAGAACCGGCAGGACATCAACAAGATCCGCCAGCGCGAGCGCGAAGAGCAGCAGCGTCGCGAGCAGCACGAGCGCGAGGAGGCGGCCCGGCGCGAGCAGGCCAAGCGCGAGCGCGGCTACAAGGGCAAGCACCGCGGCTGACGGCAAGCAGCAATCTGCACTCGACAAATCTGGGACAATAGAATAGGCTGATGGCGTGAGCGAACGAGGCTCACGCCATCACTGCTTTCGAGGGGCGAACTCATGAGTCATCACGGCCAGCACAGGGCGCGACGGGAGACGTCGGCCAGGCCGCTCTATGCGGTGCTGATGCTGCTGCTCGGCGGAGTGCTCATCATGGCGGCGGCGCTGGTGCTGCCGGCCGGCGTCTTCCCGCTGCACACCCTGGCATTCCTCGCTGCGATCGTCGGCGGCATGTGCCTGGCCGCCGGCATCTACGAAGCGACGGGCGAATGAAGATCTACGAGCACAGATCCGCCCCGCACCTACAGGGAGTAGAGGTGCGGGGCGGACGCCTGTGCGGTCAAGGGCGAGAGCTGGTGACCGCGTCGATCGTGCTGGGTGCCAGCATGTCGGGGCGGGTCTTCGCGGCGCGGCCGGCGAACCAGGTTCCCGCGGCCACGAGCACCGGCAGGAGCACGATACGTACGCCCTCTGGGAGCTGGTTGACCAGCTCCACGCCGCGCGTCTCGATCAGGCTGACGGCGGCCAGGGACCCGACGAACGTCGCCAGGCTGGCGATCTTGACTTTCCACTCAGTAGGCATGATCAGCTCTCTCCCATGTTCTCGTCTCTCACTTGCAGGGCTCGAAGACGGGCGCCGGGTTGGCGGCGCGCACCTTGTCGGTTTCGACGCGGGCCTTCACGGCCGCCGCGCGCAACTGCTCGTCGCCGGGCCCGCCGAGCAAGAGCACCATGTCGGCCTTGCGCTCGGCGTCGGTGGCCGCCGCGATCGCCGCCGCCCGGCGCTGGGTGGCCAGGTTCTGCGCGGCCAGGCAGTCGCCCTGCTCCGCCCTCAGCCAGTACAGATAGGTGACCATGACTAGGGCGATGGCGCTGAGCGCGTACGCGCCCACCCAGAGCCTGCTCACTCCGCGGGCGGTCACCGCTTGCGCCCGCGGTCGAGGTGGCTTTCGATTTCGCTGCGGGCGAAGAGCGCGACAGCGCCGATCACCGCCCACAGCGCGAGGCTGGCGAGTACGGCCAGCCAGTAGTTCACGGTCACGATCCCTGCTCCCTTTCGTCGGCGGGGGCCGTGGTGGTGGTCTGCTGGCCGCCCTCTCTGCTTCGCCCGATCGTAACGGGCGGAGCCGCCGCGATGAACACGGCGGCAGGAATCCCCATGAATGTCGCGTCTGGCATCGTCCCTCTCCAGAGCATGACGAATACGGTCACCGTCCATACCCCGAGGGCGACGATGACGAACGCGGGACGAAGCCAGGCAGGCACGGTTACGCGCCGCCGACGCCGGTGCGCAGGACCTCACGCAGGGCCTGAACGAGCTGGGCGGTGGTGGGCGCGCCGCCGGTGCGGGACTGCAGTTCGGCCAGGGCTGCGCCGAACTGCACGAGCACCTGCTCGACGCTGATGAGCCGGGCGCGGGTGTCGGCGGCCAGGTTCTCGTTACGCCGGCCCATGGCACCGATGTAGAACAGGGCGTTGGCGACGCTGATCTCCGGGTTGGCGTCGGTGGTGGGCACCGGGCCCCCGGCGTCGGACCAGCGCGGCACGACGTCGCTGAGCGGCCCGTTGATACCTTCCTTGATGGTGGCCCGGATCCAGGCCTTGTCCTCTGCGCTGAGCGCCACGTCTTCCTCCTGCGGTTTGGCCGTCGTCGGGGCGACGCCCCACGATCGGGTGTCGTTCTCGGTGCTGGTCGTGTAGAGCGCGGAGAAGTGCGCGTGGTTCGTGTGCGGGTCGGACTCTGAGTATGCGCGCCACGCCCACCCGTTGCTCCTGCTGGCGATCCGCCGGTTCCAGATGACGTACTTCAGCCGGGCCTTGGTGGTCGGGTGGTTGTACTCCGCGCGCTCGCGCTCCACGATGTCGAGGATGATGCTGTTGAACGACCTCGGCCAGGGGCCCGTGGAGTCGATGTCGAGGGCGTGGACCTCGTTCTTGTGGTCGGCGTCGTGGTCGCGCAGGACGTCTGAATCTTCGTCCGGAGAATGATCGCTGCTGGAATTGTGGTTGGAGTCGCCGATCGTGCCGTCGGCACCCTTGTCGCGTTTCGGGTTGAGCTGGTTGAACTCGTCACGCAGCGCCAGTAGGCACGGAACCACCACCCAGGCTGACATGGGAAAACCCCTCTCTCTTGCTCTGAGACTAGCACTGACAGTGATGCCCTCGCGTGCCTGTCTAAATAGGACGCGAGGACAGAAACTGCGCAGCTCAGAATGGTTATGCAATCTTGCGAACGTTGATATGGCTATCCGGCTGGATAGTCGTCGCGTTGGCGTTCGTGTTGATCTGCGCCCAGTTCAGGGACATCGTTCCGGCGACGGTGACGATGACGTTCCGGGAGACCTCCCGGACGACGTTGCGAACGCTCGACGCCTGCAACGTGTTGTACTGCGCATCCTGAGTGTCGAGCGTCCATGACGCCATTGCGGAAACGGTCTGGGCGCGCGGATCGCCGGCCGTCGTTGAAGCAATGTAGCCCCCGCCATAACAGCCGCGAGACGTTCCGCCATTCCACGTTCCCGTGAATCCCCATCGGGTCTTCAGCCCCTGCTGGCCGTTCGCGGTGATGGTGTAGAAGATGATCGCTTCGATCTCCCATGTGCCCACGCTGAGTGGGATGCCCGCGAGGTCGGGATCAGCCGTCAGCGTGTTGTTCACCCTTCCCGTCGATCCGCTCTTCATCGTCGTCGACGGGAAGAACTCCATGAGATTCGTGTTCAGCAGGTCCGCCGTCAACCGCTGGCCGGTCAGAAACGGGATCGCCACGTCGTCACCTTCCGATGTAGTAGGGGTTGGCGATGCGCACCAGGCTCCCCGCCGTGTGGCTCTTCACCACGCCGTTGATGCTACGCACCACCGTTCCCGTCTGCGGCGACGTCGTCCCCGTCACCGCGGTCAGGCGCATCACCTCGCCGTTGACCACGATGTCCATCGGGAAGTCCGCCGCGAACGTCGCCGAATCCGCCCACCGCGCCCGCCCGGGCGGAGTCACCAGAGTCAAGCTGGTCCCCGTCGTCGTCAGTGAGTTCGAGTGGGTGTGCGTGGTCGCGTCCAGCCGCGGCACGAACCCGTCGTGACCCAACTGCGGGACGGCCTGATACGGCCCGGCCGGCGAGCAGTTGTAGCCGATCTCCCACAAAAACCGCGACAGTTGCTCGGTGTAGCCCTGCACGGTCTGGGCCACCTGGTCCGGGGGCATCCACGACGGGAGCCCGGCCAGGGTCACCGTGTCGCCCAGGCGCAACGCCACCGTGCCCGCGAACAGCGCGTCGTCGGCCAGCACCCGCGCACGGTGCAGCGCCATCGCGATCAGCGGGTAGCGGTCCTGATCCCACGAGCCGGTCAGCGCCAGCCACCCGGCCACCGCGGGCAATCGATCGTCGGTGGCGATGTTCAGCGTCACCTCCGAGTTGTAGCGGCCCACGCCCGCGGGCGGATCGGAGATCGACGTATAGCCCTCGGTCACCACCGCCCGCCACGCCGAGCCGCCGTTGCGCACCACCGTCACGTCGTTGGTGAAGCCCTGATCGTCGTCCACCGGCCGCGGTGGCTCGCTCAGGTCGTTGGTGCTGTGGGTGACCAGGAGGTCTTGGCGCGACTCCATGTCGGCACGCACCCGGTACTGCAGGGTCAGCGCGTCGCGCGCCTCCCCGCCGATCCCGCCGTCGACGTCCCAGCACTCGGAGATCAGATCCGGGTAGCTCTTGATCGTCTGATAGCCCATCGGCTCGGACGCCTCCAGGGAGCCGATGATCTCCATCGGCACGCCCTCCTCCGCCGACAGGCGCACCAGCCTGGCCGCCGCAGTCTCCCCGCGGTAGGCGTTGCTGGCGTCGCGGTAACGGTTGTTGGACAGGTCGAACGACTCATCTTGGGTGACGAAGATGTGCGAGAACCGTGCGTTGTTGAAGATGGCGTCAGCGGCGGCGGTGAAGCGGATCTGCGTCGGCGGGTTCAGTGAATACCCGGAGATGATGTCCGGGCCGGTGCCGCCGCCGAACGTGCCGATCGTGTCCCATTTCTGCTCGTACACCACGTCCGGCCCGGCATCGGACAGGATCAGGTTGTAGCCGATCCAGCCGTTCGCCGGGTTGATCAGCCCGATCGCGGTGGAGTTGCTCGCGATCTGCTGGCCCAGGATGTTGAAGAAGATGATGTCCCAGCCCGACCCGCTCAGCGCGATGTCCACCCGGGCGAGCTGGCCGAACATGTCGATCGAGCAGAATGTCCGGCTGGCCGCAGGCAGGGAGTCGACGCGGATGTAGAACGTGAAGCTGTACGTCGCCGGCGCGACCATCTCCCGCAGGTTCATCCGGCCGGAGAACCGCGAGGCGCTGCTCCTGAACGCCATGCTGCGGGTGGCTCCGGGCGGGGAGTCGGTGTTGCCGAACGCGACGTCGGTGACCTTGCCGGGGTAGATGGTGGCCAGCGGGGCCGTGCCCGGCGCGAGGTTGGCCGCAGCCGTCGCGGTCGACTCGTCCTCCAGTGGCCACCAGCCGAACGTGTCGTTCAGGCCGCGGAAGTTGCGCATCATCGCCGACTCGATCGGCTTCACACCCTGGCTGAGCCGCTGGAACATGCCCGCAGCCTTCACCGGGACGATGCTGTCGCGCGAGGTGCTGTCCCATTCCTTCGGCAGGGACGCGATCTCCCCCCAGAACCGCACCCGATCGGAGGTGACCCGGCTTCCGGTGCCGGACACGGTCCACGTGTTCGGCGCGGCCAGACCGTCCGACCACGACGTGTCGCCGACATTGCGCGCCGACGGGTTGAAGTCGGCCACCAGCGTGCCGGCGATGCCGCTGTAGACCTGAAGGCGGTACAGCTTCCCACCGAACGCGCCGGACGTCTGGAACGGCGCGGCCAGGGTGGTGCCGCGGCCGATGGCGAGGTCGGCGGTCGAGCTGTAGATGGACGTCACCCCGGCCACCGACGGCGAGCCCAGCGTCGTCCAGGGCCCGGCGATCGTCGGCGCGGTGTAGAAGGTGACGGTGCGCCCGCCGCCGCCGTTGTCGACGTCGAGGGTGGCGCGCACGGCCAGCCTGCCGCCGGTGGGCACGGGGACGGGGGTGGAGGTGACACCGAACGCGTTGCCGTTGGTGCCGTCGGGGGACCAGTTCAGGATGAGCTGGCCGGTCTGGTTGATGCGTAGCGCGTAGGAGCGCTGGTTGCCGATGGTGGTCCACTTCGCCATCAGGGTCATGCCGCGGGTGGAGCGCCACGAGTGCGGCCACATGTCCACGCGGATGTCGATGTCGCCGGCAATGTCGAGCGACGCCTTGTCGGCCGTCTGTGCGCCCGTGAGGTTGCCGGTGTCGTTGTACGGGACGACGAGGTGGTTGTCGCCGTTGCCCGCCCTGATCCGGACCTGCGTGTTCTTGCCGATCTTGCGGTAGTTGACCGAGGACGGGGTGCGGGTGGAGAAGTAGGCGTCGGTGTTCTCGACGGTGAACGAGGCGCGCTGTGCGGAGATCCGCGATTGCTCGTTGCTGCGACCCCGGTCGATCTGCACACGCTGGGCGTTGCGGACCCTGGCCGACACGTCGGTCCACGTGCCGTCGATCAGCATCTCGATGATCGGATGCGCGTTGCTGCCGTACAGATTCGCCACGCCGGGCCCTTCCCCTTAGCCGACGCCCGACACTCCGAGCACGGTCTGTACGCTACCGCCCTGATCGCGGATCTCGGCGCGCAGCGTCTCCATGATCGCCCGCACCAGCCGGTTCGCCCCGCTCGGATCGAACGTGATGTTCAGGCCCTGCAGCCCGGCCAGACCTGCAGGCCCCTGAGCGCCCATCGGGTTGCCGCCGGACAGCATCCGCTGGGTGTCCGGGGCGGAGGAGACGCGGGAGCCTGCGGGCAGGTCGATGAGTTCCGGGCCGTGCTCGCCCACCAGGGTGAAGCCGCTCCACGTCGCCCCGTTGGCCGCGCCCTTGATGCCGCCGGAGGCGAGCCCGCCCACGCCGGAGAAGTCGCCGCCCTCGCCGAAGTTGCCGGTCTTGCTGCCGCTGCTGGAGTACTTGACGTGGTACTTCGCAACGTACGTCTTCGCCCACGAGTCGCCGGCGCGCTTGGCCGCCTTCAGCTCTTTCTCCAGCGCGTCCATCTGGCCGGTGGTGAGGCCGGCGGCTTTCAGCGCGGTGCGCATGGCGGGGGTCAGTTTGCCGTTGAACCCTTCGCTGGCCGCGTCGGACAGGGCGCTGGTCAGGTCAAAGGTGGCCTTGCCCATCTTGCGCAGCTCATCGCGCGCCTTGGGAGACTCCTCGCCGTGTTCCTCGACGGCCTTGGTGTACTTCTCCTGAGCGATCCGCACCTTGTCCTGAAGGTCGAGCACGTTGAACAGGGGATCGGTCTGCTTGCGCATCTCCTCCTCGAGGGTGCGCATCGCCTCCACCTGATCGTTGACCGCGTCGGCCGCGTCGATCGCCGAGTCGTGCCACTCCGCGTTCTTCAGCGACACGCTGTCGGTCTCGTCGCTCACCAGCCCGAGCGCCTCCGCCATCGGGCGGAGTTTCTCGGCGACAGTATCGAGCCCTCGTTCGATGATGGCGAACTGCGAGATCCAGTCCGCGCTGAACGAGATGACCTCGGTGATGACGTCGGCCAGGAAGCCGAACGTGTCGGCCAGCACCCCGAGCGAGTCGGCCAGGGCGGGCGCGTCGTCGCCCAGCTCGGCGAACATCTCTCCGAGGTGTTCGCCGACGTCGCGGATCAGATCGCCGAACGCCTCCATGACCGGGCCTGCGTCGCCGAGCGCGTCATCGATGCCGCTGACGAGGAAGCCCACGCCGTCGAGGATGCCGTCGACGAACGGCTCGATCAGCGACTCGCTCTTGGTGAAGACGCTCTCGATGTCGGGCAGAACCGTCTTCCACGCGGTCTTGACCTGGCCGACGGCCTCCACGGCGGCGGGCGCGAACTTCGAGCCCGCCTCCTTCAGATCGTCGGAGACCATGTCACCGAGCGCCTGGACGGCCCCGCGCAGGCGCGGGTCTTTGCTGGCGGCCAGGAAGCCGCCGACGATGCCGAGCGCCCCGCCCGAGCCGATGACCGCCGCGCCGATGTTCGCGGCCAGCAGCGGGCCGATGGTGGCGGTAGCGGCCAGGACCGCGCCGGCGATCGCCGGGTTCTTCGCCCCGCTCAGTTCCTCGGCGAGCGTGCCCATCAGCGAGGAGGCGACGGCCCTGCCGCCCTTGACGCCCGCCTTGGCTCCGGCCGCGGTCAGGTCGGGGATGAGGCCGTCGCCACCCTTGGACGACTTGGCGTCGTCCATGCCGTCCTTGATGCCGTCGGCCAGGGCCTGGCCGCCCCTGCGCCCGGCGTCGTTCAGCTCGGCTTCAATACCGGCGCCGAGGACGCCGGTCTGCGTCTTGATGTCAGGGGCGTGCGTGCCAAGCCCATCGCTGATCCCCTGGCCGAGTTCAGCGCCGCTCGCGCGCCCGTGCCGCGCGAGGATGTCCTCGATGTCCTCGCCGAGCGAGCGGGCCTGCTGCTTGATCCGTGGCGCGCCCTGCTTCAGCCCGTCGTGGATGCCGTCGGCCAGGGCGCGCCCGGCGGCGAGGCCGTGGGACTTGAAGGCGCGTTCCAGCTCCTCGCCGGTTTTCTTCGCGTTCGCTTTGACCTTGGCGAAGCCCGCGGCGGTGTCGTCCTCCGCCCTGACGTGGATGATGACTTCGTTGTCATTCGCCACGGGCTCGCCTCTCGATCAGGATCATCTGGAGTAGCGACGCGTCCTCGGCCAGGATCTGGCTGGGCAGCGTCTTGAACCGATCGCACAGGTAGAGGATCTCCTGCGCTTCGATCAGTTCGGGTGGTGCGGTTACAACGTCTCCATCGGCAGTGATTCCTCCGGGGACGTGTCGCCAGAGGTCGAGCGCTCGTCCAAAGGGGCGGTGATCCCCGCCGCAGCCAGGTACCACTGCTTGCCGATGGACTGGAGCACCGCCGACTCCAGCGAGAGCAGCGACTCCGTGGAGACGGGCAGGGTCTGGCCGTCTTCATCGTCGAGGTTCCAGCGCGTGATGTGTTCGGCCAGCAGGGCGGCCAGGGTGGTGACGTCGTCGGCGTCGTGCAGCCGCAGGGCGCGCAGTTGCTGCAGGGTGGCGATGGTGGTGCTGCGGATGTCGATCTCCACCTCGGCGAGGTGGTGGCCGACATCCCAGCGCAGTGCGTACGTGCGTTGCAGGCGGACGCCCATGTCCTTCTCTTCTCCCTGTTTGGTGGTGCAGATTAGTTCATGCTAGATTCATGCCCACGTGGGCGTCGAACCGTCGCTGAGCACTCCAGGCGCGGTAAACGTCAGCTCACCGGACTGGGCGCGCGTGAGGTTGTAGTCGGTATAGATCAGCTCGCCGGCCAGAGTCTGGCCGGACACCGTGAGCGTGGTGGTGCGCGCGACGCTCGTGCTCGGGACCGTCTTGAAGACGTCGTGGCTCATGTTGGCCGCGTCGTTGAACACGCCGTTGAGCGTGATGGTGAAGTCGGCCAGCAGGAGCAGGCGCTCGTAGGCGGCCTTGTCTACGCCGGTCACGTCCTGCACGCCACGGGGGGTGGCGAACTGGAAGTTGGTGATGTCGTTACGAATCGCCCGAACCGTGCCACCTGCGTCGTCAACGGACAGGACACTCCAGCCCAGGCCCGACTCTTTTGCCATGATATGTCCGTTTCTACTCGGGCTCGGCCGGGTTCAGGAACTCGGCTGCCGTGTTCGCGTCGATCGCGAACCTGACGTTGAGAGTGACCATTCCGTCTTCGTCGATGGCGAAGCTGACGCCGTCCCGAAGCGCGTAGTTCTCCAGGTCGCCGGGGTGACGTTTGAAGAATGCGCGGGTCGCGGTGACCAGTTTTGATTGCGGCATGATGACCTTCGGCACGTTAGCCCCTCGATCTTGCGGTTGCGATGCGGTCCTGATGAGTGGCGAAGTCGTCCACCCAAGCTTCGGCGGTGCGGGAGACGCGCTCGCCGCGGGGGTTGCCCCGCGCGTCGCCGCCGCGCACCACGTAGAACGGCTCCCGCTCCACCGACACGCGATGCTGGCTGGAACGAAAGCACTGCTGGCCGGGGGCGAACGTGAAGATGTCCGTCCCGTCCTCCTGGCGCGCCGGCCCGGTGTAGACGTAGCGGCCTTTCAGCCCGAGCACCATCGCGTGCTCGGGGGTGCCGGGCAGCACGCGCGTCTGCCAGCCGTTCTCGTACGCCTTGCAGCCCGCCTCGTTGCAGCTGGCCGGCCGGTAGTGCGTCGACAGTGGCGCGATGATCTCGTACGTCTTGAACGCCTCAGCGCCCACGCTAGGAACGATCATCGCCGCACTCCTCTCGTTCCCGACTGCTCATCAGAAGACCTGCCCTGCTACGGGGTTGCGCACACCGTTGACGGCGAACACGGCGTTGGTGAAGGCGCCCGTCGTGATCACCCGCAGGTAGCGGCGGACGGTGGCGTTGTTGGCGGTGGCGATCCGCTCCCAGCCCGGCCCGGTGGCCGCGGTGAACACGGCGCCAGTGAGGTTCGCCCACGTCGCATTGTCGGCGCTGTCCTGAACGGTGACCGTCACGCTGGTGCCGGTGAACGCGAGCACGTGCAGGTAGAACTGCGCACCGAACGCCGACGCGGCCAGCCCGTCCAGGCTCGCCCCGTTGGTGGCGGTGGTGTCGGTCCGGGGGCCGGGGGTGAGTTGCTGCCCCCACTCGATGCCGAAGCTGTTGCTCATCGTCGCCACGCCGATCGACAGCGCGCCGTCGGCCGCTCGCGTCGGGTCATAGCCGACCTGCTTCGCCACGCACGAGGCCGCCGGCGAGCCGATGCCGACACCGCGGAGGTAGGTGACGAGCGTGTCGGTGTAGGGCAGGGTCTTGAGGGTCTGGTGGGCCTGGCCGGCGCTCGGGTTGAACCAGGACGAGAACTCGATCGCCCCGGTGCGCACGCTGCCGATGCGCTCGTAGGCGCTCTTGTCGATGCCGGTCACGTCGAGTACGCCCGGCCCGCCACCGATGCGCCCCAGGGAGCCGATGTCCCCGCTGAGATTCGCACCGCCTACGAGGAGCCTGTCCGACAGGCCACTTTGCTTCGCCACGTCAGGCCTCTCCCTGGATCCAAACGTCCGACACGATGATCGGCACCACTATGTCGATGACACGGAAGGTGGCCGTGTCCACCTTCTGATAACCGGCGCGGCAGGATAGCGGCGCGCCGTGCGCGCCCAGCACGTCCACGTTGCGCGCCGACCCGCCCAGGTCGAAGTCCCCGGTGTACAGCTCGAAGAGCTTGTCCGCGGCGTCGGCCAGGTGCGGATCGATCAGGTCTTCGGGCTGGGACAGGAACGGGTTATAGAGCCGCACCGTCAGCTCGATCCTGGCTGTGGTAGCGGCCAGGCCGGACGCCCGCGGCGAGGGGCCGAACGAGGCGAGGAAGACCGCACAGTGCAGGCCCTCGCCCTGCGGCGCGCCCTTCGGCTCGTGACCCTGGACGGCGGTGAAGAACCCGGTGCTCGCCGCGTGTGAGCTGACCTTGTCGATCAGCTGCTTTATCCCGATGGCCACGTCAACCGCCCATCCTGCCGATGAAGCGCTTGAGCACGCCCTCGGCGATCGTATCGGCGCGTCCACGCAGGACGGGGGTGATGGTGCGGTACGTCCAGTACCCGGCGAACCTGGTCACGGGGAAGTTGCGAGAGCCCACACCTTCCAGCCACCAGTGGTAGATGACGTCCTCGCCGGTCACCTTGCGGCCGCCGGCCGGGTGCGGGACGTTCTTGGTCTGCGTCCAGTAGTACGGGGTGGGGCGGCGAATGACCTGCACGAGGCGGCCGACGATGCGATCCTTGCCCTCTTCGGCGACTTCCTGTTCGATCTCGTCGATCAGGTCCTCGACGGCCCTCGCCGCCGCGCCGTCGAACAGCGGTCCGTGCAGCTCCATACCCACCCCCTCGTCTGTTGAGATCGTACCCCAGCAGCAAAGAAGCCCGACCCCTTGCACAGGGTCGGGCTTCTCGGTGGGGGCGGTGAGTCAGTTGCGGTGCCAGTGCTTCAGGATGAGGTCCGACACCATCCCGCCGAACCCGAGTCCGGCCAGCGCGCCGGCGATGATGAAGAAGAGCGTTCCCAAGGTCATGCACAGATTCTAGCACGACGTAATCTAGCGCGCAACAATCAGATGGCGCGGTGGCGGATGCGCCCGTAGCGCGAGAAAACCCGGCGTTCGAGGTCGGCCAGGCCCGTGCCGCCGACGGCCCCGCCCATGTTCGCGTTGCCCAGCCCGCGCCGATCGCGGATGTCGACGCCGCGCGCGTAGCCGACATCCTCCTGGGCTCGGCGATCGATGGCGTAGGCGAGGGCGAGCTGGCTGGCCAGGGCGGGCGGGCGGTAGATAGAGATCTGCGCCCCGTTGCCGTGCGAGGCCGCCGACGTGCCGAGGGCTCCGCGCTGCACGGTGCAGGAACGTGCCCACAGGATCGGCGCGCCCGCCGAGTGCGCGGCCAGGGTGGAACCGCCGTCGGCCCGCTGCACGGTGAGGATGTTCCCGCTGATCGCCCGGACCTGCACTCGCTCCGAGCCGATCATCAGGTCCTCGCCGCGAAGGAAGGCGCCCCCGTTGGCCACGGTGATCGCCTGATCCGCCATGGACGCGGCCAGGGCGCTCGCGGTCTGGCCGCTGTCCGCCCACCCGCGATCGGTGACGAACACACGCTCCGAGTCGATCAGCAGGGTGGAGCCGATTCCGATCGGCGCGTTGACCAGCATCCCGTCCGCCGAACTGTTGACCGCGCCGCCGAGCGTCCACGCCACGCGCGCCTCGTCCGTCCCGACGACGCCCCACACTCCGCCGATGACGAGCGAGCGCTGGCCGGTTCCGTTGCCGATGTCGAGGGAGTCGGGGCCGGTGGTGTCGATGTCGATCGCCGAGTAGGGCGCGCCGCTGGCCGGCCAGCCCAGAGCGAGCGCGCTCACGTCGTCCCCGCCGGAGCTGACCGAGGCCAGCGAGTGCAGGGTGTGGTTCTCCAGCCAGAACCGGTAGGAGTCCTGGTTGTCGGGCACCGGCCAGTCAAACGCGATCGAGCCCGTCCACGGGGCGAACCCTGGGCGGATGGCGTCCCCGCGCGACACGAACGCGTCCACCGCCTCGCTGCCGCTCTCCAGCGCCGCGAGCATCTCGTCTTGCAGGTAGGCGGCGGCCTTGGTGTCGGGGGCGCGCATCATCTGCTCGGCGGTGGCGTAGACAGCGCGCATGGTGGCTCCCCGTTCAGTAGCGTCCGGGCATGACCATGTGGCCGCCGAACAAGCAGTGGTAGCCGCGCGCGTCGTGCGTGAGCGGCCAGCCGTCGTACGGGCATTCTACGGGGTTCATCTCCCGCTCACGGTTGACGCGGTGATCGGCATCGGCGGCGCGGCGCACGGCCAGCAGGCCGTTCCACCCCGAGGACGTTGAAGTACCCGGCTCGGGGGCGGGGGTGGTCACCGACGGCGCGCCGAGGCGCACGGAGAGGGTGGCGCTCGACGGCGTCGCCGTGGCCCGCGTGGTGACGGTGGGCTGGCCGAGCGTGGCGGTCAGCGTGAGGCTGTTCGGCGTGACCGACGTGCCGCCCGCCGCGGCCGCGAACTCGACGTCCACGAAGTAGCAGGTGCCGTTGCCTGCGCCGCTCGGGTAGCCGGCGGCGGCGTTGATCAGGAAGGCGCCCTGGCGAAGGCTGCCGAGCAGTACGGGATCGTCACCGTTGGCGTCGGCGGTGATGTCCCCGTTGACCAGGTCGGAGCCGAAGAAGTTGGTGGTGGCCACGTACCGCCCGGCCCCGCTGAACAGGCAGGCGCGGTAGAGGACGCCGGTGGACACGCTGATGGGGCTGTCGAACGCGACACTGTTCCAGGTGCCGCCCGTCGGCGCGACGCCGAGGGTCTTGCTCGCCAGCAGGGTGCCCGCGGCCATGGCGTCCGCGGCGTCTACGCGGTAGAGCTGCACGGTGTAGGCGCCGCCGACAGTGGTGGTGGCGTAGAAGCGGATGCCGGTGACGGTGCCCGACTGTGCGAACCGCACGGTGGTGGCGGTGGTGATGCCCGGCGCGCCGTCGTTGTTGTCGGCCAGGATCGGCGTCTGGCCGGTGAACAGGTTGGCCACGGCGTCAGCTCAGCGAGAGGATCTTGTCGGGCCCGTTGTTCCATGCGATCGTCGTCGTGCCGCCACCCGGCTGCACGGGCAGGCCCGTGCCGGTGTCGAAGTAGGCGATCAGGCGCTGAGCGCTCGCCGCCACGTCGGCACCACCGGTGGCCGCGCTGGACTGGAACAGCAGCACGCCGTGGTTGACGGCGGAGGCTGTGGTGGTGACGTCGGTGTCGGCGGCGTCGAACACGCCCGCCGTGATCGTCTTCGAGGTCAGCGCCGCCGGCGTCCCGTTGAACACCCCGCTGGCCGCGGTGACGTCGGAGACGAACACGTGCGCCACGTTGCCGGCGTACCCGCGGACGGGGACGGCTTTGATGGTGGCGGTGTCGAGGTCGATCTCCCCGGCCAGCAGGCCGGACCGCGCGCTGGTGTAGACGATGTTGGCCACGAGGTCATGGTACGCGAAAACGCCCCACCCGAGAGGGTGGGGCGTTGCGAAAGTGCTGATCAGAACGCGGGGACTCGGGGCATCCCGGCGGTGGCAGCCTCCCAGTGCTCCGAGCTGAGCGTGTCTCGCCGAAGGGTATCTTCCAGCAGGGCTTCGGCGTGGACATCCTGCGGCAGCTTGAAGTAAGCCGGGTTCCATCCCGGCTCGGTGGCCACGATCCAGAGCGCCATCGCCCAACCGAGTGAGGTCCACCGGTTGTCGCCAGCCACCAGGCCGCGGCGGTGGAGTGCCTTGATGGTCACCTTTTTGCCGATCGCGGTGTAGCCGGTGTGGCTTCCGGTCATCAAGGCGATCCGCATGGCGTCCGTCATGCTCTTGCGGATCGCCGCCAGGTCCTGCTCCATCGCGATCGCCCCTCTCGCTTCGTGTGCCACCAATCTAGCACGCTAGAATCTGGGGCGCAAGTATCAGCTGCCGAACAGGTAGAGGCTGAAGTGCGTGATCACCACGGTTCCGCTCAGCGGGTTGGCGTTGATCCGCATCTCGCAGCCTACGCCGTTGGTGCGCTTCATGGCGTCGCTGGTCACCGGCGTGAGGCGCTGGTGGCGCATCGTCGCGTTGTACGCCACCTCTTGCAGGTCCAGGAAGCCGTCGGTGGTGGAGAACGGGAAGAAGTAGTCCACGCCCGGCCCGTTGCCGTTGGGCACGATGAAGCGAAACTGGGCGTAGATCGGGGTGACGAGCGGCGCCAGGGTGATGCCGGACATCTGCACGCGGGCGTTCAGCGCGGTCACGTAGTTGCGCGTGACGGTGTCGTTGAACGTGATCAGCTTGTTGGTGGCGTCCCAGTCCACACGGCGTGTGCTGGTCATCAGCGGGAAGCTGTTGACGGTCAGGGTGGCCATGTCGATGCGCTGCCACGACGTGGTGAGGGTGATGTTGGAGGCGGCCTGGCGGAACATCACCGGTTGGGGCGGGACAGCCCCGGCGGCTATTTCGGCCTCGGTGAGGGCGGCGGACATGTCGACGTCTTCGTAGCGCGGCATCCGTGCCCCGCCCTCCCCGAGTCAGGCCGTCAGTACGTGGTGATCAGTGCGTTCCCGGTCCCCGTATCCAGGATCCCGGTGATCTGCCCCGAGTAGATCGGGGCGGGCATCTCGTAGTAGCCGCCGGCGGCCAGGCGCACCGTGAAGTCGGTGGCCGACGCGCCGGTCCCGAACTTGATGTAGAGGATGGACGAGGCGGTGTTGTTGGTGATCAGCACCATCCGCCGCGCCGTGGTGCTGGCGGCCAGGAGCGTGGCCGCCGTGGTGGAGCAGGCCACCGTTGCAACGGTGGCCTGCTGCGTGCTCGGCGTGAAGCTCACGGTCAGACCGCCACGACGGCAGCGCCGTCGTCCAGCGGCACATAGGTGAGCGTCCATCGGGCCTGGCCGGTGTTCGTGGCGTCGGTGACCGCGCGGATGAACCCGGCGCCCAGCACCAGCTCGTTCGCCTGCTGGCCGATGACACCGGCCAGCAGGGCAGAGCCGACGGCGGTCATGCTGACCAGCGTGCCGACGGGCGCGGAAGTGACCAGCCCGTTGGTGCACAGGTCAGCGTTAGCCGCTGACGCGGTGTTGATGGCGTTCAGCTTCAGGTTCGTCACCGTCGCACTGGCGGCCACGGTGAATTCGCCGGATAGGTTGGTCAGTAGCACCCGACCGCCGGTGATCTGAAACAGGTTGCCCGTGGCGGTGGCGGGGAGCACCGCTGCCGCGCGCTCCACCTTGAGGCCGTAGATCGAGAGGCGGATGTTCTTACCCGCGATCTGCGAGCTCATGCGATCACCGAGCGCAGGTTCTGCGGGGCACGCTGGTAGGCGAGATCGTGGAGGATGGCGGTGGCGGTGGCCGCACCGTCCACCGTGATCCGGACCCACTGCTGCTTGACGCCGGCTGCCGTGGTCGGGCACATCGTTTCGAGGATTTCGATGGCCACCACGTCGTCGGTGCCGTCGGGCTTGGTGAACCCGGCCGCGGCGGTGATGTTGTTGCGGTGCCACACGCCGTTGAGCACGTCGAACGACATGCCGTAGTAGTGGTCGATCACCAGCGGCGACGTCGCGCCGGTGCCGGTGTTGTCGTTGGCGAACGCGACGGAGATGACGGTGGCGCCGTCGACTTCGTGCACCAGGTAGGTGAGCGCGGCAGCGTCGCGCATCGAGATCCACCGGCCGTTGGCGGTGTTGTGGTGGATGTTGTACAGGCGGCCAAGGCCTTCGGCGATCATGTGGTGCCCTCTCTCTCGCGGAGCCCGCTCCGCTCTGCCCCGCCGTCCGGGGTTTCAATGCCGGCCAGCGGGTGGATGTCGCGCCCAGCGTACCAGCGAGAGAGCGCTCTCTCCAGGCTCTCCAGCCCCACCCCTTGCGCAACAATCTGTGCTCATGTAATCTGGACTCACCAAACGGGAGCAACGAAGGAGCCGCAATGCTGAAGACCAGTGACTACCGCCGCAATGACAAGGTTGCCTTCCGGGTCCGCGGCTCCTACTCGGCCGAGTTTGGCACGGTCTGGGGCAAGGAGGTTCGGGGCGGGTTCGACTGGGTGCTCGTCAAGACGGGCTACGGGATGATCGGCGTGCTGGCCAAGGAGATCGTCCACCACACTCCGCGCGGCTACTGATCCACCTGAAGCAACGTAGGTCAACGAGAGGGGCGACATCATGGCGATGATCGAGATCGACGAAGACGACCTGCGGCGCCTGTACGACCTGGCGACGGACTCCCCGCTGATGTGCTCGGGAAGTTTCGAGACCGACGACGTACGCGTCCTGCGGCGTCTCGGCCTGAAGATCGGTGCGGACCTCGGCCCGGCGACGCCGGTCGAGTTCGAACGCGACTTCCCGCACGCATTCGACGATGGCGTCCGCCGCATGCCGATCACCGTGCCGGACCTCCGTCCCAGGCGACGCGGCTTCTATCGCCTGGAGACCCCGGAGGAGACGGCGGCGCGCATCGCGCGCCAGATCCCGTCCACCACCTGCAAGGCGGGCAGCTACAACCGCCCATGTGGGCGCGACGCGGACCACCCGCTCCACCAATCCGGCGCGCCGGAGCCGACATCCGACCCGGACGCGATGATCGACGAGGAGGACTGACCATGAGCGAGAGCCTGAAAGAGTGCGGTGCGGGCCAGGGTTTCTGGTACCTCAACGGCCAGCCCGTCTGGCGAAGCGGGTGCGAGCGCCCGGCTGCGGAGAACGGCCGCTGCGACGAGCACAGGAGCGAGAAGTCATGAAGTGGATCATCATCGAGGTGGCCGACCACGACGCGGAGGGCATCGAGTTCAACGACAAGCACGGCAACAGCCAGGTGATCGCAGACGCGAGCCACGATCACAAACAGTTCGACGTGATCGCCGTCGTCAAGCCGGGCTCGATCGCATTCCCGGCCGGGGGGCATGCTCCGCTTTGTCAGTACTTCAACGTGAAGATGCATCCGGGCGGGGCACTCTACGTGACCGGGAAGTGCGGCGCGCCGGCTGTCTACCGGCACCGCGAGCACGACCGGCAGGCCTGGCTCTACCGGTGCGCCACCCATGAGAGGGCATTGAGCCGGGAAATCATGATCGAGCGGCTGTGAAGATCAAGCACGAAGCAGCCCCCGCCTCTGGAAAGGCGGGGGCTGTCGTGTTACCAACGTACTGAGTAGCTTATCAGCTCCGAATCGCCGGCGTGCGGCCACGCCGTACGCCCCTTGCGCATTAATCCAGCGTCATGTAATCTGGACTCACACCAACGGATTGAGGGGCGAAACTCAATGGCATTCCGCATCGAGACCGTGAACGTCACCCCGGCGTTCGCCCGCGAGCTACTCTCGCGCAACGTTGAGAACAACCGCAACCTGCGGCAGACCAAGGTCGACCAGTACGCTCGGGACATCGCGGCCAACGACTGGCCGAAGACCGGCGACACCGTGAAGGTTTCCACCGAGGGCAGGCTGATCGACGGCCAGCACCGCATGGCCGCCGTCGTGCAGGCCGACACCACCGTGCAGATGCTGATCGCGTACGACGTGGACCCCGCCGTCATGCCGGTGCTCGACACCGGTGCGGCGCGCAAGTTTTCCGACGTGCTGAAGATCAGCGGATCGCCGCAGCGCTCCGCAGTCGCGGCCATCGTGCGGCGCATCGTGATGTGGGAGGCGGGCAACAGGATGGGCTCTGCCGGTGGGGCCGCACCGCAGCCCACGCATACCGAGCTGAAGCTGCGCTACGAGAAGGACGTGCCCGGGTTCGACACGGCCAGCCAGCGCTCGACGGACATCCAGCGAGCGCGCCTCGGCGCGCAGGCCCCGGCGGGGACGGTGTTCTACCTGTTCGCGCAACTGGACATCGAGTCGGCGCACCGGTTCTTCGACGCCTACATCTCCGGGGCGAACCTGAACGAGGGTGACCCGATCCTGGCGTTGCGCAACCGCATGGTCCGGATCGGCAGAGACGAGCGGCTGCGCACCCCCGAGGTGCAGGCCCTGTTCATCCGCTCCTGGAACGCGTGGCGCGAGGGGCGCACCCTGGCCACCGTCCCGATCACCACCGGCGGCCGCCGGCTAACCAACGCGAACTACCCGGTCCCGCAGTAGCACGCAGACACGAAGCAGCCCCCGAGGATTCCTCGGGGGCTGCCGTCGTTACCGCTCGTGTCAACTCCTGACGGCCAGCGTCACGAACGGGCTGAGCGTCGGGCCGCCGTTCGCAGGGGTCACGGCGTTGGCCAGCCACGGGCGGCCGTCGTTGCGCTGGATCACGCGGACCACGGTCTGGTCGCGGGTGAAGCGCACGTGCGGCGAGGTGTCCATGGACATCTCGTCCCGCTGGCCGATCAGGTAGTAGTTCGGGTCGATGAACGACAGGTCACCCTGCTGGCCGAGGATGCCCGGCGCCTTCTCGGTGACGTAGATCGGCCGGCCCAGCAGCGTCAGCCGCGGGGTGCCGTGCGCGTCCGGCAGCCAGACCGCGCTACCGCCGGTGCCGACGTTGAGCGCCATGGTGGCCAGCTCCACGAACAGGTCCGGGGTGGCCAGCCAGACCGCGGAGCCCAGCGAGGTCGGCAGCATTCGCGCGTACATGCGCAGGACGTTCTCCCACAGCAGCGTCGCCGCGGCCTGGCCGGTCTCCTTCGCCACCACGAGCAGCGAGGGGTTGTTCGGCGAGAGGATGCCGAGCGGCTCGCTGGCACCGGTGCCCTTGATGTAGTCGAGGTCCTCGTAGAAGGCCATGGCCTGCGGGAGCATCTCGTTGAGCACGACGTTGACGGCACCGCCGGTGTCGCGGATGACCTCGTTGTTGAGGATCGCCAGGGCGGTCTGCTTGGTCGGGTCCAGCTTGACCCGGCCGAACTTGGCCTGCGAGTCGACGAACTCCTCGCCCTCGCCGCGGCGGGTAACGACGATGCCGCCGAACACGCTGCCGACGTTGGTGGTGGAGTCGACGGTCGGGAACTCCAGCGACGCGGCACCCATCGGGACGACGCGGGCCAGGCTCTTGATGATCGACTTCTCCAGCGAGAGCGCCAGCAGCTCCTGGCGGAACTCCTCCGGGACCAGGAAGCCGCCGGAGTCCGGCACCTTCACGCTGTACTCAGCGGTGATCTTGTTCAGCTCGTCGAGCCGCTGGTCGGACGCGGCGTCCACACCGTACTTGTGGCCGTGGTGGATGTCGTTGATGAACTGGCCGAGGCCGGCGAACTTGCCGTTGAGCACCGCGCCCGGCGCGGTGTCCGCGTTGCCGACGGCGGGGCGCGCCTTGGCTCCGGCCAGCAGGGCGGCGTTGACGGCCTTCGCCTTGCCGGTGTCGCGACCCTGCTCGCGGAACATCTCCAGCAGGGTCTCCTGCGTGAACTGCTGAACCTGCTGCGCCATGTCGGCGCGCTCAGCGTTCTGCGCGGAGACGTACGAGTCGATGGCGGCACGGAAGCTGCCGTCGGCCATGGCCGCGTTGGTGGTGGCGGTGTCGGCCAGTGCGGTGTTGAGGTACTCGGTCCACTCCGCCGTGGTCTTCGGAAGTGCGGGAGCGCTCATGCGAACACGCCTTTCATGATCGATTCCAGGGTCTCCCGATCCAGGCGGACGGGCTCTTCGTGCTGCTCCTGCTCGACGACTGGCTCATCGTCGATGGTCTTGATGCTGGCCGTCACGCGCTCGGCGACGGCCTGCGGGAGGACGCTCGTCCAGTTGGCGAGGCGCGCGTCCACGTCGTCATCATCGCCGTCTCCGACGATCTCGTCCACCAGCCCGGCATCGTAGGCCTCCTGGCCGGTGTACCAGGTGCCGTCCTCGCCGTTGACGGTCATGATCTCGCGCCAGGCGGCGACGTCGTCACCGGCTTTCTCGGCGTACATGTCGGCGATGTTGTCCGACACCTTGTCGAGCAGCTCCAGTGCGCGGCGGTGGCTGGCCGGCCCGCCCGCGGTGAACGTCATCGCGTCGTGCACCATCACCATCGCGTTGCGCGAGGTGACCACCTTGTCCCCGGCCAGCATGATGAACGAGGCGGCAGACGCGGCCAGGCCGTCGACGTGCACGGTCACCGTACCGGGGTGCCGGGCGAGCAGGGAGTGGATGGCGACGCCGTCGAACACGTCCCCACCGCCGGAGTTGATGCGCACGTTCAGTGGTCCCGGCCCGAGTTCCTTCAGGGCTGCGGCGACGTCGGCGGCACTGATGCCGTCCATCATCCAGCCCCCGCCGCCAATCCTCCCGTAGATGGACAGCTCACCGGGAGCCGACGCGCCCGGGCGGGCGGTCATGAACAGGCCGTTGGCCTCCGTCCAGTCGCGCGAGAGAGCGCTCTCCATGGCCATCGCCACAGCGGGCTGGAGCGCGTCGAGGATGGCGCGCCGTCGCTTGTTCATGCCCCACCCCGTCGCTTCACCAGTCTGCACCTGCATTCGTTGCCGAACTCCGCGCCCTTGCACTTCGCGTAGCCCTTGCCGCCTGGATAGTCCTTATAGGCGGCGGCCCGGTTGCGGTAGAGCTTACCGTTATTCTGCCTGCACGGATCACATGTGCTGTCGTCGAGGTGCGCCCTCACTACCCAGCGCATGGCCGCTTCGATCAGGCGCACCCCGTACGACACGTCAGGCCTGCTCTTCGCCGGACTCGACGGTCCACGCGTAGTAGCGCCGGCGGTTGCGGCGGCTGGCTTCGCGCGCGTCCTCTTCGGAGTTCTTGACCAGCGCGTCCAGGACGATGCGCTCGGGGGCGTCGGGGTGGCAGACCACGGTGGCCCACGTTCCCCACGGCTCTTCGGTGTCGTCGTCGGGGCCGATGATGCTGATCCGGCCCGGCGCGGTCCACCCGGAGCCGTCCTTGATCACGACGACATCGACACCGGCGTCCGGGTTCGGGGAGGCGGTGTCGGCCGAGAGAGCGCTCTCCCGCCCGTCCGCGGCCGCGTCGATCTTCGCGTCGGCCTGCGTGGCGTCAAGCTTGGCCTGCTCGGCCTGCTTGTCGCTCTTCACGTTGTTCGCCTTGCTTACCGCCATCAGGTTTCTCCTGCCTCTCGTCGGGTACGCCAGGTGCGCCCTGCGCAGGCATCACCACGGGGTCGGGCTCGCGGACCTTCATCGGCGGGAGGCCGCACACCTCCGCCGCGTCGTCGGGCTCCACCCTCGCGTCGATCAGCACCTTGAAGGCGTTGGCGCGCGTGGTCAAGTCGGCGCGCTCGCCCTCCTGATCCTCGGGCACGGGGCTGCGATAGGTGAACTCGTAGCCCGCCCACGCCGGGCCGAACATCGGCAGGAACCTGCCGTTCAGCACCGACTTCATGTCCTCCAGACGGGGGATGGTCAGCGTGTTCGCCATCAGCGTGTCCAGCGCCGACGCGCTCGCGCGGTTCACGTCGTCGACGTCGCCGAGCCCGTACTTCGGGAAGCCGTACGCGTCGAAGATGGCTTGGCGGGTGAGGCCCTTGACCTCGGCGAACTGCATGTCCTTCTGCGTGTAGGACAGCGGGATGAAGTCCGCCTCCTCCAGCAGCGCGATGCGCCCGGCGTTGGCCACGCCCTGATGCTGGGCGCGCCAGCGGAACATCAGCTCTTCGAACTCCTGATCCGACACGCGACGCGGCATCTTGATGATGCCGCCCGGGTTGGCCGAGTTGCGATACAGCGCGGCGTTCCACTCGGACTGGGCGGTGGTCTGCGCCAGGTCCGCGGCCACCGCGCCGACCGGGGACTCGCCGCGGTAGGGGTCGAGCGGGGACGGCAGGAACGAGCTGAGCACGTCGTCCAGCCCGAGCGGGATCTCCTCGCCGTCCGGGCTGCGGTAGACGTAGCCGGCGAGGAAGCGATCGACGCCGGGGACGGGGAACATGCGGTCCGGGCGCACCGGCCAGAGCTCGACGGGCATCCCGCCGAAGCGCTCGATCACCCACCAGAACTCGCCGGTCAGATCCTTGTGCTGCTGGCTGCCCTGGCGGAAGTACTGGCCGTGCATGTGCGGGTTCGGCCGACGCCACACGGCCAGCGGGGCCGCGCGCTCGGCGGCCTTGCCCACCAGCGGTTCGGGATCGGCGTCGGGATCGTCGGTCTTCTTGCAGAGGTCCCAGTCCACCAGGCTGGTCATGCGCGCCAGCTTGGTCACCACGCCGTACAGCGTGGGCGTGGCGGAAAGCGCTTTCATGTCCTGCTCGCGGTCCCGCATGCGCGAGCCGAACCACGAGCCGATCATGCCTCTTCCGGACGCGCCGGCCCATCGGGGCGCGAGCGGCACGGGTGTCTCGCTCACGATCCCGCCGAACAAGCTGCGCATACTCACGCTGCGACGATAGCAGCAAAACACCCCCACGCTGATCAGCGTGGGGGTGCGGGGTGAAGCAGGTCAGGCGCGCAGCGCCTTGAAGAACTCCTCGCCCTCCGCAGCATTGGTGACACCGGCGTCCAGCATCTGACCGAGGAGGCCGGCGAATCGGTAGGGGGAAAGCTCAGTGATCTGACGGCGGATCATCGGGTCGACGCGGTATCCGGAGATGTGCTTCTGGTAGGACAGGAATACCCCCCATGCGGCAGTGAAGATCTCGTGCCGCTCTCCAGCGTAGTAGCCGGGGTAAACAGTGGCGTTGCGCAAGGCTTCAATCATGTCCTCGTGAAGATCGCCATCCCGGTAGCGGCGCGTCCGGGCACCGATGCGGAAGTTCTTGCGGAGGTGATCTGCGAGCTTGCGTCCCTGTGTCATGCCTCTAATCTAGCACGCAAGAATCTGGGGCGCAAGTATCAGTGGCGGCGGGCTTCAAGGAAGAACAGGCCGGCGCCCGCCACGATCAGCCCGGCGGTGGGCTGCCACCACCAGGCAGCCGTGGTCCACAGCCCCAGCGCGCCGACCACCAGGCCGTGACGCGAGGTGAGGATAGTGAGGAGTGAGGCGAGCTGGACGCACGCGCGGAGGATCGCACCCGCCCCACCCCTGGCCGCCGCGAGCGCGCGCTTGGCTCGCAACCCTGCGAGAGCGGTTGCCCGCGGCCTGGCCGCGATCGAAGCGTCACGCACGGCCAGCACCGACGCCAGCGTCAAGCGCTGGCGGGGGCGTGGCGTGACGCCGGGGACCGTGGTCATGCCCCAACGCTAGCAGCCCCACCCTGATCAGGGTGGGGCTGCCGAAGTTGACCTTGCTCAGCGGCTGAAGAGCTTCGCCTTGTAGCGGCACGCCCATGCGCTGAACGTCCAGGCGAACAGGCAGAAAGCGTCCAGCGCCACCCGCCAGCCGCTGTAGTCGCCGAGCGCAGAGATCAGTAGGGCCAGCCCGGAGCAGACGGCGGCGATCACGCAGAGCGTGTACTCGTCGCTGTAGCGCCGCTTGCGGGCGGCGGGGATGCTGAGCAGGCCGCAGGCCGCGCCGCCCAGAGCGAGGATCAGGTGCATCAGTGTCACGGTTCCTCCGTCGGATTGAAACGTTACAGATTGATCAAGGACAGAAAGATCAAGGGGAGGGGCCGCCCCCTCCCCGCCCCGCTCAGAGCCAGGTGATCAAGTCGTTGTCGTCGCCGGCCCACCGCACCCGGTACGCCCGGTCCGTCGCGGTGAGCGTCTTCTGGTTGCTCTCCGGCATGACCTCGCAGTCGGCGTCGGTGCGGATCAGGTGCTGCACGCCGATCTTGAAGTCCTCGGCGCTCATGTCGAGCAGCCCGGCAACGTCGGTCATCTTCAGCCACTGGCCGCGCTCGCCGCCCGCCAGCTTCCACGCCCGCTTGATCTCGATCGCCTGGTTCATCTCGCCGCTCCCTCACCTCGTCGCTTGCTGTGCCACTAATCTAGCACGCAAGAATCTGGCGGCGCAAGGGGCGTCGCCAAGATTCTTTGGGCGGGGAATCTGAGCTGCGGGAAAGCGCTTTCCTGCCTCGCCCCTACCGCACCACCTTCATCCACGGGCGCAGCTTCTCGCGCACCTCATCCCTGGCCGCATCCATGCGCCGGCGCTCCCGCTCCCTCCACGTGTCCTCGCTCGCCCGCGAGCCACCCTCGCTGTCGATCGACCAGTCATCCCGCTCGCCGCCTCGCTTCGCTCTTCCCATCCCCTCACCCTAGACGCGAAGAATCCCCCCGTCAACAATCTGAGCGGGGGGATTCCAAGGTCAACTTACGGGAGCGCCTGGCGTGGTGTCATGTCGCACCGGCCGCACGTGCACTCACGCACCTGCGCCCACGAACCATGATCAACTACCCCTCCCCCGCACGTACCCCTCTCGGCCCCTCTCGACCCCTCCACCTCGTAGAACTCCTCCTCGCCCTCGATCCAGTCCTCATCGGGGGAGGGGTTGTCGATCTTGCTCGCCGGCCCCCATCGCTCCATCGCGAAGTAGAAGACCGCGGCCAGCACGAAGAACGCCAGCAGTGCCGCCGGGCCGCCCCATCCACGCTCCGCGCCCATCACGCAGCCCCGAACAGGACGATCGGAACGGGCGAGACGAAGTAGGTCAGCCACACGACCACAGTCTCCACCGCGGTCCCCACGACCCCACGGCCGAGATCGGCCAGCATGCCCAGCAGCAACGCGATCACCCACAGCTTCCAGTTGATCCGATAGACGGCGGCGCGCGGAAAGGACAGCGTCGCCCACCGCCCGAGCTTGCCGGCGAAGCGATCCGGCATGAGGCAGCCGATCGTCCAGATGGCGAGCACGCCCACCCCGGCGCCGATCGTGGTGTTGATCGACGCGCCCGCGATGTACGCCCCGCCGGTCTGATCGAGCAGCCACCCGATGCCGTCGCTCAGCCTGCCCACCGTCCACGCGTCCAGCGGCGAATCGTTGAACCCGTCGCGGAAGCCGGCCAGCGCCATCAGGAAGGCGATGCGGTCGCGCAGCGAGTCCGGGCCGACGCTCATGTAGTCGATCACGAACGCCAGCATCAGGATGATCAGCACGCTGGTCGGCGTCATGGCCCTGTCCATCACGGCACCAACCCGACGCCGAGCGCGATCAGGAATGCGCTTGCCCACACCGTCAGCGCCAGGCGCGCCCTCGCCGTACGCGAGCGCCGCCCATCGAGCAGGAGGGTGAACGCGGCAGCCGCCACCGCCCAGCAGGCGGCGAGGATCGCCGCCGTCATGCCGCGCCTACCCAGTCCATCACGTACTGCTCGGTGACGGCGTCGTGCACGCTCACACGCACCCTGGCCGCCTGTTTCTCGTTCAGCCGCCGGCGCTCGGCCACCGCGTCGCGCACCCGCTCCAACTCCCTGGCGGCGAGCTGCAACCCGCGCGCGTCGGCGAGATCGAGCGCGACCAGGTAGCGGCGCTCCGTCTCCACCTCGTAGTTGTCGTCCTCGTACAGCCTGACTCGGTACTGCTCCAACATGGCTCCGCCCCTCGTTGATTCTTCGATGGCTGATAGTAGCGCACAGAAAGGGCGCACCGCGAGGGTGCGCCCTGATCTGCAACTTGCAGATTACTGCCCAGTCAGCCCCACAGGGCCCGCTTGATCTTGCCGCTCCGCGAGTTGTCCCGCTCGCGCATCTCGATGTGGCGCTCCTGGGACTTCTTCTGCGCCTTAGTCAGCTTGCCGGCCCCGTACTCGTGGTCGTAGTCGGTGTCGCCCCGGGCCGCCGCGCGCTTCAGGATCTCCGCCGCCTTCCTCGCGGCCTCACGCTCACTCGCCCGGCTCATCAGTCTCGCCCGCCCTTCTCGTCACGCTTCCCCTTGCTCGGCGAGGCGGGGGGCGCCGAAAGCTTCGAAGCCACCCCCGACCCTCCGCAGAAGTGGCACGCCTCCTTCGTCGGGCCGGGCCAGCGGTTGAGCCAGCCCCTCCCCGCGCACGTGCTACAGCGCATCGCCGCCATCAGTCCCTCGCCCCTCTCTTGTGGATGTCGCGCGCCTCGCGACGGCCCACGCCCCTGATGTCGGGGTCGCGGTGGATCTTCTCGTCCTGCTCGTTGCGGCGACGGGTGTCCTCGCTCTTGTGGTCCTGACGCGCGGCCTTGTTGCCGCCTTTGTTGCCGCCGCTCATCCGCGACCCTCCCGCTTCCAGGCGCGCTCCACCTTCTCCGGCGTGTTGCCGTTGGGGAAGCGCGGGTCCTGGCCGAGTCCTCGCCGGCCCTGGCGCACACCGCGGATGTCGGGATCGGCGAGGACCTCGCGGTCCGCGCGCTGCCGCTCGTTGTTCGGCTTCTTCTCTGTCATGCCTCTAATCTACGCGCCACAATTCAAGATCACAACAATCAAGGGTTGAAGAATCTGATGCGCATCTTCGGAGCGAGATCAAGGTGGGCAGTTACGTAGCGGCCGGCATCACAGTTGTGCACCAGCGCCCCGTTCGCCACGAACTCAGGCGCTCCCTGCACCGTCAGGTTGTACACCGGCGCCTGCCGATCGAGCGCGGTAACGCTGAGCACAGATGCGGGAGCACGACTTGGTGCGGGCGTACCTGTTGATGCGAAACGTCTCACCACACTCAACGCACTGCCGATCCACGTCGTCGACACCAGACGCGCGCCGCCACGCCGACTTGCAGGCGTTGGAACAGAAGCGATCATTGCGCCTCGCGTGACGCGTGTCATATCCCCCGCCACACTGCTCACACTTCTCCGCGCGATACTCGCGCCCCTCCCACGTAGCGGCACCATGCGCACTGTGCCACGCGCGCCCCTCATCGCTAGCGTGCCATTCCTTGGTGAGCGGCCTGATCCGCTCCAGATGCGCCAGGCGCTCCGGGGTGCGGTAGAAGCCTGACTCCTGCCGCTCAGCAGCATGGAGCGTCTGGTGCTCATCCGACGGCATGCAGCGCAGGTTGGAGATGTGGTTGTTGAGCGCATCGAGGTCGATGTGGTGAATGTCGTGGCCCTCCGGGATCGGGCCGTGCGACGCCATCCAGATCTGCTCGTGAAGGCGCTTGACCCCCTTCTGCCGATCGGCGATGCCGGGGACGTAGTACTTCCGATCGCTGCTGGTCTTGGCGTCGGGGTAGCGGCGGAACAGCACCCCGCCGTATCTAATGGTGTCAACTCTTCCCATGCCTGGAGTCTATCACCATATCGCAATGCATCCAAACGCACCCAGCCCTGACCCTCCACCCATACCGGATGGTCCCCGGTGCCGATGAGCGCCCTTCCGGTGGACAGCTCCACCCGCAGCACAGGCGCACTGATCTGCGTCATGCCAGCGGCCAGCACGGTGCGCCAACCCTCCCGGGTCCACACCCGCTCGCCAGCACGCATCCACTCGATCGGCTGCTCGCCTCGGTCGGTGAGCACCATCGTGCCCGCCACGAGACACCCATGATCATTTAGCTTCAGCGGCTCGTCAGGCTCCGGGCGCTCGATCGTCCCATTAGGCTTCGGCTTCCACACGTAGCCCTCGACCTCCTCGGCCGTCCGCGTCGGCTTGCCGGCCTCTCGCAGCTCCACATCCACCGACACCAGCGAATCGCGGCAGATGAACAGGCGCGGCAGGCCGTCACCCGCCACCTTGATGCGCGCCTGGACGGCCTGAATGCCCTCGCTGACGTTCTTGTTGGCCGCCGTCGTCCCGATCCCCAGGTGGCGTTCCAGCGTGGCCCTGTCCTCGGCGTCGTGGTCGGCCAGGATCGCCACCGGCCGCGGGTAGCGCCACTTCCCGTTCGGCGCCACCACGTCGAGGATGTCCTTCGCGTGATCCTCGACCAGCCGCTTGGTCCGGTAGATCTCCTTCTCCAGATACAGCCGCCCGTCGGGATCGACGGCCCACTGCTGCCACACGAACGGGTTGGTGTACCCGAAGTCCACACCCCAGTACCGCGGCCAGTCCGGCGGGAGCTGCTTGCGATCGGACAGGTTGGCCGGCGTCCAGTCCTCGTAGATCATGCCCTCGGCCGCCGCCCACCGCCCATACCGCAGGCGCTCCTTGCGCACCCCGGTGAGGTTGTCGAGGGTGCGCATGTAGTTCTCGCCCTTGAAGGTCAGCTCGCCTTGCTCGGTGAACAGGGTCGGGTTGTCCTCATGCCGCGAGTGCAGCATCACCGTGCGCCCCTCGTCGCAGCGTTTCTTCAGCCAGTGCGACGGCTGCTGCGGGTTGCAGTCGGCCAGCAGCTGCTGGAACGACACACGCCCGTTGCGCAGCCGGGTGGTGCACTTCTCCCAGTCCTCCACCGTGGCGTCGGTGGCCTCCTGGATGAAGATCAAGTCGTACTCCGCCGACATGATCTTGTCCGGGTTGTCGAGCCCGCCCACCACGATCACGCTGCCGTTGCTGTACATGTACTGCGCCGGCCGCTCCGAGCTGCCGCCGTACCACTTCAGCAGGCCTTGTGCGATGGCGTCGGCGGCCACCTGCTCGCGGAAGGTGACCAGCCCCGTCGAGGTCAGCGACTTCGCCGTCTTGCGCACCATCAGCGCGCGCATGCCGGTCAGATGGTGCTCGTGCTCTTTCTCGCAGTCCTTCGGGCACGCCCCGTTGAGCAGGCACATCAGGTGCATCTTGTAGAGCGAGGCCCAGCTCTTGCCGGTACCGGCTGGGCCCACGATCAGGCATTGCGGATCCCTCTTGTTAAGGATCTCCAGCGCCGCCCCTCGCAGCACGACCCGTTTCTTGATCGGCTCAGGCACTAGGTCAGCGCCTCCGGATCGAGCCCGACAACCTCGTACTGCACGCTGGCTTTGACCTCGGCCTGCACCGGGGCGTCCATGCCGAGCAGCTTGCGCGTCGACTCGTTCAGCTTCCGGGCCAGCTCGATCGACGTGGTGCGCAGCTTGTAGTCACGCACCACCTCACCCGTCTCTGGATCAATCACCACGTCACCATTCTGGCCAGCAGTAATCGGCGCTCCGCCCATCTGAACCAGCTCGTTAACCTTCTCGCGCAAGTATTCGAGCTGCTCGAAACTGGCGCGCACCAGCGCCTCGCGATCGAGGGCGGGCATCCCCTGACGCACCTCCTTGCAGATCACCGAGATGCGAGAGTCGTCGAGCCCGTACTCCTCGGCCAGAGCGGCCAGCGAAGCGCCGCGTATCCGCTTCTCGTAGATCTCCATGTCGCGCAACTCGTTGCGCATCAGGCCTCCCGTTTTTCCAGGTCAGCGGGGATGCTGCCCTTGACGTGATCGTACATCCGATGCCCCCGCTGCCCGTACACGGCGAGCCCCGGCGTCGACAGGGCGAACGGCCGGTCACGCCGGCGGTACACCCCAGCCAGGTGCAGATCGAGATCCCTGTTCAGGTACTTGACCGACACGATCTCGCCGCACACCGGCCCGCCTACTAGCTCGATCTTCACAGCTCGCCCCTCATCCACGATTCCAGCGTCGTCACGCTCACGCTCCGACCGCCCACCACGTGAGCGCCCTTCGCCTTCCACTGCTGCCCGGACGGGATCTCGCCCGGCCTGATCGGCCCCTTCTCCAGTCTGCGCGCGCTGAACTCCGCTTCCGGGTCACGCTC
>VFQO010000523.1_pt1 | contig 40325 bp, 44 predicted proteins | sample 3512331 | NCBI WGS metagenome assembly VFQO01 (sample SAMN10412371, study PRJNA504923) | tailings metagenome | isolation source: Replicate 3 from Balatoc abandoned mine | place: Philippines: Itogon, Benguet | collected 2017-08-28 | reverse complement strand
GCGTCGAATTGCGCTCAATATCGCCACGTTTATCACTCCTTGATTTCTCCCGCCAAATCCAGACGGGAAACAGTGTCATACGTGGGTCAAATTTCGACGCAAATCTTTACTCTAAGTGGGTCAATTTTGGATGCAACTCAACACACACCTTATCGTTCAACATACCAAGCCTGTAGAGCAGTGATAGCAGCTGAGAAGTTAGCTGCCAGAAGCTCACCAAATATGGCAAAAGCAATTCAATCTGCTTATTACCGTGAGGCCAGGAACCCGTCTTTAGATGAAACGCTGATTGATTGCGCTGCCACAATAGGGTTGTGCGAGGAGCAGTTTTTAGCTGTCCTTCACTCCAAAGAAACTGAACTTGAGTTTCAAAAACATTTGGCAATTACAAATCATCTTCACGTTAGTGGGTTTCCCGCCCTCTTATACATCAACAAAGAGAATCAGGCTTACCCTCTAACTCACGGTTTTTGCAAAGCTGAAGCACTTTTTGAACGTTTCAGTGCAATCGCAGAAGATTAAGCACATAACAAGGCGTTTGAGAGCTACTCAATAAAGCGGAGTAACATTAAACCGGCTCAACTCCACTTTGGAGACACTCGAAGCCTGATGAATTACATCCAGAATTGAACCGCCCTTCCACAAAATCCACTAAGTTATAGCAGCGCATTCGACTAATAATGCGTGTTGCGCAATACGCAACATTCCACTATGATCCTATCTTTCAAACACAAAGGGCTTCGCAAGTTCTTTGAAATTGGCAGCACCGCTGGCATTCAGGTAAATCATGCTAAACGCCTTCGCTTACAACTGGCCGCTCTGGATACCGCTGAGACCATCAACGATATGGACATTCCAGGCTTTTCACTTCATCCGCTCAAGGGCGAAATGCGTGGAAGGTGGTCTATATCAGTGAATGGTAACTGGCGCTTAACTTTTGAATTTCGTGATGGCAACGTCCACGTGCTGGACTATGAGGATTATCACTAATGAACATGCACAACCCACCCCACCCTGGTGAATTCATCACGGGCGTTTACCTTGAGCCACATGGAATCAGCGGACGAGAACTTGCAGAGAAACTGGACGTAGCGCCCTCTACACTCAGCCGTATTCTCAACGGTAGCAGCCGGGTAACACCGGAAATGGCGCTTCGGCTTTCCAAGGCGATCGGGCGATCACCTGAAAGTTGGCTCGCCATGCAAGACGCTCACGATTTGTGGATAGCACGGAAGAATGTGGATCTACGCCGTGTCGGCAAGCTTCGACTAGCAAATGTCTGATTAAGTAATTAATCAATTCGCCTTCCAAAACCGGTACTCCGCCTTGTAACTTACCTCGGCTTTTTCACCATCATTGTCTGCCGAGCACTTTTTGGCTGGCGCCACACCGCCTTGTGTATTCACACGCTGCACATAACTGACTCCGGTCAAGGCGCCCTGCCCGCCGGCCACATCGGCTTTCACCAGTTGAAGGGGAATGTTTTTGCTGCCGTTGGGCGACACGGCCACTTGCGAACCAGTGACAAAGGAGCCGTCTTTGTGAGCCCAGCGCGCGGGCGGGCCCGAGTAATCGCCCACTATCTCACCACCTTCGTCGGTCAGTTCGGCTTTCGGACCGACCATGCTCCACTTGTAAGTGGTCAGCGGGTCTTTCTCTTTGCTGCACTGGTATTCAATGGTTCCGCTGGCTTTGGTCTCAAGCACCAAGGTGTTGGCAGTGGCCACCTGAATCAGGGCGGGTAAACCTTTTTGCGCAGAATCAGTTTGTGCAAAAGCCGCAGGCTGCGCACAAAGCGCGACCAATCCACACATCAACAAACCGGTTTTTTTCATGGGTATTGCCTCGTACTGCTTTGTTTCATCAACTAAAGCTAACGTGGGCAAACGCACGTGCGTTTACAAAGGTGCCTAGAACACGCCCCGCATCATGTTGACTGCAATGGCGAACACCACCACTGCAAACACTTTTCGAAGCAAGGGTGCAGGCAGAATATGTGCCGCCTGTGCGCCCCAGGGTGCAAGCAACACGCTGGCCACCACCGTGAACAGCAAGGCGGGTACGTAAACAAAGCCGAGGCTTCCTGTGGGCAGGCCGGGTGCAGTCCAGCCATTGAATATGAAACCGATGGTTCCGCCCAAGGCAATTGGAAAACCCATAGCCGATGCGGTGCCAATGGCATTTTTAATCGACACGTTGCACCACACCAGAAACGGCACGGTGAGTGCACCGCCACCCACAGCCACCAGCGACGACGCAGTACCAATAAAGGTGGCTACACCCATTTGCCCGTTGCGCCCGGGCAGTACACGCCCCGGTTTAGGCTTGTATTCGAAGAACATTTGAAACGAGGCCAAGCCCATGAAGAGCGCGAAAAACACGATCAGGAAAGTGGTGGACACATGCCGCGCAAGGAAGGTACCGAACAAGGTACCCAACAAAATACCGGGAATGAAATTTTTAACGACATCCCAGCGCACTGCGCCGTGGAGGTGGTGCGAACGCACGCTGGACACCGAGGTAAACAGGATGGTGGCCATGGAAGTGCCGAGGGCCAAACGGAAGTTCCACTGCCCGGGCAATGCGGCCAGTTTGAAGGCCCACACCAATGCAGGCACCAGCACACTGCCCCCACCCACGCCCAAGAGGCCCGCAAGAAAACCGGCAACAATGCCGATTGCAATGTACGCAGCAACTGCCTGCACCGTAAAAATTTCAGCAAACAGTGCTGCGTTCAGCTCAACCAATTCAATGCGCCTTCAAAGGTTTGAAACTCGGACAAGGAACGCGCTTTCACATTCGGAAATCGCTCACGCACCATGCGGGTCAGCGTATTGCCAGGGCCCACTTCGAAGTAAACCGTGGCGCCCATTTCAGAGGCCAAGTCCAAAGTACGCGCCCACTGAAGGGGTTCAGAAATTTGACGCGCAAGGCAATCGATTGCGCCATTGCGATTCTCTACAGGGCTTCCGTCCAGCGCGCTGAGCACCGGGCAATCGAATCTGCGCCAACTGGCCGCATCCAGTGCATTCTTGAATTGCGCACTTGCATCCCTTAACCACGCGGTGTGCGAAGGCACTTGCACATTCAAGTGCACCACATGCGCGCCCAGTTCGCGTTCCATGCCTTTGCAAATCGACTTCATCACCGCCGTGGGGCCAGCGAGTACGGCATGCTGTTCATCATTCACAATCGCCACAGCCAAGCCGTGCTCAAGTGCAATGGCTTGCAGCTTTTCAAGACGCACACCTTTCACAGCCATCATGCCGTGGGCTGCGGGTGCCGCCTGGTCCATGAACTGCGCGCGCTTCACCGCCAAACCCACTCCGTCCAACGCCTGCAAACTGCCGGCCACCGTGTGGGCGGTCAGCTCACCAATGCTGTAACCCGCGCTTAAATCAGCATGAATGCCATGCGCCTGCAGGGCCTGGGCAACTGCGGCGCCTGAAGCCACAATCAAAGGCTGGGCATGCGCGTTGGCGAAACACAATTCGGAATTCTGCGACACCGCCATGGCATCAAAAGGCATGGCATCCAACAAAGGTTCCAAGTGTGGAGCAATCAATGTCTCAGCCAGCAAACGTGGAAACATGTCGACGGTTTGGCTACCCTGCCCCGGGCACAAAATGCACAAAGTCATGAGCGTGCGACCATGAAGTTGGGCAGCTCGGAATTGACTTGCACCAAGGCTTGCACAAATAGCGCGGCAGACAACAAATCAGCACTGCCACCAGGGCTTAACCATTGCGATTCAAACTGTGCACACAGGTGCTGCGCCCTGCTTTTCCAGCCGGGCGCAAACACGCCGCCCTCAGCCAGAAACTGGTCCACTCTGCCCTGGGCCCATTGCAAACCTTTCAAACCGCCGCGATGGGCAAGGTTGGTGTCAGGCAGCTTGCCAATGGTGCACACCAAGGCATGTAACTGCGCTTGCTCTTGCGAAAGCCCTTCAGACAAAGCCCAGCGAAGTTGTGGCACCGTGGTCCAGAACAGCACCGGAAAACCTTCGGCTGCCTGCTCGCGCGCGCCGGGCAAACCAAAGGCATCTTTCACACGGCGACCATGCGTGGGTGAGTCAAGGCGTTGAACCTGGTCTTGCACCCCTGCCAACAATATATTCACGCCCCATTTGGCCGCCACCAACCTGCCCAGGCTGATCGGGTCGAAACACCCGTGTTCACGAAACTGGGCACCCGCTGCACCCGCCAACAACCCCATCAGGAAAATGGCGCCTTTGTGGGTGTTTACACCTTCAGTGGCCTTGAACATGGCTTTCTCGGCGACCAGGCCATGCGCCTGCAGTGTTCTGAATTCTGCACCCTCAATACCCGCTGCAAAACAGTTTCCGAAGTACCCCCGCAAAGCGGCTATGCTGCGGTAGAACGTTGTGGCATTCATGTCGGCATGGCTGCCATTGTTGCCTGGGCATACCAAGCCAGGTTTGTACTCCAGGTCCACTTCCTGTCGAAGCGCTTGGCAGGCTGCTGTATCAATTCGTGCGACCAGTTCTTTCATGCAGCGCTCCCAACCAGCCATTGAAATCCCTGCTGATACCCAGACAAGCCAACAAGTTTCACGTCACGATTTGTTTTCACCAGCAACTGCGAATTGGAATCGGAAAAGCTTCGATGCAATTCACGCCACTGCACAGCCTGACCACTGGGGTTGAGCACTTCGCCATCGACGTTAAACTCGGGGTATTCAGTTTGAAGGGCGTCGAGAAAAAGACACAGCTTTTCAGCTTCAAGCCAACTCACTGGTTTGAACAGCACATCCAGATCGGAACTTTCCGTGAGGCAAGGCAAGCCGGTCAGCGCCTGAATGGCGCCAGAACCATAAGCATGCGCCGCGATAAAATGATGATCGAGGAAACCCAGCAAAGCGGTGGCCCCCGCTTGCCAAGGCTGTGGCAAGCTTGGCAACACACTGGCCAGGTTTGGCCCCTGCTGGTGCTTTTCAATGCCTTGACTGTTCACGATGAAAGACAAGCGCTTTTTGCCCCAAGACGGCGGCTCGGCCAAGCCCACCCGCAGGCAATTCGGGAGGACCTCATCTTGACGGGCCACGATCAGCGGGTAGCCGCTCAACACCCAGCGGTGCAACAGCGACAATGCGCTGATGGGCTCCAAGGGTGCAGGCCCGGCATACTCGGCATGCCTTACCGCATCCAGTTTTAACCACACCAGGTCGTGGCGATTGAATGTGATCATGGGTTGCTCAGCAGCTTGTCATCGATTGGCTAAAACACGCTCAACCACCACACCGGCGGCCTGTCGCCCCCCGCGCTCAACGCCCCGTTCAATGCGAAGGTCTTTGCCAATGTCCTCGCGCGATTTGGCCTGCAAACTTGCGATGGAGGCAGCCAGTTGCGCTGCATAATCGCCTTGCCACACAGCGTCCAGATGACCCATGCGCAAATAATTTTCCACACCGGGTGAAAACACTGGGGACTGTTGGGCCAGCGCTTGCAAATGATCCAAAGGAATTTTGGTGATGCGTGACATGGCCGGCAAATTCATGACCTTGATTTCCGCATCGGCCAGGGCATAGCAGGCATCGGCCATCATGCCGGTGCTGATGTAACCACCGCTGACTGCCTCGCCATACACCACACTCACAATCACATGGCCATGCTGGCGTGCCAGCTCCACTGCTTTGGCCAGGTGTGCCATGTAGCCATTCAAACCCATGAGTTCATCCCGGCGGCGAAGGCGTTGGCCTTGTGTGTCCAGCAAAAATACAATTGGTTCACCTGGGTGCTGCTTGATGGTTTGAATAACAACCCTTGCCATGGTCAAGGCCATGTCTGCACCCACTTCGGCTTTCTCGGCAGTGCCAATCACAGTCACCTGCTGGTTGCCGACAGTTGCTCGGCCATAGAAATGATCGGCCTCCATGTACTCGGCTTTCCAGCCATCGGCAAACAAGGCGTTCAATACTTGATCCCGGTTCATTGCGCACCCCTTGCCACATTGCGGGCATCTGCCGTGGTTTTCACAAACTCATCCGCTGGCATCAGTGCCAATTCTTCAGCACTGGGCAGCCCCAGGCGTTGCCAAATTTCTTTGGCATCACGGCAGTCACCAAATTGCTCAAGCCTTTGCGTCAACATGGCGTGCTCGGCTTCCAGATTCTCCAGATCAAAACTCACCCTGCCCGAATCCAGCGCTTGCAAGGCTGCCTGTCTGAAGGCCTCTACTTCATCGGCCACCAAGGCCTGAATGTCGCCCATCACGTAACGATGCTTGCCCCCACTCACACGCCACACCAGGGCACGGTCACGTGAATCGAATTCTTCCACGCCATACACGGTTTCAATCACCTCCGGGCCCGACATGGCCAGGCGCCCTTCTTCGGACATGATGAGCACATCGCAGCAACGGGCTATCAGGCCAGTACCGCCGAAGCAACCTGCAGCACCACCGATCAAACCGATGAACTGAATGCCTTGCGCACGGGCTGCGCACACGGCACGCATAATTTCCGACACGGCAATTAGCCCGGCATTGGCCTCGTGCAAACGCACACCGCCACTTTCAAAAATGAGCAGCACTGCGCGGGGTTTTTCTTTCACAGCCTTGGCAATGAGCGCGGTAATTTTTGCACCATGCACTTCGCCAATGGCACCGCCCAGAAACTCACCTTCCTGGGCGGCCACCAGCACAGGTGCGCCACCCAAAGTGGCTCGCCCAATGACCACACCATCGTCAAATGCAACCGGTTGTTCAAGCAGCGCCATGTGCGGGCTGCTGATGCGTTCCGATGGTTTCAGGATTTCCTGAAAACTGCCTGCATCGCACACGGCCTGCACACGCTCGCGCGCACTGGCTTCCAGAAAACTATTGGCCATGTTGGTTCTCCCATGCCTCAATGGCTTGGTCCAGGCGCAGGCTGACCACAGCCGGTGTTGCGCCCACATCGTGTATTTCAATTTTCAAACCACCGGCCTGTTTGCGTTCTGCAAAATCGTTCAGTACGGCTTGCCAAATGGGGCCAAAACCGCGCGCAGAAGTTTGAATGTCCACTGAGCAATGCGCAGTGTCCTCGCCTTTCTCCAGGAGCACTTCGCAGTTGCCACTGGCAGTGACACCCACCAGCACCGCATCGCGTTGTATTGGCTGAACCTTGCTGGGCAAGTTGTATTTCAGTTGTTCCATACTCATGATGACAACCCCTTACCAGTTGCGGAAACGGCTGGGCGGGTTATACAAGCCCCCCGAAGCACGCACCAAATCTTTCACGGTTTTCGCGGCGAGTAAATCGCGCGTTGCATCACGCCGGGCGATGCCCAGGTCTTCGGCGCGCTTAATCACACCGCGCGCACGCAGTTCTTCCACCTTCTTTTTGTCGCGGGCCATGCCCACTTCGGTGTAGCCCGCCACACCGCGAATGGCCTGCTCGCGCTCTCCTTCACCACGGCACAGCAGCAAATTCGCAATGCCCTCTTCAGTCACGATGTGGGTGACATCATCCCCGAAAATCATCACCGGCGGGTTGTTCAATCCCATGCTGTCGGCCAGGTCCCACGCATCCAGTCGTTCCACAAATGCAGGGGCCATGTGCTCTCGGAATGTTTCCACCATTTGCACCACCAGCTTGCGGCCACGTGGCATGTGCTTGGGGTTGGCTTGCGCTTCTCGGCCTGCTTTCACCCAGGCTTCGCTTTCATGCCTGCGGCCACGTGCATCCGCCCCCATATTGGGTGCGCCACCGAAACCGGCAATTCGACCCTTGGTGGCCGTGCTGCTGTTGCCATAGGTGTCAATTTGCAGCGTAGAACCAATGAACAAATCACAGGCGTAATGACCTGCTGCCTGGCAGAATGCGCGGTTGCTGCGCATGCTGCCATCGTTGCCAGTGAAGAACACATCGGGCCTCGCCGCAATGTATTTTTCCATTCCCAGTTCGCTGCCGAAGCTGTGCACACTTTGCACAAAACCGGCTTCAATGGCGGGTATTAATGCGGGGTGAGGGTTCAGCGCCCAGTTGGTACAAATTTTTCCTTTCAATCCCAATTGTTCGCCATAGGTGGGCAGCAGTAATTCAATGGCTGCAGTATCAAAGCCAATGCCGTGATTCAATCGCTTTACGCCGTACTCGGCGTAAATGCCCTTGATCACCATCATGGCCATTAGCACTTGAATTTCCGAGATTTGTGCGGGGTCGCGCGTGAACAGTGGCTCAATGTAGTTCGGGCGCGGCGCGTGAATGACAAAATCGACCCAGTCCGCAGGCACATCTACACGGGGCAGTGTGTCGCGTATTTCATTGACTTGCACAATCACAATGCCGTTTTTGAATGCCGCCGCTTCCACAATGGCTGGCGTGTCCTCAGTATTCGGGCCGGTGTACAAATTGCCCTGTGCATCGGCAGCTTCAGCCGCGATCAAGGCCACATTGGGCGTTAAATCGACAAAGTACCGACCAAACAATTCAAGGTAAGTGTGAATCGCATTGATCTTGATTTTGCCGGCCGCAACCAGGTTGGCCAGCCGCGCACCTTGCGGGCCAGAGAACGAGAAGTCGATTTCTTTGGCAATGCCTTTGTCGAACAAAGCCGTGTGTTCAGGCAAAGCCACCACCGATTGCAACAAGTGCAAATCATGCACCTGTTGCGGGTTCACTTTGGCCAAACATTGCGCCAAAAAATCCGCCTGCTTTTGGTTGTTGCCTTCCAGGCACACACGGTCACCGGGTTCAATCACACTTTCCAGCAAAGCCACGGCGTGCTCTGCCTTCACCAACTTGCTGGAATGTTCGCCGGCAAGGTGGGCAGCGCGACCCAACCGGGCGGCCTTGGATTGTTGCCCTTGGCGCCATGTTGTGTTGGTCATGCTCATTGTTTTGGTCCTGCTTAGTAGTCGTAGAACATGTCGGGCAAGAACATCACCACTTCCGGAAACACTGACAGGAAGGCAATGTAGCCTGCAATAATCAGAATGAACGGAACGATGCCGCGGAAGATTTCACCGAACTTGATGTCAGGCGCTATGCCGTTGATCACGAACAGGTTCAAACCCACAGGCGGTGTAATCAAGCGCAGTTCCATGTTGATGGTCAAAATAATGCCGAACCAGATCGGATCGAAACCTGCTGCCAGGATGGGCGGCAAAATTACCGGCGTGATCATCAAAATAATGGCCACCGGTGGCAGGAAGAAACCCAACACCAGCAACAACATATTCACCCAGAACAGCAAGGCCCACTTCGACATTTCCAAGGCCACCAGCCATTCGGCCATGCTTTGACTAATGCGAAGGTAGCTCATCACATAGGTGAACAGGAAGGACATGGCAATGATCATCATCACCATGCAGCTTTCCTTGGCGGTGCCTGTGAAAATCGCGCTGAGGTCCTTCCACTGATAACACTTGTACAGTGCAATCACCAAAATCAGTGCAGCCACTGCACCCACACCTGCCACTTCAGAAGGCGTACCGAAGCCGCCGTACATGGCACCCATGATCAAACCGATCAGCAAGAGGAAGGGCAGCAGTCGTGGCAACGACTCCATTTTTTCCTTCCAGGTAAAGTGCTCTTTTGCAGCCACCTGGGCAATTTCTTCGGGGCTCGCGGTTTTCATCCAGGCGTGACGATCGCGGATGAATTTGATCACCACCCACACCGAGAACAGCACGGCCAACAAGATGCCGGGCACAATGCCCGCAATAAACAATTTGCCTATCGATTGCTCGGCCATCACGCCATAAATGATCAGCGTAATACTGGGCGGAATCAAAATACCCAAAGTGCCGCCCGCTGCAATCAAACCCGAGGCCAAGGCACCGCTGTATCCGCGCTTGCGCATTTCCGGAATGCCCATGCCGCCAATAGCTGCACAGGTTGCCGGGCTGGATCCACACAAGGCTGCAAAAATGGTACAACCCGCCACGTTGGCCACGCCCAGGCTACCCGGCATGCGGTACAACCAGCGGTAAGCGGATTCGTACAGATCAACCGCTGCCCGGGTTTTGCCAATGGCTGCCCCCATGAGAATAAACAGCGGAATGGTGAGCAAAGTGAAGTTTTCAAGTTCACCGAAAATGGTTTCTGCAATCAAATGAATATTGGTTGCAGGCATGAAAAAATACATGATGATCACTGCCGACGAACCCAATGCAAATGCAATGGGCATGCCAGAAAACAGCAACACCAAGGTCAGGGCCGTGTAAATCAGGCCAATTTCGACAACACCCATGTCAGCCCCCTTGTCCGCTGGTTGTAGTGGCATGCCCATGTGAAGGCAGATCAGGCTCTTTGCCCATCAAGCCTTCAACAATTTGCACAATGAATTGCAGTGTCAGCAGCAGCATGCCGAACGACATGAAAAAGTAAGGAACCCACAATGGTGGACCCCAGGTTGAGCTGGTGGTCCAACCCTGATCCCAGGCCTCGTGGCAATACACTGCCGACAAATAAGCCACCAAACCGCAAAACAGCATCGAGAGAATGTCGCCCAACAGCAAACGGATCCGGCTGGCGCGTTTGGACATCACTTCGTCCAGAATTTCGATGCCCACATGACCACGCTCCCGCTGGGTGTGCGCAGCGGCCAGGAAGGTGGCGGCAATCAACATGAAAATGCTGAGCTCAATCACCCAGTCATTCGAAATATTCAAGATGTAACGTGTTACGACCTCGTACACCAGCACGAGTGAACAGATCAGAATCAGAAGTGCGGATATGTACGCCATGAGCTGGTTAAAGCCGCGCACGGTGCCGCTGAACAGTCGCCACAATGGGTTGTTCATAATAGTCTCCGAGTGGAACTTGAACACCAAACCCTCATCAGTGGAGAGGGTTTGGTGCGCTTTGCTTTACTTGACTGCAGTGGCCATGTCCAACCACTTCTGGCCGTCTTTCACTTCTTCAGCGAAATCTTTCCAGGCTGATTTCTCTGCAACTGCACGCCACTTGGCGAATGTTGCATCGTCCATGGCATAGGCTTTCTTGCCTGCTTTCTTCCACACTTCAGCGGCCATCATGTCGTCTTTCTTGGACTCTTCAATGGAGAACTTCTCAAGGCTTGCACCCACTTCCATCACGGCCTTCTGCTGCGCAGGTGTAAGGCGATCAAAAGTGGACTTGGCCATCAAGAGGGGTTCGAACATGAACCAGAATGAATTCTGGCTGGCGTCAGTCAAGTGGTCGCCCACTTCCTCAAGACGGAAAGAAATGATGGACGTGCTGGATGTGACAGCAGCGTCCAACACGCCAGTTTGCATGGCGCTGTAAACTTCATTCGATGGCACGTTGGTGATTGAACCGCCAGCACCCTTCAGCATCAAGTCCATGTGCTTGGAGGCACCACGAATTTTCACGCCTTTGACATCATCTGGCGACACGACTTTCTTCTTGGAGGCGATACCGCCAGCCTGCCAAATCCAGGTAACCACTTTCACGCCTTTGCTTTCCAGAAGCTTTTCCAGCTCCTTGCCAATGGGCTGGCCTTTCCAGCGGTGGCCTTGTTCGTAGCTGGTGATCAGGCCGGGCATCAGGGTGATGTTTACCTGAGGAATCTTGCCGCCCTCATAAGCCAGTGGGTACAAAGTCATGTCCACTGAACCGTTTTGCAAGGCGCCGAACTGCGCGAAAGTTTTCACCAGCGAGCTGCCTGGGTAAATTTCAAACTTCAGGCTGCCGTTTGTTTTCTCGGACACTTCGCGTGCAAACTTGCGCACCAAGCGATCACGGAAGTCGCCCTTTTCTTCGGTACCACCTGGGAACTGGTGGGACACCTTGATGGTGGTGGTTTGTGCCGACGCGGTGTTGGCAAAACCAAAAGTAATTGCTGCTGCAGCCATACCGGCCACCAGGGGTTTGATCATGAACTTCATGAGTAAGTCTCCTCTTTGCTTCTAATTGAACGCCTTTGAATCAGGTGAGTGATCCGCAAACGCTTTCCACATCCGAACGAAATTTCTGGGTTCGTTCAATATTTCCCGGACAACAGCGAGCCGAAGCCCGGGGCATAGGTCTTCAGACCCAATTTCTTTAACATCATGTAAGTGGTGGCCACCGACGAAGACAGCACCGGCATGCCCGCACGGTCTTCAATCGGCTGAATGGAGCCCAGCGATGGCATTTGAACGCAGGCTGACGCCACAATCGCGTCCACATTGGCGGTGTTCAATTTCTTGGTGTGCTCAATCGGTGCCAGCGGGTTCAGCAAACCCACTTCCAGGTTGTTCGACACTTCCAGCGAAATGCTGTCGAGCACTTCAATGCCTTCGTTCTCGATGTAATCAATCACCAGGCAAGTCAGCGGTTTCATGTAAGGCGTCAGAATGGCCACTTTCTTGGCGCCGATCGCTTTCAAGCCATCAACCAAGGCGCCTGCACTGGTCACCACAGGTGCCGGGCCACCGGCTTCCACGGTGCGACCGTGCAAACGTTCTTCCGATTTTTTGTGATAACCCAAACCCATGCTCATAATGGCCACCAGGCAGGCATATCCCAGTACATCCACGCGGGCGTCGGCCAACTCCAAGGCACACCGATCCGAATCGGCGTCCATCTTGGCCAACTCTTCTTTGGTCACATGCTGCATGCGCATGCGGCTGGAGTGAAACGTGAAACGCTCCGCCTCTACGGCTTCGCGGGCCCGCAAAATTGCGGGAATTTCCGTTTCCATGGTGGTGTTTGAACTTGGCACAATCTGGCCAATCCGGTAAATCTTGCTCATTCAATGCTCCGTGTAGGTGGACCTAAGTTGCCAACTAAGTAGCCAGTTGCCGGGCCAGGTCCACAAAGTCTTGTGCGACAAAATCAAATTCGCCCGCTTCCACTTTGGGCAAGGGCACATGCTCGCCAAATTCAAAGGGGCGCATTACGTAGGCTGTGCGCATGCCTTGCGCCTTGGCAGCGCGCAAATCACTGGGGTGGCTGGCGCACAGCATCACTTGCTCAATGGGCAAATTCAGCAGGCCGGCTACACCGTGGTAAGTTTCGGGATCGGGTTTGTAATGCTTGAACAGTTCGGCCGATACAATGCAGTCCCAAGGCAAACCGGCATTTTTTGCCATCGCGGTCAGCAAAGAAAAATTGCCGTTGGACAGGGTGGTAATCGTGAATTGTTTTTTCAGGGCATGAAGGCCAGCAACAGTGTCAGGCCAGGGCGTGAGCCGATGCCACACCTTGTTCAAGTTCTCACGCTGTTCATCGTTCAATTTGGCAAGGTCAAACTGATCAACGATGGAATCCAGAATCATCCGGTGCAAGCTGTCAATGTGCATCCAGGGCAGCTCACCCTTGCGCACCCGGTCCATGGCGGGCGCATAACCCGCGCGCCAGGCATCGGCAAACGCCAGCGCATCTACGTGAATGTTCAAGTGTTTGGCAATCATCGCAACTTCGCGGGCCACACTGCCGCGCCAGTCTACAACGGTGCCAAAAACATCAAATGCAAGCGCCTTGACAGCGCTGGCTGCGTGATTCATTCCTGTCTCCTCGAGGGGTTGCCGAAACTGATTGTGTTTGGGCGGGCGCTCTCTTATGATTGTATGTAGAGCATCGCATTTTGCATGCGTTATTTGATTTCTTGTATACAAGACTAATTGCGGTCGTATACATTGTCAATAACGCTGATTCATTTTTTTTATTGCCCCATGAAGAAAAAACTGTCAGAAGACGTACGGGACCAAATTGAAGAACTGATCGCTTTTGGCAAACTGCCGCCTGGCGACCATCTAGACGAAACCGAACTGGCAGTGCGATTTGGCGTGTCCCGAACCCCAATCCGAGAGGCTTTGAACCAACTGGCCACCGCTGGCTTGGTCGAGCTGCGCGCACGTCGAGGCGCCGTGGTGGCGCAATTCACAGCCCAGCAGCTGGTCGAAATGTTCGAGGTGATGGGTGAGTTTGAAGGCATGTGCGGCAGGCTTGCCGCCCGGCGACTGACCGATGAAGAGCAAAAAGAACTGGTGGCCACGCACGAAGAATGCAAAGCGGCAATGGCCAAAGGCGGAGACCCCGATGAGTACTACCAGCTCAATGACAAATTTCACGGTGTGATTTACCGGGGCAGCCACAATGAGTTTTTGATGGAACAGGCCTGGGGCCTGCGCAGAAGGCTGCGCCCCTATCGCCGCTTGCAGTTGCGTGTGCGCGGCCGCATCCCGACCTCGCTGGATGAACATGATGCAATCGTGAAAGCGATTCTGGCCGGAGATGGTGACACAGCCAACGAATTGCTGCGCAGCCATGTGATGGTGCAAGGCCAGCGCTTCGCTGACCTGGTGGCTTCATTGCCCTTGCTAAAAGCGCGCTCGGCGGCCTAAAACCCGGTTCATTTAAACCTTCGGCCTGGCCAAATCAAAATTGCTGCGGGTGGTGCAATACCCATCACCCGCCAGTTTGCCCACGGCATCCAGTAGGTCATTGGCGATTCGACCCTCTCGCATCGCAGTGTCGCTCACCTCCACACCCAACACATCCAGCAACATCATCGAGCCGCCCATGGCGCCCTCACCGATCAGCTTGACCTCGCGCAAATTGCATTCAAAACGCACCATTGCATCTTCCACACCGGGTGCTGTCACCGCTTTGCTCAGCGATTTTTTCAAACCCGCCTTTTCGAATTCATCGACTTCGGGTGGGTAGTCGCCGCAACTGGTGTTCATCGCATCCACCAGCACATGACTCACAATATTCACCACGCATTCCTTTGTGGTTTGCAAATTGGTCAGGGTGTCTTTCTCGCTGCGGTCGCGCGGGTTCACCTGCACCACGCACAGCACGGGTGGCTTGCAACTGGCAACTGTAAAAAATGAATAAGGTGCCAAATTGGCAATGCCTTGTTCACTCAGCGTGCTAACCCAGGCGATGGGTCGTGGCACCACTGCACCAGTCAGCAACTGATAGTTTTCACGGGGGCTGATCTGGGTCGTATCAAAGTACATGCAGGGCGTCCAAAATGTTGATTTTCCATGTGCTGTTATAGTTTAGCCTGAACTAGCAAGTGGAGTGGGAACATGAACCTGACAGTCAAAGTGATCGTGGGCATGGCGCTGGGCATTGTTGTTGGCCTGGCAATCAACTTTTCTGGCCTGAATTCAGAGGGCAGTTTCGTACAGGAGTTCATCACTGGCGGACTGTTTCATGTCGTGGGCAAAATGTTCATCAATGCATTGAACATGATGGTGGTACCACTGGTTCTGTTCTCCCTGATTTGCGGAGTGTGCGGCATAGGCGATGTGAAGTTACTGGGGAAAATTGGCACCAAGTCGTTTGGTTTCTACGTGATGACTACTGCTGTGGCCATTGCCACTGCCATTTTGATTGCCGGAGGATTGGGTATTGGCGAGGGCATGAATGCCAGCAGTGATGCGAACTTCACGGGACGTGAAGCACCGCCACTCAGTGACGTGCTCATCAACATCATTCCCACGAACCCCATCAATGCAATGGCACAAGGAGAAATGTTATCAATCATTTTCTTTGCGATTCTGTTCGGTATCAGCCTCTTGCTGGTGGGGCGGAAAGCCACCAAGCTCATTGAACTGATTGAAATCCTGAATGAGGCGATGATGAAGATGGTGACCATCATCATGGCCCTCGCACCTTACGCTGTGTTTTGCCTGCTGGCCAAAGCCATGGCCGAGTTGGGCGTTGAACTTTTCACCCAACTGATTGGTTATGTGGTGGTGCTGGCTGGGGTATTGATGTTTCACCTGTTTGTCACCCTGTTGCTGTTTCTCAAAGTTTTTTCTGGTCTTAGCCCTGCAACTTTTCTGAAGAAAATTCGCAATGTGCAGGTGTTCGCATTCAGCACGTCCAGTTCCAACGCCACCATTCCAGTGACTTTGCGTACCGTGACCGAACGCATGGGTGTGAACAATTCAGTGGCCTCTTTCACGGTGCCATTTGGTGCCACCATCAACATGGATGGTACGGCCATCATGCAAGGCGTAGCCACCGTGTTCATTGCAAACATGTACGGTGTCGACTTGGGTATAGCAGGCTACCTCACCGTAATCATGATGTCGGTACTGGCCTCAATCGGCACAGCGGGAGTGCCCGGTGTCGGGCTGATCATGCTGTCGATGGTGTTTTCACAAGTGGGATTGCCACTGGAGGGCATCGGCTTGATTCTGGGTGTTGACCGGCTGCTTGACATGCTGCGCACTGCGGTGAATGTCAGTGGTGATGCCGTGGTGTCACTGATCGTCGCGAAGAGCGAAGGGAAACTGGATGAAGATGTCTTCAACAACAAGAATCTTGAAGACAGCGACAGTGGCAACATTCATGTCAGCAGTGAAATTGGCCGTGATTTTGCACAGGCGATTTCAACTGCTTACAAAGGCAAATAATCAGGGCTTCAGGATGACAGGCTGCACCGCAGCCTCTCCCAGGTACACCATGCCTTCCTGAATGGTACAAGCCAGGTTCATGTTGCGTTGTGCAAGGCTTGCCAGCGTTGCGCCATCTTCCACGCTCAGCTGCAGCACCTGGACTTTGTCCAGTTTGTTCAACCAGTCCTGATTTTGTTTCCACCACACTTCTGCTGAGCGGGTGTAGCAGTAAATCACCACACGGTCTGAACGGCCACAGGCTTTTTTAATGCGGCTTTCATCGGGCTGGCCCACATCAATCCACACCTTGATTTGACCAGTGGGGTCGACCTCCCATACCGCAGCTTCGTCTTCCGCCGACAAACCCTTGCCAAACTGAACATCCTGCCCGGCATGCATGGCAAAGGCCAGCAAGCGAACCATCATGCGCTCTTCGGTTTCGGAAGGGTGCAAGGCAAGCGTGAGCGGGTATTGGGCGAAATGGTTGCGATCCAGGTCGGACACATCCAGTTGAACTTTGTAAACAGTGGCTCTAAGGGCCATGGGGCGACTCGCGGTTTGAAACATTCAAACCGCGATTATCGCTGATTACTTGCTACTTAACGACCCATGCGGCGCAGGGCTGCTGTCGAGAAGTCGGCAGGCGTGTACTTCTTGCCAAACTCGGCAAACTTTTCCTCGTTGGTCAAGCCACCCACCAGGTAGCGGCGAGATTGCAAATCGTAAATAACCTCACCTGCAGAAGCAAAGGTAGGTGCATGGTAAGCCTGAGTGCCGTACACCTCACGAACACGCCACAGAGTGTTGCGGCTGTCGTACTGGTCAGCGTGCAATACACCCCATGAGTCTTCATCAATGTAGAACACGCGTTTGGCATAGATATGGCGCTTGCCGGGCTTCAGTGTGGCCTCAACCACCCAAACGCGGTGCAACTCATAGCGCACCAAATCAGGATTCACGTGGCTTTTCTGGATGATGTTGCTGTACTTCAAGGTTTGATCAGCCAGCTTGTAGTTGTTGTAAGGCACGTACATTTCTTTCTTGCCCACCAACTTCCACTCATAACGGTCTGGGGAGCCGTTAAAGCCGTTCAAGTCGTCGTTGGTACGCAGGCCATCTGCGCCAATACCGGGTGAGTCGTAAGCCAGTTCAGGCGCACGAATGACACGACGTTGTCCGGGGTTGTACTGCCAGGCCAAACGCGGCTCAGCCACCTGATTAATCGGTTCATGCACCAAAGCAACTTCACCAGCCGCGTTGGCTGGCGCAGTAATCTGGTTCATGAAGTACAAAATCCGGTTAGGCTCTGGGCTGTCCATGTGAGAGGCCAAGGACACGGTCTCGATTCGCTTGCCCACTGTGAATGATCCATCGGTCTGAACCGGGAAATCTGCGGAGTAGCGAGTGAATGAACCACCCAAATCGCGGAAGTTATGATTCCAGATCACCTCAACACCGCTCTTGGGCACGGGGAAAGGAATGTTGGACTTCTTGATGCCTTCCACGCCATTGCCGCCATCGACCAGCTTCACATTCGGTGCTTCAGCCTTTGCGTTGTCATAGACTGACTGGCGATACCCGGCTGTACGGTGTGTTTTGTACACATTCATTTTGTAAGTGGGGTAACGCTTCATCATTTCCATTTGGCCCGGTGTCAAATTGGCTGCGTACTGCGCCATGTTTGCCGCGCTGATGGTGAACAGTGGTTTTTCATCTGCAAAAGGATTGATATAGCCTTTTGCCGGATCAAACCCTTTGGGTACAGTGACCAGACCACCAGTCCATTCCGGAATGGTGCCAGCCGCATTGCCTTTTTTCTCGGCGCCCACTGGGGTCAGGCTTTTACCCAGTTCAGACAGGTCATTGGCCAGTGCTGCGCCACTCCCCAAAACGATCGCTGCGGCCAGCAACCCGTGTTTCAACTTTTGCACTGCCATTTCGTAGTCTCCTCAAGTATGAGTGGTTATCGATTGGTGTTTTGATCTTGTTCACACAGGGCGAACACCTCGCCACTGCGATTGCTTTGTGTAAAAACGTTTGGGTCGCAATAAATGCCGACAGGCGCGAAATCTTTCATGACGTCGGCCAATGCGTCACCCTTCTCCACATTCTGGATCGCCTCAGCGAATCCCGGATTGTGCAGCATGTGGCGATACAACAGGAGTTGATCAGGATACGGCCCCCAAGGCAACCACAGGAATCCGTTCTCGGCTGTGGCATTGGCCGGTCGATCAGCTGGATCGGAAATCACCACCGTGAAAAATCCCTGGTCATCCAATGGCACTTGAAAATCGGCTGCGCAATCGGTGAAGCGTTGTGTGGCAAATTCATTGCCGCACAATGACCAGTAACGCAGCTGCTCTTGCCCAAACTCCACGCCGGGCTGTCCACGGTAGGTGGGGGCTTTGGCTCGCACCATGGCAATGCTGCCGTAGCGGCGGGCAAAACCAGTGCTGGTGTAGGCATTGTGTACATTGCTCAAAAAGCCGCCCGAGCCTGAATCGACCCGGCCGCCCAGCATGCTGGTGTCTTGACCGGTCAAATTGCCCGCAATTCGAAATGCGGTGTCACCCAGGCTAAAAAATTTCAGTGTATTGGGCGGATTGGTGGCCGTTGGGAAAGGTAAAGCCAACTGATTGGGGTAGTCCAGCCCCAGCAATACCTCATTCAGGCCCAGGGGTGGCGCAGCACCTCCAAAATTCGGCAAGAATGGTTCAGCACAATTTGGCAGTGTTCCCAACTCACGACTGCCGTCTGCAGTTTCCAGCGTGAGCGAGGGCAAACCCACACCACCATCAAAAAACTCGCCGGCATTCGACACATACACCCGATAAATGAACACCGCCAAACCGTTTGGAATATTCAATGGGCCCAAACCAATTTCACCGGCGTAAAAGGTGTTGGGTTTGCGTTGTACCTCCGGGTTTTGAACCGGAGATGCACCATATTCCAGATAAGCCGTGTAAGCACCACCTGGCTTGGCACCCTTGCGCGCGAAGGGATTGCCTTCACGACCTTGATCAGAAGGTGTGAGTTCAAAGTCGGCCACCGCATCTGTTGGGCGCAGCGCCGCATCGTATGCGTTGTAGGAAAAATAACGGGCATCCGGGTAACGGCCATCAATCCTCAACCGGGTTTGGGGCGACACAGGGGCAGCCGCCACCCAGTACTTGGCCTCACTGTCAGGAAACGCAATATTCGCTTTGTCGGGATCGCTGGCCGCAATCCACCCGCACCCCAGGCCCAAGGGAGTCTCGCTGCCACCCATGGCCTGGGCCAAGGATTCACTGCTGAGCACATTGCTGCTGGCCGATGACGATGCCGAGGGGCCAGTTGCCACAGTCCCGTCTTCAGACGAACAGGCACCCAGCAAGCCAAGAGCTGCACCTGCAACCACCGCCGTGAATACTTTTGAAAGTTTCACGCATGTCTCCTGATTTTATGGTTATATTGTATTTAATCACTCTAGATTAATACTTTGGTATTAAATCAGGCAAGCGGAAATTTACTCACAAAAACAAACACATGAACAAATCTGCCGACGCCGCACTTCTCATTGATACTCGCGAACAGCTGTTACGGATTGCGTTGAATGAATTTGCACAGCATGGCATTGAAGGTGTCACCTTAAGCAAAATTCGGCAGATTTCAGGTCAGGGCAACCGCTCAGCAGTGCACTATCACTTCAAAACCAAAGATCGATTGGTGGAAGAAGTGGTGGATTTTGTGACAAGTCAGCTTGATGTTCACTGCAAGCGGGCCCACACCGAATTTGCGCGCAACGCGCCCGAGCACAGAGAATGGACCCGCTTGTGCGAGCTGATTTTTGATCCCTTTGTGCAACTGTTTTCAAGCGGCGAGACCGGTGCGGTGTGCATACAGTTTTTGTCGCGCCTGACCTGGCAAACCGGCGAACAGGGACAGCGGTTTCTGACCCGCTACTTCAACCCCTACATGGATGTGTTTGCGCCCACTTTGCGACAATTTTTCCCGCAATACTCTGAAGCACAGCTGCGTTTTAAAGTGCATTTGGCCGTGAATACGGCTATTCATGGGCTGGCCGACTTTTCAATGGTGATGCACGATGAAAGGCTATTGCCCTTGGTCAACCAAAGCGGTGGCTTGAAGGAAATGCGACGGCTGTTTCACGAGTACATCAGTGCAGGGCTTCGTGGCAACACCCGTTCATAACAGCCGGTTTTGGCGCATGGCATGCAAGCGTGCCTTGCCAAGCCTTAGTGATTCCGCATTGTCGACCATGGGCGCTGGATAGCGCGCAGTGCCATATTCCGGCAACCAACGCTTCACAAACTCGCCTTTGGGATCTTGCTCGGCCTGTTGTTTCAAGGGGTCATACACCAGCATTTGCGAAAAGTGGCTGGTGCCACTTGCAATGCGCACCTGACCATAGTGAATGGCGGGCTCGAAGTCGAGAAACTGCTGTGCCAAATACAAGGCCACGGGTTGCCAGGGCAAACCCAATTGCACGCACGCAAACGACACCAACATGGCCCGCGCCCGCATGTTCAGCCAACCTGTTTGTTGTAAAAAGCGCTGGCAAGCGTCTACGTAGGCAAAGCCCGTTCGGCCCTGCCGCCAGGCATTCAAGAATTCCTGATTCACCTCTGCTGGTTCGTCGCAGTAAAAAGCATCGGTTTCCAAACCCGTGTGGTTCTCCAGCTGCTGCAAATAACCTTGCCGCCAAATCAGCCTGTCCACATAAAACCGCGCGGCATCTTCAACTTTTGCAATGTGTGTCGCATCACCCTGCCCATGCACCGTGTTTACCAGGGCGTTGAGCTTTTGAAGCACTTCCCGATCAGAGACCACGCCGTAGGCCAGGTAAGGCGACAGGCGCGAGCAACCATTCCATGCTTTCAAGGGGCTGGAGATCGAGAAGGGATAACTTCTCAATTTGGCTGGAGTAAAGAATTTCGCGGCCACTTCCCGGGCCTGAGCGCGCCCCCCCTTCATACGCAGTGGTTTGTCATTGCCAACAGCCAGTGGCACAGTAGTGCGGTCGAGTTCAACAGGGGGTTGGGGTGCGAAGAAGGCCTGCAAATTTCGCCCGGCCGGGTTTTTGATTTCTTCTTGGGCGGCCCGGTCCAGGTAAGTTTGAAAATTAATTTTCTCAGCAAACGGATTGGCCATGAAGGTGGCACGCTGCACATTGTTTTGGGGCAATTCATGAAACGCCACATCCATGCTTTTGCACCATGCCGCCACGGCTTGATCGCGTCGGTATTGTGCAAGCTGCGTGGTTTCCTGATGTGCCCACACGTGGGTAAATTTGAGCTGTGCATGCAGGCGAGCCAACACCTCGACGGCCTCGCCCAATTCTTCATGCAGATAGCCGCCCACATCGGCAAACTGCTGCTTCAAATCATCCAGGCATTCATGCACAAACAACTGGTGTTGGCGCGCGGTGTGCGCGTCTGCAATTTGGCTGGGTTCGTGAATGTACAAGGGCAGCACAAGCCCGTGATGCTTGGCATTGCGCATGGCTTCAAACAGCGGCAGGTGATCGCTTAAACGCAAATCCCGTTTGAACCACAACACCTGCATACTGCGTTCCTGCAACTTTAAAGCGGCTGCAACACCCCGACAGCCAACAGCGCCAACACCACCACACCCAACACCACACGGTACACCACAAACAGGCCGTAACCCCGCGTACTGACCAGCTTGAGGAACCACACAATGACGGCATAGCCCACAAAGAAGGCAATGAAGGTTGCCAATGCCGTGTTGGCCGGGCTGACCGGGCCGGCCACGCCCCAACTTTTGTACAACTGGTAAAAGCCGGAAGCAAACACCGCGGGCACCGCGAGCAAGAAGGAATAACGCGCCGCGGCCTCTCGGGTGTAGCCCATCAGCAAACCTGCGGTGATGGTTCCGCCCGACCGGCTCACACCGGGAATGAGTGCCAAGGCTTGCGCAAAACCAAACACAATGCCGTCGCGCCAGGTCATTTCCCTCAGCTCGGTTTGGCGCTTGCCCACTTTGTCGGCGAAACCAAGGATGAGGCCAAACACAATCAACATGATGGCAGTCAGGTACAAATTGCGCAGATAGGTTTCAATCAGATCTTGAAACAACAGGCCCAAAACAGCAATGGGCAAGGTGCCCACAATGACCAGCCACCCCAAACGGGCATCAGGACTCATTGGCACACCACTGGCGGCATTGCGTTTGAAGGACCCACACCAGGCCAGAAAAATTCGGGCGATGTCGTGGCGGAAGTACACCAGCACCGCGAGTTCGGTTCCCAGCTGGGTAATGGCCGTAAAAGCTGCGCCGGGATCGAGGCCTGAGGGCAACATGGGTCCAATGATACGCAAATGCGCACTCGATGAAATGGGCAAAAATTCAGTAAGCCCCTGGATCAGCCCTAAAATTACGGCCTCAAGCCAACCCACACCGTTGCCGGCAACAAACATGGTGAATTCCCGGTAAATAGATCAATAAAGGCCGTTTTCAAGCCAAATTCAATGCGAACTATAGCAAGCCTGAATGGGGGAAAACATTTTTCTGAAGGGGAAAGAGGCCTGATATTTAACAAATGATTGTGTAATCCAGCCGGGATAATGAAGAAAATCAAATAGAAAGGCTTGGGTATGGATCATCGGAAAATTTATGTGACGCAGCCAGCGCTGCCGCCGCTTGCGGAGTTCATACCCTACCTGGAACAGATTTGGGACAGCAAAACCCTGACCAACAACGGCCCCTATCACCAGCAGCTTGAAAAGGCGCTGTGCGAACATTTGGGTGTGCCTTTCATTTCCCTGTTTTGCAATGGCACCATTGCCTTGATGACTGCGTTGAAAGCCCTGCGCATTCAAGGCGAAGTGATTACGACGCCCTATTCCTTCGTGTGCACCAGCCATTCCCTGTTGTGGAACGACCTGCAGCCGGTGTTTGTGGATGTGGATCCGGTCACCCTGAACCTGGACCCCCGCCGCATTGAAGAAGCCATCACGCCGCAAACCAGTGCCATTTTGCCGGTACATTGCTATGGCCTGCCTGCCAACACCACCGAGATTCAACGCATTGCCGATGTGTATGGCTTGAAGGTGATTTACGACGCGGCCCACGCCTTTGGCGTGAAGCAAAACGGCGAGAGCATTTTGAATGCCGGCGATTTGTCGGTGCTCAGCCTGCATGCCACCAAAGTGTTCAATACCTTTGAAGGTGGCGCCATTGTTTGCAAAGACGCCAAAACCAAACAACGCATTGATTACCTGAAAAACTTCGGCTTTGCCGACGAGGTCACCGTGATGGCACCGGGCATCAACGGCAAGATGAGCGAACTGAATGCCGCCATGGGCATGCTGCAATTGAAGTATGTGGACCAAGCCATTGAAAAGCGCCACCGCATACAGGCCCTGTACCGCGAATTGCTGGCCAATGTCCCCGGAATCGAACACATGGCTGTGCCCGAGAATGTGGAATGGAACGGCGCTTACTTTCCGATTTTCGTGAATGCCCACTACCCAATTACGCGCGACGCGCTGTACGCCCGTTTGCAAGAGCACGGTGTCCATGGTCGCCGCTATTTTTTCCCATTGATCAGCAGCATGCCCATGTACCGGGGTTTGTCCTCCGCCGCGCCACGCAATTTGCCCAATGCCCACAAAGCCGCTGAACAAGTGTTGTGCCTGCCGATTTACCCTGACTTGCCACTGGAAGATGTGGCGCGCATTTGCGTGATTATCGACGAGGCCAGCCGTGGCTAAGGTGCTGTTGGTCGACACCAATTTCTCGTCAGGGCCTATCCTGAACTACCTGCGCAATGCCGGGCACACGGTGATGTTTGCGGGTGGCAAGCCCAACGACTTTTTGGCCAAGGCCACGCCGGGTTACCAACAACTGGATTATTCCAGCCCCGCCGCTCTGGCCGATTTATGCACCCAACTGGGCATCGAGTACCTGGTGCCGGGTTGCAATGATCGTTCGTATTACTCCTGCGCAGAAGTGTCGGAGACCTTGCACTTTCCAGGCATTGATCGCCTGGAGGCCACAGAGACCATCAACCACAAGCAGAAGTTTCGCAGCTATGCGCAACGCGAAGGTTTGTCGGTGCCGCGCGTGTTTGACAACGATGAAACACCCGCTTGCGCCGTGATTGTAAAACCGGTCGATGCCTACAGCGGCCGCGGCATAACCGTGGTGCAGGCCGGCGAAACCAGCCAGCTGCACAAGGCGATTGGCACCGCCAAAGCCGAATCGAGAAGTGGCGATTGTTTGGTCGAAGAATATGTGGAGGGCCAGCTATACAGCCATTCTGCATTTGTAGTGAATGGCCGCGTGGTGCAAGACTTTGTAGTGATAGAGCATGGCTCGGCCAACCGCTTTGTGGTGGACACCAGCCACCTGGCCATCGACTTTCCGGTGGAGGTGCACACACGCATTCGCCGCGAAATTGAACATTTGGCCCAAAGCCTGCGCCTGTGTGATGGTTTGGTGCACACCCAGTTTTTGCTGAAAGGCAATGAATTCTGGCTGGTTGAAATTACCCGCCGTTGCCCCGGCGATTTGTACAGCCAGTTGATTGAACTTTCAACCGGCTTTCCCTATGTGGCCAGCTACGCCAAAGGCTTTTTGGGGCAGCGTGCTGCGCCTGGCCCCTTGAAGCAGAATTTCATTTTGCGCCACACACTGACCCTGCCCCACGAAGGCTTGTTGCAACACCTGCACTTTAACCACCCGGTACACATGGAGCGTTGGGTGCCCATTGCCGCCACTGGCGACTTCATTGCGCCCAGCCCGGTAGGCCGCATCGCCCTGCTGTTTGCACGCTGCACCAACGCGGTTGAACTTCAAACACTGGCCAGCCTTGCCACACAGCGCAGGCTTTACACCTTCAATGGTTAAAGCCCCACGCAAAGGACATTGAACATGAGCAAATACAACGCACTGAAACCACTGCACAAACCCATCAGGGTCGCCATGATAGGCGGCGGTGTGAATTCGGCTGTGGGCCGCGTGCATGAAATTGCCATGAAAATGGACAATGAATTCGACCTGGTGGCGGGGTGCTTTAGCCGCAATCCGGAATTCAATGCTGAATCTGGCCGCCAGTACAATGTGCCGGCCAACAAACTTTACCCCAGCGCAGAAGCGCTGATCGATGCTGTAGCGCACGAAGTGGATGCGGTGGTGATTGCCACGCCGATCAAGTCGCATGCGCAGTACATTCATTTGGCACTCGACCACAACTTGCGGGTCATCTCCGACAAGCCCCTGTTGGCCAATGTGCAGGAATGCAAAGAACTACTGGCCCGTGTCCAGCCCGACAACACACAGGTATTTTCAATCTTCAATTACACCGGCTACCCCGCGGTGCGAGAGATGAAACGCCGTGTGGAAAGCGGGGCTATTGGCAGCGTATTCAAGGTGATGGTGGAAATGCCACAAGACTCCTACATGCGGCTGAGCAACCAAAACAAAACCCACGCCATTCAATCGTGGCGGCTGGAAGACGGCGACATCAGCTGTGTGTCGCTCGACCTGTTTGTGCACCTGCACAGCCTGGTGAACTTTGTGTGCGGCAACACACCTCAAACAGTCAACGCCTGGCAACGCGCAATCACCAACGTATCGCCTGGGCTCATTGATGAAGTGGATGCTGTCATTCAATACAGCAACAACCTGATGGTCAACGCGTGGTATGGCAAAGCCGTGTTGGGTTATCGCAATGGCTTGCGCATACGCGTGTTTGGTACCAAGGGCAGTTTGCAATGGCATCAGGAAAGCCCCGAAATGATTGAGGCCGCTGATGAAGCAGGCAACCGCATGCTGCTTGACCGAATTTCAACGGGCAGTGAAATAACCGCACAGCCCCGCTACAACCGCTTCAAGGCTGGCCACCCCTCGGGTTTTATCGAAGCCTTTGCCAACTACTACGCCGACATTGCACAAGCCATGCGCGATGAGAAGCTGAATGCCTACACCTTGTCGACTGGTGTCGCTGCAGAAGGCCTCGCCTTGAGCCAGGCGATCGCACAAGCCTCGGCCAGTGGCCGCACCATTCAACTTTAAATGTGAGATTGTCTAAGCCATGACCACAGCAAGCCTGGAAGAACAACTACAACCGCTGTTTGATGACATTGACGCAAAATTGCAAAACATCGAGAGTGGGGTATTCATTCAACGGCAGGACGCAGAAAAAACCATCAATCAGTTGGCTGTGTTGGTGAATGAGTGCCAGAACAAACCGTATGCCAGCTTGATGCAATTGAACATACAAGGCACAACCGAATTGTGCACGCGGTTTGCCGCGCTATACGTGAATGTACTCACCGACCTGAAGCACACCCTGAACTTGAATAGCTTGCTGGTGTTGACCAAACAAAAGCGCTTCATGAGTCATGTGTTTGAGGTGTCCGGCTACGGCAGCAACCGCGCAGTACTCAAGCTGTTGCTGAACAAGGCACACGAACGCAAAGCCAAACAACTGACAGACAACCCCGCTTTGGTACGCGCCCTGCTGCTGGCCAGCGTGGGCGATCTGGACCCCGCCGACCTCGTAGAACTGACTCTGGAAAGCACGGAAACCTCGGCCCTGTTGGCGATTGGCCTGTTGCTCGATCGCCTGCCCTTGACCGTGACAGGCGACGCTGGCCGCACCTTCCTGCTGGAAGAGTACAACCCCTACAGTGCACTGCGCCCCTTGGACCAATACCGCGCTTTGATCTCCAATATCTGGATGCTGTGCAGCTACAGTACCAGCCCGCGCAAGCATGAAATTAAAAAGCACCTGAACCACTGGTTCAAGCGAGTGCACAAGGCCAAAGGCATTCAGGCCAAACCCGCTGGCAGCGTGCGGCACACCGGGAACATCGACAACAAACCCGTGATGGTGGTGATTGCAGAAACGTTCAAGTCGGTGCACGCCATGTACCGTTGGTATGCGCCCATGATCAAACGCCTGAAACGCGATTACTACATGGTCGTGGTATCAATGAAAGCCGATGTGGATGACCAATCCATTGGCCTGTTCGATGACTTCATTGAAGTACCCGAAGAAGAAATGAACCTGCAACCGGTGCTGAACCAATGTACGCCTGACATCGCCTGGTTCATGAGCGTGGGCATGCGCTCTTGGGGAATTTCACTCGCCAACCTGCGCTGGGCCCCACTACAAGCCATAAGCTTTGGCCACCCAGCCAGCAGCTTTAGCAGCGAGATGGACGTGGCTTTTGTGACCACCCGCGTATTCGGCGGCCCCGGCGTGGTGAATGAGAACATGTTGATTCTGGAGAGTGAAATTGGCAATGTGGCTGAGGCCCACAAAGACTTGAAACTGCCACCACCCCCGGTGCTGGATGACGCTGTGGTGTCAATTGCGGTGCCCTGCAACACCATGAAAATCAACCTTGGGTTTATCACTGCGTTGAAGGAAATTGAACGCCTGTCGGCCAAGCCGATTCGCTTCACCTTCTTCCCCAATGAATACGGCGTTGGTCACCTTTCAACCGAGAAACGCCTGCGCAGCTTCTTCCCCACCGCCGTAGTGGCCCGCCGCACGGGTTATGAAGCCTACCTGAACATGCTCAACCAGCACCACCTCGCACTCAGCCCCTTCCCGTTTGGCAACGCCACCAGCACCATCGATTGCATGGTGTTGGGCCTGCCCGTGATCAGCCTGATCGGTGCCGAACCCCATTCGCGCAGTGACTACGATATTTTGGCTTCGCTAGGACTGGCTGAATACTGCGTGGCAGATTCAGTTGAAAACTATGTGCATGGCGTGGTGCGTTACATCAACGAGCCGGGCCTGCTTGAGGAATTGCGCGCCATGGTGGCATCCAAACAGTTCATGGATTTGCACCAGCAACACGACAACGAGTTTTCAGATGAAATGTGCAAGGCCTTGAACTGGGCCTATGCAAACCAGAATGAAGTGCGCGGACCGCGAGGTTTGGTGATTGAAGCGCAAGGTAGGTGGAAGTAACACGGGCTTGTCACCCGTTCACAAAAATCATATTATGACCATAATCATATGACTATGGTCTTTTTATGGCAATACAGGTTTCCAAATCCCAGTTCAAAGCGAAAGCCTTGGAGTTTTTCAGGCAAGTAGAATCGACTGGCGAATCGCTCATCATCACCGATCACGGCGTTCCAACGCTTGAAATCAAACCTTTCAAACACCGCGAGGCCGACCCCTTCGATGTATTGCGCGACACGGTGCTTCGCTATGACTCCCCCACCGACCCAGTTGGCGAAGACGAATGGGATGCTGCGCAATGATCGCGATTGATACCCATGTCCTGATTTGGCTGGCGACAGGCGCCCGCCAAATGATCAGTAAAAAGGCGATGAAACGCATCAGCGAGGAACTTCAAAGCGGTGAAATTTGGGTATCCGCGATTAGCGTCTGGGAAATTGCGATGCTGGTTGAACGTGAACGTTTGATTCTTACACTAGACGTCGAAGCCTGGCTGGGCAAAGTCAGCGAAATTGATGCAATCCGTTTTCAGCCGGTGAACAATAAAATTGCAATCGAAAGCGTACGCCTGCCCGGTGATTTTCACAAAGACCCTGCAGACCGGTTAATTGTGGCGACAGCGCGCGCCATGGGGTTGGCGCTAATTACTGCGGACGAAAAAATTCAGAGCTATCCACATGTCAATACGATTTGGTAAATTGCCAATCGATGGTTCAACGTGGCTACTTCCACCCCTGCAGCCACTGCGCTTCGTCCTGCAAATCCCGCCAGTGAATAATTTGCGTTCGGCCTGAATGCACGGCTTCCAGTTCAAAGAATTCAATGGGTAAATCTGCACTGGCAGGCTTGACGACACTGCGAACCAGAAAATGTTTTTCCTTGTTCACTGGCTTCGCAGCGGTCCACTTGCTGAGCAGCAATTTCTTCGGGTTTAACTGGCGCATGGTTTAACTACCTTGCGGCGACAGTTCAAGCTTGTTCAAATCAAAACCTTTGGCTTTCAGGCGTTGCAGCAGTGCATTGTATTTTGCTTTGTCCACTTGTTGCGTGCGGGCCAATACCCACAGGTATTCACGGCTGGGTTCGCTCACAGCCACCAACTGGTATTCCGGATCCAGGTCGATCACCCAGTATTTACCCCACACCATCGGCAACCAACTTAACCACGCAGGTGCAAAACGCACTTCCAGCTTGGGCGACTTTAAACCGCCAATTTGACGAGCTTGGCCCTCGGCTTCATCCATGTCGCCGCTGGCCAGTTGGCAACGGTTCAATACTTTCACAGTGCCGTCTTTTTGCAATGAATACTCAGCACTGGTGTTGCGCACACATTGTTTCTGAAAACGGTTTGGATACTTCGCAATTTCAAACCAGGTGCCCATGTAACGGGGAACATCCAGCGATTGAATGGTTTGCAGAGGTGGCGCAGTTTCAGCAGCAAAGGCAGGGAATACAGCACTGATCGAAATCAAAAAAGAAAACACCAACTTCATGGCAAGCCTCAGAACCAAATGACGGGAAAGTTTGGCACATTATTCAGTACATTGACAAAAAACCGGAAAGTTACGACAAACTCAGAATTGACTGACCGTGCTGACTTTCCTGCACAGGCGTGCGCCCGAAGTATCTTTTAAATTCTCGACTGAATTGTGACGGGCTCTCGTAGCCCACCATAGCCGACACCTGGGATGCATTCACACCTTTCCTGATCATCAATAAGCGAGCCTGATGTAACCGGATCGCCTTGATGTACTGAATTGGTGTACTGGAGGTGACCGACTTGAAGTGCACATGAAATGTCGGAATGCTCATATTGGCCTCCTTGGCCAAAGTGGCGACATCAAGCGCTCGATGGTAATTTGAATGGATCAGCTTCAAGACTTTTGCCACCCTCGACAAATAATGGTCAGAGGAGAAAGCAAGACGCAAACTTCGGCCTTGCTCGCCCGTTAAAACCCGGTAGGTGATTTCCTTGATGATCGAAGGACCCAGAATCGTTGAATCATTCGGGGACTCCAGTATTTCAAGTAACCTGAAGACGGCATCGTCAAGCTTGGCATCCACGCGGGAAGCGAACAACGGCGGGAGCTCTTCACCTTGATCTAAAACAGACTCTTTCAGGTTTAGCATGAGTTCTGCCGCCAATGCAAAATCCACTCGAATGATCAAACCCAGAAGTGGCTCTTCAGCGGTGGCTTGGGTTTCAACTTCAAAGGGAAGCGGGACTGACACCACCAAATAGTGGTTGGCATCGTAGGTGTAAATTTTTCCGTCATGAAATCCACGTTTTGTGCCTTGGACGACAATCACAATACTTGGCTCGTAGAGGGCCGGCATTCTGGCCAATGCGCCGTTGCAACGCATGAAGGTCACCCCATCCAGCGCGGATTCGGAATATCCCTCAGCGGTCGCCATGCGCAGAATCATGGCAACCATCCGAGTCTGCCGTGACCGAGAAAATGTGTCAGTCATATTAACCACCTTCGCCAACTTGCCAATGTCCTGTCAAAGATATCACTCGCAGTCCGTAGGAATTTCAAAAACATATTTATAGGCAATATCCCAAGAGGAATCTGTATTTCCGAAACCTGATGCGGTGCCCAATATTGAGGCTCATCTTTGAATGTGATCGAGGAGATTTTGTGATGCAACAACCATTGGCAACGAAGACAGTTTTAATCACGGGTGCAAGCAGCGGAATTGGTGAAGCCACAGCAAGGTTGCTGAGCGAGCAAGGTCATCAAATAGTCATGGGCGCGCGACGCACAGACCGACTTCAATCGATTGCAGACAACTTGAACTGGAACGGCGGTCAGGTGGTGTATCAACAGGTCGATGTGACCAAACTGACCGACCTTCACAAACTTGTTGAATTGGCAATCCAAACCTATGGCGGCGTCGATGTCATCGTCAACAACGCCGGAATCATGCCGCTTTCTCACCTGAATGCCTTAAAAATTGACGAATGGAATCAGATGATCGATGTCAACATCAAGGGCGTGCTGAATGGAATTGCAGCTGTCTTGCCGGTCATGAATGAACAGAAGAGTGGTCAGATCATCAATATTTCTTCAATTGGTGGACTTTATGTGGTTCCAACCGGTGCGGTGTATTGCGCTACGAAATACGCGGTCCGAGCGATTTCTGATGGCTTGCGGCAGGAGAACGACAACCTGCGTGTCACTTGTGTTTATCCGGGTGTGGTGGAATCTGAATTGGCCAACACGATCAGCGACCCCACTGCGGCCACTGCGATGAAAAGCTTTCGGAAAATCGCATTGAAGCCCGAGGCAATTGCAAGGGCAATCGCACATGTCATCAATCAGCCTAGCGATGTGGACACCAGTGAGATTGTCGTGCGCCCCACAGCGTCGCCGGCTTGAATCAGATCGAGCGATTCAACGCTTCGGCGGTGTCACCGGGATTGGTATTGAAGCAGATTTTCGCACTCGGCGCATGCGCATGGATGGTGTTGATGATTTTCTCAAACAGCAGATCTTGCCTGGCGCGCAGTTGGGCAATTTCATGGCGCTCGGCATAACGCACATTGCTGGTGAAACCCTGAAGTACCCAAGTACCGCGCTTGCTTAGCTGGCTTGCAGGGCTGTTCACCACGTTCAGCCTTTGTACGGCATCAACAGGCCCGCCCACAATTGCGTGGCAACGGGTAACTCGCCATGGGCCCTCGTGGCCGCCGATGAATGAGTAGTGATTGTGTATGTGGGGAGCGGGATATCAGTTTGAAACATCAATATCCCAGCATGCCCCACGCCGGTCAAGCACTTAACTACAACTTTCCTTAACCGTGGTCTGGAATGTCAGGCTCAACCAGCTTTGCCAGTTGCTCAAGCGATTCTTGCCAACCCAAATAGCACATCTCTACGGGGATGACTGAGGGGATTCCTTCCTGCACAATGCGTAGCTCCGTTCCGCATGACACTGTTTTCAAGTCAACGGTGACAACCATTTCCCCTGGCAGATTGTCGTCGTCAAAACGATCTGTGCTTCTGATTCGTTGATTGGGCACCAATTCAAGATACTTCACTGCAAAAGTGTGGCTGCTGCCGGTGCTGAAGTTGGTAAATGACATGCGGTAGCCACCACCCTCGCGAACATCGATTTCATGAATGGTGCCCGTAAAACCATAAGGTGGGCTCCAGTACTCCAACGCACTTTGATCGGTGAACGCCTTGTAAACCCGTTCTGCTGGCGCGCGCAATACCCTGTGCAACTTTACTGTGCCTGTGTTGTTCGACATCGTCATCTCCTTGAAAATTGTACCTACCTCAATAGTCGAATGGGGTACGGCGAAATCGACAGGCGCACAACAAATTTGTTTAGCGGGTATCGAACCGATTTCTCAAACTGCTCACAGTGTTGTCACCTAACACCTCACAAACAAGCGCGTAGGAGAAAACATGTTTATGTGGCCATTGCGCGAATGGCACTTCATCTTCGTAATAAAAGTAGTCCCAGAGAATTGCTGCCCAGCTGTTGCAGCGAATTTGTAATTGATCAATCACTCCTTCTTTTGCCATAGGACAGGAGCCTGCAGGTGTATCCTCAATCTCGTAAACTGAATGATTGAGATATGCGGGTTCGCAATCAAGAAGCACCTTTTCGACAGTTACCAGAAAACCGTATTCGGTGAACTCTGTAATGCTACCGCCCAATTGATGAATCAGTGTGTCGAACTCATCTCGTCTATCTGCAGGAAAGGTTAGGTCAATATCAGCGTGCTGTCGGGTTACTCGACCCAAACGGGCATCAATTGCCCAGCCACCGCTTATCCAAAGAGGCAAATCAACAACATCAGCCGATTCAAAAATTGTTTTGATTAAAGGAATGTGCAGATGATTCATTACAGGCCATCACCAATTCATGCTGCCCCAATCGCAGTTTTCTTCACCTTGTTTCGGACATAAATTCGAGTTTCTCGACGTTCCATATCAAATAAACCTATTGCTTGAACCAGATCGCTCAATTTCGAGAACCCATAATTTCTAGCGTCAAAGTCGCTCGCTGTTTTAATCACATATGTGCCAACCGGCCCCAAGTGAGTCCATCCCGACTCATCAGAACATGCATTAATCGCAGAGCGAATTAAGTTCACCAGTGCAGAGTCACAACGAAGTTCTTTAGCTGATTTTGGCACTAAAGCGAGTTCTTGCTGACCCCCCAGCTTCTTGGCAAAAACCTCTGTGTAGATAAATCGATCACAAGCTGATACAAAGGGGCGTGGCGTTTTCATCTCACCAAACCCGTAGACCTTCTTGCCTGCCTCTCGAATTCGCGATGCCAAACGGGTAAAGTCACTGTCACTGGATACAAGACAGAAGCCTGCGAAATGTCCAGTGTAGAGTAGGTCCATTGCGTCAATAATCATTGCGCTATCGGTTGCATTCTTGCCTGTCACGTATCGAAACTGTTGAATGGGCTGAATCGAATGTTCAAGTAGTACCTGTTTCCAAGGCCCAAGATTGGGGGTGGTCCAATCACCATAAATTCGCTTGACACTGGCTACACCCAAAGTAGCAACCTCGGCGAGAAGTCCCTCAATAATTGAAGCATTGGCATTGTCTGCATCGATCAGAACAGCCAGTGAAGGATTTAAATCAGTGTGGATGCTCAAGAGTTATCCTTGGATTGAAACCTCAATTTTATAAAAGGCTTACTACATCGCCTTTCGTTGCTCTGCTGCCAAGCGAATGGCCATTGCAGCCAGGACAGTGCCCATGACGTAACGTTGCACATTCAACCAGCGTGGATTTCTTGCGAACCAAATTGAAATGCGGGCAGCCGAGAGCACTATCGCAAAATTAACAGAGAAGCTAACCACAATCTGTGTGATTCCCAAGTGAATACTTTGCGTAAACACTGAACCATATTCAGGGTGAACAAACTGGGGAAAAATCGACAAGTAAAAAACCGCTATTTTGGGATTCAATAGATTGGTTACGAAGCCCATGATAAATAATCTTCTGGGTGAATCCTCATTCAAGTGTCGAATTTCAAAGGGAGACCTCGCGCCAGGCTTGACCGCTTGCCAAGCAAGGTACAACAGATAAGCTGCACCAATCCATTTCAGAACTTCGTACGCAAAAGGTATAGCCAAGAACAGTGCCGTCAAACCAGCTGCAGCGGCAAGCATATGAACTAAAAATCCTGCGATCACGCCAAGTAATGACAACACCCCAGCTCTTCGCCCTTGGCAAATAGATCTTGATATCAGATAGATCATGTTCGGACCAGGTGTCAATACCATGAGCAGTGCAGCACCTGCGAACAAAATCAGTTCATTGAAGGGAATCAATTTATTACCTCTTCTCTGTATATTTACCGATAATTACACACACCAACACCGACGGTGCAAGCGCTGTTGCCGCGTAATTGTGCCACGTGCAATCCACTGTTGCCGCTTGATTCAAAATTTTAAACTTTGTAGATAACCTTCATGTTACGCAGTAACCCAAACATGGTCTAAAGCTACACTGCCTTCGCCCTGCTCCTGATTTCCAAAGCCCGGGCATCGCCCTTCTTCGCATGGTAACGCACCGCATGGCGCACCACCCACTTCAATTCATTGGACGCATTCGCCTTCAGCCAACGCTCACAGGTGGAAAAGGCAATCTCTGGGTGGTCTTTGGCGATATCCCCAAGATGGTTGGCCACACTGCGTCGCACATACAACGACTCGTCGTTTTTCAGGTATTCGAGTATGGGTAATGTGGGCTGCGGGTTTGCGACAAACGACTGAATCCGCCTTCCCCACGGCAGCTTGGGGCGTGTGCCCTCACTGCACAACCGCCTCACATGCGGGTTGGGGTCACTCAGCCACTTGCTAACCTGCATCAGGGTGCGTGCTTGTTGGTGGATGAGAAAAGGTCGAATGGCAAACTCTGCCGTAAACCGCATGGTGAGTTCACGCAAGGCTTGCATGGAGATATCGAAGGGATCGTCGCCGTCGTTGTAACTTGGGTCCAAACCGAAATCGGCAATGAAAAAACTGTGCGGCATGTAGAAAAACCCAGCCAGCCCCAAAGACCCCACTTCGGTTTCTGCCGGCGTGAAGGAATCGATCAGAATAGACACAGCTTGCTGGTAATTGTCGGGCAAAAACTCCCGCAACGATTTTGCAATGTGTTGCGCACGCTGCATCAGCTCCAAGGGTTCAAGATTGGTCAGTGCGTGCTGGCAAAACGCTTCAGCGGGAAATGCCTTGTGCACATACAGAATGTTCTGGGCCAGGCACTCGATTGACTCCTGGTTCATCAAGACCTTCAGCGGTGTGCCTTTTTGAATCGCGTTGGGTGCCAGTGGAACGGTGGGAGGACGTGGCTGCATTGGCTTCTTGATAAGTGGCGCGGCTGGCGGGGATCTTCGGAGGCCTAGGCAAATTATTGTTGGTAAAATCGCCTCATATTTCGCCAAACGGCGTAAATAGGCGCTCTCAGGTCACCCTAAAAAATGACTATATTTTAATCAGCACTCAATAAGATCTATTAACGCCAACCGGAAGGAATCCACAACACATTGATTTAATTGCCTTTTCGAGTATCGGTCTTTTCATAGAGCTTCACCATGGGAATTTTGTCATCGACTAGATACACCGTAGGATGAAGCCGCCAACCCCTGCCACCTAATGGTGCTATCGACTCCCGCATCCGCCATTTGACGTCCGCTTCACCCCCTGCCCCATGGCGCTTCTATTCCTCTGCAGGCATGTGTTGCGATCTCATCATAACGGCTTGATCTTCTTCGGTAACCCCATAAAAACTGATGTACAAGTTACTAACCTGTAGCGCTTCGCGAATGGTCATTGGGTAATAGGACTAATAACCCCACTTGCAAATTTTTCATAAAAATTACGTCTGGTTTCAGGTGGGCGCTAACTGTGGGGGATTTACTTTTGACTCTGTCCTTGAGCTCGGCAACAAATTGTTAGTTCCTGACACAGTTCTCAATGACACTAGATCTGGGCGCTCTTGAGTCAAATCGATAGTTCTGATCAGGTTGTAGTACCACTCGGCCTGCAGGGAATCCCTGGTGATATCGATCAACATATAGCCGTTGTCAATCTCGTTGGCATGCTTCAAATGGGGATTTACTGTGCGAGCCGCCGTCCAAATGGGTAACCCGGGATTGGCGACCGCGTTACAACACAATTCCACGCCCAACGATCCGGCACCAGTCAACGGATTGTAGCCACCCAGTAAGCCCGCATCACGCGGCAGGTCCATCGCAATGGTTGCATGAATATCTCCAGACAACACGGTAAAGTTTTTCAGGTTGTTCTCTTCGATACAGTCAAAGATCGCATTGCGGTCAAACCGATATCCATCCCATGCATCGGAATTCACATACTGTGCGCCTGAATCATCAGGAAGAGGCACCGCCTTGACTGGTCCAAAAGTCATTTGCTGAGCAACCACAGTCCACTCGGCTTGGTTGTTTTTCATCTCAGACAGGAGCCATTCGCGTTGTTCTTTCCCAAGAATGGTTTGTTCCTCTGAAACAATAGCTGTGCCGTTTTGCATTACCCGACCTGCCAGGCGGGTATCCAGCACCAGAAAAGTTGCTACGTCGCCATAACGTATCGTGCGAAATACTTTGCCATTGCCTTCTGGCTTTAGGCCTTTTTCTGGCGCATCAAACTCGCTGCTGGAATTCTCTCGAATAGGCATCCATTCAAAATACGCTCGAACAGCTTGTCCCTTTCGTACCTGCCAGTCGCCCTCAGTGTCTGGCTGATGATTTTCAGCGCCATCGTTGTACGAATTGTTTGTAGTCTCATGATCATCCCAGGTCACTACCCAAGGATGTTGACGATGCGCTTCTTGCAGAAACGGGTCTTCTCGATACTGGGCGTAGCGCTCTCTATAGTCTGCAAGTGACACTATTTCCCGGGCTGGTCGATGCGCACGGATGATTGCATCACCAGTCTCATAAATGTAGTCGCCAAGGTGAAACACCAAATCCAGATCAGCCCGGCGGGCGAGCAAACCATAAGCGTTGAAATAACCCGCGACGTAATTTGAACAGGCCACAACAGCGGCTCTAATTCGATCCGTTTCATTCGATATAGGGGCTGTTTTCGTACGCCCAGTTGGTGAAACCGCATCCCCGGACTTGAAGCGATAATAGTAGGTGGTGTATGGCTTCAAGCCATCAACGTCGAGCTTTACCGTGTAATCGCGTTGCGCCGCAGTCTTGGTGTTCCCGGACCTCACAACTTGAGAAAACCCCGGATCTAAGGCCATTTCCCAAGACACAAGTATTGCTCTCTCGGTCGCTTGAGAAGGATTCACTCGGGTCCAGATGATCACACGGTCACTTAATGGGTCACCCGATGCCACGCTGTGCTTGAACTCTACCAGTATGTTGTCTACCGCCAACGCGTCAATTTCCCGAGCTTGAGTGTTATTACCCGCTGCTGTGGTTTGTGCAGATGTCGACAAGTCCTCAGATCCACAGCCTGACAATTGCGATGCCAAACTTAATCCACCTGCGCCAATTACGCTAGTTTTAAGAAATCCACGTCGGCTGATCAATCGGCCGTGGCCGAGTCTCTTGCTGATTGATTTTGAGTAACGCCTGTTTTTGGAACCCATGATTACAACCTTTCTTTAATTTAGTTCGTAGGAAAAATGAAGGCAATTTCCCTTTTCCTCGTGCATTTCATTGATTGCTCATGCAATTCAATAACCTTGAAGTTACTGCCATCACCCCCGGCTGGAAGGGTTGCATGCAATGAACGTGCCTTATTCCCCGGAGTATCTCTCTGCCTCTTTCACTCTTTTGGCAAAGTGGCCAATAATTCAACTTGAACCTTACCGGGCACATTTGTTGGCGAAGGCCTTTTATCCAAACTTGAAGCATGAAAAACAGAAGCCCAAACCAAAATCATCAGAGTCAATAGGAATTTGATACAAATTGAAATCAATCGCTTCTACTCCGTAAGCGCCGAGTACACTGGCAAACCAGTTGTACTGCGTTTTGAAGTAATCACCTTCGAAGAGAACTTCAGTGTGACAAGCCGCCCATCTGTCACATTCAGGAATGCAACTTGTGACTGCCTTACTGCATGTCATTTAGTGGCTCCAAGCAAGTCCAATTTGAAATCCTTCCAGTATCAAGTGTCGGTGACTATTCTATTGAGCTCGAACTATGCGGTTTGTATCTACCTTGGTTGTGTTCCTGTTGATTGCAGGTTGCTCCAGCGAGTCCATTGATACGTCAGTAGGGCCGCCCAATGCTTCGGTTATTGAGCAACAGTCTTCCCCGCGCTTGGAGCAAACACTGGTTCTTTCTGGACCAGTGGGCATACCCGGCAATACACTTTATTTACCGTTTAATTTGCCCGGTGGTATACAACGACTCGAAGCGCGATTCATTGAAGGATCCCCCGATACGAAATTGGGACTTGGTTTGTTTGGACCAGGCGGTGCGCAGTTCCAGACGAGTGATTTCAGGGGGATAGCAGGCGAGGAGCGCAGGGAAATTTTTGTACAACAAGATTCTGCCACCCTGGGTTTTACTGCAGGTGACTTACCCGCAGGTGAGTGGCAAATCGCCGTGCCCAATTTTTTGAATTTCGGCGGCACTGCATTTGTTGAAATCAAAATGTTTTCTCAAAACGGAATTGTTGATGCAGATCTGGTCAATTTGACCAGACCTGTAATCGAGCCAGTCCCGGAAATGGTGATCAACAAGCCCGGCTGGTACAAAGGCGACCAGCATGTTCACACTGTGTACTCCAGTGACGCATTTTCCAGCGGCTCTGCAAAAACCCCTCGGGAGGCTGCTGAAGCAGCGAAAGCAAACGGATTGGATTTCATTGCGCTCACCGATCACAATGTGACCGTTCAGAACAGACGCTTGAGATCAGCGAGTCCAGAAGGCTTTCTGCTGTTGGCAGGTGAAGAGGTCACAACTTGGCAAGGTGGCCCGGGCCATCTCGTCGTCGCTGGGCTGGATGCTAATGATCATATTGACTGGAGATTTCGGCCCGAGTTCGGGAGATATGCGCGCACGCCTTTTTGGGGAGAAAACGACAGCCCCATTATTCCCTTGTTGGAGACGTTGCGAGAAAAGAAGATATTCTCAACAGCCGCGCATCCTTACGTAGTGCCCGGTGCAGGTTCAGATTGGGGGTTCTTTCAAGACAGTGATCTGGATGCGCGAGCGCTGCCCGATGCACTTGAAATCTGGAATGCCGAATTCTTTGCATCCAGCGGCGACCTGTCCTTGCGGCAATGGGATCTTGAACTTGCTCGCAACCGCAAGCTCTGCGTCAATGGAGGCTCGGACATCCACGGATTCGATGGTAGCAATCCTCTGGGCACACCCTACGAAATAGGTACGCCATCTACCGTGGTGTGGGCAGAATCACTTTCTCGCCGAGCGATTGTAGACAGCCTTAGATCCTGTCGCGCGTACATCACAAAAAACCCTACCGGGCCCAGCCTCATTATTAAATCCGGGGACTTGATGATGGGGGACACCATCATTGCTCCATTGACTGATTTGGTAACTATTGATGTTGAAGTCAAACAGGCCATGGCGGGAGCCGTACTCTTGGTGTTTCACAACGGAGCACCGATACATGTTTCGGTGCTCAATGGCGAGGCCCAAACAGTTCAGATCAACGTTCCGGCCATCGCTCAAGGAGGTGTTCGTGCCGAACTCAGGCCACCCATTACACCGCCTTCGTATCCGACACCTCTGGCACTGACCAATCCGATATTCATACGCGCCACGTCAGATTGAAAAGCCGACTGCGTGAACGTTCACTTTTTCTTGTCGAGCTGGGCTTTGTTTCTACGAATCACAGATTCGATAAGCGTCTGAGCGTCCTTGAGATCTTTCAATGTTCGCTCCGCAACAGGCATGTCATCAGCAGCCGCAATAGCGTGCTCCAGGGCCTTGCGAACGTTTTTTAATTCTTTGATGAACTGTTCCATCATGCTTCTCCAGAAAGGCCTGTATTGTATAAAAACATCCTTAAGGATTCCTTTTGTTTTAATGTCACCGCCAATGTAAAAATGACCCACTAGCGCCAACTTAAAATTGACCCACCT
>VFQO010000522.1_pt1 | contig 40446 bp, 33 predicted proteins | sample 3512331 | NCBI WGS metagenome assembly VFQO01 (sample SAMN10412371, study PRJNA504923) | tailings metagenome | isolation source: Replicate 3 from Balatoc abandoned mine | place: Philippines: Itogon, Benguet | collected 2017-08-28 | reverse complement strand
GATGGGGCCGTTAGCGATACCCGTGACATCCGCTTCGGCATTCGCGAGATCAACTACGAGCTGTCACTGGTCGATTCTGCCGAGGAATTGCAGCGTGTCGCGGTCGCGCCGGCGCGCAGCATGGGTGAGCAGCTGCTCAATGTTGCGCACAAGGGTATCCGCAAGGTGCCCGGCGGCTGGGCCGTTTCGCTGGCGCGCGATGTGGCAGGGTCCCCCGCGCTCGCTCCGGTCGCGGATAACGCTCTCGCGCCGCACTTACTGATCCGAGTCAATGGCGTGCCGATCGCGGTGCGCGGCGGCAATTGGGGCATGGACGACTGGATGAAACGCGTTACGCGCGAACGGATGGAGCCTTATTTCCGGCTCCACCGCGATGCCAACGTCAACACCATTCGCAACTGGATGGGTCAGAGTACCGAGCGCGTATTTTTCGATCTTGCCGATGAATACGGCCTGCTGGTCCTCAACGACTTCTGGATTTCGACTCAGGATCACAATGGCGAACCGGGCGATACTGCGCTGTTCCTAGCCAATGCCGCCGACACGATCAGCCAGTTTCGGCATCACCCCTCGATCGCGCTGTGGATCGGACGCAACGAAGGTGTCCCGCCTCCCGTGCTCAATACAGGACTTGAGAAGCTGGTGCGCGAGATCGATGGCACCCGCGCATACCTGCCCAATTCACGTGAGGTGAACATGGCGGGAAGCGGCCCGTGGAACTACCAGCCGCCGGAAGCCTATTTCACTCGGATCGGACGCGGATTTTCGACCGAGGTCGGCACGCCATCCTTTCCGACGCTTGAAACCTTCCGGGCGATGATGCCGGCCGAAGACCAGTGGCCGATCAGCGACACTTGGGCCTATCACGACTGGCACCAGGGTAAGGCCGGTGATGTCGCGAGCTTCATGAAGGCGATGCAGAACCGCCTGGGTGCGGCAAGCGATCTGGTCGATTTCGAGAACAAGGCGCAGCTTCTGAACTACGAAGCCCACCGCGCGATCTTCGAAGGCATGAATGCAGGCCTGTTCACACGCAACAGCGGTCGTCTGCTGTGGATGACCCATCCCGCCTGGCCGAGCACGACGTGGCAGATCTATAGCTATGACTACGATACGCACGCTGCCTTCTTTGGATCGAAGAAGGGATCTGAGCCGGTTCACGTGCAGGTCAATCTACCGGGACACTCTGTGGCGGTGGTCAACAGTCTCGGCGATATTATCAGCGAGGGTAGAGTGCGGGTCCGCAACTACGCCCTCGACGGACGATTGCTCGATGACCGCATGATTGCCGCTAATGTCGCGGCCTACGCGGTTGCCGAAATCGGCGTTGCGGTGCCTGAAGCGCTTTTTAACGGCGCCTCAGTGGTGATCACGAAGCTTGAACTGTTCGACAAGGATGATCGCCTCCTTAGCGAGAACCTGTACTGGCTTGCCCGCGAACCTTCAGGCTATCGCACGATGGACACGATGCAGGCGGCAAACGTCAGCGTGTCCGCCAAGCAAACAGTACATGCCGACGAACACGAAATCGTGGCGACGCTGTCTAACACGAGCGATCATCCAGCTCTGCTGGTGAAGCTATCGTTGCTCGATGCTGCGGGCGAGCGGGTGCTGCCGGCATATTGGAGCGACAATTACGTGTCCTTGCTGCCGGGCGAAACGCGCAGCGTGACGATCCGGTCGCCGAAGTCCGCACCAAGGCCGCATACGATCGGCGTGCGGGGCTGGAATGTCGAGGCGAGTACGTCGCAAGTGGCGGAATGAGAGCGATTGAACGGTGGGGGTGGTGATGGCGACTTCAATACTGGCTGGTGTCGAGCTGGGGGGAACCAAGTGCGTTTGCGTGCTTGCAACCCCGACGGGCGAAATCTTCGCACAGGAGCGGGTCGACACGCTCACCCCCGATGTCACTCTGCCGCAGATCAGGGCGATCCTGCGTCATTGGTTCGATACTCGCCGCGACATTTCTGCGCTCGGCATCGCCTCGTTCGGGCCGGTGGATGTGGACAAGGCTTCGCCGGGGTGGGGGAAGATCGGGCAGACCCCGAAGGCGGGCTGGACCGGCGTCGACATCGTGCAGGAACTCAGCGCAGGCCTCGGCGTGCCGGCGGTGCTCGATACCGACGTGAACGGCGCAGCTCTGGCGGAAATGCGCTGGGGCGCGGCTGTCGGCCTTGCCGACTTTGCCTATGTCACCATTGGCACGGGAGTGGGCGTGGGACTGATCGTCGACGGTGCGCCGATCTGCGGGTTCGGCCATGCTGAGCTGGGTCATATGCGTATCCCGCGCGTGACAGGCGACATCTGGCCGGGATCCTGTCCCTTTCACGGCGACTGTGTCGAGGGTCTGGCTGCAGGCCCTGCCATCATCAGTCGTTCGGGTATGCGCGCCAGCCTGATCGCGACCGATGATCCGATCTGGACCCTCGTCGGTCATGCTATAGCGCAAATGTTGCACAACATCGTGCTGAGCGCGACCCCGCGGCGGATATTCCTGGGCGGCGGTGTGATCACCGCGCAGCCGCAGCTCTTCCCGATCATCCGGCGCGAATTGCAGGCGAGCCTGAACGGCTATGTTAGCTCACCCGAGCTCGATCGCATCGAAGAATATATCACCCCGCCGGGGCTCGGCACGCTGGCAGGTCCTCTCGGCCCGATCGCACTTGCCGCAGCGCTTGCCGGACAGGCAACCCGGCGCCCTGCCGCAGTTGCTTGAGCCTGCTATCAGGCGTCGATCTTCATTAACGCTGTGCGGTTGGGCAGGAAACGGCTGGAGAATGGCAGGATAGCCGCGCCTATCGCCGCTGCGTCCTCGGAAAGCTCGGCACGGCGGATTGGCGCACGCGCCGGCAACGACGCTCCGCGGTGCCGGAAGTTCAGCGCAAGCCGGTCGCAGAGTTGATCGACTAACGCGGTCGGCAGTCGCCCACCAATGAAGATCGCGGCAGGGTCGATGACCGCATTGATGACCATCATCGGGTCAGTCAGCAGATCGGCCGCCTTGTCGATCCATTGGCTCGCGGCCTCGCTCTGTGCGCCACTGAGCTGGTCCAGCGGGCCGGGATCAGGAAATCCGGCCTCGGCAAGGTGACTATAAAGGCCTGACAGGGAAGCTACATCCTGCAAGACGACCGGATTGCGCCGCGTCCGGCCGATTGGCAGGAAGCCGATTTCGCCGCTTCGGCCGGACGAACCAGTGACGGAGTGGCCATCGATCACCAATCCTCCGCCCAGGCCGGCATTGACCAGCAGGTAAAAGAAGGTCTGTGCGACCCGCCCGTGACCGAATTGAAGCTCGCCGATGGCTGCGGCTGTTGCGTCGTTCTCGATAGTAACGTCGAGGCCGTGCATTCCCAGCAATTGCTTCAGGTCAACGGTTTCCCAGATGGCGAATTCACTCGGGCGGTGGGGCAGGTCGACCCCGCCGAAATCGTCCGGAATGGCCACACCGATGCCGGCAATCCGACCCATGTCGATCACGCCAGCCGCGCGTATCGATTCGAGGTTCCTGCTGACGAAATCCCGCACCTGTTCGGGCATCGGGAACTGGATGTTCTCGACGATCCGAAGCCGCAGCTCGCCCAGGAAATCGAGCGCAACCATCGTCATGTGATCGCGGTCGATATTGACGCCGATTGAGAATGCCCCGTCAGGATTGATCGCAAGTTTAAGCGCGGGTTGGCCGCGTTCACCCCGCCGCCGTCCTGCTTCAATGATCAGACCATCAGCAAACAACTTGCGGGCGATGTTGGTGATCGAGGGCGGGGTAAGCCCGGTGATTTCGGCCAGTTCGACCTTGGTTACCGGCGCATTGAGCCGAATTGCCTGCAACGTCACTCGCTGGTTGTGCGAGCTGCCGCGCTCGAGGTTGGTACCAGACAGGCCGGAGCTGAGCAGGTTCACCCGGTCGCGCGCAGAAAAACCGACGCCTGAAGCCTTGCGTTCGGTTGTCGACATTGGTGCGCTTTCTCCAGTTCCGGGCCGGCGTATCCTACGACGGCTCTAGTCGCCTGGCCTCGTTAGTGCAATTTTTCGCAATTGCCGAGACGGTCCTATCTTAATGCGGGGCAGGCTTTCCGCCCTCGGACTTCATCCCGTTTCTCAAATCACCTTCTGTCCCGTCGCGCAGCCAGCGATCGGGAAAGCTTCCCGGTCCCGAACCGTTCCGGTTCCGCAGAACCGATCCTTCGTCTGTCCGCTCGGTAAAGGTCACGCTCGATCGTTCCTGCTGCGGATCAAGCCCGGCAAACAGGTCCGCACGCATTTTCCTGACCACCGGCCGCAGCTTGGGATCGGCGATCAGGTTTTTCATCTCCTTGGGATCTTCTTTGAGGTCGTATAGCTCCTCGGTGTCCCAGATGCCGTGATACTGGATATACTTATAGCGATCGCCGCGCAGCGCGAAGGTCGTGGGGGTCTGGGGGTAATTGTATTCCCAGTAATATTCGTAATTGAGTGAGGTCCGCCACGGCCCATCGAACGGACGACCCATCAACAGGTCGGCGTAACTCATACCGTCGAAACGGACGCCCTGAGGCGCCTTTACGCCGGCGAGCGCCAGGAAGGTCGGAGCAATGTCGATATTGGCAACGATTTGGTCAACAATGCGCCCCTTGGACATCCCACCGCCAAAGGCGATCAGCGGCACACGCATCGATTCCTCATAGGCGCTGCGCTTGTCGATCATCCCGTGTTCGCCAAACATGAAGCCATTGTCGCCCATCATCACTACGATGGTGTTCTTGAGCATTCCCTTCTTCTGCAGCGTCGCGATGATTTCACCGATGCCTTCGTCGACTGCGCTCAGTGTCTCGTTGTAGCGCAGCTTGAAATCCACCACGTCGAGCGTTGAGTGATATGGGAACTCTACCCCGTGCCACGAATTGCGCTGATCCTTGGTCCAGCGTGGCTTCCCGGCGTAGTTTTCCGGCGTATCGGCCATACTGTCGGGCAGCTTGATCGCGTCACGACTGACCGTGCCTTCATGGCGCTTGGCCGGGATGAAGTCGGCGTGCACTGCCTTGTGGCTGAGATAAAGGAAGAAGGGCTTGTCGTTGCGCTGCTTCCTGAGGAAGTCGAGCGCGTAACTGTTGAGCTCATCGGTGATGTAGCCTTGGCGTTCCACGCGTTTGCCATCGACATTGAGAGTGTGGCGCGGGCCGCCCTTGCCGTCATCGGGTAGATATTCGCCTTGGCCCTTGAAACTGATCCAGCGGTCGAACCCCGGCTGGGGATCATCGCTGTGGCCGCCCATGTGCCATTTGCCGATGAAAGCGGTGCGGTAGCCTGCGGCTTGCAGGGCCATCGGGAAGAAGAAAGCCCCGGGACGGAACTTGATGTTGTTATCGGCGATGCCGTGGTTGTGCATATATTGCCCGGTGAGGATCGAGGCCCGGCTCGGGCTGCACAGCGCAGTGGTGACGAAGGCGTTGGGAAAATAGACGCCATCGCGTGCGATCCGGTCCATGTTCGGGGTATTCAAGGCCGGATCGAGGAAGCCCATTGCGTCGAAGCGCTGGTCATCGTTGAGGATGAAAATGATGTTGGGCTGGGAGCGCGGCTTGCTCGCCTGCGCCACCGCAGTCTCCGGCATGGCGCTTACCGAAAGGGCAATGATTGCGACCGCGAAGCCGGCAAAGGCCGACCTGCAAAGCGAGCGAATTCCGGTCATAGCCATCCTCTTCATCTTTCCTGCGGCGGGCCTGTTACATCCCGTAATTCTCATGCCTGCGCGTCTCTTCCATATGCGATAAGCATTGCGCCACCGGCTTCCAAAATCACATCGACTGCCGCATCGGCCAGCCATACCGTTCCCGGCACGAGTTCCGTCCCATCGGCCATGCAAACCGACGCAATCGGCATGAGCCAAACCGGAATGGAAGAGCTGGCCGCAATGTGATGATCGTATGGTCCCCGCAGACGTTCGATCACGAATTTGGGGGCCTCGATAAGCACTTCGCGCGACGGACCTACCGCGCGGATCGGATGGTGCGCGAATGGCCCGGCCACCGAAGCGGCGATGCCATCGTCGAGATGTAGCGGGCGAGGGCGACCATAGTCGTAGAGCCGGTAGGTCAGATCGACATTCTGTTGGATCTCGAGCAGCGAGAGCCCCGCGCCAATCGCATGGACTGTGCCTGCGGGAACGTAGAAAAAGTCGCCCGGCTTGACCGGATGCCAGACCATCAGCTCCTCGATACTGCCATCAAGCGCGGCGGCGCGAAGCTGTTCGGGCGAGAGGTCGTGCGTGAAGCCTGCACCGATAGTGGCACCGGGTTCGACGGAGAGCACGTACCACGCCTCCTCCTTGCCCCGCACATGGCCGCTCGCGCGCGCCTGTTCGTCATTGGGATGAACCTGGATCGAGAGCTTCTCGGAAGTAAAAAGACGCTTCACCAAGAGGCTCGCCGCTGCCTCATCGGCAAACCAGACTTCGCCGATCGGTTCTTCCGACCTTGCAGCCTCGCCATAGATGGCGGGGATCGCAGTCTGACCCCAGACCTTCTCGACCGCTTGCCCCTGAAGTTGCCGGATAGCCATTGTTCTGCTCCTCAGTGTCCAGCCGACGAAGCGGCCGACCCGGTGCGAAGCACCGTGGCGCGGCGGGCAGCGAGCCCAAAACCCAGCAGAACCACATAGCATGCCGCCGGAACGACGAAGGCGGTCGCGTAACTGGTCGCTCCCGATGCCAGCCCGACCAACAGTGGCACCGCTGCACCGCCGACGATCGAAAAACACAGGAACCCCGACGTGGCCTCCTCGCTTGCGCTCGACCTTTCGAGCGTCAGCGTAAAGATCACCGGGAACATGATCGAATTGAACAGCCCGATCCCAAGCGCCGCATATCCCGCCGCCGTTCCGCCCACGCCTGCGACGAACAGGCAGATGGCCCCAGCCGCCCCTGCGAAGGCGGCTAGCAGTGTTGTCGCTGGAACGCGTGTCAGCAAGGCAGACCCGACCAAACGCCCGATCATCGCTCCGCCCCAATAGAGGCTGACCATCTTGCCAGCCTGCTCAAGCGATATTCCCAGCACATCGTCGCTATTGAGGAACAACGCCATCTGCGTGCCAATCGCGACTTCTGCTCCGACATAAAGAAAGATCGCTCCGCCGCCGAGCAGCGCCCAGCGCGAGGAGGCCGCCTCGGCCAGAATCGCGAAGACCGAGCGCTGGTCGCCATCGGATGACGCATCGGGCATGGCACGGGTAATCAGGCCGCGGGCGAACCAGATGAACAACGCCAAAAGCGTAATCAGCACCGCGATCCACAAGAAGGCCGCATCAATCCCGGTCAGCGCCGCATCACGTACCGCCGCCGTAATCGCCACACCCTCTTTGACCTCAACCCCCTTCAGGAACAGCAGGGCACCGAGGTAGGGACCAATAAAGGTACCTAGACTATTGAACGCTTGGCTGAGAGTGAGCCGGAAGTGGCTGCGCTCGGGTTGACCCAGCACCGCCGCAAGCGGATTGGCAGCGACCTGCAGAATGGTGATCCCGCTCGCGAGAATGAACAGCCCCAGGAGTACGAGCCCGTAGATCGCAAGATTGGCAGCCAGTAGCATTAACAAGCAGCCAGCGATCATTGTGACGAGCGCGATCAGAACTGTTGCCACCGATTTGCGGCGCGCCAGCAGCGCTGCCGCGGGCAGACTCATCACACCGTAAGCGATGAAAAAGGCCGACGCGCTCAATTGCGCCTCGAAGTCGGAGAGGCTGAAAATTCCTTTCACCGCGGCGACCAGCGGGTCGATAAGCGAAGTGATGAAGCCCCAGGCGAAGAACAACGTAGTGACCGAGGCGAAGGCGAACTGCGTGCTGGCCGAAACCGGCACTCTGCTGCTCGCGGCTGACCCCAAAGAATCGCCTGACGGCTTGTTGCTACCCATCCCATGTTCCCCTCATCGGTCCTGTTCTCCGCTTGGATTTCGCCGCGGGGCAGTCCTGCTTATGGGCGGGATGATAGCGTGGATGGCATCTCTGTAAAGAAAATTGTTTTACGTAATATAAGGCGGTTTGCGTCACCAAGCGCGATTGTGAATTGCCCTATCATGGCGCATGTTTATAAAAATCATTTGTTCTAAATTTTCCGTCGGCAGGCGGTTCTGAGGAGAGGGGGCTAATATGAGGCAATGGCAAAGTAAGCTTCCCTTGCAGCTCAATCAGGTGCGTGCCTTCTCGGGGGTTGCAAGCCCAAAAATCGGCGGACTGCTAATACTTGCCTTGGTCGGTGCCGCTTGTGGCGGGACCCAGAATGATCCACTTCTGCCGCAGTCGGCTGCCGACTTCGCCGCTGCAACCACTTGCCCATCCCCTCCTTCCCAGCCTGTCTACATCAAGGGCGGCACATTCGTCATGGGCAGCAGCGAAGTCTATGCCGAGGAGGCGCCGCCGCGCGAAACGCAGGTGCGGGACTTCTGGATCGATCCGCACGAGGTGACCAACCGCCAATTCGCGCAATTCGTGGCAGCAACCGATTATGTCACGGTCGCTGAAAAACCCGTCGATCCGGCGCAGTTCGGCATGCCCGTGGAACAAATCCCCGCCTATATGCTTGAGCCCGGCTCGGCAGTGTTTACCCCGCCTGATCGCCCATCGCGCAACTATGCCGACTGGTGGGATTATGTGCCCGGCGCCAACTGGAGAAAACCCTACGGCCTGTCAGGGCCTGACGCTGTACCCGATCAACCGGTCGTGCATCTCGCTTGGGACGACATGCAGGCCTATGCGACATGGCGCCGCGGACGACTACCGAGCGAGGCTGAATGGGAGTATGCCGCCAGCGCAGGCGCTTCCAATTATGTCGAGCAGCCTGATCCTGCACGCGCCAACAGCTGGCAGGGCGTATTTCCTGTCGTCAACGAGGCCAAAGATGGATTTAAGGGCATCGCGCCAGTCGGATGCTTCAAGCCCAATGCCTTCGGGCTATACGACATGGTCGGTAATGTCTGGGAAGTGACGGCTGACTTCTATCGCCCCGGCCATGACCCGGCCGGGCGGGACAATCCGCGCGGGCCGAGCGAGAATGATGCCTACGATCCGCTCAATCCCGGTTTCACCAGCAGAGTGATGAAGGGCGGAAGCTACCTGTGCGCACCGAACTATTGCCGCCGTTATCGCCCGGAAAGCCGTCAGGGTCGCGATCCGGGCATGGGAGCATCGAATGTCGGATTCCGGCTGGCCTATGACAAAGGGCCGTGAGGGGCTAGAAGCAAAATCTTGGCCTAACTGGTCGGGCTTTCTGGCGATCGCCAGAGCTTGACTGCGGCAAGGGAGGCAGCTTTTCGCCGCGGTCTAGACCAGATCATTCAACAGAACTGGCACCATCTTTCCCTTGGAATTGAAAAGATGGTGGGCGCGACAGGGATTGAACCTGTGACCCCACCCGTGTGAAGGGAGCCAGCCAAATCAGATAGTCAGATGTTTTCTTTGTAGAATTTGCCTTTTGTACGGGGCTGACTGTACGCGATTTGTACGAGCGGGCACTTTGAGGCCCTCGGAAACGCGCATGTCTGGTCGGAATTACCGCGTTGGGAAGCCGGTAGGCAGGCCGCCAGACCGCCTACGAAAAACCGCCGGAAGGGCTGGCACCCTTCGCAGCGGTCATTTCAATAGCGTTGCGGCTATTTCCCTTACCTACAGGACCGGAGAATCGGGCGCAAGGGCAATCCTTGCCGGAGGCGCTTCATGAGCATCTCTTTGGCACACAACGGGCTTCCACCCGGCGTCACTCACTTCAGCCTTGCTGATCTGATCGAGAATATCGCGCCCGGGACTTGCCGGGCGGAATACCTCTCGGCGATCGCGGTACGTTTGCTGAAGCACTACTTGCTCGGCTGCCGATCGTCAGATTTCGAGCGCGGCAAGATCTGCGGCGTGTGGGAGCAGCCGCAAACCACGGCGCAGACGCTGCGGATCTCGACGAAGGTTCTGCACAACGCCGAAGCCGAGCTTGAACGCGGCGGGTTTATCGAGCGCACACACGTTCCTCATGCACGTCGGACAGGTCAGCGACGTGACGGCGTCATCGTCAGCCTAGCGGGGATCAGCCTGCGTCCACTCATTGATGGCTACGATCGTTGGATGGCTCGGCATGAGGCCATGGAACTGCAGAGAGATGCAGTTGCCGTCCTTCGCCACGAGTTGGTGATGCTAGCTCGCCAGATCAGGGCAACCGAGGCGGCGGAGACCGTCGCGGAGGCTGAGCGGATCCTACCCCGGGGCCGGGTGTCACGCATCGTATCGATCGAAAAGTTGGAGGCCCTCAAGGCGTCACTCGAGGCCCTTTTGGTGCAGCTGGATCTTCCGTCTGGTGACACGAAATCTTCCGTCCGGACGGAAGAAATCTTCGCACCCAATATACCTATCCAAGACTCATCGAAAAACCGTACCCGCGCGCCCGCCGCGCAAAGCGACGCGGATCGGTCGGCCGAGATCACGCCTGCTATGGCCGCCAGCCTTGCGAGCGAGGATTACAGGGCTCTGCTCCCATCCTCGTGGCCACCAGGCTGGCCAGATATCGTAGACGCCTCGGCCATCGCCTGCCTTTGGCATGGCATCTCCCAGTCTGCCTGGGCTGCGGCCTGCGACAGGATGGGCCGCGAGCGAGCGGCACTGTCTGTGCTTGTCATCGACCGCAACGCGCGGCTTCCCGCTGAGCACCGGTACCGCGCCCGATCAGGCCGAAAATGTCTGGCCGGGCTGACGCGCAACGCCTCAAGCCTCGGCCCCATGATCGAGGCTGCAAAGGGCTTTGCGGGAGGGAGCGTGCCTGACCGTCCGTTCGAAGTCGCACCGTCCCGCCCGGACGGCGGCCAGAGCTTCGCGATCGCCTGTCAGGCGGTTCTCCGAAACTTTGCCGATGCAGATCGTGGGCCTCGCATCAGGGGAGCCGAGCAATGAACGGGTGCCGTGTCTCAGCATATCGCGCTCCCTGCGGGGGCGGCCTCAACAGGACATCCAGACCAATATGGAAGCTGGAAAACAGGACAGCACAAGGGCCCGGCGTGGAAAATAGAATTACACACTCCACGCTACGTGGCGGTGTGGTCTGGGCGGGCGAAGACCCGCGGAAATCCGCCATTCTAGAACCTAGACAGGATCATAATCGCGCCGCCAAAGCTGTTCCAGCAGCACAATCGGTCTATAGCCAGTCTATAGAAGTGCCATATTTCAACAGGTTGAATTCTAGACGGTCGCCCCGCGTCTCGGTCCTTGCGGGAGGCTGCAATGGCGAAGGTTGAGCAGCTCAACACCAGCGTCGCAGCTGAAATCTACGCCCGGTTCAGCACTATTGCGGCCGACCGGGGTCTGTCGAATGCTGCCCTTCTCAGGGATCTGGTCGTCGAATTCATTGAGGCCGCTGATGCTGGCCGTGCGCTGTTTCAGAAGGAGGCTGCTCCCAGACTTGATGCGACCGTAAGCGGGCTGGTGCACCAGCTTCGCGAACTGGTCATGGAGCTCGACCGGGCGCAGGCGGACAATGCCCGGATGCTCGGCAAGCTGACCGATAAGTGGAACGGCGGCGAAGAGGCCAATCGCATCGCTCAGGAGAAACTACTCGCCCATTTCCGGGCGCAGGATCAGGCGGGGTTATCACCTTTCTACAAGAGGGCAGAGGAACTTCTCGCCGCCTTCGAAGCGCTTGAGCCGAAACTCCTCGCCGCGCTTGAACCTCGCTTGGCGAAGATCTCCGAACAGCTCGAGAAGTCGATCGCACTCGCCAGGGAGCCGCGGCAGATGCGATCCATTTACCTCGGCGACAACCGCTTTCTGTCGCTCAAGTTTTTGTCGGCTTGCGCTGCGCTGACGCTGTTCATCGGGGCGCTGATCGCAACGATCCTGCCGACGCGGTTCGATGGCTGGTCGGTGTGGCAGGCGGCCAAATTGATCGACAGCGATGCACAGATGTGCCGCCTGATCGAAGCGGAATACGGCGCCACCGATTGCACCGTGCCCCAGCAGGAGCGCGAGCTGGGGCTGCGGGTTATCAAACATGAGAACCGGCGATGATTACGCTCGCCTCGGTCGGATCGGCCTCGTCTGCGGCGGAGTACCTCTGCCAGGACAACTATTACACCGCCGACCAGACGCAGGAGGCTAGCGCGTGGTTCGGCAAGGGTGCGGACGCGCTCGGGCTGACCGGCAAGGTCGAAGAAGCGGCCTTTGTCGCCGTGCTCGAGGGCAGGTTGCCCGATGGATCGGTGATCGCTGGCAAGGATGGCGTGCACCGGCCCGGCGTCGATCTGACCTTCTCGGCCTCGAAGTCCGTGTCGTTGGTGGCGATGCTGGGCGGCGACAAGCGTCTGGTTGAGGCGCTGAAGGAATCCGTGACTGCGACATTGCGCTGGGCCGAGAAGAATGTCGTCGAAGCCCGGGTGTGGGATGCGGCGCAGGGGCGACAGGTGCCGGAGCGCACCGGCAACCTCATCGCCGCCACCTTCCTCCACGACGTGAATCGGAATGGCGAGCCGCAGCTGCACATCCATGCCGTTGTCGCCAACGCGACCTTGGCCTCGGATGGCAAATGGCATGCGCTCCGCAATGACGAACTCTACCGCGCGCAACACGTCCTATCGGCGGTCCACAATGCCGAGCTGCGCAATCGCGTGGAGGCTTTGGGCTACGAAACGGTTCCTGCCCGCAATGCCATCGACGGTGCTTTCGAGATCAAAGGTGTGACACGGGAAGCGGTCGAAGCCTTCTCAACCCGCCGGGCCGAAATCCTTGCCGAACTTGCCAAGGACGATCGGGGCAGCGCCCGCGAACGTGAACTGGCGGCGCTCTCGACACGGCGCGGGAAGGAGCTGGAGCCCGATGCGGCGCGGCAGGTTGCGGCGTGGAAGGAGACCGCCCGCTTGATCGGCTTCGACCCGGCACGGCTGATCGAACATGCCAAGGCCCGGGCGGCGGGTGAGCAGACGGTCTGGTCGCGGGTCGTCGACGGCATTCGCGGGATCGGTGAGCGCGGCATGGCGATCGCCAGCGCCATGGGACTGACCCCGAAAGATGGGGACCCGCTGGTGCCAGAACGGCTCGGGCGGCTCGAGCCCAAGGCCTTTGCCACAGCGCAGGCGGTGGCCTCCGCAGCGCGGGAACTTGGCGAACGCGAGGCGGCGTTCTCGCGCAACGACCTGATCCGCACTGCGCTTGAACGGCAGGGGCCGGTGACGGTCGACATGATCGAGGCGCGGATCGATCTGCTGCAAGATCGTGGTCTGCTGGTCGGCAGCGGTCCAGCGGATCGCGACCGGATGCTCACCACCGAGCAGGCGCTGGCCATAGAGACCAAGGTCATCGCTCTGGCGCAGGCGGGCAAGAACAGCGTTCAGCCCATCGCGGACAAGGACGGCATCGTCGCGCGATTGCAGGAACAGGCGCGGGCCATCGGCCTCCGTCGCCTCAACACCGGGCAAGAGCAGGCGGGCGTCGCAATCCTCACCTCCAAAGACCGCGTGCATCTGGTTCAGGGCGGCGCGGGTGTGGGGAAGTCGGCAGCGCTGGCTCCGGTCGCAGCCATTGCGCGGGAGGAGGGGCGGCAGGTGGTGGCGCTGTCCCACGTGGGCCGGATCGCGCGGGAGTTTGGGGAGAAGACGGCCAGTCCGGCATCGACCGTCGATGGGTTCCTGGCACGGTATGCGAGGGTCATCGAGGGCAGTGCCAGCGCAGAAAAGATGGCAGCGGCGCGGGCGGAGCTGTCTGGTGCGCTGGTGATGGTGGATGAGGCGAGTCAGATCGGCACAGATCGGCTCGCGCGGCTGATCGCCCTCGCCAACCTGATGGACGTGGGCAAACTGGTGCTCGCCGGCGACATCAAGCAGCTCCCGGCCATCGAGGCGGGCAAACCCTTCGCCCAATTGCAGCATCAGGATCTGGGCAAAAGCCAGATCACCGAGAACCTGCGCGCGCAGACCCCGCAGATGGTCGCAATCAATAGCGCGCTTCAGCAGGGTGATGTCGCAGAAGCCTTTGCCGTCCTGAAGCCTGCCACCACCGAGGTGCCGTCGGGCAAGATTGCCAATGCCGCAGCTGCCATGTGGGCCAACCTTCCCAAGGACGAGCGTGACAACACCATCCTGCTCGCCGCCGGGCGCGCAATGCGCAGCGCAGGCAATGCCGCCGCGCAGGAGGCGCTGATCGAGCGCGGGGAAGTGGGAGACCGGGGCGTCAGGCTGGAGGTGCTCGACCGGGTCACGATCACCCGCGAGGGTGCCCGGCAGTTGAAGGGCTATCAGGACGGGCGCGTCGTGGCCATCGAGACCAACTTGCGCGCGCAAGGCTTTGCCCGCGGCGAACGCGGCACAGTCATCGGCCTCAAGGACGGCAAGGTCGAGCTGGCCATGCCCGACGGCGAGATCCGGCGCTTCGATCCCGACCGCCTGCCGCGCAACCTCAAGCACGACGCGGTCACCATCTTCGAGCGCAAGGAAATTGCCCTTCACGAGGGCGACCGCATCCGCTGGACCGCCAAGGATGACCAGCGCAGGCTCCTCAACGGCGATATTGCCCATGTCGCGCGGATCGACGGCGACACGATTACCGTGAAGGCAGGCGACGGCCAGCTGCACGATCTGCCGCGCGGCGATCCCATGCTCGAGCGGCTCGACCTTGCCTACGCCATCAACGTCCACGTCGCGCAGGGCATGACCGCCAGGGACGGCATCATCATGATGTCGGAGCGCGAACGGATGCTCAACACCTCGGCCTCGTTCCTGGTCGCGGTCACACGGATCGCCGAGAACGCCACGCTGGTCACCGACAACCCGTCACGCGTCGAGCGGCAGGTCGAGAGCCAGTCAGGCGAGAAAAGCAGCGCGATCGAGACCGCTCGGGACAACGGTCATGACTTGCCCCCTGCAATCAAAAACGAGGACCGTGAACTGGCCCTCGAGAGATCATCCCAGCGCAGTGAGCCGGGACGTGGATCCACCGGGCCAGATGTGTCGCGCGACCGCGATTACGACTTCGGCATGTGACCGCAATGACACCGCCGGATCTCCACGCCTTCGCTTCCCGCACACTGGCACAACCTCACATGCCCACATGTGAACATGAGGAGCACCGCACATGAGCACGCCTTCACATCCTCACACCCGCACAATTGCGATCATCAGCCAGAAGGGCGGTGCCGGGAAGACCACGCTCGCGATCCATCTCGCTGCTGCGGCCGCCCGGGCCGGGCGCGTCTGCCTGCTGATCGACACCGATCCGCAGGCCAGCGCCTCGCAATGGGCCGAGTGGCGACAGGGGGCGCCGCCCGAGGTGATCGACAGCGCCCCGCCGCGTATCCCGGCCAAGATCGCTGCTGCCGCCGCGCAGGGCGCCGAATTGATCGTGATCGATACCCCGCCGCATGCCGATCTTGCCGCCAGTAAGGCAGCCGAGTCCGCTGATCTGGTGCTGATCCCCTGCCGCCCCAGCGCGTTCGACCTTGCCGCGATGCGCACGACGATCCGCCTGGTCGAGCTGCTGGCGCGCCCCGCCTTCGTCGTGTTCACCGCCGGACCGCCCCATGCGCCGCACATCTATGCTGATGCCCGCGAACTAGTGGCCGGGTTCGGCGGTCGGACTTGCCCCATCATCCTGCCTGACCGTGCTGCCTATCGTCATGCGGTCGCTGGCGGGCAGACCGTGTTCGAGCTCGATCCCGGCGGCAAGGCATCGGGCGAGATCGAACAGCTTCACATGTGGGCATGTGAACAGCTCCACATGTCCACCATCGCACACGAGAGGAAATCCGCATGAACCGCTTCGCCAACCTTGCCGACCGCACGCCCAAGGATGAGGCAAAGGCCACCGCACCCGCCTCGCCATCACCCGTCGCCCAGGTCCCGACCCCGCCGAGCCGCATCGGTCGCAAGGCGATCTCCGGCTACTTCGCACCAGAGCTGTCGCTGGCCCTACACACCTGTGCGCGGCGTCATGGTCTCAGCCTCCAGGACCTCATGGCCGAAGCCTTCGACGACGTCCTGCGCAAGTATGGTGAGAGCCCGATCGGACGCTAGTCGATCCCAAGGAACAAGAGAAAAGGGAGGATTTTGAGGGGTGTAAGATGAAGTGAGAATGTGAGATTATGCCCATGTGAACGTGTGAACATGTGGGCACCACCCAAAGGGCCCGTGCTCCGACAGCCCTTCAACGACAGGAGATACCGATGCGACTGTTCCAATGGCTGACCACCCTGTTCACCGGATCGAGCGCCCAGCCAAGCACTCCGACCGACGAGGGACCCAGAATAAACCCCGCCACCGGCCTCCCCATGGTCACCCCCGGCATCGGAGGTGTCGGCGTGGGCGGCAACCCCTTCGGCCTGAATCTGGATCGTCGGGACGACCACCACGCCCGTCATAGCCACCACGACCATCATCACCGTCACGACCATCACCATCATCACCATAGTTCCGGCTCGGCCAGCAGCAGCTTCGATCACTGGTCGGGCAGCGGCGCCGGCGGGTTCGATCACACGCGGAGCGATTGATGCTCGCCTCTCCACAGCGCGCGCGTGATCAGCACCGTGTTCCGGATGCGCCAAACAAGGAAATCACTATGACTGACAACCAGTCCGAAAATGCCCAGCCTATCGCTGGATTGCCGCACCCCGGCATCATCAGCCGTGCCCGGTTCTTTGCAAGCCGTCATCTGATCGTGGTCGCAGTGCTGCTGGCCGTCATCATTGCATTCGGGATCGCAACCCTTGCCGCGTTCGTCCTCGACGTCACCCCCGAACGCAGGGAGGTATTCATCCCCGGAGTCGCTGCGCTCAGCCTCACCGCCATCGGTGTAGCAATCTTCCCTCTCATCGCGCGCATGCACAGCACTGCCAGCGGCCGTGATATCGCTGCAGCCCTTGTCGCTGCAACCGACCGCGAGCGGCCACAGTTGCTCGCTGAGATCGAGGGACGGCTATCAAACCGCTATTGGCGCTCGCCGATGACCGTGTTCCAGCTTGTCATGATGTTCCGCGAGGTAAGGCAAGCCCATGGCGAGCGCGCCTATCGCAGGCAACTCCGAGAACAAGCGGCCCGAGCGGAGCAGGAAAAGTCGATCTCGCAGCTGTCGCTGAGTCCCTGATCTATGGCGCGAGGTGGGGGGGCGATTGGCGGCCTTCAGGTGAAAGAACACGATAGCCGCCGTTATTCGGGGTCAAGCGGTGCGTCGGCTGCCGATCCAATTCAAGCCGTTCTCGGACTGACGCTTGAATGACTGCTCGTGCCGGAATCAGTCATTCGCCCGCCGTGGAGCCGCCGGGCGGCTCTGCGCCAGATCTCGGCCGTTCAGATTGATCCGCTCCTGTTACCGGAGATCCGCGTAGCCATGATAATTGCACATGGCACTCCTAAAATCCGCATGATGCGTGGATCCCGTCAGGTATCGAGGTTATCCCATTCGTCGCCGAGGACCCAGCGCAGCGCGCTGAGCTTTCCGCTCAACATGCCCCATTCGAAGTCGTCCCAGGGTCCGAGATTTTCGAGACCGACCTCTTCTTCTACCCGCTTTGCAGCTGCGAGCGCACCGGTCCAGATCGTGTCAAGGATCTCGTTGGGTTTGTACGGATCACGCGAATACTCGCTTTCGGGCAGAACCTTGGTCTTGCCGTCGGCAATCATCTGCGCACGCAAGCCATGGCGGCTGTACCAGATCTGGCGCTCAAGCAGTCGTTCGGCAGCCAGAAGCTCGGACAGCTTGCGCGGCTCGATCTCGTCCTCGAAATCGGCACGGAGCTCCTCGACCCAGTCCGGCGCAATGTCGCCCAGCAGGTCGACCAGGTTGGTGGCATAGACCGATCGCTCGCCGTCGAAGAGGTCGGCGATGTCGGGATGCGGTGCGCGGTCGTCCGCGCCGACCGCACTGAAATCATGCTTGTTGTGAGTGACGAACGCGAAGACGTCTTCTGACGTCACCTCATCGGCGGCGGCGGCAGCATAGAGTTCGATCAGTACGGCATCCGCCATGCTGTTCTTGGGCTTGTGGAACGGCGCACGTTTGTCGATCGCGCGTTCGGCGGCGCGAAGCAGCGCGTCGTCGCTGGTAGCGATATGTTCGGCGCCAGCGAACAGCGCCTCGATCTGGGCGATCGACTCATTAACCGCTTCTCCCATGATGGCGATGCGATGGTCGATGTCGCCGAGCTGGACGAGCGCGACATCCTTACCTTCGGCGTTTCCGAACCGGTCGACCGCATCGCGGACGCGGCGGAAGGTCGACGACAGGCTCTGCCCGCTTTCCCGGATAATGCGCTCCTTGTTCCGTGCAAACTCGGCCGAGACCTGGTCGGGAAGCAACAGGCGCAGGGCATCGGCCTTGATCAGTTGATCGAGCGCGGCGAGCGTCGGCCGTTGCCGATAATCCTTGGCGAGATCGAGCCACACGCTGGTGTCGATCAACAAACGAACGACCCAGGTCTCTTCGGCACCGTCGACCGAGCCGCCCGCGTCACCCGTCGTCGAGACTGTCGGATCTGTCATTGCCCCGCCTCTTTCTTCCATTGGCGCTCGGCCTTGTAGTCGAAATGCCGGTCGATCGCGCCTACCAGCGGCATCTTGAGGAACGACCACCCCGGCGCGAACGCCGGCTCGAATATGTCGCCTACGAGACCGTGATCGAACGCTTCGAAGTGGCTGGCGAGCGCAAGGTCGAGAACTTGGCGCAACAGGCGGGCAACGGCGTTCACGTCGGCGACGGTCTCGAAGGCCAAGTGGTTGCCCTTCTCGAAATTGGCGAGATCGCGCGATACATCGCGCGACGAGACATGGGTGGTCGTGGAAAGCGTGCCGTAGAGGCTTTTGGCAGATTGCCGATAGGCCGCGCCGGCGGCGGTATCGAGCATGCCGAAGCGCAAACTGTCGACCAGCTGATCGAACCGTTCGCGTCCCAGCCCGTCCAGCGCCGCGACCTTCTCGGCGACGTTGCGCGGCGGACGCTTCTGCGCGCCGTCCGGCTTGCCGGCAATGGCGGGGCTGCCCTGATCGAGCCAGAGCGCCTTGACCGATGCCTCGACGAGGAAGCGCATTTCGCGCCGCGCAGGGTCGTGAAGCCCTTCACGGATCATGTGGCTGGCAGCGATCATTGACTGGACGAGATGCGGCTTGATCCGCAGTGAAATGCGTTCGTCGAGGAAGCCGTGCCAGCGCGTCGCCATCAGCTCGATCATGTTGATGCCGAGCCCATAATCGAAAATATAGCGATCGAGCTGCCGCATGGCGCCACGATAGGGCGCGCTATCGCGCAGGGTCGCATGCGCGTCCGCCCGGCGGTTCCGATCGGCGCCCAGCTCGGCGAACATCCGTGCCAACGGATCGCCCTCGCCGGACGTATTCTCGCCCTCGCTCATGCCTCTTCCTCGTCCGTGGCCGCCCGGCGCCGCGGAAGATACATTTCGGGATCCTCATGCAGATAGGGCGCGCGCTTGATCTCGATCCGAGCGCCACCGAAGCGTAGCTTATGCTCGGCGACGGCGCCAACGCCAGCGACGACCTTGAGCGCGGTGCGATAGCGGGCGAATGCCTGCGCCGTGCTTATCGCCGGGCCACCGCCATATCGCCACTCGGCCATCAGCTGCCAATTGGGGATGCCGCGCAGGACGGTGCGCTTGAAGGGCGACGGGCCGTCAGGAAGGCTGTCGTAGAGGTGATAAAGATCGTGGCTTTCCTTGAAGCTGCCCGAGCGCTGCTCGGACAGCAGTTTCAAGGCGAGCTCGCAGGCCATCTGCAGATCCCATTGTGCATGTTTGCGCTCTTCGGGCCGGTCGCGCGCGATAAGCGATGCGGCGCGATCGAGATGGGGCAGGATCGCGTCGCGCATGCCTTCGACGCGCGTGGTCGGAAGTTCGATTGCCATGATCGAGGTCACGATCGCCCGAACGGCATTGGCGATCTCGATCGCCTGGCGGCGCGCTTTGAGGCCATCGCTGCGCGGCAGCTCGCGGACATTGGGGCCATCGACGATCCATTCCAGCGGGTCTTCGTCGTCTTCGACTTGCTTGGGGAAGCAGACCCAAATGGTCTCGCCGGGTTGGCCAGGCCATTTCGTCACGACCGGGATGCGCATCGCAAACGGCGTGTCGAGCACGAGGATGCAGCCGGTGTGGGATTTGCCGGACCCTGATTTCACCGCTTGGCCGTAGCGCGCGGTATACCAGCCTATGGTGCGGGCATAGATCGCCTTGAACCAGTCGCTCGCCATGTAGTCGAGGAATTTGCCGGGCTCGGTGATCTCCTCGCCCACCGCGACCTGCATCACGCAATAGGTCACAAAGTCTCGCGCGGCCCGCAAGGGCCGGTCGCGCAACGGCACCTCGTCCTTCGCCAATTCGCGGTCGATGACGTCGAGCGACTCTCCGAGCGCGTCTTCGAAGTCCGGGGGCACACTCATCTCAGCCGCGTCCGCGATCCATCTGCCGCTTTAACTCGGCCGACAGATCTTCGATCACTTCGGCATGCACGAAATAGCGCATGCTGTTGTCCTCGGGATCTTCCGAATGCTGCGCGATATCGACGAGCAGGTCATACTGCTCATCGCCATAAGTGACGTGAAGGATGTCGCCGACCCGCGGCGCGACCTCGAACTCTCGCTCGACGGAGACGCCTCCGGCGCCAAACTGCACGCTGATCAATGGCATGATGCCCGTCCTTTCCTGCTCGCCCTGAACCATCAGGAAACCCGCGAGTGCGGCCCTGTTCGTCCTAAAATAACGATCCTTGGCCAAGGTTTGACGATTTCTTGTCAAACCGGCGGTATATCCCTATATCCGATGCGCCACGGGAATGAAACATGCTGTACGAACTTGAGATCGAGAATTTCTACTCCATCCGCGATGCGCAGCTGATCGACCTGCGCGTGGCGGCCAATGCGCCCGACCTGCCGGGACGTTTCGCGCCGTTATGGGCCGGGTCGAAGGATCGCGCACCCAAGGTGGTGGCGATCTTCGGTCCCAACGCCTCGGGCAAGTCCACGGTGCTGCGCGCCTTGTCGTTCATCGCCTGGTTCGTGCGCGATAGTTTCAGCATCGCACCCGGGGCTCGCCTGCCCTTCGAGAAATTCAACAGTGTCGGGGGACGTGAAGATGTGACGCGCCTTGCCGTGTCGCTAGCCGGCCTCGCCGACCCGGCGGACTCGAGCGAGGAAGCCCTGCAATGCCGCTACCAATATGAGCTGGAGATCGGCCGTGATCACACGGTGCTGGGCGAGGCGATGTATTATTGGCCACCCGACACCGGCCGCAAGGTGCGTCTCTTCGACCGCGACGCCGATGGCAAGGTAACGGCGGCCAGTGCGTTCGGCCTGTCAGGCTTTCGCCAGGCGCTGGAGAAGGTGCTGCGGCCCAATGCCAGCGTCATTTCGACGCTGGCGCAATTGAAGCATCCATTTGCAACGTCGATCTGGGAAGCCGCCACAACGGTCTTTTCCAACATTCTGATCGAGCGGACCGACGGGATCGAGGAGCAGATGGTTCGACTTTATGCCGATAATCCCGCCCTTGTGCAGGCGCTGAACCGCGAGATCGAGCGGATCGATCTGGGCATCCGGTCGATGAAGCTCGAGATGGGCGCGAACGGCCCGATCGCACTGTTCGCGCATGAGGGCCATGATGGTCTCGTGCCGCTGGTGCTCGAAAGCCATGGTACGCGGACCTTCCTGAAGCTCTATCCCTATCTGCTTCGCGCGCTGGAGACCGGCGGGATCGCAGTGATGGACGAGCTTGATTCCGCGATCCACCCGCTGGTGCTCCCGGAGATCCTGCGCTGGTTCTACGATCCGCTGCGCAACCCGCATGACGCGCAACTCTGGATGACCTGCCACAATGCGTCGCTGCTCGAGGATCTGGTCAAGGAAGAGGTGATCTTCTGCGCCAAAACCCATGAAGGGCGCTCGGAGGTCTACGGCCTGTCCGAAATTCAGGCTGTGCGCCGCGATGACAATTACTACCGCAAGTATCTTGGCGGGACCTATGGCGCGGTGCCACAGATCGGATGAGGCCGCCACGACGACATCCAGCCCGCCGGGCCATCCCGCAGCGCCGCCGGCTGTTCGTCGGATGCGAGGGCGAAAGCGAGCAGGCCTATGTCGCGCTCCTAGCGCGTCTAGCCGACGATGCCCGACTGGCGGTCCATCTCGATGCTGTACTGCTGCAACCGGGCGGGGGCGATCCGCTGGCGATCGTCGAGCGTGCGGCACAGCGCGCCGACGAGCGTGAAGGCCGACGCGGCGAACCCTATGCCCGGCGTTTCGTCCTTCTCGACGATGATAAGCTCGGCCAGGCACCGCAACGCGACCAGCGTATCGCCGGCGTCGCCGCCGCCGCAGGCTTGCATCTGGTCTGGCAAAAACCTTGCCATGAGGCCGTCCTGCTCCGGCATCTTGAAGGATGCAGCCAGTTTCAGCCGCCAACGACGGCGGTCGCGGGCCAGCAACTCGTGCAACGCTGGGCGAATTACGAGAAGGCGATGCCCTCGGCGCGCTTGGCAGAGCGGCTCGATCACGCCGCGATTGTCCGGGTGAGCGCGGTCGAAGCCGAGCTCGCGGCGTTCCTCCAGGATTTAGGGTTGATCTGATGTCGCGTTCGCTCGCCGCGCTGGTGATCGGCAATTCGAAATACAAGAAGGCGGGTAGGCTCAAGAACCCGGCCAACGACGCCACCGACATGGCCGCCGTCCTCACCGCCTGCGGTTTCAGCGTGACCATCGTCGTCGACGGCACGCACAAACAGATGGACAAGGCGCTCGGCGATTTCAAAGCCGCGCTCAAAGGCCATGATGTCGGGCTGTTCTTTTTTGCCGGTCATGGTGTGCAGATTGGGGGCGAGAATTTCCTCGCGGCGATCGATGTGAAGACGGCCGACGAGACCGAGGCGAAGCATTCGTCGCTTGCGCTCAACAAGGTCATCGATACGATGGAGGCGGCGGACACCAAGACCAACATCATCATTCTTGATGCCTGCCGCAACAATCCCTGGGCGCGGGCGTGGCGCGGGGGCGAGGAGCGCGGTCTTGCGCCGGTCTATGCGCCGCGCGGCACATTGATCGCCTATGCAACGTCGCCCGGGCAGCTCGCCGGCGACGGCAAGGGTCGCAACGGCGCCTATACCGCTGCATTGCTCGAACATATCGCGACGCCCGACGTGACCGTCGAAGCAATGTTCAAGCGTGTCCGTAACACGCTTAGCGCTACGACCGCGCAGAAGCAGATTTCATGGGAGCACACATCGCTCGCCGGCGAATTCTACTTCAACCTGAGCGTCGCCGCACGCATCACCGATTATGGTGCTGCGGCGCTCGGCGATGACCTGTTCGAGCTCGATACGTCCAAGAAGAGCCACAAGATCATCGCCTCGTTGAAGACGCTGACCTGGCCGCGTCAAAACCCGGCGATCGACGAGATTACGCCCGCGCTGATCGCCAAGGTCGCGACCGACACGTTGTTTGTGCTTGGCCGCAATATCTACCAGTCGGCGGCCGGCAACGCGAATTCCGCGATCGCCTATATTAACGACTTCACCGCCAAGACGACCGGCACCGACAAGAATGACCGCAAGGCCCTGCTCGATGGCATGTTGTTCGAAATTTTCTTCGACAAGACCGGGACGCTCCGCGATCAGCCCAAGTTCCGCCGGTTCAACGAGGTGTTCGATCTGCAACGCTTTGCGGCCTGCAAGCCGAGCTTCGATTTCATCGCCGCCTGCCTCCTGCCCTATGCTGGGCGCTATTATGCGATTCCCGGCAAGGGTCACAAGGTGATCGCCGACGTACGGTTGGGCGAGAAAGAGAAGGATGCGGTGCTCGAGGTCTTCGTCGCCGGCCAGCAGGTTCTGCGCCGCGATAGCGACGAATTTCCGGCATGGGACGACGACGAGGACAAAATCTACTATCGCCAGCGCAGCAAGGCTCAATTCGAGGCATGGCTCGAGGAAGAGCTGATCGTGCCGACGCGCCTGTTGAAGATCGGGTATAGTCGCGATGTCGCCAGCGGGGAGACTCTGCGTGTCCCGATGGGCTGGACCTGCCGCCTGCCCGCTTGAGCGCCGTGCTCAGCGGGAGCGCGCTCGCCGCGCTTCGGCGATCGCCTCCTGCTCGCCGTACCAGCCGTCGATGAGCCCGCGTTGAGCGCTTCACTCGATTGCACAATTGGTGGTCTTCTGAATGTCCGATCATGTCGATAGCGGTCATCGCGGGGAGTAATCGGAAACGACAGTTTTGTCCCAGGTCTGGCCGCCGAGAATATGTGAGTCGTTATGTTAATTTGGGCGACCTGCAGGCCAGGTCCGATCACCGTTATGGGGGCGCAAAGGTCGGTAGATCGACAGGATATCTGATTGGAGGTCTCCATCATTTCATTCCTGCGGCGCAGGCGCAGCAACGGTTCCAATTGTCTCAATCTCTGCGATCCGCTGAAACTCAGACAGATATTCTTGCCGATGGTTTGAGAGCCAGCGAACTACCCTAGCGTTGCTAAGCAGCTTCGCGACATAGCCGCGCGCGAAGGTCAGGTGGAGATTGTCGATGCCGTAGCTTTCTTCGACCGATTTCACCTGCGTCTGCAGGGTGGCAAGCTCCCGCTCCATCCGGGAAATCTGTTGGCTGGTCGGGCCCGTGAGGTCATTCTTCCGTGCCTTCTTCGCTGGCGCGGCCAGCTGATCCTCTGGCGTGGCCGCGAGGAGCGCGCGTGCGAAGATCAGTGAGTAATTGTTCTGGCCGATCATCAGGTCCGCCGCCTCGATCTGGCGCATGGGCGACATACGGCGCAGCATGTCGAACACCCTCATCGAACAATTGGTGTCCTTGAGCATATCCGCTGTCTCGTCGCAGATGCCGTCGAGCAGGCGGAAACGCGCGCGGATCGATCCCACCTCCAGGCCGAGCGCGTCGGCGATCACAGCCTCAGTGACGCCGCGCTCGACAGCTCTGACGATCATGCGGTGCTCCTGCACCGGGGGCAGGCGATTGACGCGCTTGTTGTAGGTGTAGGTCTCGTCATCATTGGCGACGAGGCACTCTACCGTTTCGACACCGAGCTGCTTCAGCACCTCGATGCGCAGATGACCATCGAGCAGGAAGTACTGCTCGGCATTCTTCGGGTTTGGGGCGACGGCAGGCGCTTCCACCAACCCGATAGCTTTGACCGAACTCACGATCTGGGCGTATTTGCGGCTTTCCCGAACACCCTCGCGCAATGTCTTCAGCGGTACGATCTGGTCGATGCGCACTGTGACAGACTGGCGCTCGAAACCTAGCCGGACACGATTGTCGGCGCCGGGATCTGCGGGCGGGCGTTCTGCTGATGGCCATTCAGTCATCAATTTCCCCCGCGATCCGCATGGCGAGCGCCCGGGGCATCGTCTCGAGCCCTTCCGCCCTGAGCAGGGTTAGAAATCCGTCGTCCGTGAGCAAATCCTTGATTGCCTCGACGATGAACAGAAGGCGGGTTTGCGTGAAATCAGATTTCTTCACGAGCAGACGCTGCTTTTCCGCCTCGCGCTGATAGACCTGCATCAGGTCGCCGGCCGTCAGCTTGCGATTGGTGCCTCTCCTTCCAAACTTCCCCGCCGATATAGACTTGCTGCGCCCACGCATGCGGAGATCGAGGAGCCGACGAACCGAAGCCAGCTTCTTCCCTCTCAGCTTGCCGGTTTCGTAGGCTTCGAGCAGCAGGTTTTGCGCCTCTTCGCTTTCGGCGCGCGAGATCTCCATTGCAAGGCTGATCGGGATCAGCCCCGTCTCGACCGCTGACAGCAGCCTTTCCTCGCCGCGCTCGAGCAGCGTCACGATCATGCTGACCCACCCACTGGTGATGCCGATTTTGCGGGAGATCTCGGCTTCGGTGTAACCGCGTTTCCGTAGGGCACCGATCTCGTTCATCACGTCGATCGGACGCTGCACCCGCCGGGCGATGTTCTCCACCAGGCTCATGACGAGGCATTCGCTCTCGCTCGCTTCGATCACGACCGCCGGAATCTCGGTCTGACCCAGCATCTGGAAAGCCTCAAGCCGCCCCTCACCGCAGACCAGATCGTAGCGCGTCCCGCCCGGACCATCATGCTTGCTGACCGTGATGGGGCGCTTCAGGCCGATGGTCTCGATATTGTTGACGATTTCGCGGTGCTGACGCTTGTTGCGCGCCCTGGGGTTGAGCACGGTGATCCGCGAAATCGGGATCATCTCGATGGTCTGGGGGCGGGTGACGGTCATCAGGCAGCCTCCGCAACTCTGACGGGCGCTGCGATCTCGTAGAAGAAATCGAGGGCGTCGAACCGGTAGGCATCGAGCAGCAGGTCGTTGTCTTCGGCTAGCCGCACACGTTCGGCCGCAACATCCAGCCTCGGGAAGAGATAGTAGTCGAAGGGCTGCAGGTTGCTGGCGTCCATGCGGACCACCAAGGTGATGTCGGGCATCTTGGAGGTGTCGAAGCGGATCTTCCAGCGCAGCAGACCTGTCGGCGTGGGCGTGCAACGGACGATGACGACGGACAGGCTGAACTCATCGTTCACGATGACTCGGTCAGTCTCCAGATCCTGCCATGCTTCACTGCCCTGCGCTTTCAGGCCTTCCAGGACCTCGCGAAGAATGTCCGGGTGCAGTCGGCGTAATGCACGATTGACGGCAAGGTAGCGATAGTCGCGATCCGGCGAATAGCCGACTAGGCTGTAGGCCCGCAGCAAACTGCCAAACCGCGACGAATAGGCGCTGCTGGAGGGCAGGCCCTCACATTCATCGATGATGATCCCCGAGAGCAGGCCCTTGCTTTCATAGACCGTGCGCAGCGCATCGATCATTTCGGCATCGGACAGCCTGAAGGACCGCGCGCCGATGAGCGCCTGTGCCGCATCGAACAGGTCACGCTCGACGATCGCTTCGAACGCGCCGGGGCTGCGGATCCACATTTCGGGGTCGTTGCGGACCCGCTTCTTCTTCAGCTTGAACGACTGCCGGTTCCACACATTGTCGCCGACGTACTTGCCGTTGATGAGGAGCTGATGGACCGTGCCGCGCGTCCACGGCCGCCCCAAATCGGTGACAATACCCCTGCCGTTGAGGTCATCGGCGATTTCGCGCTCGCTCAGCCCATCATGGACGAAAGCGGCGTAGACGCTGCGAACGACGGCGATTTCCTCATCCGGGCCGGGCGTCAAAATCACGCGGTCGGTCTGAATACTCTTGTGCTCGCCCCGCGAGAGCACGCCCTTGGTCGTGCCCGTTTCATCGATCAAGGTCCGGCGAAGCCCGAACCCGGCAGGTCCGCCTTGACGGTATCCCTTCTCGATCAACCGTCCCTGCCCGGCGAAAACCTTGGTCGACAGCTCCCGGCTGTACTCCCCGGCCATCGCGCGCTTGACGCCTTTCACAATGGTCGAGACCGGGCTCCCGTCATTCTCGAACTGCTCCGCGCAATATTGCACGGCGATCCCGGCACGCTTGCAGATGTACTCGTAGTAGGCGCTTTCGTCGGCGTCCTGGAACCGGCCCCAGCGGCTGATGTCGTAGACCAGAACCATTGTGTAGTCGGCGGCGCCACTCTGAACGTCATCGATCAACTGTTTGAGTGCGTCGCGCCCTTCGATCTTGAGCCCGCTCTTGCCGGCATCAGCATAGGTACGAACGATCTCGATCCCGCGTGCGGCGGCATAGTGCCGGATCGCATCGGCCTGGTTCTCGGTCGAGTATTTCTGGTGGTCAGTCGACATGCGAACATACTCGGCCGCGCGCACGAGCCGCGGTGCCTGTTCCCTGCCGTCGCTGTCTTCGTAGTCCCAGTCCTGCAATTTCCGCCCTTTCGATGACCATGCTGCCGTGGCCAGGGCGACCATCCGCTGCAGCGCGAACCACGGACACTCCGCCATCCCCGCATTTTCACCAGTATAGGCCAGGGAGGAGCGGAAGATGTTGCCGAAAAAGGGCAGGAAGTTGCCGAAGTGGGAGGGGGTCTTGGCAGGGCGACAGGTCTATGCCGAAACCATCGCTCAACTATTGGAGCGAGAGCACGGCGGAACGCACCGTGCGGTCAAACAAGTGATGACGCTGACGGGTGCCAGCGAGCGAACCGTCAAGCACTGGCTCTCCGGTCAGCACGGTCCCGAGACTGTCTTCTTTCTACGCCTTTTGACCAGCTCACCAGTCATCAGAGCATTTGTGATCGGGCTCATCGAAAGCTCGCAGGGGGCGAGCCATGATCGGCAAGGAGCAGACCAACAGACCGCTCGCCGGTCATCAAAATCGCCCGATACGCAGTCGATTCGGCAGGATCGGCGTCAGAATGACCGTATAAATGACCCTAAAACTGACCCTATAAATGACCCAATAACCGCTGAGATAAACGAGCGGCAGCGCTGGTTTCTTTACCGAGTCGCAGCGGGCCATCGGTGCCGTGCAGCGGACATTCGTGGTCATTGGAAGGTCAGTACCAAAACCGCGCGAAGGGACATCGCGGGGCTCTGCGCCATGGACTTGGTTCGCTTCACAGGTGCACGCCGCAACGGACGTTACCGATTGGCCTCAGACCCGATTAGCCCGTTAATGGATAATGCCGATCTTCCCGATGTCCGCCCTACAGATCGGAGCGGGCCTCCGGACACCATTTAAAGGGGAGGGGGTAAGGGGGTGTTGAACTCAAAAGGAGATCGATATGCCCCTTTATCCCATCGATATCGAAAAGCGCCTCAAGGCGTTGCAGCGCCACGCGCGACGGGAAGCGCAGGGAGCACCCTACGTGATCTATGCCCTTCTCGATCCTGGTGAACCAACCGGCCAGCTTGGAGACGGCCCGTTCGATGGCACTCCATTCTATGTCGGCCAAAGCTGCGAAATCGAAAATCGGCTACGTCGGCATTTTCGTAAGGCTCTGAAACTCAATCCGGGCTCTCAAATGGTTCATCGGCACATCGCCGGGCTGTTCGCGATCAGCAGATTGCCACGCCTTGCCATTCTCGACACCGCCCAAACGCGAAGTCAGAGCCTGATGGCTGAACTGCGGTGGGGACAGCGCCTGATGCGTGCCGGGTATCAGCTCGCCAACACGAGCGCCGATATCGCTCGCGTCATGGATCCTGGCGAATTGGAAGCCTGGCTCGACTTCCGGCGCTGCTCCATGCTTGCGAGCGAAGCGGCGCACGAGGGGGCCATCATTGTTCACAAGTGCACATGTGGACATGCGGACAGATGGGTGGACCCGGCCGACTACGTAAAGGGTTGGCCCAAGCGTCTGCGGGTCTCCCAAATCGCCAAACGTACAAGGGAATGTCCAAGCTGCCGACAGATTTGCGATTGGTGGCTTGATGATCGCCAGCTTGTGGCCATGCAGGCCATGGATCAGAGCGTCCGGCAGGCCTAGGGGACTTATGCGGAAGGTAGGCGTCGTCCTACTGCACGGGTTCCTTGGCGATCACGGTGTCATATCCGCCCATGTGGGTCAGCCCTTCATGGCTATCGATGCCGGTGTAGCGCAGCGACGCATCCTCGTACCGACGGAAGGCGAACACAGCGGCGTTCATCCGCTCCGTGTTGAATACCTTCAGATCGACTAGCAAGTTGAAGTCGGCCACCGTAAGCCCGGTTACGGTCCGAAAGAGGTCCGGTTCGATCTTGGTGATCACGTCCACCAGCCTATTCTCGCGGAAATCGGTCAGATACATAAAGGCCGGGATGCGGGTCGCGAACTTGATCAGCTTCTCCTGCACCTTCTTGCGGAGCGATTTGTACTCCTTCTCCTCAGCGGTCAGCTCCTTCTTTTCCTTCTCAGAGAGGTCCGCATCCTTGGCCTTCTTCTTGATATCTTTGATCTTCTCGCTCTTATTGATGATCGTCTCGATCACGTTGTCGCCAAGCGCGCGCCAACCTTCGATCCGCTCTACTGCCGCCATTGCTTCCGCGTTCGCGAGGACACGGCGTAGGGTGTCGTTGTCGACATTGACCAGCATCGCAGATTCCCATTTGCGAGCCAGCAAGGTCGCCGAAGTACCCGCCATCGCGATGTCGAGGATGCCGCCAGCATCGATCTGCACCATGTTCGCGCCGTCATAGGCGAGCACCGGCAGGAACGAGACTAGGTCAGCAACCGCCTTTTCGGGGTTCTGCTCGCCGGGCGACAGGCCGATGCCATATTCCGAAATCTGCCGCAGCGCCCGTGTGGGTGCGAAATCGAAGACGAAGCACACCGGCTTGAGCACGTCCTCGCGGTTGGGATCGTCGCCGTCGGGATTCTTGATTGACCACGGCGACTGCACCCGGAAGGCCGCTTGGAAGTAGGTCTCGGGCGACTTGAGGTTGCGCAGCATCAGGATCGACGACCACTGCGGAACGGTCACCCCCGTCGTCAGCTTGCCGCATGACAGGGTGATTGTCTGAGTGTCATGGCCCGATCCGATTGCGTCGCGCACCGGCGGAAGAGCGCTCAGGCCAATTCCTGCGTTTGCCCCCGCGGCAACGATCACCCTGTACTTGTTCCAGAAGACGTTCTGCTTCTCTTCCAGCAGGTTCTTCATGGCCTCGCAGGCGGCGACGCTGGGCAGGAACCAGAAGGCATGGTTGAGATAGGGCAGCAGCCGTACATCCGAATAGGGAAACGGCGGCCTGCTACCGGCCTTCAAGGCATCAAGGTTCTGCGGCGCGTAGCTACCACGGATGATGTCGAGCCACTTCTGCACTTCATCCTTGTGCTTGAAGGTGGCCATCACGCCCTTGCCGGATGCCGCGAAGAACTCGCCAAGATCGAACTCGTCGAACTCGCCGCCACTTGCGATTGCGAGCAGCTCGTCGGGCATCTGATAGGTCAGCAGCCGCATCTGCGGCAGCGCGCCGTAGGGGTTGCGCTCCCCCGGATGCGCCGCTGCGAATTCGGCCTTGGCGCGCTGTTCGTCGGTGTAGGTCCAGTTGAAAATCTGCTCTTCGATGAACTCGCCAGTGGCCAGAGCCTTAAAGGGCGTGCCGGACAGATAGAGATAGGCCTTCGTGGTGATGGGCAGGAACTCGGTCTCTGCTGCCGAGCGTTCCTCAAGGTCCTCGTTCACAGTCTCCAGACCGGAGGCGTAGGCCAGCTCCTTCTTCGCGACCTCCGCATCTTCGCCCTCGAACAGTTCCTTGGCATTATCGCGCCATGCGCCGAAGTGGTATTCGTCGAAGATCACGAGGTCCCAGTTGATCGCGTGAATCCACTCGTTCCGCGCCTTGATGTTGCCATAGCGATCCGTGCCCAGCAGGTCCTGGAACGAGCCGAAATAGACCAGCGGCGTATCCTTGGGCACATCGAGCGGGCTGCCTCCGGCATTCCGCGAGATGTACTGCCAGCCATCGAAATCGACGTGGTTCTTGAGGTCCGCCTCCCACGCATCTTCAACGGCAGGCTTGAAAGTGACGACCAGCACGCGCTTGGCATCCAGCTTCTTCGCCAGTTGGTAGCCGGTGAACGTCTTGCCGAAGCGCATCTTGGCGTTCCACAGGAAGCGCGGCACGGCCTTAGGGTCTTCGGCCCAGCGGGACTGGTAGTAGCCGTGGGTGACTTCCACCGCCTCTGCCTGCTCACGCCGCATAGGGAAGGTTTCGTGACGCGCGGACTCGAAGCGCAGACCCTTGCGCAGTTCGGTGATGGCGCTCTTCACATCGGCGGGCGAGCAGCGCATCCATTCGCGCGACGAACCGATGGTGACGTTCTCGAAGCCCTTGTCGATCAGGCGGCGGCGCACATCGCTGTCGCGGAATGTGGAGCCGTCTCCGCGCTCCGCCACTTCATTGACGTGGAGCGTGTAGGCCTGCTGCATCTGCCCTTGCGACTGGCGGATGCGGTCATTGACGTCGGCCTGCGTGGTCTGCCCGACCTTGATTAGCCCGGCATAGGCGGGCGGGGGATCATTGGGGGTCCACGCATAGATGCGCAGACGGCCTTCTGGCTTGGGAAGCAGGATTTCGTCGATGGTGGGCTTAGTCATCATTCTCGCCCATCGGACGAACAATCTTGTCAATAAATGCGACCTCGTCCGCCGTTAATCCATACTTCTGATGGAGGTCATCGTCGCTCCATGGTCGGGACCAATCTTGCAGAGGAACAAATCCATATACTTTTCTCGTTGTATTTTGAGATGCCTTTCTCAACTGAATCAAAAATCTAGTGAATTTGCAATGCAAATACGAAAGAGCATTATTGGCCTCTATCTCAGTTTCAAAGGGGCCAATGGCTAAATATGTTTCGGTCGAAGTCTGTCCGGGCCTTCCGACAAAGGGCGTGCTAATTACTTTATGTGGATAGGTATCTTTATTTCCAGTTCCGGGCGCAGCAAAGCCAACGAATAATTTCCACTTGTCGACAAGGTCTTCACCGCTTTCGATCCTGTCTCGGGCGACGTAGGCGACCCCACCCTTTTGCAGAATCTCGACATCACCAGCAGCAGCGACTGGCTTGCCCCGAAAGGTGGAATCAAAACCAAAGGGACGGCGCGAGCTGACGAGGCTTTCAAAAGTCTCAGCGCCTTGGCCATGGATTGCCATGACTTTGCGAAGGATTGGGATTGCCTCATTGAAGCGGATAAAAACATCACTACCGCCTTCGAGTAATGGTCGCGTGATGGTCGAAGAGGGCCAGTCTTTGAAGTGAGTAGTTACCTCACATAGCCCGGCATTGTCGCGGTCCCAAAGAAAATAACAAATGCCGCCCTTTAGCCCAACTCCGGGGAACACGTCTGAGGCACTAAGGTAGTCTTCAATGCGTCGGCATCTGCTATCGGCAAGCATTGCCTCCCGGAAGTCGTCGAGCCCTTTGCCACCAGCAAACCACCGAGATGGTATAACCATCGTAACAAATCGAGGCTCTAGTTTCTTTGCCGCCTCGACGAAGTGCTGATAGATCGGAACCGCCGAGGTCCCTCCCCCACCATCCGATAGCTGATATGGCGGGTTTCCGATGATAACGTCGAACTGCATCTTGCCTCCGAAAAGCTCGGCAACGCGAGCCTTGATGTCGTCTGTGTGAATGAACGCATAGGCGTAGTTTTCTTCGTCAGCACCGCGCCGAAGTAGCTCCCCGCTCGCCCCGCAAAACCGGCACCGATCCCCGACGCGCACATGCTCAGTTCGTTCGAACCAGATGTTGCCGTCGTCGTTATCGCCGAAGCTGCGGGCAACGCTATGCGGGCCGGTGGCATGCTTCGAACAATATAGGCTCCGACGCGCCAGCAGGGCCGTGATGCGCGTGGTGGCGATGCCGAACACCTGCTCTGTCAGGATGTGGTCAACCCGCTCCTGCAAGTCTGGAATTTCTGCTTCGAGCCCCTTGATCAAACGAATCGCGATCTCGCGCAGGAAAACACCCGACTTGGTGAAGGGATCAAGGAAGGTGACGGTCTTGTCCGCCCAGATGTTCGCGCCACCGCTGCTGGCAGCCCAAGCCTGTTCCAGCGTATTGAGCATCCGATTGGCGAACTCAGGCGGGGTAAAGACCTCGTCGTTCGACAGGTTGGCGATGCAGCTCAGCACGTCCGGGTTGCGGCCCTTGAGGGTGAAGGCCACCTGTTCGTTCATTCCTGCAGCTCCCCGCGGTCCAGTGCCGCCAGCTCGCGCACCGTCACCGGTGGGTAGCTCTTGGTCGGCTTGAAGATTTCGTGATTGCCCAGCCCGGCAAACAGCGAGCGCTCCTCGCGCAAGCTGGCCATGCCGGTGAGCACGTCGAGCCGGAAGTCCCTGCGGTTGAACTTGCCCTTCCCGATGTAGCTCCACTCGACGACTGTGATCGGACCACCGTCGGCGTCCTTCATGGTCATCGCATCGCCGTGGATGAGATTGGTCGAGAGGAACTGGCTGGCGGCACGGTAAAGGTCATCATCCTCGGTCAGCCCGAGATACTGCGCGAAGACATCGAGCATGTTGGCGCGGCATTCGGCGATGTTGTCGGCCAGCAGTTCGATCCCGTAAAGGCTGGCAAGCGCGACGAGCGCGTAGTGGCTCTTCTCGAACGCGATCTTGCCATACCGAGCTTCCACAGCCGCGAGCTTGCGTTGCAAGATCGGGACGAGGAAATTGCCGCTGCCACAGGCGGGTTCAAGGAAGCGGGAGTCGATCCGCTCGGTTTCGCCCTTCACCAGATCTAGCATCTTCTCGACGAGCCACGGCGGCGTAAACACCTCGCCATGGTCGGCCACGCGCTGCTTGGATTTGATGAGGTCGCTGCTGACGGACATGGGGCTGGGGATGGCTTTCGGAATAGGCATAGGCACAGTCGATGGTTGAGGTGCCTGGGAGGCAGCGTTTTCTTGGCCCTCTGCGCAAAAGCGCCCGATCATTTCAAGCGAGCGCAGCACGTGGCTGGGGGGTGTCGCCGTACCGTGGTCCCATTCTGCGATGGTAGCAAGCGGCACGCCGAATTCCCGCGCCGCGTCGGCAATCGACATTCCTGCGGCGGCCCGCCGGTCGGCAAAAAGCTGGGGTTTATCGCCGGGTGCCGCGATCGATACTGGGGCCTCTGCATCGGTCATGGGTCGTGCCTGCCGATCAATGACCACTATGCCGAAGCAAACCGGACGGACAATTCTTCCTCAAGCCCAAGCTCGGTGAGGGCGACCTTCATGCGCTCAAATTTGTTCTTCGAGTCGATGTTCCCTTCGATGAAATAGCCCTCTGCAACCGGCACGGCCTGTCGCAGTTCGCCCGGGTTAGCGGTCAACTGAACCCTTTCCCCCAGGCGAGTGCCATGGAATGCCTCAGGCTGGAGGAGCAGCAATTGCTCGAACACCTGCGCATAGAGCTTGGCGACCTGCGTCACCTCCAAGCGGCTTCCGAGGAACACAGCATAGTCCAGACGCTTATGGCGGGGCTCTTCGGCGTCGAAGATGCTGATCTCATCGCCTTCGGCATCCATGGTGGTGGCAACATTGGGCGCCGGCCAGACGTCGAGGAACCGTTTCGCTATGCGCTCGGCACGCGCTTCAACCTCAGCAACTCCCCAGCGGTCGAGGGCCTGAAGGTCGCGGTTCAACCAGAGACGGCTGAAGCGATATCCTTGCTCCCCACCAGCATCGTTCATGTCACGCTTCTCGGCGAAGGTCTTGTTCCCGAGACGCCCGTTGTTGCCGGAAAGCGTAAGGTTCCCTGCCGTGTTGAGGTACTTCTCGCTGAGCAGGGCATATTCTTCAGCGTCGAGGGCACCTTGCCATGCCGGATCAGGGTTCTGCGGGAAGATATGCTCGATGGTGATGTCCGGGGTCGTGACGTCGACTGGCTCGCGATTGTTGTGGTTTTCCAGACGCTCGAAAAAGTAGGTCCGGGTCCGGCTCTTGGTGCTGTAGAGATCCTTCTCCCTCAGCATCGCGATGACTTCGGCATCACGAGGGAAGCGCTGGGTCCCGGTGCGCTGCATCAACGATCGCTCGATCGAAGCGACGTAGTCGGCGGGATCGACCCGTTCGTATAGGCTCATGAAAATCTTGTTCAGGGCGTTGGTCGGAAGGCTGAGAATAAATCTCCGCCAGACATAACTTTGTACCAGCCGCAAGATCGCTGCGAACTGGTCCCTTGTGATGATGTTTTTCGAATAATCTCGATAAACTGGCATCAGAAAGGGGTAGGCAACGTTAATTTCAAGTGTCTTGATGTATTCAAGTTCACGCGAGATGATTACATCTGTTTCTATCTTTGGATTCAGAAGCTTTGCATAGACGTAGGACAGCTCCAGAATTTCTTCGAGAGCATCTGTGAGCTCTTGTGAGCTAGGAAAGGGAAAGCGTTCCTTGAACTTCTCGTAGACCGCGCCCTTGTTCGGAATTTCCTTCTGCTTGAGCGTCAGGAAGTCGCGGATGAAATCCGAAACGCGGCTGTCGTTGACCTCAAGGTTGCGGGCGTTCGCTTCGATAGGCTCCCAGAACTTCCGGAAAATCTGCTCCTGCTCACGGCGGGGCAGCCCCATGAGAATGTAGTTCCGGATGAGGTCGGCCTGCGACAGCTCCAAGCCAGTCGAGTTCAGGCTCTCGAAGATGCGCTGAGGGTTGTCCTTCCCCCGTTCCAGCGCAATTTCAACGAATATGAGCTTCGTGAGACCCTTCAGAACAGTGTCGAAGTTGCCCTCGCTGATCCTGCTTTCAAAGAAGCGGAAGTTTTCCAGCAGCCGAGAATAGCCCGAGACCTTCGCCCCCTCCTTGGGGTCCATGATCTGGCGAAGTGCGGCCTTGTTGTTGTCCGTGGGCTTCAGCTTCAGCTTCTCGGCCTCATCCGCGAACTCATTGATCAGGTAAGTCTTGTAGATGCGCTGGGCCTGCTGATCGCGGCCAGTGGCTATCGCGAAACGATAGAGCGCGACAAGGATCAGCGTTAGCGTTGTAAGGCGCTGCTGGCCGTCAATTACAGTGAGTTCGCGCAGACCTGACACCGTGTAGACGTCGTCATGGACGTAGACGATGCTTCCAATGAAGTGGCCCGAAACGGTCTCGTCGGTGCCAACGGCAATGATATCGCTGAACAGTTGCTGGCACTGGACGCGCGTCCAATCATAGTTTCGCTGGTAGACCGGAATAGCAAAAGCGGTTTCGCTGCTTGCAAGAAACCGATCTACTCTCGTCTCAGCTGCTTTCACGCAAGGCCCCTGAATTGCTGTCTATTTCCAAGGCTTAAGGCAGCGCCAGCGTTGTGTCACGTCCCATAACATGAATCTGCAAAACAGGCTCGCATTTCAGTGATTGAAATCTGGTCGGCTAACCGAACTGTTGCGCCACTGAAGCCAAGCCTTCCGACACCGTTTCTGTAGACACACCGACCCCCGTATCACGCGCATGCGTGGGCCAATCCGCGAGGGCCGCCCGAACATCGTCGATGGTGGCGGTTACACGTTTGGCGGGGATTCCGTGGTTCTTCCCAAGCTTCTCGACGTGCTCACGCGTGATAGCGCGGCCCTCGCCCAGAACAGCCATGTAATGCTCGCCGCCGGGGCCATTCGAGAACGTAAGGTCGAAAGCAGGCGCAAGCCGCCAGTTTCCCCGATCATCCATCAGGTAGGCATGCTGGCGGACATGATCGTCGCGGTTTCGAGCGAGCACGTTAAAGACCATGCGGCGGAAGGCTTGCTCGACGTCCGCCATGCTGTGCGTGATGGCCAATGTCGCCTTAAGAAACCCGTCGTAATCGACGCTCGGCATATGCGGAGACGCCTCAAGTGCCCCACCGAGGCTGACCATGTGCAGCCGCTTTCCGGGCGCGGGTCGATCGAAACGCCTGGTCGCAAAATGGCCCAGCCCGGTCTTCGAGGGGATTAGCTGGGTTTCCACCATGTCGACCTGCGCAGCGCGGGCCATCCGGGCATAGGCCTCTTCCAGCGGCCCAATGTCGGCAGGATCATTGGTCGCCGCAAATTTGACGATCCATTCCTGACCGGCCTTTTCGCGACCTCCGATAGCAAGTTCATCTCCGGCATACAGGCTGCCATTCGCATCGATCGCCACGTGGACCTTCGGCCGCGCGCCGCCAGAACCGCCGCCCAGGCGCGCTAGCAGATCGTCTAATTCGGTCTCCTCGCCCAGCAGCACATGGCGGGCTTCATCGGCCAGAAGGTCAAGGTCGATGCTGTCAACTGCTTCGCCTGACAGTGTTTCAGGCTCGAAGACCAGGGCGCCGCGGCCTTTCGCACCGACCAAGGCGAGCCGGTCCACCGCATTGAGATCTTCGAAACGATACCCTAGGCGCTGGACGCGACGCCTCAGCAATAGCAGGCCCCAGGCATCGGGCAGACAGTCCGACAGGAAACCGTGGAGGCCATCAAATGTCCGGCTGTGTGCAGCGTGCAGGCCGGGCTCTGTCGGGTAGCGCAAGGGAGAGATTGAGGGTCCATTGGCGATGATTTCGGCCGACCATTCGAGCTGAGCGAGTCCTCCAGCCATCGCGAGCCGGCCGACCGAATGTGCAGGTGCATTCTCGTCGGTGAGCAACCCAATCGCCAAAGGCGTTCCCGGAGCAAGTTTCATGGTCTTGTCCCAGTAGCGCGCTGCCGCAACGGTTTTGTTGCCTTGCGTTGCTGCGCGAGCAGTTCGTCCATGCTGGTAGCGGCCATCTCCGGGAAAAGGGCGGCAATGCCCTCGTCACACCGTAGGGCAATGGCAGCACGAACGAGATCCTCGATGGACGCTCGACCTTCTGCTTCCATCCGCCGCCAAGTTCGGTGGGCTACCCCTGCTTTGGCTGCTGCCGCTTGCTGGGTAAGATCGAGGGCCAGGCGGCGAGCCTTTATCCGTTTACCTAGATCAAGTATCTGATCATCTAGAGTGGGTATCATTGGCCTCATATGGACTTTTATCTCTCGAATGTCAACTTTATGGGCCTTATATGGACGATTACAAGAAGCTGGCTTGGAAACTCGTTGCCATGAGTGAAGCATGTGCTTGAAGTGGCGGACGAAGCTCAAATGCGCGAGGTTGTCGGTTGAAATTCCACAGCCGAACCAATGTCCAATGATCACGCCGATCGTCGGCTACAGCCAACTCGTTGCGCGTTATATGGAAAGGGGTGCGTTCCCAGCCATTGGTCGTCTTAACCTCGACAAGTCTATCGCGGCCATTTGGCTCGAAACTTAGAATGTCATAGCCAGCGCCATCGCCGTCCAGGTGGGACACCCACCGGATCCGTTCGGCCAGATCCGTCCGGCCCGCTGCCAGTAGTGTCGCCCGTTCATGCGCCAGCACTCGTTGTTCACCAGCTATGCCGAGTGCGCGGTTCCTTGCATCCCTTCCGGCAACATCGAATTTTCTGGCGATCGCCGAGATTTGTTCCAGTTCGTCCGGAGGAGGTGTGTTACTCAGCGTTGGCGGTGGTCCAATCCAAAGGGCTGGTTGCTCTTGGAGTGATGACGAAACGTTCGGCTGTTCGGTGAGGTGTGCGGCCGTTTGGTCCAGCGCGCGTACAACCGCATCGACCAGTGAGCTCTGGAAATTGAATGCCGGCTTATAGCCCGGTATCCAGTCTTCCCCCAGAGCCTTCAGGACTGCGCTAATGTTTTGGTGCTTGTATTCGATCGAGCCGCGTTGCCTCCCAGTTTTGGCCTGTACAGCCCTGTTGTGGGCTGCCTTGTTGTAGCTCCGGCCTGCGCGATCGTCTCTGAGCATCGCGAAATAATCCGCGACAATCACATCGTTTTGTTCGTCACTCCAATCTCCAGCCATCATCGCTCCAGATCGAGCCAAGTGTTTTCAGCTTTTTAGAGCACCTCTCAGCGAACCTCTGAGGCTCAGCAAGGCGCGAACGCTCAAGTCTTCGAACGCGGTAGAGTTACAGGTGGCGGTTCAATCGAGCCGAAGCCAACCAGCTTGCGGATGGTTAGTCGCCCGCATGCCAACGAAGTGCAGCCGATAGAGAAAAGTACGAATAGGACAACCGAGGCGGGGTCAAGGGGCCAGTCGCCGCCACGAGGATTGAATACGAACCCAACAAATGCGATGGAGGCGATACCAATACCTACGAAGCAAAATTTATTTGCTAGATCAGCAATCTTGGTTTCCAGTGATGGTCGTCCATGCATTGCGAAAACTTCCTTCATCCGTCGTCGAACATATCGAAAATAGGGCCAACTTCACTCTCAGGACTGGTGCCGTTTTGAACGCAGTTACGGAAGATGTAACTTCCGATCTTCGCTGCACGATTCGGGCTCAAGGCTAACTTGCGCTGTTGTGCCTCGGAGATCAGCGCCTCAATCGTTTCAGAAACAATTGCCACAGTCTTTTCGTTGGATTGAGAACCTTGCCCAAAAACTAGCCACTCGAGATCAACCTCGAAGGCGTCGCAAAATGCCGCAGCGGTGGAGAGCGGGATTTCGCGCTTCTCACCTTCGTAGTTCTTATAGGCCTTGTCAGAAATCTCGAGCATCGCTGCGGCTTTGACTTGTGAAGCCTGCTTTTTCGCACGGCAGGCTGCCATCCGAGCACCGATACCGGCCAGCTCTGCCATGTTGACATTGTTCCCCAATAGTGTTCAAACGTTCCCCAAAGGGCGAGTCGGCGTCCTGATCATACCCGATAGGGCTCGATTGTGGGAGGTTTCTCCAATGAGAAGTGAGATAGGCGACCTGCTAACCCCGCGCGAAATGGCCGATCTGTCTGGTTGGTCAGTCAAGTCGATACGAAAACTCCTAACGCAGCGACGCATCAGGCATGTGAAGCGCGGAAATCGGTATCTCATCCCCAAAACCGCGATCAGCGAATTTCTCGCGTCCAATATGGTCGAGCCGGAAGGCGCGGCAAACAAGCTTATTCCTTTTGAAGCAACGGGAGATGCCCTGTGACCAGCCTTACTCCCATTCTGGACCGTGCGAAGACGCCCGAATGTTGGATTGAATTGCTTGCGGCAAGCGGCATTGCGCTCTCGCCGCGAACCTTGCGGGAGTTGGCGCACCGGTGGGGTGCTTGCCACAAAGTGGGCCGAGTAATGCTCATCACCCCTGAGCAGCTCGACCTCATTATCGAAAGCCAGAAGAAATGCCCCTCGAACCTTATCCCCGCGGCGCGGTCTG
>VFQO010000521.1_pt1 | contig 40496 bp, 40 predicted proteins | sample 3512331 | NCBI WGS metagenome assembly VFQO01 (sample SAMN10412371, study PRJNA504923) | tailings metagenome | isolation source: Replicate 3 from Balatoc abandoned mine | place: Philippines: Itogon, Benguet | collected 2017-08-28 | reverse complement strand
CAATCGGTTCGCCATCCCCCACGAGGTGCCGAATACCGAGGACGAAGCCCCGCTCGTCTCGTACGACGCCGACTGGATGGCGCTGAAGCCGATGAACTGCCCCGCGCATGTCCTGATCTTCCGCCAGGGCATGAAGTCCTATCGCGACCTGCCGCTGCGCATGGCCGAAATGGGCTGCTGCCACCGCAACGAGCCGCATGGCGCGCTGCACGGCATCATGCGCGTGCGCCAGTTCACGCAGGACGACGGCCATATCTTCTGCCGCGAAGACCAGATCGTCGAGGAAGTCCGGTCTTTCTGCGAACTGCTCGACCGCGTCTACAAGCAGCTCGGTTTCGAGAAATATGCGGTGAAGCTCGCGCTGCGCCCCGAGATGCGTTTCGGCACCGAGGAGATGTGGGACAAGGCCGAGGCCGAACTGCGCGAAGCCGTCGAGCGCGCGGGCATGGCGAACGACGATTATGGCTGGGAAGAATTGCCGGGCGAGGGCGCCTTTTACGCGCCGAAGCTCGAATTCCATCTGACCGATGCGATCGGCCGGACCTGGCAGTGCGGGACGATCCAGTCCGACCGCGTGATGCCCGAACGGCTCGACGCCGCTTATGTTGGCGAGGATGGCGAAAAGCATCGCCCGGTGATGCTCCACCGCGCGATCCTCGGCACCTATGAGCGCTTCATCGGTATATTGATCGAGCATTTCGCCGGCCGCTTCCCGACATGGCTCGCGCCGGTGCAGGCGGTCGTCGCAACGATCGTCAGCGACGCCGACGATTATGCGAAGGATGCGCTCGCACAGCTTACCGCCGCGGGCATCCGTGCCGACAGCGACCTGCGCAACGAGAAGATCAACTACAAGGTCCGCGAACACAGCCTGCAGAAAGTCCCGTATCTGCTCGTCGTCGGCAAGCGCGAGGCCGAGGAAGGCACGGTCGCGATCCGCACGCTCGGTCAGGACGGCCAGCGCATCATGCCGCTCGCCGAGGCGATCGCGATGCTCAAGGGCGAGGCGACCCCGCCCGACCTGCGCGGTTGAGCGCGGCCGCAAGCAAGCCACGCCGCCGCTGGCGGCGCTGGCTGTTGCTGCTGGTCCTTCTGGGTGCAGCGCTCATCGGTAAGGGTGTGTGGAACGCCAGCGCCGATCCGATCATCCGCACCGCGAGCGTCGAGCTCGCCGACTGGCCCGCGGACGCGCCGCCGATGCGCGTGCTGCTCGTCTCCGACACCCATGTCGCGGGTCCCGACATGCCGCCCGAGCGGCTCGCAGCGATCATCCGCCGCTTCAACGGGCTCAGGCCCGACCTGATCCTGCTCGCAGGCGACTTTCACAGCGGCAAGACGCTGGCGACGCGCCACTATTCGGCCGCCGAGCTGACCGCGCCCTTTGCCGAGGCGAAGGCGAAATATGGCGTGATCGCGGTGCTCGGCAATCATGATTACTGGTTCCAGCCCGAACCGATCGCGAAGGGCATGAAGGCGGCGGGCGTCACCGTGCTGCGCAACCAGGCAGTACGACGCGGGCCGCTGATCGTCGGCGGGGTCGACGACGAGATCACCAACCATGACAATCTCAAGCGCACCTACGCCGCGATGACCGCGCTGGGACCGGGGCCGCGCATCCTGACGACGCACAGCCCCGACATCGTCCCCGACCTGCCCGCGCCGGTCGATGTCGTCTTCGCAGGGCACACGCATTGCGGCCAGATCGCGCTGCCCCTCGTCGGGCCGCTCACCCATGCCTCCAGATATGGCGACCGCTTCGGCTGCGGCGCGATCACCGACGGCGGCCAGAAAATCTTCGTCGGCGCGGGCCTCGGCACCAGCATCCTGCCGCTGCGCTATGGCGTGCCGCCCGACGTGTGGCTGGTGACGTTGGGTCCGAAGTCGTGAGCGGCGTCCAGCAACTCGTCGGCATCGCGCCGCTGACGCTTGCCGGCGCGGGGGCGATGACCTTTGGCGCCGCCTATGTGCGCGGGCTGACCGGTTTCGGCATGGCGATCATCCTCGTGCCCTTGCTCGGCCTTATCATCAGCCCCGCGGAAGCGGTGGTGCTCGGCATCCTGCTCCAACTGCTGATCGGCCCCGTCGGCATCCGCATCATCATGGCCGACGCCGATCGGTCGACCGCGGTCCCGATCGCGCTGCTTGCAATGGTGACGACGCCGCTCGGCATGGTCGCGCTCGACGCGACCCCGTCGGACATCGCGCGGCTGCTGATCACGCTGGCGGCCGTCGGCGCCTTCATCGCGGTGCTGCTCCCGAAGCATCCCGATGGCCACCGCCCGACCCGCGCCGCAGTGGCGGGCACCGGCTTCGCCTCGGGCATCCTCACCGGCTTCGCGGCGATGCCGGGGCCGCCGGTCGTGCCCTTCTACCTCCGCCGCTCGCTCGACCCCAGGGTCGCGCGCGCTTCGATGCTGCTGATCTTCTTCGGCACCGCGATCGCCGGCACGCTCGCCGCGCTGTGGGTCGGCATCGCGACGTGGAAGCTGTTCCTGATCGCGCTGATCCTCTTCCCGCCGATGTGGCTCGGCAATCTCGTGGGCGCGCGCCACTTCGGCCGCGTTCCCGCGCATGTCTGGCAGGCAATGGTCGCCGCCGTATTGGGGCTGGCGGCGATATCGGCGGTGGTACGGCTCCTGAACTAGAGGCTGCGCAGCGCGCTCGCGGGGCGCGCCGACAGCAAGGGCCAGCTTCCGGCGATGCCGATGAGGAACGCCAGCCCGGCGCCGCCGAGCAGCGTCATGCCGACGATGAACGGGTCGGGCGCGAAGCCGAATTCGAACCGCTGAGTCACGACATACCAGCCCGCCGCGAGACCGATGCCCAGCGCCAGTCCCGCGAGGATCAGCGCCAGTATCGCATATTCCAGCGCCTGCGCGCCCAACATCTGACCGCGCGTCGCGCCGAGCAGCTTCAGGATCACGCTGTCGTAGACGCGCCGCTCGCGGCTCGCCGCGATCGCGCCGATCAGCACCGCGATGCCGGCGAGGATCGCAATGCTCGCGGCGGCGGCGATCGCCTGGCTCATCTGGGTGAGCAGGGTCGTGACCTGCCCGATCACGTCGCGCACCGCGATCAGCGAGGCCGAAGGGAAGGCGCGCGGGATGCTGCGCGCCAGCTCGGCTTCGGCTGCCGGCGGCACCGCGACCGTCGCGACCATATTGTGCGGCGCGGCGTCGAAGCTGCCCGGCGAGAAGACGAGCACATAGTTGAGGCCGAAATTGTCCCATTCGACCGTGCGGAAGGATGCCACTTTCGCTTGCACCTCGACCCCCAGCACGTTGACCGACAGCGTGTCGCCGATCTTGAGGCCGAGCGAAGTCGCGACTTCCTGTTCGACGCTGACCAGCGGCGGGCCCTTGTAGTCGGCCGCCCACCAGCTGCCCGCGGTGAGTTCGCTGCCGTTGGGGAGCGTCGGGCTGTAGGTCAGCCCGCGGTCGCCGCGCAGCACCCAGGCGCCCTCGGGCAATTGCTCGAGTTCATCGACGCGCTGGCCGGCATATTCGGTGACGCTGCCGCGCAGCGCCGGGATCAGGTTGATATCGGCATCGGGCGCCGCCTTGGTGATCATCGACCGGAATTGCGCGGCGCCATCGCGCGGAATGTCGAGCACGAAGAAGCTCGGCGCGCGCTGCGGCACGGTGCGCGAGATTTCGGCGGTGATGCTCGTCTGGATCGCCGCGAGCGTCACGAACAGTGTAAGCCCCAGCCCCAGCGCCACCACCAGCGCGCCGGTCGCGGCGCCGGGCCGGTGGAGGTTCGCGACCGCGAGACGCAGCAAGGGCTGCTTCGGGCGCGGCACCAGGCTCGCGCCCTTGCGCACCAGCCAGCCGATGCCGACGAGCAGCAGCAGCAGCCCCGCCGCGGCGCCGATAAAGCCGAGCGCGAAGAGAGGCTCGCGCGCGGTGCCGACCGCGAGCGCGACGATCGCCGCCAGCGCGGCACTGACCGCGAAAATCGTCCGCTTTTCCGGCCGTCCGGCACCGTCGATCGTCGCGCGGAACAGCCCCGCCGCCGGCACGCGCCGCGTCGCGGCGAGCGGCGGCAGCGCGAAGGCGATCGCGATGAGCAGGCCATAGGCCGCGCTGATCGCGAGCGGCAGCGGATAGATGGCGACGCCCGGCTTCACCGGCAGCACGTCGCCCGCGATCGCCGAAATCGCCGCGGGCGCGAGCGCGCCGACGGCGAGGCCGGCGAAGATCGACACCGCCGCGACCGCCAGGATCTGCAGGCCATAGATGCGCATCACCGTGCCGCTGTCAGCGCCGAGCACCTTCAAGGTCGCGAGCCCCGGCCGCTTGCCGGCAAGATAGGAGGCGACGCCGTTGCCGACGCCGATGCCGGCGATCACCAGCGCCGCGAGCCCGACGAGTGACAGGAACTGCCCCATGCGCTCGATGAAACGCCGCGTTCCGGGCGCGCCGTTGCTGCGGTCGGTGATCTCCCACCCCGCTTCGGGGAATTTCTCGGTCAGCGCCTTGCCGACCGCTTCGGGATTGGCATTATCGGGCAGGCGGACGCGATATTTGCTCTCATAGAGGCTGCCCGGCTGGATCAGCTTCGTCGCCTCAAGATCGCCGAGCCCGATGATCGCCACCGGCCCCAGCGTGAAGCCTTCGCCCAGCCGGTCGGGCTCTTCGGCGATGATGCCGTCGATGCGGAAACTCTTGTCGCCGAACTTGACCTGCTCGCCGACCTTGAGCTGCAGCCGCGACGCGAGGTCGGCGCCGATCCAGATCGCGCCCGCCGGCGGCGGTCCGCGTCGCACGCCGCTTTCGAGCCGCATCGTGCCATAGAGCGGATAGGCGCCGTCGACCGCCTTCAGTTCGGACAGCAAGGCCTCCCCGTCAGGGTCGTTCGCCATCGCGCGCATCCGCACCGTCGCCGAGGCTTGTCCGACGCCGCGAAACGCCGCCATCTCCGCCTCGCTCGCCTGCCGCTGCGGCAGCCCGAATTCGATATCGCCGCCGAGGATCGTCTGCCCGCGCACCTCGAGTTCCGACGTGATCCCGCGCGTCAGGCTGCCGATCGCGGCAAGCGTCGCGACGCCGAGGAACAGGCACACCGCGAGCAGTCGGAGCCCGCGAATCCGCGTCGCGAGGTCGCGCCGCGCGATGCGCCAGAGAGAAGCCAGAGGGAGCATCAGCCGCGCATCCCCTTTATCCGTTGGTGTCGAGCGAAGTCGAGACACGTGAAGATATGCACGAGGTCGGCGTGTCTCGACTTCGCTCGACACGAACGGGTTTTAAGCGGCATTCCGCCTGCCCTTCCGTTCCTCGTCGATCCGTCCGTCGTGCATCACCAGCACCCGGTCGCAATGCTCGGCCAGTTCGGGATCATGCGTGATGACCAGCAGGGTCGCGCCGAGTTCCTTGCCGCGCGAGAAGAGCAGATCGACGATCGACTGCCCCGTCGCAGTGTCGAGATTGCCCGTGGGTTCGTCGGCGAACAGGATCGCGGGCTCGCCCGCCATCGCGCGCGCGATCGCGACGCGCTGCTGCTCGCCGCCCGACAGCTGCGCCGGATAATGGGTCAGGCGATGGCCGAGCCCGACCGCCTCCAGTTCCTTCGCCGCGCGCCCGAACGGATCGGCGTGGCCCGCCAGTTCGAGCGGCACCGCGACATTCTCCAGCGCGGTCATCGTCGGCAGCAGGTGAAAGGCCTGCAGCACGATGCCGATGCGTCCGCGCCGCGCACGCGCGAGGCCGTCTTCGTCCAATGTCGTGAAATCGGTTCCAGCAACATGGATCGTCCCGCCGCTCGCGCGTTCGAGCCCCGCGAGCACCGCCATCAGCGAGCTTTTCCCCGATCCCGATGGACCGAGCAGTGCGACCGATTCCCCGGCGGCGACGCTTAGGTCGATGCCGCGCAAAATTTCGACGGGGGCCTTGTCGGTGCCGAGCGTGAGCGTCACATTATGGGCGGCGATCGCGGCGTCAGCCGGCGGTCGGGAGAGATCGGTCAAGAAGGGACCCTTTGGAATGATCAAGGCCGGATGGCGCTCGTTTTTGGTATATGGTTGCGTGATCGCGCTTTGCCAACCGCTCGCCGCATGCGGATCGGCGGAAAATGGCGCCGCTTCGACGAAGGAGGCCGAACCTTCGACCAAGGCCGCCGCGATCCCCGCCGACGCGCCGCTCGTCATCGCCTTCGGTGACAGCCTATATGCGGGCTATCAGCTCGGCCCGAAAGAAGGCCTTGCGCCGCAATTGCAGGCCGCGCTCGCCGCCGACGGCGTCGTCGCGCGTGTCCAGAACGCGGGGGTGTCGGGCGACACGACGCAGGCGGGACGCCAGCGGCTCAATTTCGTGCTCGACAATGCCAAGGTGAAGCCCGCGCTCGTGCTGCTCGGTCTCGGCGGCAACGACATGCTGCGCGGCATCCAGCCCGCGCAAACGCGCGCCAATCTCGACGCGATGCTCGCCGAACTCAAGAAGCGCGACATCCCGGTCGTGCTCACCGGCATGATGGCCTCGCCCAATATGGGCAGCGATTATGCCAAGGCATTCAACCCGATCTATCCCGAACTCGCGGCCAAATATGACGCGAGCCTCTATCCCTTCATCCTCGACAATGTGGTGACGAACAAGGCGCTGATGCTCGGCGACAATGTCCACCCCAATGCCAAGGGGGTCGGGGTGATCGTCGAGGGGCTGGCGCCGCTGGTCGAGGATGCACTGCCCGATTCCGACTAAACCACGTCATTGCGAGCGAAGCGAAGCAATCCAGAGCGGTTTACGCTACTCTGGATTGCTTCGCTTCGCTCGCAATGACGATCCCCATTTTAAGCGAGAAGCTTCCCCGCCCGCACGCGCCAGGTCGCGGCCAGCACGTCCATCTCCGCCAGCGCGCGCAGCGCCGCCGGCTCGCGCTTGCCCGCGCCGCCGATCAGCAGCGCGAACACCCGCTCGACGCTCCAGTCGGGCAGCGGGCGATCGACCAGTTCGAGCACATCGCCCGCCGTCACCGTGCCATCCTCGATCACCCGGTAGTACCAGCCGCTGCGCCGCGACTTGACCACCGTCGCGGGCACGCTCGCGACGCCGAAGCGATGGCCGAGCTTCCAGCACGGCTGCCGCCCTTGGCTGATCTCGACCAGCGCACTGCCCAGCCGATAGCGGTCGCCGACGCACGCCTCGCTCTCGACCAGCCCTGCGGTCGAGATATTCTCGCCGAACGCGCCGGGCGCGCCGAGCAGCGCATGGTCGCCCAGCGTCGCGGCCCACCAGCCATAATGATCGCGCGGATAATGGTGGATCGCCTTGTCGCTGCCGCCATGGACGGTCAGGTCGGCCTGCTCGTCGCCCTCGATGCCGAGCGTCCCGACGCGCAGCGGTCCCGCCACCGCCTGTTTGGCGATCGCGCTCGGCTCGCCATCGTCGCCAAAGGCGCGCGCCTTGCCGGTCAGCACGGCGTCGATCGTATAATCCATGCTGCCCTCCGTTCGCGTCGTTCGACCTCGGCGCTAGCGCCGCCGCGACGTGCGCACAAGCCGGCCCGGCGCCGCGCCTTGCATCCTTCCAGCGCCGCCAACGTTGATAGGCCGGACCCTCCACAGGAGCATCGCGTGAAAATTATTCCCTGTTTGCCTGCCCTTATCCTCCTCGCCGGATGCAATTCTCCGACCGAAAGCAAGACCGACAAGCCCGCCGAACGCAGCGCCCCTGCCGATACCGGGACTCTGCGCTTCACCGATGCCAAAGCGACGACACCTTTCGCCGAACCGCCCGTGTTGCGCGCGCAGGTAATCCTCGCCCAGCTCGGCTTTTCGCCCGGCGTGATCGACGGCAAGGAGGGGCAATCCTATATTGCGGCGCTGCGCGGTTTCCAGGCGGCGCACGATCTCGAGGAAAGCGGCAAGCTCGACGACGCGACGCTCGCGAAGCTGCAGCAGTGGCAGAATGTCGCCGCGACCCGCCTCGTCGTGATCCCCGCCGCCTTCGCCGCCGGCCCCTTCGTTCCCGATTTTCCCGACGATGCCGCCGATCAGGCGAAGCTGCCTGCGCTCGGTTATCGCAATCTGATGGAGGCGCTCGCCGAGCGCTTCCACACCACGCCCGAGACGATCGTCGCGCTCAACACGCCCGAAACGCCGATCGGCGCGGGCAAGACGATCCGCGTCCCCAATATCCCCGATGTCGATCCGCTGCCGGCCGCCGACGATGCGCGGGGCTGGGGCGCGACCTTGCAGAAACTGGGCGTCGCCGCGACGCAGCCCGCCGCCGACAAGGTCGTCGTCGACAAGAGTGAGGGGGTGCTCAAGGCCTATGATGCGGATGGCAAGCTGATCGCGCAATTCCCGGCGACGATGGGCAGCCACCGCGACCCGCTGCCGATCGGGACGTGGAAGATCCAGGGCGTCAGCCGCAACCCCGATTTCCATTATAATCCCAAGCTGTTCTGGGACGTCAGCGACAACAAGGACGCGCAATTGCTGCAACCCGGTCCCAACGGCCCGGTCGGCGTCGTCTGGCTCGACCTCAACAAGCCGCATTACGGCATCCATGGCACCAACGAACCGCACACCATCGGCCGCGCCGAAAGCCATGGCTGCGTGCGCCTGACCAACTGGGACGCCGCACGCCTCGCGCAGATGGTCAAGCCGGGAACGGCGGCGGTGTTCCAGCCTTAACCCTGGCGACGGCATTGGGGTGGTTAGCTGCCCTAAAGATCCTCCCCATCGCGAAGCGTTGGGGAGGGGGACCGCTCGCGAAGCGAGTGGTGGAGGGGTAGCGACGGTGCGTCCTGACGCGAGGTCGCTGACCCCTCCGTCAGCCCTGACGGGCTGCCACCTCCCCATCGCTTCGCGTGGGGAGGATCTGAAACGTCCGCAACCGCCCAAAACCGTCCATCGGGCAAGCGTCCAACGAAAAAGGGCGGCCCCGCGGGGCCGCCCTTCCTGTTTCGTTCGATTTTCCGAAAAATCAGAAAGCGAAGCCGACGCCAGCGACGAAGCTGTCGAAGTCGCCGAAGTTGCTGATGAACTGGTGGCGATACTCGACCTTGCCATAGACGTTCGAGCCGAACTTGTGCTGGTAACCGGCACCGACATAGGGATCGTCGATGTCGCTGAAGGTGTAGCCGCCGGTCGCGTACAGCTTGCCGCTGTCGCCGAGCTTGGCACCGATGCGGCCACCGGCCGAGAACTGGACGTCCGCGCCGTCGACGAGGACCTTGTCGCCGGCGACTTCGGCGCCGACGAATGCGGTGCTGCCGAGGTCGAAATCATAACCTGCTGCGAGGCCGAGCGTGCCTTCGTCGATCCCGTTGCCGGTGATCAGGCCGCCGCGAACTTCGACATGGCCTTCGCCGCCTTCGGCAGCGAACGAGGGGGTGGCGACAACGGCCGAGAGGAGAGCGGCTGCAACTGCGAACTTCTTCATTTTCTTTTCCTTTTGCTTTGGTGGGACACATTCTTTTGGAGCGCGACCCGGGGCCTAAATGGCGATTGCGGCTGTCGCTTCAATGAATGGATCATTCAGATTGTGACAATTTTCTTACCTGTGTTGTTTTTGCAACACACGGGGCTGCGGACACGACCGGGCGCGGGGCGCGATCGGGCGTCCCGGGCGGCTGATCGTGATGGCGTGGTCGCGGCGCGGGCGCCGGTCAGCCGAGCGCGGCCTGCTTTTCCTCGGCGATGCGGTCGAGTTCGGCGCGCGTCGGCTTGGTCGCGGCGCTTTTCAGCTGTCCGCACGCCGCCATGATGTCGCGCCCGCGCGGGGTACGCACCGGCGCCGAAATCCCCGCCTTGAAGATCAGACTGCTGAACGCCTTGACGCGTTCGGGCGTCGAACATTCATAAGCGGCGCCGGGCCAGGGATTGAAGGGGATGAGGTTTACCTTTGCGGGCAGCTTATACTGCTTGATCAGCCGGACGAGCTCGCGGGCATCCTCGTCGCTGTCATTCTTGTCCTTCAGCATCACATATTCGAAGGTGATGCGCCGCGCATTGTTCGCGCCGGGATAGTCGGCGCACGCCTGCAGCAACTCCTCGATGCCATATTTGCGGTTGAGCGGCACGATCTCGTCGCGGATTTCCTTGGTCACCGCGTGCAGCGACACCGCCAGATTGACCCCGATCTCGTCGCCCGCGCGCGCCATCATCGGCACCACGCCGCTGGTCGACAATGTGATGCGGCGTTTCGACAGCGCGAGACCGTCGCCGTCCATCACGATCTTGAGCGCGCCCTTGACCTCGTCGAAATTATACAGCGGCTCGCCCATACCCATCATCACGATGTTGGTGAGCATCCGGCCGTCGGCGGTGTAATGCCCGGCCTCGTCGTCATAATCCTCGTCTTCGGGATCGGCCCCGAAGCCCGCCATCGTGCCCTTGGGCCATTCGCCAAGCGCGTCGCGCGCCAGCAGCACCTGCCCGACGATCTCGCCTGCAGCGAGATTGCGCACGAGACGCATCGTACCCGTGTGGCAGAAACGGCAGTTCAGCGTGCAGCCGACCTGGCTCGATACGCAGAGCGTTCCCCGATCGGCATCGGGGATGAAGACCATTTCATATTCCTGGCCGTCGGCGGCGGCGAGCAGCCATTTGCGCGTGCCGTCGCTCGACACCTGCGCCTCGCGCACGGTCGGGCGGCCGATGATGAAACGGTCGGTCAGCCAGGGACGCATCGTCTTGGCGATGTCGGTCATCGCCTCGAAATCGGTGACCCCGCGATGATAGATCCAGTGCCAGATCTGCTTGGCGCGCAGCTTCGCCGCCTTGGCATCGAGGCCCGCCTCGACCAGCACGCCGCCGATGGCGTCGCGGGTCAGCCCGACAAGGTCGATACGGTTGCCCCCGCGCAAGGGAACGGTGCCCGTCGTGACGGGGTCGATATGGCCGGGGATCTGCATGATGCGCGGCCATATAGGGGGGAAGGGCGATTTGTGCAATCGCCCCGCGATTCGCGCCTCGTCCGGCGCCTTAGTGCGCCCGCACCTCGCCCAGCGCCTCGGCAAATGGTTCGGCGCAGCCGACCGCTTCCTCGGGCGGGACGCCCGGGCATTTGGGGAAGATCGCGTCGAGCCGGCGGCGCAGCGTGTCGTCGAAGGTCGGCTGGTTCGAGATGCGCGCGTTGCACACGGTCAGTTCGGACCGGATCGCGCCCTTGATCCGTTCGAGCCCCTCGGGGGTCAAAATGCCCGCGTTGAGCAGTTCTTCGCACAGCTGGATCAGCCCGACGGTGGTCGCATGCGCGCGCAGGCCGATAAAATCGAGCGTCCGGTGCCGCTCGCGGGCTTCCGCATCACAGCGGCTGGTTACAGTCATTCCGGCATCTCCCTCTCCGTTGCCGTGGCGACCGCACGGCGCGCCCTTGGGGCGTCTTCCGTGTCGTTCGAGGGGGATCATGCGCCGAGTCCGGGGCTTGGGCAAGCGCTTATGTAACTAAGTGTCTCATTTGCGGAGGAATGCGCAACATCCCCTCCCGCACGCGGGAGGGGAATGCGATTACAGCGACTTCAGCATGCCCAGCACTGCGGGCACATTGCCATTGGCCTCGGCGTTGCGCAGCGGCAGCACATTCTGGACCAGGATTTCCTCGGGCGTCGGTTCGATTGCGAACAGGCTCATCACCTCGTCGGCGAAATCGTCCAGCGGCATATAGCCCTCGCGCGTCGACTGGCCGGGGGTCAGGTCGGTGCGCACAGCGGGCGGCGCCAGTTCGATCACCTCGACCTTGCCTTCGAGCTGGATGCGCAGCGCGACCGAATAGCTGTGCATCGCGGCCTTGGTCGCCGAATAGGTCGGCGCCTTCGGCAGCGGCACGAACGCCAGTCCCGACGTCACATTGACGATCGCGGCATCGTCCTGCGCCGCCAGATGGTCGACCAGCGCGTCGGTCAGCCGGATCGGCCCCAGGATGTTGGTGACGACGGTCGCCTCGGCATGCGCGAGGTCGCGTTTCGTGCTGGCATCCTCGGGCGCCATGATGCCGGCATTGTTGACCAGTATATTGAGCGCGGGGAAGCGCACGACGATATCCTTGGCGAAGGCCGCGATCGCATCGGCGTCGGTGACGTCGAGTGCCACCGCCGTCATGTTCGGCCGCCCCGCGATCGCCGCGTCGAGCTTTGCGGCGTTGCGCCCGGTGATGATGACGTGGTTGCGCGCGTCGTGCCAGCGCTGCGCGAGTGCGAGCCCGATGCCCGAACCGCCGCCGCTGACCAGAATGGTATTGCCCGTCGTCTTCATGATCGTTTCTCCATTGGGGGTGGTGAGACCGGCCAGATAGGCCTATGCTCTCCAAAAGAAAGAAGGCACCGAAAAGTGCTATACTTACCGAGAAGAAAGATTTGGATTTTCTGCCATGTCAGCTCCTGAAAAAAATCCGCACGCGCCTTCGGAACCGCTCGACCCGCGCGTCGAGGCGCTGGTCAACGAGTTGATCGGCCGAGTCGCCGACAAATGGACCATGCTGATATTGGAGGCGCTCGAGGATCATGGCGAGTGCCGCTTCACGCGGCTGGCGGGACTGGTGCCGGGAATCAGCCAGAAGATGCTGACGCAGACGCTGCGCGCCATGGAGCGCGACGGACTGGTCCATCGCACCGTGCACCCGGTGATCCCGCCGAAGGTCGAATATCGGCTGACCGGGCTTGGTCAGAGTCTCGGCGAGGCCTTTTGCGGCGTCTGGCTCTGGGCCGAGGCCAATCTGGACTGCGTCGAGGGCGCGCGGGCGGACTTCGACGCGCGCGCCTGAAACCGGAGCCCGTCCCGTTCGCATAAAAATGGCGTGCCCCTGCCGTGGCAGGGACACGCCAGTGAGCCTGGAGTGCCTCAGGCTTCAGCGGATTATTTGGCGATCGACGTAACCCGGATCGGTTCGCCGCGCGATACGCCGGCGACGACGATGTCGGCCTGCGCCGATGCGATCGCCATCGTTTCGCGGCGGCACGCGCGCATGTCATTCTTGCCCGCCAGGTCGGCATCCGACGCGGTGCCGCACACGTCGACCGCGGCGCGCCACAGGCGGCGTTCGAGCGTCTTGGTGCCGCGCTCGGTCTTGAGGTCGAGGTCCGAATGCTGGACCACCGCGCTGCGTTCGGCGGATGCGGTCTGGGCAAAGGCGGGCTGGCCGAGCGTGGCGGCGGCGAGCGCGGCGAGGATCAGAAGCTTTGTCATCTTGTGTCTCCTTCGGCCGGCTGAAGAGGAGGGGAGGAAGCCGGTGAGACAGAGATAAACCTCGCCCCCGGGCTGCGGGAGCAACGATGTTGGCGGACCATTCTGCAAAATTGCAGAATGCGCGCGCGCGGCCTATATCGCACAAGGCATCATGTTCGACTGGAACGACCTCAAATCCTTTCTCGCGGTCGCCGATACCGGCAGCACGCTGGCGGCGGCGCAGGCGCTGCGCGTCAGCCAGACCACCGTCGCGCGCCGCATCGCCGCGCTCGAGGAGGCGACCGGGGTCGCGCTCTTCGAGCGGCGGCAGGCGGGCTATGCGCTGACCCCGGCGGGGGAGGGGCTGGTCGCGCACGCGGTGGCGGTGCGCGACGCCGCCGACCGCTTCGGCGCGGCGGCGGGGGCGCAGTCGCGCGACGCGGGCGGCACCGTCAGCCTGACGACGATGGAGATTTTCGCGGTCACCGTGCTGCCGCCGATCCTGCGCGACCTGCGCGCCGCGCATCCCGGCATCCATATCCATCTCGACACCGCCGACGAACAGCGTGACCTGTCGTCGGGCGCCGCCGACATCGCGATCCGCAGCAGCAAGCAGCCGACCGGGGCGGGACTGGTCGGGCGGCGCATCGCCGACAATCCCTGGACCGTCTATTGCAGCCGTGACTATGCCGGCCGCCACGGCATCCCGCACACGCGCGAGGAACTGGCGATGCACCCCTTCATCGGTGGCGGCGGCCATGTCTGGGAACCCTATCTCGCGTGGCTGCGCCAGCACCGGCTCGAAGAGGCGGTGGTGATGAAATATGACACCGGCTCGGGGCTGCTCGCGGGGGTGCGCTCGGGCATGGGGCTGACGATCCTGCCCGCCTTCCTCGCCGACCGCGAGCCCGACCTCATCCGCTGCATCCCGCCCAAAAACGAGGATACGACCGGGCTGTGGCTGCTCACCCACGAACGGCTGCGCCATGTCCCGCGGGTGCGGCTGGTGCTCGATTTTATCGCGAAGGAGCTGACGAAGCTGGCGCGGGCATAAGCCTCCACTTCGGTCCCATCTCCGCTACCGGCCTCCGCAATCGAACTTATGCTGTCCTCGATCTTCTGATCATCGGAGGGGGAGGGACGATCATGGCCATATCGCTTGACGGGCTCGATGACGATTTTCGCGCGTCGCTGGAAAAGACACTCGACGCTTGTGCGAAGGTGGGGGTCGTCATGATCCCCTATTTCGGACGGCGCACCCCGCTTGAACAGGCAAAGCTGTGGCGACAGAGCCGAACGAAGCAGCAGATCGATGCCGGCATTCAGAAATTGAAGGACCATGGTGCGCCTTTTCTGGCCGATTGCATCGTTTCGGCCGGCCCGCAGCATGGCCCGCCTGTGACCGGCGCGATGCCTGGATTTTCCTGGCATCAATGGCTCGAAGCGATGGACTGTTATTGGGAGCGGGACGGCGACGCGGAATGGAGCACCGACCTTCTCGGCGAGAAGAACGGCTATCGTATCTTCGCGAGCAAGGCGACCGCCGCCGGGCTGACCGCCGGCGGCTATTGGCAGTCGCTCAAGGACTGGCCGCACGTCCAGAAACGCGCAAGCGGCAGCCCCATTTCGGCGGGCATGACCTATGCCGAAATCAATGCGAAGATGCAGGAACTATACGGCTGACCCGCTGATGTTGCCGCCGATGAATCCGATCTGACGCAGCAGCCGACGAAAGCGCTTTCCTAAAAAACATCGCCATGCTTCACACTGGTGGATGAACGCCACCGCCGCCTTTGCCTGCCCGCCGCCACGGCTGCGCCGCTTGGCGCTTAAGGCCACAAATGCCGCATTCCTCTATCGCGCACCGGGGGCTTTGGTGACCTCAAGCGCGCATCCCGGTGCTGGCGAATGGCATTTCAGTGTGAAGTTGCGCAGTTTTCCAGGCATTTTTGCAACTGGTTCAAACCTCCGTCACCCCGGACTTGATCCGGGGTCCCGCTTGTCGGGACGGGGAGCAGGCGGCGCGTCCGAACGTGATTTCACTGTGAAGTTCGGCAGATTTGCGCCATTTTCTGCTCGGGCCTCAGTCGAGCGCCATCGCCACCGCCGCCTCGACGTGCAGCGCCAGCGTGTCGAACAGCGGCACCGCGCTGTCGCTCGCATCGACCAGCAGCATGATCTCGGTGCAGCCCAGTATGATCGCCTCGGCGCCCTCGGCGACCAGCGCCGCGATGATGCGGCGATATTCGGCGCGCGATTCGGGACGGATCACGCCCTGCACCAGCTCGTCATAGATGATGCGATGCACCGTCGCGCGGTCGGCGTCGCCGGGGATGATCGCCTCGATCCCCGCCGCCGCCATGCGCCCGGTGTAAAAGGGCTTCTCCATCGTGAAGGCGGTACCGAGCAGCCCGACCCGCCTATATCCTGCCGCCCGGATCGCGGCGATGGCGGGGTCGGCGATATGGAGCAATGGCACATCGGTCGCGGCTTCGACCGCCCCGGCGCACAGGTGCATCGTGTTGGCGCAGATCAGCAGCATGTCGGCGCCGCCGGCGGCCAGCGACGTCGCCGCCTCGGCCATCTGCGCGTCGAGTATGTCCCAGTCGCCGCTGGCCTGCAGCGCGGCAATCGGCGCGAAGTCGAGCGACAGCATCAGCACGCGCGCCGAATGCAGCCCGCCCAGCCGCGCCTTCACCCCCTCGTTGATCAGGCGGTAATATTGCGCCGAGCTTTCCCAGCTCAAACCGCCGATCAGGCCGATCGTCTTCATGGCGTCACCCCAGGCTCGCGCAGCCGAGCGCCGCGGCATCGATCGCGGTCGCCGCGCCGCGCAACCGATAGGTGTCGGCGATCGATCCGCCGCTGCCGCTCACGCTCTCGACGCTCATGCTCGGCGCCGATCGCATCGCGGCGATGATCGCGGCATCCATCCGCGCGTCGCTGGCCCAGCCATGCGCGTCCTTTCCGGTCAGGATGAAGCGGCGGCTGCCGATCGTCAGCCGCAATTCGCCGCCCGCGCGCCGCGCCTTCGACAGGCGGACGTAAAATTGGCCGCGAATGCGCGATTTCGGCCAGTAACCGACGCTCGCATAGGCTTTGACCTGCGGTGTGCCGATCGTCGCGGCGGGGGTGGCGATCGCATAGCAGCGCGGCGTCGCCGGGTCGCGAAACGCGCCCCAGCCGTCGAACACGCCGAGCGCGGTGCGCGGCGCGGCGAGCGCCATCGCGGGCAGCGCGGCGAGCAGGATCGACAGGGACAGGGCGCGGCGCATCGGGCCTCGTTTGCGCGAAAACCGGCCCATTGCAAGCATCGCTTGCGCGTCGCACCACGCGCGTTAAGGAAGGTGGACATTTTCGGGGGTAGGGAATCGGGGCGCCGAATCGTTCGCGATATCCGCGCACCCGGGACTTCTCCCGCAAGAGCACTTAGGATGGCGGAATAAAAATGAAAGCGACGATCGAACGCGCGGTACTTTTGAAGAGCCTTGGCCATGTCCAGTCGGTGGTCGAACGGCGCAATACCATCCCGATCCTGTCGAACGTGCTGATCGAGGCCGATGCGTCGGGCCAGCTCAAGCTGATGGCGACCGACCTCGACCTGCAGGTCGTCGAAACCATTGCGGCCCGGGTCGAAACCCCCGGCACCACCACCGTCTCAGCGCACACCCTGTTCGAAATCGCTCGCAAGCTGCCCGAGGGCGCCGAGGTCAGCCTCGCCGCCGCCGAGGGCAAGATGCAGGTCAAGGCCGGCCGCTCGAACTTCAACCTGCCGACGCTGCCGCGCGACGATTTCCCGGTGATCGCCGAAGGCGACCTGCCCACCAATTTCGAACTGCCGGTCGCCGAACTGATCCAGATCATCGACAAGACGCGCTTCGCCATCTCGACCGAGGAAACGCGCTATTACCTCAATGGTATCTTCCTGCATGTTGCCGAGGATGCGAGCGGCCCGGTGCTCAAGGCCGCGGCGACCGACGGCCACCGCCTCGCGCGCTACACCGTCACGCGTCCCGACGGCGCGGGCGCCATGCCCGACGTCATCGTGCCGCGCAAATGCGTCGGCGAGATTCGCAAGCTGCTCGACGAGGCCGAAGGCAATGTCGAGATCAGCCTGTCGGCGACCAAGATCCGCTTCCAGCTCGGCAATGCCGTGCTCACCTCGAAGCTGATCGACGGCACCTTCCCCGACTATAGCCGCGTCATCCCGACCGCGAACGACAAATTGCTCAAGGTCGATCCCAAGAGCCTGTTCCAGGGCGTCGACCGCGTCTCGACGATCGCCAGCGAAAAGACCCGCGCGGTCAAGGTCGGTCTCGACAAGGATCGGATCACGCTGAGCGTCACCAGCCCCGAAAACGGCACCGCCGCCGAAGAACTCGCCGCCGCCTATGACAGCGATGCGATGGAGATCGGCTTCAACGCCCGCTATCTCAGCGACATCCTCGGCCAGGTCGACGGCGACAATGTCGAGCTTCACCTCGCCGACGCCAACGCCCCGACGCTGATCCGCGAAAGCGAGAAGAGCCCGGCGCTTTACGTGCTGATGCCGATGCGGGTGTGAGGATCGCCGGATCGCTGAAACGAAAAAGGCCCCGCGATTGCGGGGCCTTTTCTTATCCGGCCTTCGCCACCCGCCAGATCACCCCGCCGGTATCGTCGGCGATCAGCGCGCTACCGTCCTTCGCGATCTTCACGTCCGCCGGGCGGCCGCGCGTCGTCTTGGCGTCCTTCGACAGGAACTGGTCGAGCAGGGTGATCGGCAGCGCGTCGATCGGCTTGCCGTTGGCGCCGAACTTTACGAACACCACGTCGTACCCCGCGACCGGCTCGCGGTTCCACGACCCGTGGCGGGCGATCAGCGCGCCGTTCGCAAAACGGTCGCCGAGGTCGAGCCCGGTGGTGAAGGTCATCCCCAGCGGCGCGGTGTGGGCGCCAAGCGCATATTCGGGGCGCTTCACATATTGCCGGCGATCCTCGGCATCCGGGGCGACGCGGCTGTCGACGAAGCCGCCCCAATAATACCAGGGCCAGCCATAGAAGTCGCCTTCGTCGACCTCGGCGAGATAGTCGGGGACGAGGTCGCTGCCCAGCATGTCGCGTTCGTTGACCACGGTCCACAGCTGGTCGCTGCCCGGGTAGAAGGCGAGGCCGACCGGATTGCGGATGCCCGCGGCGAAGGTACGCACATATCCATTCTCGGGCCGGACCTCGAGCACCGTGGCGCGACGGACTTCCTGGTTCATGCCCTTTTCGCCGATGTTGCTGTCGGCGCCGACCCCGATGTACAGCCAGCCATTGGGTGCCGCGGCCAGGCTCTTTGTCCAGTGGCGGTTGGTGCCCTTGGCGGGAAGGTCGACGATCTTGGTCGGCTTGCCGCTCATTGCGGTCTCGCCTTCTACATAGGGGAAGGCGAGCAGCGCGTCGGTGTTGGCGACATACAGCGTCTTGCCGACCAGCGCGATGCCATAGGGCGAGTTGAGGCCGGTGATATAGGCGGTCTTGACCTCGGCCTTGCCGTCGCCGTCGGCGTCGCGGAGCAGGCTGATCCGGTTCGCCGACTTGCCGCCGGCGCCGGCCTTGCTCATCATCTTGCCCATCACCGCGCCCTCGATGCCCGAGGTGTCGCGCGGCGGGCTTTCGCTTTCGGCGACCAGCACGTCGCCATTGGGCAGGACGAAGATCGTGCGCGGATGCGCCAGCCCCTCGGCAAAGCGTGCGACCTTCAGTCCTGCGGCGACGCGCGGCGCCTCGCCGGCGGGCCATTTGGTCGCCTCGGGCACGTTCATCGTCGGGATCGTCTGCGACTCCGGCGGCGCCATCACCGGCACCCGTCCGCTCAGCTCGGCGGTCGAGAAGCGCGCCACATCGGGCCGCGACATCGCATAGAGAATGATGCCGCCGACGACGAGGATGAGCAGCAGGGCGATGAGGAGATATTTGATGATCTTGCGCATGGCACCATGTCTACACGCGCGAAGGGCGACGGCAAAGGCGAAACGCCGCGCCGCTCATGGTTAACCCGCGGCGCCTGACGATTAACCTTACCGGCTTGTTCAGCACTATTGGGAACGGCGCGGTGAGGGGGGGCGCCTATAGCGGTTCGCGACATGATCGGGGACACCATGCAGCTGCCAGCACCATTTCTTGCCGACCGCGCGGCGGTGGACGACGCACAGGCGCTGATCCGGCTGCATGGCGACGAGGCGGGCTATGCGGCGGCAGCGCGGGCCGAACAATATCGCACGCTCGGCAACCACATAAATTTCGCGCGCTGGCGCCAGATCGAGCGGCTGATCACCTATTTGTCGATCGACGACGTCCTCGACACCGTCCACTGACGCCTAAAGCCGCAGCCCCGCCGTTTCGTCGAGGCCCGCCATGATGTTGAGGTTCTGGACGCAGGCGCCGCTGGCGCCCTTGCCCAGATTGTCGAGCCGCGCGACCAGCCGCAACTGCCTGCCGTCGGCGCTCGCATAGACCATCAGCTCCATCGCGTCGGTCGCGGCGTCGTCCTTGCGCAGCAGCAGCTCGCTCTCGTCGCCCGCGCGGCGCACGCTCACCAGCAGCGATCCGGCATAATGCGCCGCCAGCGCGTCATAGGCTGCATCGGCGCTCGGCGCGTCGAAGCTCAGCGGCACCTCGACCAGCATGCCGCGATAGACCGGCACCACCGCCGGCGCGAAGACGGGCGGATGGACCAGCCCAGACCCCGCCTGCATCTCGGGCACATGCTTATGGCCGAGCGTCAGGCCATAGCTGCGAAAGCCGATGTCGGTTTCGGCCTCGAAGCGCGCGATCAGTTCCTTGCCGCCGCCCGAATAGCCCGACACCGCATTGATGCTCAGCCGCGCGTCCTTCGCGACGATGTCCGCTGCGACGAGCGGCGCGATCAGCGCGAGGAAGCCGGTGGGGTAGCAGCCGGGGTTGCTGACCCGCGTCGAAGCGGCGATTGCGTCGCGCTGGCCTGCGGCCAGTTCGGGAAAGCCATAAGCCCAGCCCGGCGCAACGCGGTGCGCCGTCGATGCGTCGATCACCTTGGTGCGGTCGTTGCCGATCATGCCAACGGCTTCGATCGCCGCGGCGTCGGGCAGGCAGAGGATCACGAAATCTGCATCGTTCAGCGCCTCGCGCCGCGCCGCGGCGTCCTTGCGCCGCGCCTCGCCCAGCGTCACCAGCGCGAACTCGGCCCGTCCGGCAAGCCGCTCGGCAATTTCGAGGCCCGTCGTTCCCGCCGCGCCGTCGATGAAAACCGTCTGTGTCATAAGTTTATTTCAGTCTTTTGTAGCCGCTCACCGGCGGCTCATGTCCCTTGGCGGCCGATCGTGCGATCACGTCGGCCAGCGGCTCCACCTTCACCGCCATCCATCGTCGGCTCGCATGGATGATGTGGGTCGCGTCGGCCATGATGCCGACATGGCCGGGGAAAAAGACAAGGTCGCCGCGCTGAAGCTGCGCCGGATCGACATCCTTGTCGGCATCGAGCGCGGCAAGCTGCAAATCGCTGTCGCGCGGCAACGGGACGCCCGCGCTGCCCCAGGCGAGTTGGACCAGCCCCGAACAGTCGATCCCCGCCGCGGTGCGGCCGCCCCACAGATAGGGCGCGTCGACCAGTTCCTCGGCGACGGTCGCGGCATCGGCTTCGACGACGTCTGTCTCGGCGAGCGCCGCGAGCGGCAGATAGCCGTGCGCGGTCGCGAGCCACTCGCCTTGAGCTTCGCCCATCACCAGCGCGCCGCGCGGCAGCACCGCCGACCCGCCGCTCGCGGCGTCAGGGGCGCTGTGGAGCAGCGCTTCGCTCGCGCGCACACGGTGTGTTGGCGCGATCGGCGCGCCGAGCGCATCGGCGGCGAGATAGCCGACATAATGATCGGCGAGGCAATAGCCCCACGCCCAGCCGCCGGTGAGGTCGAGCAGCGCGAAGCCTTCGCCGAAAAGCAATTCGCTCGTCTGGTCGGCGTCGAGCGACGGCGCGCCGCGCAGCACGGCCGAGGGCAGCACGCAGCTGCTCATCATCGGGGCGGCATAATGCGGCGCGAAATGCTGGCCGGCGACCGCGATATCGGCAAGGTCGGGGCGGATCGCGACGACGCGCGGGTCATAGCTTTGCGACGTGCCGCTCAAGCCAAACCGGTCGCGGCCGGCGCCGACCGCGCCGGGGCGTCCCATGCGGATGCGACCCGCCGCCAAATTTTCGACCTCTGCTGCCACGTCTTGTCCCGAATATACTGTCAAAACCGCCGTCCGGCGCTCAATCGCGGCGCATTAGCCCAGCGGCACGGCTTTTATCAAGAAACATCGCTCTTGCGCCGCCGGTCATAGCGGGACTGCAGCATCGCCCAAGCCGCGCGCATCCCCAGCGCCGCGCCGCCCTTGGGACGCCCATGCTTCGCCGACGGGCGCCAGGCAAAGGTGTCGACATGCGCCCAGGCGATGCCCTCGCCGACGAAGCGCTTGAGGAACAGCGCGGCGGTGATGGTCCCAGCAAAGGCCGAGGCGCCCGCATTGCCCAGATCGGCGATGTCGGTTTCGAGCAGATCGGCATAGCCGTCCCACAAGGGCATGCGCCATAGCGGGTCGTCGCGGTCGATGCCGCCCGCCAGCATCGCCTCGGCCAGCGCGTCATCATTGGCGAACAGGGGCGGCAGGTCGGGGCCGAGCGCAACGCGTGCGGCGCCGGTCAGCGTCGCGAAATCGACGATCAACTCGGGCTTGTCCTCGCTCGCCTTCGCCAGCGCGTCGCCGAGCACCAGCCGGCCCTCGGCGTCGGTGTTGCCGATCTCGACGGTCAGCCCCAGCCGGCTGGTCAGCACGTCGCCGGGGCGGAAGGCGTCGGAGGAGATGGCGTTCTCCGCCGCCGCGACCAGGCAATGCAGCCGCACCGGCAACCCGCTCGCCATCACCAGCTCGGCGAGCGCCAGCACATGCGCCGCGCCGCCCATATCCTTCTTCATCAACCGCATGCCCGCCGACGGCTTGATGTCGAGCCCGCCGCTGTCGAAACTGATGCCCTTGCCGACCAGCGCGACGCGGGGGTGGTCGTCCTTGCCCCAGACGATCTCGATCAGCCGCGGCACATGATGTTTAGCCGCCGCGCGGCCGACCGCATGGATCATCGGATAGCCCTGTTCCAGCGCTTCGCCCTTGGTCACGACGATCTTGCCGCCATGCGCCTTGGCGATGCGCTCGGCTTCCTTTTCGATCGCCGCCGGCCCCATGTCGGCCGCCGGGGTGTTGACCATGTCGCGAACCAGCGCGGTCGCGCGCATCTCGGCCACCATCGGGGCGATCGCGCCGACGTCGCTGGTCAGCAGCACGCGCGGCCCCGTCGCCTCGGCTTTGGGGCGATAGCGGTCGAAGCGATATTGCCCGCTCATCCAGCCGAACAGCGCCTTGCCGGGCTGTTGGCCTTCGAGCCGGTAACGCCCTTCGGGCAGGGCCTGGCCCAGCTTGGCAAGGCACCAGGCCGACAGGCTGTCGGCCCTGACGACCGCCGTCACCACCGCCCATTTTTCGGGATCGTCGCCGGGCAGGATCGCATGGACGAACGGGTCGGGCTTGAACCCCACCGCGGCCAGATGCGCGCGTTCGCGGGTGCTGCGCCCTTTCAGCCAGCCATCATAGCCCTGCTTGTCGACGAGGTGGATGGCGCGCGCGTCCTGCCCCTTGTCGGGCTGGATCAGGTCGGAATAATCGCTCATGCGCATCTGCTAGGCCCCGGGGGAAACTTTGTCGATTCCCGGCGTTACTGATGCATGACAGGCCTTGCCCCCCATCGCTTCGCCGCCGCGCTCGTCCCGGCAATCCTGCTCGTTGCCGGTTGTTCGGCCGAACCCGAGCCGACGCAGGCCGAAAAGGCAGCTGCCGCGACCGTCCCCGGTGCGCCGCCGGGTGCGATCGACGATGTGAAAACGGCAAATGCCGCCGCGTCGAACTTCAAGGAAAGCAACGAGCTCATGGAGTTCGCCTACAGCTATCCCAAGGAAGCGGCCGAAATCCCCAAGCTCGCCGAATGGCTTGATAATGATCGCGCGACGCGGCGCGACGCGCTGGTCGCGGAATCGCGTCGCGATCAGGCCTCCGCCAAAAAAGACGGTTTTCCCTATCGCCCGCACAGCCATTTGCAGGCGTGGCAGCGCGTTACCAACACCCCGCGCTTCCTCAGCCTGTCGAGCGAGATCGAAACATACACCGGCGGCGCGCACGGCATGACGACCTTCGCCACCTTGCTCTGGGACCGCAACAGCGGCGAAAAGCGGGCGCCGCTCGACCTTTTCACCAGCGGGGCAGCCTTCGACGCCGCGATCCGCCCCGAATATTGCGCGGCGATCGGGCGTGCCAAGCTCGCCAAGGGCATCCCGCCGCCCGAGGAACCCGACCCGGTCTTCGACGCCTGCCCGCCGGCGTCGGCGCAGACCGTGTGGCTCGGCTCGTCCAACGGGCGCCACCTCGACCGGCTGACGATCGCGATCGCGCCCTATGAGATTGGAGCCTATGCGGAAGGTGCCTATAAGATCAACGTGCCGGTGACGGCGGCGCTCGTGCGCGCGGTCAAACCCGAGTTTGCGCGCGACTTCCAGGCGGTGCGATAGGGATCGCGAGGGCGATCGCCACCTCTTCGGGATCACGTCTCCTACTGGAACGCTTCGAACTTTCCGAGCGCCGTTTCGATGCGGCTCCGCAGGCCCGGCGATCCATTTTCGTGTTGATCGCGGCGACGATCTGATCACCCGCAAGAAGGGGAAGCGCAAATATCCAAGCACGCGCTTGTCGGCGGGGACATAGGCTTCGAACCGGTGTCGTGGCCGAAAATCCGTTGCATTCCGGAAATTCGTCGTAGCAAATATGTGCATGTCGGCGGCGACCGGTTGGGGTTAGTCCGGCGGCGCATCGAAATCCGCCTGGAGCAACCGACCCAATGACCCAAAGCGAAGAAACGGCGCGGCTCGAGCGCCGCGGCGCCGTGTCCCTCATCTCGTTCCAGCCGCTGACCGACGGCACGATTTCGACGATAGGGGCCGCCGAGATCGCTCGCGTCCTCGAACGCGAGCTTGGCGACGACGAGGTTCGTGCCATCGTTCTGACCGGCGCCGGCAAGGACATCTTCATCCGCCACGGTAATCTGGCCGAAATCGGCCACGCGGCGGCAGCGTTGGCCAGCGGCGCCGCAACCGAGGAGGATTTTCTTTCGTCGCCGTTCGCGATGCTCTGCGCCATGCTCGATACGGCAACGAAGCCGGTGATCGCGGCGATCAATGGCCATTGCATGGGCGGCGGGTTCGAGATCGCCCTGTCTTGCACGATGCGGATTGCGGCCACGTCGGCACGCGCGATCGGGCTTCCCGAAATCCGTATCGGCATTCCGCCGGGGGTTGGTGGCCCGCAGAAACTGGCGCGGCTCATCGGGTGGCATCGCGCCCGTCTTTTTACGCTGGACGGTACCGTGCTGGCCGCCGACGCAGCCCATGAACTCGGTATCGTCGATGGCGTAGCCGATGACGTCGTCGCTGCGGCGCTGGAGAAGGCCGAATTTTTCGCCAGGCGGCCGCCGCGCGTCGTGGCCGAGATCATGACGCAGATGCGGCCAACCGACGACGAGCATGTCCGGCGCAATATCCTCGGTTTTGCGCGCAGCCTGACTGCCGATGGCACTGCCGACGCCTTTGCCCGGCTCGCTGCGGCCGATATCGCGATCGAACAATTGGCATAACCCCGCCGCGAAAAACATAACCCCGGGCCGTCTTCGGACCCGGGGTTACGCGACTGCGACCCAGTGCAGCTCTATTTTTTGATCGTCGGCTTGGCCACGGCGGTGCCGCCGGCTTTGACCGGCAGGGTGTTCGGCACTTCATAGGGCGAGCCGATCGCGACCAGGTGGCTGATCGCGATGCGGCGCGGCTTCAGCGCCTTGGGCTGGATGCCCTGATAGGAAAAGCTCGTCGCGCTGTGGCACGCGAAACAATTATTGCCCTGCTGCCCCTTGGCGCTTTGCAGGAAGGTTTCGGCGGTGCTGTTCATCAGGCTGATCGCGCCGATCGCGTTGCTCTGGTTCAGGCTCGCCCAATTGGCATTGCTGGTCACATAGCTGTTCGGCAGGAACCAGGCGGTGCCGATCAGCGCATAATTCTGCATCGGCGAATTGTTCGGGAAATTGGCGGCTTCCTTTTGCGACGCGGCGTTAATCGCGGCGATGTTCGCCGGTCCGCCCGGCTGGGTGTCGCCGCCTGTCCGGTTCATCTGGACGATATTTGTGGCGGGCGAGAACTTGCCCGTCGCGGCGTCGAAGCTGACGGTTGCGGGCGTCGTGTTGGTTTCGACGAGCAGCGCCTGCTGCGAATAGGGCGTGCCGGCCTTGTAGAAGGTATAATTCCCCGCATCGCTGACATCGGGGTCGAAGGTGAAGCTGTTGTCGGCGAGCATCGGCGCGTTCAGCTTATGCTCGAATGTCGCCCACAGGAATTCGGGGTGGTTCTCGACATAGCCGACGACATGCATGCCGACGAGCGCGACCGTCGCCACCTCATAGGTCCCGCTCGGCACGACCGCACAGTTCGCGCCGGTGCAATTATTCTGCAGCACGGGGACCTCGGCCTTGGTCGTATAGGCGCCCGCAGGGGGGGCTTCGCCGTCGGCAAGCCGGTACCAGGTCGCCTTCACGATCGCGTCGCCGACGTTGAAATAATCGTCCTGGTTCGGGTTGCTCTCATAGGCGCCGGTCGCGATCAGATTGCGTTTGACCGTGTCGAAATAATTGGGGGTCATATGGATCGAGGCATAGACCGGATAGCCGTTCGGCCCGATCAGCATGCTGCCGTCGGCCTCGACGATCGCGCTGTCCTGGTTGTTCGCGTCGGCGGCCGCATGCACCGGCTTCATATGCGCGTCGAGCCGCAGCAGCGAGGTGCGCGGAACTTCGGATGTGTTGGCGATCAGGTCGTCGGGGACCTGCCAGGTCAGGAAGCGCGGGGTGCCGTCGATCGGCGCATTGGCCCACACAAAGGCTTCCCACGACCATTGGTTGAATTCGCAGTCATTGGCCGACGTGCTCATCGTCGTCGGCATCGTCGCGTCGGCGGCGAGATAGGCGACGAGTCCCTCGGACCAGCCGAAACCCTCGGGGCAACTCGCCGCGGCGACATCCTGCTTGCCGCCATACCCGCTGTCCTGGCACGACGACAGCAAGGCGGGAATCGCGATCGCGAGCGCGGCGAGTTTCGCGGCGCGCCCAAGGCTGGATATAGGGCCCGTTTTCATGACGCCTTCTCCCCGATATTGAGGGAGGCTAATAGAGAAACAATATGAAGTAAATATAGTTGCTCTGTATCATTGGCGATAAATGGAACCATATTGGCACCAATCGGCGACTAGCGCGACGATCGGCAAAATCGACGCCCGAAACCTACCCGTGCAACAGACTGGATTCCCGCCCTCCGCTGCGGCATCATGGCAGCGTGATCTTCAAGGGGGAGGGGATGATGCGAACCATATCAGCGGCATTGGCTGGGCTTTTGCTGTTCTTGCTCACGGGATGCAGTTTCCAGGCGACGCTCGACAAAATGGTGTCGCCCGAACGGCAGAAGGAAATCATCGCAACCGCGGAGCGGTTCTGTACCGATCCAAAGAGCACCGCGAGCCTGCTCCACCCGGAGATTGCCGGGACCGCGGCAGAGGCCGCGCCGTTGTTGCCGCGCGAATGTCCAGAAGGGCCCGCGACCTGGCAGCTCGCGTCGTACAATTGGAAGACCAACAGCACCAACGGCCTGTCGCAGCAGCAGGAAGAGGTGGTCGTCGTCGGCGAGGCCAAGGGCAAATGGACGACGGTGTCGTTGCGCTTCTACGCGGAGAATGGAGCACCATTACAGATTGTCGAATGGAATGTGCTGGGCAGCGCGACCCGGCCCGAGGCGCTGGTGTTCATCGACCAATATGAAGCCGGTGCGAAGGTGATGCGTATCGCCGTTCCGCTGATCCTGCTGGCGATCGGCGGACTGATATTCTGGTTGATCCGGCGAAACCGCGCCAAGAAGCGCAATTCCGCCGGAATCGATCTGCCGTAACTATTCAGCCGCTTCGAGGGCCGGCGCCTCGGCGTCGGTCGCTGCGGCGCGGGCGTTGCCGAAGCTGAGCACGCCATCCTCGATCGCGCCGGTACGCATGTCGACGCGGTCCTGGATATAATTCTGGTTGAGCCGCCATGGGAGGGCGTCGGCGTTCTTCGGCATGATGTGCAGCGAACGCTGGATATAGCCCGACGAGAAATCGAAGATATTTTCCTCGGTCAGGCTGGCCGGGTCGGCAAGCGCGGGCGTCGCCACTGTCGTTCCGGTCGCATCCATATGGTTGAGCACGCGGCAGACATATTCAGCGACAATGTCGGCACGCAAAGTCCAGCTGGCGTTGAGATAGCCGAACACCGCCGAGAAATTCGGGACGTTCGAGAACATGCACGCCTTGTAATAGAAATGCTCGCTCCAGTCGACGAGGTCGCCGTCGACGCGGACCGGAATCTTGCCGGCAACCGCAAGGCTGAGCCCCGTCGCGGTGACGATGATGTCGGCGTCGAGATGCTTGCCTGATTTGAGCTGAACGCCGGTCGCGTCGAAGCGCTCGATATGGTCGGTGACGACAGACGCCTTGTCGCGCTTGATCGCCTCGAAGAAGTCGGCGTCGGGCACGAGGCACAGTCGCTGTTCCCAAGGATTGTAGGGCGGCGTGAAGGCTTCGGCGTCATAACGGTCGCCAAGATTCTTCTTCACCTGCTTGGTCAGGAATTCGCGCACCTTTTCCGGCTTGTCGCGCGCCTTCTGGAAGACGATGTCCTGCATCTTCACATTTTTGAAGCGCGTAATCTTGTACGCCATTTGCTCGGGCAGGATCTTGCGCAGAAAATTGGCAAAGCCGTCCTTGGCAGGGCGGATCGCGAACCATGTCGGGGTGCGCTGAAGCATCGTGACATGCGCGGCGCCGGGTCCGTTCTTGGGGTCGGTCATCGCCGGAACGATCGTCACCGCGGTTGCGCCCGAGCCGATCACGACGACTTTCTTGCCGCTATAGTCGAGGTCCTTCGGCCAGAATTGCGGATGGATGATCTGGCCCTGGAAATCGTCGCGCCCGGTGAAATTGGCATCGAACGGGGAGTCATAATCATAATAGCCGGCGCCGAGGTAGAGCCAGCGCGCGGTCGTGGTCGATGTCGCGCCATTCTCATCCTCGAGCGTCGCGGTCCAGCGCGCTTTCGCGCTGTCCCAGTCGGCACCGACCACCTTGCGGTTGAAACGGATCCGTTCGCGGATGCCGCGTTCGTCGACGATGCGATTGAGATAATCGAGAATCGCCGGGCCGTCGGCGATCGACTTCTCATGCTTCCACGGTTCGAACACGAACCCCAAAGTGTGCATGTCGCTGTCCGAGCGGATGCCGGGATAGCGGAACAGGTCCCAGGTGCCGCCCAGGTCGGCGCGGCGTTCGACGAGCGTGAAGCTGCGGCCGGGGCTGTATTTCTGGAGGTGCGCGGCCATGCCGATGCCCGAAATGCCCGCGCCGACGATCAGGACATCCTGATCGACCGGTGCAGCCGCCGTGTCGTTCGTGCGTTCCATGGTCGCAGTGCCTGCCATGATCTCGTCTCCCATTTATCGTTAGGGTGCAGCTTACGCACCACGTTGCATTTTGCAATCGAATAGACGGGGGAGCAACGGGGGGCGAAGCGACCTTGTCGCTGTCACAATATTGTCATAGGGGCGACACGGTTTTGAAACGGGCGCCACGCACGCCGATCGACTAGGGAAAGGAACCGAGCCTCATGCGACAGATCGCTGTCCTTCCCTATCGTTTTGGGGGACCCGCACAGGAGGGCCCGACCGAGGTGCTGCTGATTACCTCGCGCGAGACAAAGCGCTGGGTGATCCCGAAAGGCAATCCGCTGACGGGCATGTCGCGCCACGCCGCCGCCGCGATCGAAGCGGAGGAAGAGGCGGGGGTGATCGGATCGGTCTGTCCGACACCGATCGGCAGCTATCAATATCGCAAGCGGCGCGCCAATGGCGCCTCGGTGCTGCTTGACGTCGAGGTCTTCCCGCTCGCGGTCACCAGCGAGCTTTCCGAATGGAAGGAAGAAGGCGAGCGCGATCGCCAATGGTTTCCCTTCCACGCCGCCGCCGCCGCGGTCGAGGAACCCGATTTGCAGGCACTGATCCGTTCGTTCGGCGACAGCGGTTTTCGCGCTGCGGCGCGGACCGGCGGAGTGGTGCAGAATGTTGCCGAGAAGACAGGGGTAAGTTGGATGTTCGCATGGTTTCAGCGTTTGCTGCCGCGACAGGGGAATTTCTTCGAATTGTTCGAAAGCCACGCTGCGACCCTCGTCGCAGGCGCCAATGCGCTTTCACGCCTGCTGCAGGGCGGGCCGGGCATGGCCGACCACATTCAGGAGATCGTCGAGCGCGAGCATGATGCCGATGCGATCACTCGCGAAGTGCTGCAGACCGTCCGCCGTACCTTCCTGACCCCGTTCGACCGCAGCGCAATCACCGACCTGATCGCGTCGATGGACGATGCAATCGACGAGATGCAGAAGACAGCAGGCGCCATCGACCTCTACGATGTCACCGAATTCGAGCCCGAAATGCGTGACATCGCCGGCATCATCGTCGATGCTGCGCGGCTGACCGCCGAGGCGCTGCCGCTGCTGCGCAACATCGGCGCCAACGGCCCGCGCCTGCACGAACTGACCGAACGGCTGGTGCGGATGGAGGGCCATGCCGACGAAATCCACGCCGCTGGGCTCAAGCGCCTGTTCCAGGAGCATGGTGCGACCAACACGATCCAGTTCATCATCCGGCGCGAGCTTTTCAGCCATCTCGAGCGCGTCGTCGACCGGTTCGAGGATGTCGCGAACGAGATCGACGGTCTGGTCATCGACCACGCGTAAGCGGGGGCACGCGGTATGCACGAACTCGCTTTTCCGCTCCTCGTCGGCCTCGTCATCCTGGCGTTGGCCTTCGACTTCCTGAACGGGCTTCACGATGCCGCGAACAGCATCGCGACGGTCGTCGCGACGCGGCTACTCAAGCCGGTGCAGGCGGTGCTGTTCGCCGCCTTCTTCAACTTTGCGGCCTATTTCCTGTCGATCATCTTTCCCGAATTGCACAAGGTCGCCGAAACGATCGGCAAGGGGATCATCGACAAGGATCTGGTGACGCCGGCCGTGGTGTTCGGCGCGCTGGTCGGAGCGATGTTCTGGAACGTCGTGACCTGGCTCAAGGGCATACCGTCGTCCTCGAGTCATGCGCTGGTCGGCGGGATCGTCGGCGCGGGTGTCGCCCATGCCGGTTTCGAGGGTATCGAATGGACCGGTCTCAACAAGACGGTGATTGCGATCTTCCTGTCGCCGATGCTCGGTATGCTGCTGGCGATGCTCGTCATGCTGGTGAGCAGCTGGGCGCTGCGCCTGGCAACCGCAAGCTTTGCCGAAAAGACCTTCCGCCACCTCCATCTTTTCTCCTCGGCCGCCTATTCGCTGAGTCACGGGCTCAACGACGCGCAGAAGACGATGGGGATCATCACGGTGCTCCTTTATTCGACGGGCTATCTCGGCGGCGAATTCCGGGTGCCGCACTGGGTGGCGTTCAGCTGTTACATCGCCATCGCGCTCGGCACCTTGTCGGGCGGGTGGAAGATCATCGAGACGATGGGCGGACGGATCACCAAGCTGTCGCATCATCAGGGTTTCGCAGCATCGACCGGCGGGTCGATCATGGTGTTCACCGCCAGCTTGCTCGGTATCCCGGTGTCGACGACGCACACGATTACCGGCAGCATCATCGGCGCAGGCGTCGCACGCCGGGCGAGTGCGGTGCGCTGGGGCGTCGCCGGCAACGTCGTCGCGGCGTGGTTCATCACCATTCCCGCGAGCGCGTTGGTTGCGGCGGCCTTCTACGGCCTCACGCGCCTGTTCTGATTCATCTGACCGGGCGATAGTCGATGCTGGCGGCACCGACCAAGCGCACCGGCAGGTAGAGGCCATTGCCATAGGCCTTGATCTCGCCGGTCTCGAAGCGGTCGAAGCTGGTGTGGATGACAAAGGCGCCCTCGCGGCGCTGGCCGATCGCGCGGCGGATCTTGCCCTGCAAATCTTCGAGGTCGTGGGTGAAATTCTGGGTCAGCGCGTCGGCGATGAGCGGCGCAAAGCCTTCGCTGCGACCGAGGAGGATGAGGAGGTCGCCGGCGACACCGTCGCTGTCGCCATTGATGACGAGATCGGAGAAATGGACCTCGGCCGACCCCACCGCGTTGCGCGGGATCGCCGTCATCCAGATGCGTCCGCGCGTCGGTGCACCTGTACGGGCCTGTAGCCGCGCCTCGACATCGACGCCGATCGCGATCCGCCCGCCGGTCGAGCCGTAGATGGTCGATTTGCCGAAGGTCACGTCCATCGGGCCGAGCTTGGGGAGGTCGAAGGGACGTTTGGCGCGTTTGGCGAGCGCGCGGTCGACCACGGGCTGGAGCTGCGCATAGTCGGCGACGACGGGCACCCGGATGTCGAGGTGCGGCTTTGGAGCCTCGCGCACCAATTTGGGCAGCGGGGTCGGGGTCGGGTCGGCCGGGCGGCCCGATACGAAGGTTTCGGTCACCCCCTCGATCCCGAGGTTCAGGTTGATGCGCTGCCCGTCGAGGCGATAGCCGCCGTAGAGGATGCGCTGCGGGGTGACGCGCATCCAAACCGGCGGGTTCTCGTGGTTGAGTTCGAGCGCGGTGAAACTCTGCCGCCAGACGTCGGTGGCCTGCTTGCGGATGTCGATCTTTGCCATTTCGCGGTTTGCCGTACTCTCGATATCGCGGATGACGGGTTTGAGCTTCGCATCGGCCTCGTCGGTGAAGGTGATGCGCTTGCCGAGAAAATCGATGCCCGGTGCCTTGGTCCAGCCATAGGTGATGCGCGCTGTGCCGCGGGTGCGCCAGTCGGGAGTCAGGTCGATCTTGATGCGGGCGTGCGCCATCGCCGCGCCGGTCGCCGTCTCGCCCTTCAGCACCCCGCCGACGTCGCGCGCGCTGATCGTCGCGTTGATCGGGACATCGACGACGATCTCGTCGCCTTCGCCCCGCAGGCGCAGGGTCCCGCGTGTGACGCGGCCGACGATGGTGCAGGAAATCGGCGGCGTGACCTTGACCCGCTTACCGAAGACCTTGACCCGCTGCGGCGCCACACAGGCCTTTTCATGGCGGTTGATCGTCCACAGGGTGCGCGGGATCGCGCGTTCCAGCTCCTGCCGAAGCGGCCCGATGTCGGCGTTGATCGGGACGGCGATCAGCGATGTCTGCGACGGCGAAGGTGCGGTGTCGGTCGCGCGCGGCGGCGCTTCGTCCCCACCCTTCGCAGGGTTGCATGCGGTCAGCGATCCGATCAAAAGCAGTGCGGCGAAGACCTTGGCATACATGAGACAGCCCCTGTTCGATGTTCCTAGGTAACATCGAACGGTAAATGCCGTTCCCTTAAATGCGTTAGCTCGTTGCCACTCCGAACAAGTCATGCTCGTCGGCATCCTCGATTTCGACATCGACGATGTCGCCGGCTTTGAGCGTCGCGGCGACGTCGCGCAGATAGACATGGCCGTCGATTTCGGGCGCGTCTGCTTGGCTGCGTCCCGTTGCTCCGATGCTGCCGTCTTCGTCCGCGTCGCCGACCTCGTCGATGATCACCGGCAGGGTACGGCCGATCTTGGCTTCGAGCTTGGCGGAGCTGATCGCGGCGGTTTTCGCCATGATGCGCTGGTAGCGTTCTTCCTTGACCTCTTCAGGGACCTGGTCGTCGAGGGCGTTCGCCTGCGCGCCCGCAACGGGTTCGAAGCGAAAGGCGCCGACGCGGTCTAGTTGGGCTTCGTCGAGCCAGTCGAGGAGATACTGAAAGTCGGCCTCGGTTTCGCCGGGGAAACCGACGACAAAGCTCGAGCGGATTGCGATGTCGGGTGCGATGTTGCGCCAGTTTTTGAGGCGTTCGAGCACCTTTGCCTCGTTCGCGGGGCGCTTCATGCGCTTGAGGACGCTGGGCGCGGCGTGCTGGAAGGGGATGTCGAGATAGGGCGTCAACAGTCCCTCGGCCATCAGCGGGATGACCGCGTCGACATGCGGATAGGGATAGACATAGTGGAGACGGACCCAGGGGGCGTTGCCTTCGCTGGTGCGCAGCCGGCCGAGTTCGCGCGCGAGGTCGGTCATGTGCGCGCGGACTTCGCGGCCCTTCCACTGGCGCGGATCGTGGCGGGTGTCGACGCCATAAGCCGAGGTGTCCTGGCTGATGACGAGCAATTCCTTGGTCCCCGCGGCGACAAGCTTTTCGGCCTCGCGCAGCACCGCGTCGATGCGCCGCGAGACGAGTTTGCCGCGCAGATCGGGGATGATGCAGAAGGAACAGCTGTGGTTGCAGCCTTCGGAGATCTTGAGATAGCTATAGTGGCGCGGCGTCAGTTTCAGCCCGCCCTCGGGCACCAGGTCGATGAACGGACCCTGCGTCGGCGGCGCGGCGTCGTGGACCGCATCGACGACCTGCTCGTACTGATGCGCGCCGGTGACCGCGAGCACGTTGGGGAAGCGCGCGCGAATGACTTCTGCCTCATTACCCATGCAGCCGGTGACGATGACGCGGCCGTTTTCGGCCATCGCCTCGCCGATCGCCTCGAGGCTTTCTTCCTTGGCGCTGTCGAGGAAGCCGCAGGTGTTGACGAGCACGACGTCGGCGCCGGCATAGTCGGGCGAAAGGCCGTAGCCGTCGGCACGCAGCTTGGTCAGAATCCGTTCGCTGTCGACGAGCGCTTTCGGACAGCCGAGCGAGACCATGCCGACCTTCGGCTGGGTGGGGAGGGTTTTGGTTGCCATGATTGGCGGCGCGCATAGTCGATTTTATCGCGCTTGTCACGCGCGGCGCATGGCGCCATGCGGGTCGGCACGATCAAGATGCGAGGTGAGATATGGCGATAGGGTTGCTGGCGGCGCTTTCGGCGGCTTTGGCGGTCGCGGCGGGGGCGTTCGGTGCGCATGGCGCGGCGGGGCCGCAACAGGCCGAATGGCTGCGCACCGGCGGGCTGTACCAGTTGATCCACGCGGTCGCGGCGCTGGCGATCATGGGCGTCGCGCGCGGACCCGCGATGCTGCTGCTCGCGGGCGGGGCGATCTTTGCCGTGACGCTCTATGCGATGGCGCTCGGCGCGCCGAAATGGCTGGGCGCGGTGACGCCGATCGGCGGGACGCTGCTGATTATCGGCTGGCTGTGGGCCGGCTGGATCTACTGGCGGGGTTAATCGCCCGGCACGCTCGCTTCGCATTCCTCGCAGCGTACGACCTCGACGATCTGGTCCCCATGCTCGAGTTGCTGCGCCTCGGGTTCCCAGAAGCCATAGGGCTTGCCCGCGCGATAGATGCGCAGCCCGCGCCCTTCGCTGGCAAGCTGGTCGATGCTGCGCCCCACTTCCTCGGCCGCGACCGGGCGTTCGCGCAATTGCACGCGCCCGCCGATGCCGGCGAGATCGGCCATATAGTCGGCAACATGCGCACCCTGCGCCGATCCGGCGAGGAGCAGCCCGGTGAAGCTGACCGGATTGATGACATTGTTCGCGCCCGCCTGCCGCGCGAGCAGTTCATTGTCGCGCGCACGGATGACGACGCTGATCGGAACCCGGGGCGACAGGTGGCGGACGGTGAGCACCATCAGGATCGAGCTGTCGTCGCGCCCCGCCGATACCAGCACCGATTGCGCCTGCGCGATACGCACGTCGATCAGCGTGTCGTCGTTCGATGCGTCGCCCTGGAGCACGTTGCAGCCCATCGCCTCGGCCTCGGCGATCCGGCCCGCCGCCTGGTCGATGACGACGATGCACGACGGATCGGTGCCGCGCGCGACCAGTTCCTTGACCGCCTCGCTGCCGCTGACACCGAAGCCAAGGACGACGATATGGTTGGTGAGCTTTGCCTGGATGCGGGCCATACGCCATTTTTCCCATGTGCGCTTGAGGACGAAATTATAGGCGGTGCCGACGAAGATGAAGAGCACCATGATGCGGATCGGGGTGACGATCACCGCCTCGATCAATCGCGAGCGGTCCGACACCGGGGCGATGTCGCCGAAACCCGTCGTCGTCACCGAGATCATCGTGAAATAGACGACGTCGAGGAAACTGATGTGGCCGTCGTAGCTGTCCTTCAGCCCCGCGCGGTCGATCCAGTGGACGAGCACGACGATCGCGATCAGGAAGAAGGCGACGCCGAGCCGCGCGATGACATCGGCCCATATCGGCCATTTGCTCGCGCGCTTGAGCGGCCGGAAGATGTGCTGCATCTGGAATTTTTCGGGGCGACGCTTGCTCATCTTGCGGGCAGTTGCTTGAGCGGGTCGACCGGCACGCGGTTCTTGCGGAGCTGGAAGTGGAGCTGCGGCGTCTGGACCTGCCCGCTGGCGCCGGCGAGGCCGATGATGTCGCCCGCCTTGACCGCCTGGCCGCGGCGGACGTCGATCTGCTGCGCATGGCCATAGGCGCTGACCCAGCCGCTGCCATGGTCGATCAGGATGAGGCCGCCATAAACCGCAATCTGGTCGCCGGCATAGGAAACGACGCCGTTCGCGGTCGCATGGATCGGGGTGCCCGCGGGCGCGGCGATGTTGATGCCGTCGTTGACCTTGCCGGGCGCGAGCGGGCCGAAGCGCGCGATCACCTTGCCGGGCAGCGGCCAGACGAACCGGCCGGTGAAGGCGGCGGGGGTGGCGATCGCGGCGGTCACGGGTTTAAGGGGCGCGGCGCTGGCAGGGGCGGGCGCCTTGTTCGCGGCGAGCGCGGGCTGGCTGCCGGTCGCGATATCGTCGATGTCGAGGTTGAAGGCGGCGGCGCGCGCGGCGAGGTCGACCTGTTTCGGCGGCAACGGCCGCGCGTTCGCGGGCAGGCGGAGCCGCTGGCCGACGCGCAATATATAGGGTTCGGCGAGCGCGTTGATCGTGACGATCTCGCCCCAGTCGGCGCCATAGGCGCTGGCGATGCCGATTCCCGTCTCGCCCGCCGCGACGCGGTGATAGAGGCCGGCGGGGATACGCAGCCGCTGGCCGGGGACGAGCGTGTAGGGCGCGGCGAGATCATTCTCCATCGCGATCGCTTCGGAGCCCGCATGCGTCATCTCGCCGATCGCGCGCAGCGTGTCGCCGGGGCGAACGATATAGGTCGTCGCGGTGACGGTCGCCGCGTTGGTGGTGACGGGTTTGAGCGTCCAGGTCGGCTGGCTGTCGCCGCCCGCGACATCGTCATAGCCGAGCGTCGCGGGGGGCGGCGCGGTCGGTGCGGGAGTGGCGGTGACGGGCGGGGCGGGGCGCGACGGCGGCGCCGACGCGGGAATGCACGCGGCGAGCGGCGCCGACAGCAGCAGGATGGCGAATATGCGGCGACGGTCCCCCATGGGCCTTCTTTGCCAAAGCCTTGGCGGATTGGCTAGCGGTGACGTGGTGACGGAGGGGGCGAGCGAGATGCGGCTTTGGGGTGCGAAGAAGACATTCGGCTTGTGCGGACAAGCCGCCTTTGCCACCAAAGGAAGAGCGGACCATGAGGGAGGCGAACCTCGAGAATGTCGTGAAGCCCGCCCAGGGAAAGAAACAGGCGAGCGGGTCGCAGGCAGAGGAGCAGGGCGATGAGTCATGAGGGAAGCTGCCATTGCGGCTCCATCCGGATAACCGTCGATGACGATCCCGTTGACGCGTCCGAGTGCAATTGCTCGATTTGCCGTAGAACGGGTGCCCTTTGGACCTATTCTTCTCCAACCAAGGTGAAAGTGTCCGGCGAGGGCATCGGCTATGTACAGGGCGACAAATGTCTCACCCTGTTTCATTGCAACACATGCGGTGTCACAACGCACTGGACCCCGATTGACCCCGATTATGATCGAATGGGGATCAATTTGCGGCTTTTTGAACCCGGTCTCTGGACCGAATTGCCGCGTCTCCATGTCGACGGCGCCAGCTGGTAATCAGCGCGAGTTCCCTGTGCGGTGCATCGCGCCAGAGGGTGGGTTTGTAATCGATACAAAGACCCATTGCCTGCTATCGGGCGTTAGCGGTCACACGACGTAAATAAGGTGTGATCGACCGAAATGAGGTGGGTTCCAGCCTTTCAATTCTCGTCATGCTGAACTCGTTTCAGCATCCATGGCCTGAGCTCTCGTCCGGCGCTGCGTCGAAGGAAACGGTCGACCATGGATCCTGAAACAAGTTCAGGATGACGATGCTATAAATGTCGCCTTCCGTCTGCAATCGGTCGCTAGCTGCCATTCGTCATCGCGGGCGGCACCTCCGACACCGTCATCGCCTGCGCGGGGAAAGGCACCACAAGCTCGCGGGCGTCTTTCCAGTCGGCGGTCAGCCAGCGTTCGTGTGCCTCGGCGGGCAGGATCAGCGGCATCGCGCCGCTGTGGTGGTGCGCGACCAGCCGGTTGGGGTCGGTCGTCAGCATCGCGAAGGTCGGGATCTCGTCGGCGAAGCGGATGATGCCCGCCATCGCGAAGATCGGCCGGCCCGCGACCGCGAACCAGTGCTGGCGCCGCGCGCCCTCCGGCCCCGACCAGAGGGCAAAGCTGGTCGCGGGGATCAGGCAGCGAAATTCGCTGTGGCGCAGCGTGCCGATCCAGAAGGGGCTGCCCAGGTTGCGGACACTGGTAATCGGGTCGGTGCCGCGCGGCGGCGGGGGGACGCCCCAGAACATCGGGCCGACGCGGCGCATGCGGAATTTCGCGTCGCGGTTGACGATCGGCGCGGGGCGGCCGGGGGCGGCATAGCCGCCGGTCCACGGGTCCTTGCCCGCCTCGGCACCGAAACAGGCCGCGATGTCGGCGGCCGGGGCGTCGAGGCGGTAGAGGCGGGTCATGGGGTTCTATTGCTCAATGTCCTTCCCCTTGATGGGGGAGGCAGCGAGACTTGCGAACTTGTTCGCTAGTCGCAGCGGTGGGGGTGCGATTTCGTCCTGAAACGTCGGCGCAAGGTCGCACCATCACCCCCATCCAACTTCGCCTGGCGCCAAAGGCGCAAGGCTTCATATCCTTCCCCCATCGAGGGGGAAGGGGCTAGCCTCATCACGCACTATAGGCCGCGCGCAGCGCCGCCAGCGACGCATCATGCGTCAGGTCGAGCTGGAGCGGGGTGACCGCGATATAGCCGTCGTCGATTGCCTCGAGGTCGCTGTCATGGCCCGGCGAATGTTCGATGCCGTGGAGGCCGAACCAGTAATAGCGATAGCCGCGCGGGTCGGTGCCCTCGACGATCGAGCCGCGGCCATAGTCGTGGAACCCCTGGCGCGTGACGCGGATGCCCTTGATCGCGTCGGCGGGGAGCGCGGGGAAATTGACGTTCATCACCGTGCGCGGGGCCATGTCCATCGTCAGCAGCGGGCGTAGCACCTTGGCGCCCCACGCCTCGGCGGCGCCGAAGGGGACGCTGTCGCCCATGCCTTCCTTGGCATAGACCTGGCTCAGCGCGATCGAGCGAACGCCGGCGAGCGCGCCCTCGATCGCCGCCGAGACGGTGCCCGAATAGGTGACATCGTCGCCGAGATTGGCGCCGCGGTTGACGCCCGAGAGCACCAGGTCGGGCTTTTCGGGCATCAGCTTGCCGATCGCCATCATTACCGAGTCGGTCGGGGTGCCGGTGCACGACCAGCGGCGCTCGGCATGCTGGCGGACGCGCACGGGGCGCGAGAGGGTGAGCGAGTGACCCGCGCCCGACTGTTCCTCGGCGGGCGCGCAGACCCAGATGTCGTCGCTCAATTGGCGCGCGATCGCTTCGAGGACTGCGAAGCCGGGGGCGTGATAGCCGTCGTCGTTGGTGAGGAGGATGCGCACGGATTTGTCTTTCTATCTCCGTTCGCCCTGAGCTTGTCGAAGGGGCGTTCTTTCTTTCAACCGCAGCAGGAAGAAGGACGGTGCTTCGACAAGCTCAGCACGAACGGTTCAGGGGGTGAGCTTCGTGATCCCGCCCATGTACGGCAGCAGCGCGTCGGGAATGATGACACTGCCGTCGGCCTGCTGGTAATTTTCGAGGATCGCGACCAGCGTCCGCCCGACCGCGAGGCCCGAGCCGTTGAGCGTGTGGACGAATTCATTCCCTTTCACGCCGTCGCGGCGGAAGCGGGTGTTCATGCGCCGCGCCTGGAAATCGCCGCAGTTCGAGCAGCTCGAAATCTCGCGATAGCTGTCCTGCCCGGGCAGCCAGACTTCGAGGTCGTAGGTCTTGCGCGCGGCGAAGCCCATGTCGCCGGCGCAGAGCAGCATCTTGCGATAGGGCAGGCCGAGCCCTTCGAGGATCAGTTCGGCGGCGCGGGTCTTGCGTTCGAGTTCGGCGTCGCTGTCCTCGGGGCGGACGATCGAGACGAGCTCGACCTTCCAGAACTGGTGCTGGCGGATGTAGCCGCGCGTGTCGCGGCCCGCCGAGCCGGCTTCGGAGCGGAAGCAGGGGGTGAGCGCGGTCATGCGGACCGGCAGCTGGTCCTCGGACAGGATGTCCTCGCGCACCGCATTGGTCAGACTCATCTCGGAGGTCGAGATGAGCCAGCGGCCGTCGGTGGTCTGGAACAAGTCCTCGCGGAATTTTGGGAGCTGGGTGGTGCCGAACGCCGCCTCGTCGCGGACCATCAGCGGGGTCGCGCATTCGGTATAGCCCTGCTCGATCGTCTGGCGGTCGATCATATATTGACCGAGCGCGCGTTCGAGGCGCGCCATCTGGCCCTTGAGGAAGGCGAAGCGCGCGCCCGACATCTTCGCCGCGGTCTCGAAATCGAGGCCGAGGGCGGGGGCGAAGTCGGCATGTTCCTTTGGGGCGAAATCGAAACTGCGCGGCGTGCCCCAGCGGGCGATTTCGACGTTGCCCTCTTCGTCCTCGCCCTCGGGGACGTCGGCGGCCGGCAGGTTGGGGAGCGCGGCGAGCTTGTCCTGAAGCGCGGCGAGCTGTTCGCGCTCGGCCTCTTCCTGCGCGGGGAGTGCAGTCTTGAGGCCCGCGACCTCGGCCTTCAGCGCCTCGGCGCCGTCCTTGTCGCCCTTCGCCATCGCCTGGCCGATCAGCTTCGACGCTTCGTTGCGGCGCGCGAGCGCGGCCTGCATCTCGGTCTGCAGCGCGCGCAGCGACGCGTCCATGCCAAGGATTTCGGCGGACAGGGGGGCAAGCCCGCGGCGGGCGAGGCCGGCGTCGAAGGCTTGCGGGTTTTCGCGGATCAGGCGGATATCGTGCATGGCCGCGCTATGGCGGGGGCGCTGGCGCTGCGCAAGCATGATCCTCGCTGTCGCGCAGCGATGGGGAGGTGGCAGCGCGAAGCGCTGACGGAGGGGCGCTGAACGCAATGCCGCAGCCCCTCCACCACCGCCTGCGGCGGCGGTCCCCCTCCCC
>VFQO010000520.1_pt1 | contig 40529 bp, 50 predicted proteins | sample 3512331 | NCBI WGS metagenome assembly VFQO01 (sample SAMN10412371, study PRJNA504923) | tailings metagenome | isolation source: Replicate 3 from Balatoc abandoned mine | place: Philippines: Itogon, Benguet | collected 2017-08-28 | reverse complement strand
TACTAACGCTCAAGCGTTGGAAGAGTAGGTCGTCGCCAGGCATTGCGACCAGTGGGAGCGGGTATGACCCATTCACAAGTCAACAGGGCTGACCCGCAAGGGCGGCCCTTTTGGCGTCTTTGAAGCCAGCGGCTTCTCAGGCGTTTCGGTATCGCGGGATGGAGCAGCCCGGTAGCTCGTCAGGCTCATAACCTGAAGGTCGTTGGTTCAAATCCAACTCCCGCAACCACACAAAAGGCCGCTAGCCCAATGGGTTAGCGGCCTTTTGTGTTTCTGGCGCGGGCTTCATTCCGAACCGTTCTGTTCGGACTTTCCGAAAACTAGTTGCGGAGTGCGTCGGCGCGGATGTCGTGGAGCCGCTGGGCGCAGTAGGCGTCGAGCTCGTTCTCGAGCTTCTTGCCCTTGTGCCGCAGGGCGATCTCGATGATGAAGCTGCGCATGGCCAGCAGCGCCGCGCGCTCGCCCTTCTCGAAATCGGTGTAGGACGGTTCGGTGCTCATTCGTGCAGTCCGTTATCCTCGAAGTCCTTGATGAACGCTTCGATGGTGTTCGAGCCCATTGCCCATCTGTGGCGCTGGTCCCTGTGGAGCGGGTCGCTGCCGGAGCATTGCCCTTCGACCGCTACCATCGCGCGCAGCTTGCCCTTGGCTTCCGCCCAAAGAGCGGCCTTCTGAACCTTGATCATGTCCGCCAAAATGGCGTTGCGTTCGCTGTCGTTCATCCCTCTTTCCTTCCCTGGTCGATCGATGTGACGTTGCTTTCGCCGCGGGCGTCGCGGCGGGCGGTGATGGCTCGGGCGGCCATGCCTTCGGTGCGCGGCATGTAGGTTTCGAGGATCGTCTTGATCGTCGTCAGCTGGTGGCCGGTGATCGCGCCGATCGCGGCGTCATCGAGGCCGAGCTCGCCCAGGTACACCACGCAGCTGCGGCGCAGGTCGCCGAACCACAGCGTCTCGAGCTCGGCCGCGAGATCCGGGTTGCCCTCCTTCCGGGCGAGGTTCGCCGCGGCCGCGCGGATCTTGCCGAAGCGGTCGATGAAATTGTCCTGTTGCCAGGGCTTGCCGTCGCGGTCGCGGCCGAGGATGGTCAGGCGTTCCTTCGCCTTGGCGTCGGCGATCGCCGCCTCGATCCGGCGGCGGGCTTCGCCCTCGACCGGGATGCCGACCCAACGCTTGGTCTTTCCCTGCCGGACGTAGATGCCCATCACCTTGCCGGCGTCGGGGCCGGTGGTCGCGTCGTCGACCAGCGTTTGCCAGATGCCGGGATCGGCGCGGAATTTGCTGCGCGGGATTTCGCGCCAGGCGCTGATCGGCATGGAGAGGATATCGGCCTCGCGCTGGCCGCAATAGAGGCCGATCTCGATCGCCAGGGCGACCATGGGTTCCTCCTCGGCACGGGCCGCAGCGGTGATCGCGGCAACGTGCCGATCCTCCCAATAGGCCTGACGCGGCGGGGGCTTGCCGAGGCCCGGTTTCACGAAGGGGTTGGCGGTCGCCAGCTCCTGATCGATGAACCATTGCCAGAGGATGCGCGCCCGCTCGAGCGCGTGGAACGCGGGGTGGTGGCTGTGCCCGGCCGCCTTGCAGGCGCGCAGCAAGCCGTCGCGCCAGGCGCGCATCTCGGCCCGGCCGACCCAGCTGATCGGCATGTCGCCGCACCATTCCTCGATCCGGCGCAGGGGGGTGGCGGCGGTGCGGCGGGTGTTGTCCGACTGCTTGGCCAGCACCTCTTCCTTGTAGCGGGCGATGCCGGCGGCGACGGTGCGCGACTTGACGAAGCGTTTGACCGCGAGCGGCTTGCCGCCGCCGGCGCGCCATTCCTCGATCTCGGCATTGCGGCGTTCGGCCTGGGTGACGGCCGCGGCGAGATCGGCGCCCAGCGGCTTGGCCGTCCAGCCTGCCTTGCGTTCGGGCCCGTTGGGTTCCCAATAGAAGCGGATGCCGGCGGCGGTCTGTTTGGCGCGCAGGCCCTTGACCTTGAGTTTCATGCGCCTTCCCCTTCGCCGCGCAGATCCTCGAGCTCGTGCCGATGGATCATGTCGGCGACGATCCGGCCGTCCTCGACCGCGCGGATTGCCTGGATGAGCTCGCCGACCTTCTGGCGATGTTCGACCAGGATGCCGCGCAGTTCGGGCAGGAGGGTGGCGGGCGGGTTCCGCTTGCCGCTCATCCAGTTGTAGAGCGTGCGCTCGGCGACATCGAGGCGATTGGCGAGGGGAATGACGCCGAGCAGATCGGCGGCGGCGCGGACCGCGAAGGCGGTGGGCGAAGGTGGCGGGGTGCGATCGGGATGGGCCATGGTGGCAAGTCCTTGGTGACTGTGGCTCCGGCCGGGTGCCAGAGCGAGGGAAGGGTAGTGAGGCGAGGCGCGCCGGACAAGGGCCTGTCGCAATGGGGCGGATAGGGGCCCCTCGGCCGGCGCGTCTCTTGGGACAGTTCCGGTGTTCTAGGTTGGGTTCATGGGCGTCTCCGTGGCTTGCCAGCCTGCCGAAGAGCGGCGCGATACTGCTGGCGGTTGGCGAATTTGGAGCGGTCCAGATCGGGCACACACTCGGCCATGCGCTTGAAAGCGGCGCGCTTCTCTTCTTCGATGTGTGCCGCATCTAGCTCGCGCTTTGCAGCGGCAAGGCCATCGCCCGGATGCTGCCAGCCTTCGTTCTGATGGCCTCCGCCGATCTGCCGCAGGAGCAACCCGCCCTTCTCGACATGGTCGATTGCCCACCGGGAGAGCCCGTCAAATGCTTCCGGTCGATACCATTCATGGGTCGGTGTCAGCGATGCGTGCACCCGGTAGAATTTTGATGTGGCACCTGCGCCGCAAGTCCCGCAGCTGACCATGAAGGGCGTGACGCCGGGCTCGAGGTCGACCGTGACGATGTAGCTGCCGCATTGGCCGCACTCGTAGGCGTTCTTGCGGCTGCTGTTATCGAAGCCGCCTTCGCCGTTATAGTGCGCAGCCGCCTCGGCGCGGATTTGGGCGATGGTCTTGGTCATGCTGCGACCTCCGGCATCCCGTTGTGCTCGACGCCGTCGAGCAGGCGGCCGGCGCGCTTCTTGCCGAGGCGGTAGACGTCGGGCTCATCGTCGCAGTGCCCGTCAACCTCAGACCAGCATTCCGACCACCGATTGTCGAAAAGTGTAAACCCGAGCGCGGGCTTTTCGGGATCGAGGAACGCGCCAGCGACTTCGCCGGGCGCGAACTCACCCCATTGCTTGAAGAAGAAGGGGACGTCGGCGGCGGCGCATTGGTCTCGGAGGGAGCGCGCCCAGTCGGGGTGCATCGGGCGGGCACCCTTGCCGCTCTCGCCGCCTGCCACGACCCAGTCGAGTTTAGGGCCTGCGGTGTGATCGTGAATTGGGAAATAGGGAACGCCGGTCAGAGCGTCCCGTTGCCATGCTGCGCCTGCCGCGACCATGTTCAAATCCACCGGCCCGAGCAGGGGTTCGGCGCTGATCCAGCGGAGGGCGGCGGGGGTGGCGAGCAGATCGGGAATGCGCTCGTCGGCGCGCTGCTGGTCCTCGACCGAGACGCCCAGCCAGACGTTCGGGAGGGGCAACAGTGCGCCCCGGTAGACGTGGCCCTCCATCCGCTCGCGGCGCTTGAGTTCGTGCAGGCCCAAGCTCCGAGTTTGCATCTGGATTTCGACATGGCGACCAGTCGCCATGTAGACCCGCATCCGGTCAGCTCGCTTCGTCAGCACCTGAAAGGTGTGCTGCGGGCAGAGCGCCATGACGGCGAAGACCCGGTCGATCCATGCGTCGGGCACGCTCTCGTGGAACAGATCGCCGTGGGCGCAGACAAAGATCATGCGCGGGCGCTTCCAGCGCAGGGGCTTCATCAGCTCGTGTTCATTGAAGCGCACCTCTCCGGTCCAGACGTGGTTGCCGTTGACCTCGCGGGTCAGACCCTTGCGGCTTGGCGCGTGCTTCAACCGGGTGCCAGCCAGCTGCATCGCGTAGCAGTTGGTGCAGCCGGGCGAGGCGAGGGAACAGCCGGTGATTGGGTTCCATGTCGCCCCGGTCCATTCGATTTGGGTGCCGTCAGCCATGGTCGCTGCCCGCCTTCTCCGCATCGCGCGTGTGCGCGGCATGGCCCATGTGGATGGTCGATCCGTTGATGATGATCGGGGGTCTGATGCCTTCAATCGCCTCGCAGAGCAGCGAGACGATCAGGAACAGCAGCATCAGAACGCCGGCGAGGACGCTGTTGCCGCCAATGAGGCAGCCGGTCCATGCCGCGATGCCCATCCACAACGCCCGATTGCTGGGGCGCCTGAGCATTTCGCGCAGGGCGTCGCGGATGATCCTGGCGGCGGCGGTGAGGCGCGCGGTCATGCGCCGGCTCCCGCGTAGTTGGCGATCGCGGCCATGGCGATCAAACCGGAGAGCAGCACGATCAGGGTGACAATGCCGATCTTCGCGCGGTCTTCGGCTTCGCGGAGGCGGGCGTCTTCCTGTTCGGCGGCGAGCCATTCGGGCAGCTCGTATTCGGCCAAGCGGGACGGGTCGTTGTCGTTCATGGGTCGCATGGGGCGAGCTCCTGTTGCTGGGTGAAATCGTGGGCGTCGATCATGGCGACGAAGATGGCGGCGGCGGCGACCATGGCCTTGCGGCGCGCTTCGGCCGAGCGGGCCTGCTTGGCGCGTTCCCACCAGGCGCGGGCGGCGGCCATGAAGAACACCGGGCCGTGCCGCGCATCGCTTTCAGGCGTGTGCCCCTTATCGAGATGGCGCAGGCGCAGGGCGGCGATGTCGGCGAGCGAGCGCGCGCTGGGATGATCGGGACAAAGGCGGCTCTCCGGCCGCGACGGGTCGCAAACCGCGGACGGAGAGCCACGAGGATCCCCGGCCTCGGGAGAGAGTGAGGCAACGGGGGTGATCGCCATGTGCGGCGGGATTGAACCGAACAGGCGGCGATATTGGGGGTGATCGGGAATGCCCGAGAGGGTCTCCCTCTCGACGGCTGCCTCAGGGGGGGGATTGGAGGACTGCAGACCGTCGAGAGGAAGGGCGGAAAAGGCGTGCGTCGTTGTCGCGCTACCGCTGCGCTGCATGAGCGCGGTCATGGCTGCACGAGCAGCGGCAGTGCGCCGGCGACGATCGCGGCGAGGGTGCCGAGCGTTCCGCCGGCAGCCAGAGCGCAGAGCAGTTCGATCGCGCGGTTCACGGGCGGGCCCCGTTCTGACGCGCGGTTTCGATCGCGGTGGCGGCCTGCTGGGCGATCAGGTTTTCGACCGCGATTGCATCGGCGATGAGCTGGGCGGCGATGTGGCGCGCGCCTTCGGGGGTGAGCCGGACGAAGACGCCGAGATTGTTGCCGGTCATCGAGGCGGCGATCAGTTCGAGCTGGATGAAGTTCGCCGAGCCGTTGATCTCGGCCAGACCCTGCCGGCAGCAGACCGCCGGGAACAGCAGCGCCCCGCCCGCTTCGTAGGGCGCGGACCGGGGATCGCAATGGCCCTCGGCGTGGCCATCGGTCCAGCGCATGTTCGCGTAATCGAAGTGGATGCGATCCATGCTCATGCCTCGGTCCCCCCGACAAGCGTGAGCTGGCCGGCGCGGCGGAGCAGTTCGGCCTTGCCGCGTTGCTGCGCGAGCTCATCGGCCGCGAGGCTGGCGGGGGGATCGAAATTGAGGAACCAGGCGTCGACCGGATCGCGCGGCCAGCGCGAATTGTGGCGCACGTCGCGGGTGACGCCCTTGCCCTTGACCGGGGCCGGATAGGGCTGCGGGAAACCGTAGTCCTCGATCAGCGCGCGGACATAGGCGGCGCGGGCCTGATCGCCCCCCGCAAATTCAAACCGGCGGCAGATATCGTGGAGCGAATAGGTGCTGGAAACGGGCATTGAAGCGCCTCCGACTGGTTGGGTCGGATCGCTCTTGTAAGCGGATCGCTTACTAGGTCAAGAGCCTAAGTTAGGAAATCGCTTACACTGCTCGGCGCACTGTCCGCGGCAGGCCCGCCTTGGGGTCTGAAATTGGTAACAAATGATGCTGTCAAAGCAAAGGGAAGGCGGCCCTGCGATCGCGCCGGATCGATCTTGGTGCCGCCGCCCCGATCGGAAACATCGCGATAATGCAGGAGCGGACGGCAGCCGGTGACCGCCCGCGATCAGCCCTTCGACCAGGTCAGATCGTTCTTCTCGTCGCGCGGGCGCCAGGGAATGACGACCTCGGCAACCTGACGCAGCTGTTCGCGCTGGTGGGCTTCGCCGGCACGCAGGCGATCGATGATCGCGCGTTCGTCTTCCGAGAGCAGATAGGGATTGTCCGTCGGCGCGAGCAGCTCGGCCGCGGAGCATTCGAGCGGGATGGCGAGGCGGCGCATGTAATCGACCGTCATCTGCATCTCGCCCCTTTCGAGATCCGAGATGGTGACCTTGCTCACGCCGATCGCGTCGGCAAGCCGCTGCTGCGACCAGCCTTTGGCAAGGCGCAATTCGCGCAGGCGGTTGGGTGCATCGATCACCCGGAAAAAATGTAAGATTTCCGCTGACACGCCTAGCCCTTTAATCCCGAACCCCCTCTTGTCAAGATGTAAGCGTATCGCTTACGATCCTCACATGGATCAGCATCGCACGATTACGCCGCTGCGCAAGTGGCGGGAAAACCAGAAGAAAACGCAAGGCTGGTGCGCGTCCCAGATCGGTACGACGCGGCAAGTCTGGTCGGATTGGGAGCGCGGGCGCCGCATCCCGAACAAGGCGTTCATGCCCAAGGTCGTCCGTTTGACGGGCGGGGTGGTGACCGCCGGGGATTTCTATCCACAGATCAGCGAGGCGGCGTGATGAGCAAGCGCACCCCCCCTTGCGTGGTGGGCAAGCTGGGCGGCGATGGCGAGTGGCGCGTGCTGCTGATGGTGCCGTTCGGCGGCACGCAGGTCGAGCGCGAGCTTTCGCCTGACGAAGCCGAGAGCCTTGCCCGGCAGCTGCTCGAGTATTCGGCCATGGTGCGCGACAAGCTGGGCCTGCCCGGCGGCGCGCCGTTCTTTGCGGGGGCCTAGCGCCCATGGCCCTGTTCCAGCGGTCTTCCCTCTGCCACGACGCGCCGGAGCAGTATGACGCGCTGCTCCCGCGCGAGCGGCAGGTGCTGGCCCTGTGGGACGGCGGCCTTTCCCCGGCCGAGATCGCAAGCCGACTGCAGATTTCGCAGACCACGGCCGAGCATATCTGCGGGCTTTATGATGACCGCGATGCCGAGGGCTTCGATTTCGTTTCGATGATGCGCGCGGGCAGCGAGGAGCTGCGCGCCCGGATCCTGCAATTCCATCCCCACGTGGCATTCGGAGGTGAAAGCTGATGTCCAAGGTCAAGACGTTCTCGCGCGATATGATGGCCCCGCCGCGCGGCAGCATGCCGGTGCTGCAATTCTGCCTGCCCGACCAGCTGGAGGTGGATCACAGCTATCAGCGGTCGATCGGGAGCGGCGAGAGCCAGGCGCTGATCGCCGACATCGCGACCAACTGGAATTGGGGGCGCGCGCAGCTGCTGACGGTGTCGCGGCGCGATGGCCGGCTGTTCGTGGTCGACGGGCAGCACCGGCTTGCGGCGGCGCGGCTGCGCGGGGATATCCAGCAGCTGCCCTGTCTGGTCGAGGAGTTCAGCACTGTCGCCGAGGAGGCGCAGCTGTTCGATGCGCTCAACGACAAGCGGCGGCCGGTTTCGGCGATCGACAAGTTCCGGGCGGCGATCGTCGCCGGGGATCCTGATTGCGTGGCGATCGCCGGGGCGATGGAGCGGGCCGGGCTGGCGCTGGCGCCGCACAGCAACCCGACCGCGTGGAAGCCCGGGCAGCTTGCCAACATCGGCGGGATCCGGGGCGCATGGAAAACGCATGGTCCGGCCGCGACCGAGCTGGCGCTTACGGTGTTGGCCGGTGCCTTCAAAGGGGAAGTGCTGGAATATGCCGGGACGATCTTTCCCGGGCTGGCGGCGGTGTGCGCGGGCAAGCCGGGCGCCGAGACGATCGACGATGACGGGCTGACGCGGCTGATCGCGGCGCTCGGCCGCAAGACGCAGCGGCAGTGGCGATCGGCGGTGCTCGAGGAGATGGCGTCGAGCGGCGTGGGGCGGACGGTAGCGATGGCCTTTTCGCTGCGCGAGGCGATGGCGGGGCAGAGTGCGCCGGCGGCAGGAAATGCCGCGGTGACGGTGCCCATGTCGAAGTCCTGCCCGATCCCGATCGCGGTGCCCGGGGCGGGCGGGGCGGCTTTCGGTGACCGCTTCGACCGGCGCGCGGGCGGCGATCAGTTCTGCGAGCAGTGCGACAAGCTGGTTGCGCCTGAGAAGGCGAAGCGGTGCCAGAGCGCCTGGTGCAAGCTGCGGGATCTCGCGGCGTGAGTAGGCGGGCACCTGACTATCTGTTCGAGGACGACTTCGATCCATTCGCCGATGAAGTCGAGGACGATGATCTCGATGATTGCATGCTGATGCCAGACGGGCAGTGCATGCTGGCGGGCACCGAGTATTGCGACTGGGTATGCGGGCGGCTCAACTGATGCAGAGCAACGGCCCGACCCCTGCCGATCTGAACGAGTTGCTGGTGCGCGAGCTCGAGCGGCTTGTGCTGCATCTGTTTCCCCGCGCGGTGAAGCAGGGCAGCGAATACTGCGTCGGGTCGATCCATGGCGAGCCGGGGCAGAGCCTGCGCATCAATGTCAGCAAGGGGCCTCGGCGCGGCTTCATCCGCGATTTCGCGGCCGGGGAGGGTTACGACGCCTTCAAGCTGGCCGCTGCCGTCCAGTTCGGGGGCGATTACAGCCGCTGCTACAAGTGGGCGGTCAGCTGGCTGGGGCTCGACAATGCCGATCCGGCGCGGGTCGAGCAGGTCAGGCGCGAAGCCCGGGCCGATGCGGACAAGCGCGCGGCCGAGGGGGCGAGGAAGAAGGCGGCCGAGCGGCGCAAGGCCGAGGCGATCTGGCTGAATGCGCGCCCCCTCGAGCGCGGCGACGCGGTCGACCGCTATCTGCTTTCCCGCGCGATCGATCTGGCCGAGCTGGGCCGTGCGCCCGGGGCGCTGCGCTTTGCGCCGGCGCATCCCTATTGGCGGCAGCTGGACAATGAGAAGTGGGAGCAGGTCGGTGTGTTTCCGGCGATGGTCGCGCGGATCGTGGGCCTCGACGGGCGGTTCATCGGGACGCATCAGACCTGGCTCAAGCCGGACGGGAGCGGCAAGCTCGGCCTCGACGTGATCGGCATGGACTGGCGCGGCAAACCGAACAAGGCGAAGAAGGTCAAGGCCGGGTACGAAGGCGGGCACATCAAGCTGTGGCTGGGCCGGCATGACGACGGGCGCCGCGTCCAGGGCGCGTTGCGCGCCATGAAAGGGGCCCGGCTGTTCCTGTCCGAGGGGATCGAGGACGGGCTGACGGCGGCGGTGGCGGATCCTTCGCTGGCGGTGGCCTGCATGATCAACGTCGGCAACATCAGGACGATCGAGCTGCCGCCGCAAGCGCGCGAGATCGTGCTGCTGCGCCAGAACGACCCGCCCGGTTCGGATGCCGAGCGGGCTTACCTTGCCGGGGTGCACCGGCTGCGCTGCGACGGGCGGCGCGTGCTCGAGGTCACGGTCGGCGCCGGTGACAAGGACATCAACGATCTGGCGCAGAGGGCCGCGCAGCGGCCGCTGGCGCGCGCGAGTTAAGGGACGCGGAATGGCGAAGGGGGATCACCTGCAGGTCGTGCGGGGTGCGCTGGCATCGGCGAAGGATGCGCCGCCGGTGGGCGGTGATGGCGGGCCGGGTGCCGGCGGCGGGGCTGGCGGCGGGGCGGGCGATGAGGGCGCGGTCACCGGGCCGCGCCTGCCGGATGATTGCCCGGTCAAGCCGATCGGCACCGAAGGGGGCATGTTCCATTTCCTGTCCGCCCTGGGCGAGCTGCGCAGCCTGAAGGCCGACCAGGTGGCGAACAAGCATATCGTCGGCCTGTTTGCCCCCCGCAGCCAGTATCTGATGGAGACCTGGCCGCGCAAAAAGCTGGTCAAGAGCGTCGATCCCGACACCGGGGACACGGTCGAGGAGTGGATCGTCACGGGCTGGCGCACCGATGATGTGTCCATGGTTCTGATGGACGAGGCGGCGCGCTGCGGGGTGTGGAACGCCCGCGAGAAGGTGCGCGGCCGGGGCGGATGGCGGGCCAAGGATGGCAGCCTGATCCTGCATGCCGGCGACCGGGTGCTGTTCCAGGGCAAGTGGGACCGGCCGGGCGTGTATGAACAGATGGTCTATCCCTCGCAGCCGGCGAGCCCCCGGCCCGCGTCGCGCGGCGTGCGGCAGGTGGACGAGCTGGCGCCAAGGCTGGTCGATTATCTGCTGGCCCGGGGCGTGCCGTCGGCGCGGCTGCTGTCGGCCGGCGGGATCCTGCTCGAGCTGTTCAAGTGCTGGCAGTTCGTGCGGCCGGGGATCGATCCCTGGCTGCTGCTGGGCTGGAATGCGGCCGCGATCTATGGCGGGGCGCTGGATTATCGCCCGCTGATCTGGCTGACCGGCGATGCGGCGACGGGCAAGAGCGCCTTGCAGAAGGTCATCGGGTTCCTGCATGGCAGCGGGATCCTGCAAAGCCCCGATGCGACCGAGGCGGCCGTGCGCCAGACGCTGGGCCAGCAATCGCTGCCGGTGGCGATCGACGAGGCCGAGGCCGAGGGCGACAACCGCAAGATGCAGGCGCTGATCAAGCTCGCCCGCCTGTCCGCCACGAGCCAGGGCAATATCGCGCGCGGCGGGCAGGATCACGAGGCGCACCAGTTCCGGGCGACCAGCTGCTTTCTGTTCTCGAGCATTCTCATTCCGCCGATCCCGCCGCAGGATCGCAGCCGGTTGGCCGTGCTCGAGATGGAGCCGATCGCATCGGGGCAGCGGGAGCCGCCGCTGATCGAGGGCGAGATCGAGGCGCTGGGGGCGCAGCTGCGCAAGGACATGGCCGATCGCTGGCCGGACTGGCCGCGGCGGCTTGCCGCGTTCGAGAGCGCGATGATCGATATCGGCAAGCACAAGGGGCGCACGGCCAACCAGTTCGGCAGCCTGCTGGCGGCGGCAAGCCTGCTGCTGTCGAAGGACGGGCCCGAGGCGGCCGAGCTGAAGCAATGGGGCGAGGCGCTGTCGGCCGAGCTGCTGACCGAGGTGAGCGAGAACACGACCGAGGCGCAGCGGTGCATCGAATGGCTGGTGACATCGCCGGTGCAGCTGACGCGCGGCGGGGAGCGCAAGACGATCGGCGAATGGCTGGGTGAGGCGGTGACCCAGACCGACAAGGGCCTGACCGATGCGGCGCAGCTGCGCAACCATGCCCGCGATGCGCTGAGCCGGATCGGGATTGCGATGCCTGACACGAAAAAGGGGATCCCCGGCGTGGCCTATGTGGCGATCGCCAGCAATCACCGGGGCCTTTCTGAGGTGTTCCGGGAAAGCCGCTGGGGCGACGGCGTGTGGAGCCAGGCGCTGCGGCGCACGCCCGGCGCGCTGAAGTACGAGAAGGCGAAGATCAGCGGTTCGACCATGGCCTGCACGATGATCCCGATTACCGAGATGCTGCGCGATGACGAGGCGGCGGCGGTGGACGCGCGGGAGATGGTTGATGGGTGAGGATTTGCGGGAGGCGCTGATGCGGCTGTATTCCGCGCCGTGTGACCAGCTCGCGCGCTTGCTTGAGTGTGAACGCACGATGGCGATGCAGCTTCAAATCGATGCGGCCGAGAGGGTGCTGAGCGCCGACGGACGGGTCACGGAACTGCAGTTCCGCAAAGAGGGCAACGTAGTGTGGTAGTTCGATACGCATGGGTGAGGCAATTATCACCGGGCCGGGCACCTACCTTGACCGCAAGGGTCGGAAAGCATCGGTCGAACAACGGGCCAGACATAATGCGGATCGCTGGCTGGGCGTTGCTGGCGATGGAGAGGAGGCGTGCTGGGAAACTGATGGGATCATGGAGATGAGCCTGCCCTCCGACATAGACCTTGTGCGGCGGGTCGAATGAATAGCCCGCCGTTCGACCGCATCTGGCGGTGGCGGTGCAATCTGCCGGAGCGGCATGGCACGCGCTGCAGGATCCTCGCGCGCGGCACCATGAACAGCTGTCTGATCGAGTTCGAGGACGGAGTGCGGCATGTCGTCTCGCGCTTTGCGGTGCGGAAGGTCTGACGTGTTCGGCCCACCCAAGATCCGCAAGCAGTTAGACGGCCCGCCAGCGCCGGGCGATGACTTTACCTGCGAAGATGTCCACTGCCCGCAGCGGTGGAGCTGCAAGCATCAGTGGCTGCGACGCTATGAGTATTGGGCGATGATCACCTGGTGGGAGGACCAGCGCGGCGCCCGACGGTGGAAATGCCCGCCATTCTTCACCCCCTATCGCGCGAGCTTCGAGCACCAGTGCAAGCATTACGAGCTCGACCGGCCGCGCGAGTGGCTGCAGGGCGTCTGCGATGCGCCTGGGCGGCCCTGCCGAGGCTGTGAGATGCCGGAGTGCCGCAACGGGGCGAAAGTGGTGCCGCTCGCGCGGCCGCAGGCCTGACCCTTGCGGCGGCCGCGCGGCCGCGATACATCCTCGATCGGGCGACAAGGCGGCGGTGTTCGCGCTCCCCTGTCCGCAGGGGTGGGCTTTGCCGGAAGGCGAGCCTCCAACGCTTTGTCGCCCGCCGAGATCGGGGGTCGTATGGAAATCATTCGTCGCATCTGGTTGCCTGCCGTTCTGACAGTGCAGATGGCCGCGCTGGCATGCCTTGGCTGGTTGGTCTGGGACACGCGTGAGGTTGCGATCAACATAGGAATGCGACAACCTGACCCGGTTTTCGCCCCCGAGCCCATGTGGGTCGAAAAGCTGCAGCGGTCTATTGAAGAGACGGGCGGCGATGCGCGCCGTGCCGCGGACGCAGCGGAAAGCGCGAGCCGCTCCGCCGAGCGCGCCTGCCGCGAGCTGGGCAGCTATAACTGCTGATCTTCGGGCTGGAATAGTAGAAGGGCCGGAGCCGCGCGGCCCCGACCCTTCGCGGCCGGCAGGAGGCGCCGGTTATTCGGCCCAATAGTCGCCCGGATCCTCGGCCAGTTGCGCGGCCTCGAGGTCGCGCCGCACCTGCCAGTCAAGCGAGGCGTCGCCGTAATACTTCACGCAGAAGTAATCCGACATGCTGTCCGAGTTGTCACGGTTGTAAGCGCCGTGAATGCTCTTGAGCTTGGCGAGAAGATCGCGCAGCTCGTCGCTCTGTGCTTCTTCCCAATACATGGGCATGTCGCGCTCGCGATCGGGGAATTGCTTTTTCCATGATGCGGCCTTTTTAGACAGCACCTTGAACCCCGCGGGAAGGGCGGTCACCCGAATGTCGATCGACTGGCCGCCGCTGTAGCGCTGGATCCGCACCGCGACCTTGATACCCTTGGCGAGCTTGAGCGCGGCGATATCGGCGCGCATGCGCTTTGCGATTTCCTTCACGTCGAGATCGCGGGTCGCCTCATACTTCGCCCCGCGCACGTCGTTGGAGGGGTCGCAATAGGCCGGCACGTAGCGATCGGCCGCCTCGCGCTCGCGCAGGGCCTCTTGCTGGTCGACCGCGATCTCGGCGACGATGCGCGCGCCGATCGAGTTGCCGAGCCGCTCGGCGAGCTCGAGCTTCTCGCGCTCGATGCGTTCGGCCCTGGCGGCTGCGTTGGCGGTGGTGATGGCATCGACGCGGCGCTGGTTGATGCGATCGGCGAAGTTGATGATCTGTGCCGACATGGGTTTGCTATCCTTTGGCATGGGGTCAGAGCGGTGCGGGTATGGTGAGGCGGCCTGCTTGCGTCAGGGCGTCGCGGCGATCGAGGATATCGCCGTAGCGGCGGCCGGGAACGACGCGCTGGAAGATCGTGCTGGTCTGGCCGGAGCAAATGCCGAGGCTGAAAACATCGATCAGCGCGGCGTCTTCTGCGTCGGTCCAAGGGCGACGGTCCGCCCGCTTGGGCCAGTTGCGGTTGGGGCGAGCCATGATCAGGCCTCCCCGATCAGAGCGGCACAGGCGGTGCGGGCACGTCGGAGAGCTTCCTCGGGGTCGCTAGTGCGCCAGAAGCCGTAGGTTCCCTTGACGATCACATGGTCGTCCTCGAACCAGCCCAACACCTCGCGCTCGGTCACGCCTTCAAGCACCCAGCGGAAGCGCAGACGATCGCTGAATTTGAACTCTCCGGATTTCTCGGTGTAGTCTTTCCGCACGGTATCAATTGCCGAGACTGCAGCAGGCTTGTCGCCGAACAGCGCGTCGAGATCGGCCTCGAGGGCCGTGGCGAGGGCCCGCACGTCATAGAGCGCGTCGACCGGGTCGCGCTGCAGCAGCTGGCGTGCAGCCTCGATCAGCCACCGCGAAACGGCGACGTTGTCCTGGGCGAGGGTTTTCAGATTATCCATCGATCGGCCTCCTTTTTGCCGTGCCGCCCGGCCGATGCCGCGGCGACAAATGGGCAGATAATCTGCCCAATGCATGATGTCAAGCCGTCGCTTCCCACTATGTTCGGTCAACAGCTCCGCCGGACAGGACCGAGGGTCGCCCGGGGCGTAGTCACGGGCAAATCCCGTGACTACGCCCCGGGCGGCGCTCGGGCCGGTGCGTCCGGCGTCCTTCTGTCCAGTCTCTCGCCCTGGTGCAGCAGCTGGGGCCGCGCGCCGCGCCCCGACCCCTTGCGGATGCGGCTTATCCCCGCCGCGCTCACAAGCCCCTTGCCCCGACCCCTGCCCATCGAATAAGATCGCGACGCAGGCCTTCGGCGTGGTCGGTTACCCAAAGGGCGCGGGGAGAGTAACCGCCCGGTAACCGCGAAAGTAACGCCTAATCGCCTGTATTCCTTCGACAATTCGGCTGAGTTACCGGGTTACCGGCGATAGAGGCGCGTTCTATGTGCACCCGCTCGCGCGCGCGCATATAGAAGAGGGTGAATATATGGGTAACTCGGTAACGGATGGGGATTTGCCTTTCTATTCATGTGCTTAGGCGTTACTCGCGCCGTTACCCTGCCGTGTGGTGCTTCGGTAACCCGGTAACCGGCCTCGGATCGTCTCTTTGGATGATCGTCCTTGCGCTGCTGTAGGCCTCCGCGCCGATCGCAGTTTTCTAGGGTGATTTGAGGTGTCGAGCACGGGCGGGGCGGGAGATTTTTCGGTCGGGGACGCGCTGGCGGCCGAGGCGGCGGCGGTGCGGGCCTCGGTCGGGGTGCAGCAGCAGCTCGAGCTCGGCGACGAGGCGCGGGCCATGGCTGAGGCGGCGGGCGAGGCCGAGGTCGAGCGCGCCGATCTGCTGGGGCTTCCCGACGCCGAGGACGTCCAGGCGATCATGGCCGAGCTCGACTGCGACATGATGCAGGCGGTGCGCGAGCATCAGCGGCGGCAGGGGAAGGGCGGGCGCAAGAAGGGGGCGCTCGGCCGCCGGAATGCCGAGTTCCGCAAGCTGATCCTCGCCAGTGGCGGCCATCCGGGGGTGTTCCTGCAGCGGGTCTATGACCGGCCGGTCGAGCAGCTGGCGGCTGAGCTGAGCTGCACCAAGAAGGAGGCGCTCGATCGCCAGATCCGCTGCGCTGGCGAGCTGCTGCCGTTCATCGAGGGGAAGATGCCGGCGACGGTCAACCTGTCGGTCAGGGGCGACATGGTGCTGCAGGCGGCGATGGGGACGGGTCTGTTCGACGACCTGGACGACTTCGACCACGAAGATTTCGGGGATCTGCCCGCTCTGACCTTTTCCGAGGTAAATCAGGGGCTTGACGAGGACGAGGAGGGGCGTTCGGAATGATGCGTTCGGAACGATACGCCCAAGGGCTTGAAGCTGCTGCATTTTCTGGCGCTGGCCGTCAGGTTGCGCACCTTGCCGCGCGGATCGAAGGGGGGCCTCGATCGGCCGAAGGCCGATCGGCCCCCCCCGGCCCCCCCCATCGGCGGCGCCGATGTCCTGGACGTGTCGCCCACGGGCGGTTTCACGTTTTCTGCGACCCTCGCGGGCCTTCCAGCCCTGTTCGATCAGGGGTCCGCGCGAAAAATGGCGTGAAAGCTTGGGGCCCACACACGGGGTCGGGGGTGCGGGAATGCGGGGAGGCGGCGCGATGAACCCGAAGCTGATGAACCCCGTGGGGCCAGTGGCTGCTGCGTTCGTGAAGTCGCGCGCTTTCATCTCCGGCATAATGGGGCCGGTTGGGGGTGGCAAGACGGTTGCAGGAATTGCCCGCTGTTATCGTCTTGGCGTGTCACAGCGAGCGGTGTGGGACGAGGCGCGGGGGTGCCGGGTGAAGAAATGCCGCATCATGGCGGTGCGCGACACCTATCCCAACCTCGACCGGACGCTGATCAAGACCTGGCACCAGTGGGTTCCCAAGACTGTGGGTAAGTGGAGCGGCGATGCTCCGCGGACGCACAATTTCACTTTCGACAGCGGGCGGCCGGGCGATCCGCGCTTCCACCAAATCGACATGGAGATGATCTTCACGGCGATCGGCGAGCAGGCGGTCGAGGACGTGCTGCGCGGCTTCGAGGGAACGGGCCTGTGGTTCAACGAATGGGACCTTCTGCCAGCCAAGCTGCTCGAGCTGGGCGTCGGCCGCGTCGGGCGATACCCTGCCGCGATTGACGGCGGGTGCCGGATCAGCCAGATCTGGGGCGATTTCAACGCGCCGGACGAAGACAATCACCTCTACGATCTGTTTGCGGACAAAAAAATCGATGCTGATCTGGCGGCGATAATTGCCGAGCAAACCGCTGGAAAACAACCACTAATCGAGTTCTTTCCGCAGCCCGGCGGGCTGGATGAACGGGCAGAGAACCTGCACAATCTCGATCCGAGCGGCGAGGGCAATCGCGAGGCGGGGCGGATCTATTACCGCAAGCAGGCGGCGGTGCTGTCCGAACCGGTGGCGCGGCGCATGATCCACAACAAGTGGGGCGCGGTGCGATCGGGGATGCCGGTTTATCCCGAGTTTTCGGACAGTCTGCATGTCGGCGAGTTCGAGCCGATCCCTGGTATCCCGCTCAGGATCGGCATGGATGCGGGCCTGACGCCGGCAGCGGTGATCGCCCAGCGCAATGCCTGGGGACAGACCATCGTGCTCGCCGAGCTGGCGACGTTCGTGAAGGATGACGATCAGGATATCGGCGCTGTCGGCCCCACGGCCTTCGGCGAGCAGCTGGCCGACCTCCTTGCGACGCGTTTCCCGCGGTTCGCGATCGAATTTGCGGTGATCGATCCGGCGGCGGGGCGCGGAACGGACGGTTCGGGGAACGAGCTGACCTGGCTGCAGACTGCCGCCAAGGTCGCAAGGCTGCGGATCCGGCCTGCGCCGGTGCCAAACAATGACCTGACCATCCGCCTCGAGGCGGTGCGGCGGCCGCTGAAGCGCCTGGTCGACCAGGCGCGGCCCGGACTGGTCATCGACCGGCGCTGTTCGATCCTGCGGCGCGGGTTCAATTCGGGCTATGTGTTCAAGCGCACTGCGGTGGCCGGGGGGCAATCCCGGTATGAGAACAAGCCGGCGAAAAACCAGTTCTCCCACGTTCACGATGCCCTCCAGTACCTCATGGTCGCGAGCGGCGAGGGGCGCGTGAGCGACGCCGGACAAGGCTCTTTCGATCAACGCCGCAAGCCCGGTGTAACCGTCGTCGCCGATTACAACCCGTTCGCCTGACCGGAAGGGAGCGAAGATGAAGATCAAGGCCCCCAAGCAGCCCGCCATTGCCCCGATCCCGCGCCGCGACGATGCGCTCGCCACATTCCGCATGGATCAGCGCATGCAGCGCCGCCGCGGCGGCGCCGCCGATATCCTGACCGGCAATGACGGCGCCGAGGCCGGCCCGGTCGGGGTGAAAGCCCTTCTCGGCATGTGAAAGGACCGATGATGACCGATCAGACCCCGCCCGATCAGGGCGAAAACGGCGCCGACCAGTATGAGCTGAGCGCGGAAGCAAAAGCTGCCGTGCAAGCCCACTTCGAGGGTGAGGCCAAGGTGAAGGCCAAGGCGGATGAGGCTGCGCAGGCCGCCGGTTTCGCCGATGCGGCTGCAAAAGCGGCGTTCGACGAGAAAGCCAAGGCCGCCAAGCCGCGCCGCACCGCGTCGCGCCGGAAGGGTGGCGGCGGCTTTTCGGTGAAAATGCCCACGGCGGAGCAGTTCGAGCAGCTGTGCGCCATCGCCGCGTCGGGCGGGAGCGCGCAGCTGGTGCTCGCCGATGGCCGCAAGCCGATCGAAGGCCTTGCGCCGGTGACTGTTGCCATGGCGCTTCGGCGCGGGCGGCCGTCCAACAGCGCGGTTGCCGCCTTTGCCGGTGCCGCCCTGTCCGGCCCGGTGACCGTGTCCCATGTCTTCGCGCTCGAGGAGGGGGACAAGCCCACCGCCGCGCCGCTGGCGATTGCCGAGCTCGCCGCGCCGATGACGCTGCGCGAGGGCGAGCAGTTCAAGATCGGCGCGGGCGGCATCGTGTTTTTCCCGCCGCCGGCGCAGAGCTGATCGGGGCGGCCGGGCGTGCAGACGCAGCAGATCGTCGACGAGATCCTGCATCACCAGGGCGAGCTGGAAAACCAGCGCAAGCCCTGGGAGCCGATCTGGGAAGAGGTTGACCTCCGGGTCAACCCGCTCGGCATGGGCGGTTTCCAGGAGCGCACGCCCGGCCAGCTGAACGGCCTCGATATCTTCGATCACACCGCCTCGCTCGGCCTCGATCGGTTCACCGCCGCCTATACGGGGATGATCATCCCGCGCGGCGAGCGGTATCACACGCTGACATCGACCAGCGCGGCGCTCAACGAGATGCCGGCTTTCCAGGCGTGGGTCGAAGGTGCGCTCGATGCGCTGTTCGCCCGGCGCTATTCCCCGCTGGCGGGGTTCGACCCCGAAGCGAACATGAATATCCGATCGCTCGGCAGCTATGGCAGCGCGCCGTTCTGGGTGGATGAACGGCCCGGCCGGGGCATCTTCTACAAGTCGTTGCACCTGTCCGAATGCTATGTCGATGAAGACTATACTGGTCTGGTCGACACGCTGCACAGGAAGTTTGAAGTAACGGTCCGCAAGGCGGCGCAACTGTTCGGGCCGGAAAACCTCACGACGAAGTTGCGCGAGGATTACGACAACCGGAAGTGGGACCGGAAGCACACCATCCTGCATGTCGTGCGGCCCCGCAATGACCGCGATCCCGAGCGTTTCGACTTCCGATCGATGGCGATCGAGAGCCGGTACATCTCGATGACAGACAAGGCCCAGATCCGTGAGGGCGGATACCGGACCAATCCGCTGTGCTTCTCCCGCTATGTCACCGGGCCGCGCGAGCTGTATGGGCGTTCGCCCGCGATCCAGGTGATGGGATCGATCCGCACCATCAACGCGATGGCCAAGACGATCCTGCGCGCCGGGCAGAAGGCGACCGATCCGCCGCTGCTGATCCCCGAGGATGGGGTGCTGTCCCAGATCAACATCGCGCCGGGCAAGGTCACGGTCGGCGGGCTCGACATCAACGGCAACCCGCAGGTGGTGCCGTTGCAGCACGGCGGCGCGCTGCAGATCGGCATGGAGCTGCTCAACAACGAGCGCGAACCGGTGCGCGATGCGTTTCTCGAAAAGGTCTGGTCGCTGGTGCTGGAGCGCCGCGATCGGATGACCGCGACCGAGGTGCTCGAGATCAGCCGCATGCAGGGCATGCTGCTGGCGCCGATGGCGAGCCGTCAGGAGGTCGAGTGGCTCGGCCCGATGATCGAGCGCGAGCTCGATATCCTGATCCGCAACCGCGCGATCCCACGGCCGCCACCCGAGTTCTACGAGGAAGGCGCGCAGCTGCGCATCATCTACGACAATCCCCTTTCGCGCGCGGCCAAGGCCGAGGAGGCGATCGGGTTTGGCCGTCTGCTCGAGATGCTGGCCCCGATCGCGGCGATCGATCCGAGCGTCTATGACGAGATCAGCACCGAACGCGCGCCGCGCGAGCTGGCCAAGGCGCTGGCGGTGCGATCGACCTATCTGGCAACGCCGGAAGAGGCGCAGGCGAAGCGCGATGCCCGCCAGCAGAGCGAGGAAATCACCAGTGCGCTCGCCGCGCTGAAGGACGCAGGGTCGGCGGTGAAGGACCTGTCGGCCGCCCGCGGTCAGGAGAGCGCGCTTGTCTGATTATCCGGGCGTCAAGCCGGTCATGGGCGAGTTCGTGCAGGAGGTGGTCGACACCGTCCTGATGCGGCGCAACGCCAAGCGGGCGTTTCATTATCAGGGCCTGTTCCTGGGCGAGAACGGCGAGCTGACGCATCACGGCGCGAAGGTGATCGCCGATCTGCGCGACTTCTGCCGCGCCAACAAGACGACATTCGACGCGAACGACCGGGTTCACGCGCTGCTCGAGGGGCGTCGCGAGGTGATCCTGCGGATCTTCGACATGCTGGATATCGATAGCCGCGAGGTGCGGCATCTGGTGGAGGTGAAAGATGAGTGATGGACAACAGCAACACGACGGAGCTGCCGGTGCAGCCGGAGGAGCTGGCGCAGCAGGCATGGCTGGAGGAGCGGGCGGCCAAGCTGGCGGCGCAGGAGCGGGCGGAGCAGCTGGAGCTGCTGGTGGCCACGCTGCTGCTGGTGCTGGTGCTGGTGGTGCTGGCGGCGGGACTGGCGGTGGCGCGGCTGACCTCCTGACCGGCGCCAGCGGCGCGGCCGGCGCTGGCGGCGGCGAGCCGTGGTTCAACTCCCTGTCCGACAAGCCCCCCAAGGAAGGCACCAAATCGCACCGCGAATGGATGGCCAACAAGGGCTATCAGGATCTCGACACAGCTATCGGCTCGTTCCGCGAGCTCGAGGCGCGGTTTCTCGCCGGGGACAAGCTGGTCGTGCCCAAGGAAGGCGACGCGCCCGAGGTGGTCGATGCCTTCTACAAGGCGATCGGCCGCCCGGATGCGCCGGACGGATACGAGATTTCTGCGCCCGAAGGGGCCGAAATCGACCAGGGCCTTGCCGATGCGATGCGCGAGGCCGCGTTCAAGGCCGGGGTGCCCAAGGCCGCGTTCGAGACGCTGGTCCAGCAGTTCAACCAGTATGGCCAGCAGCTGATCGAACAGGCGGGCGACGCATCGCTGGCGGCGAAGAAAGAAGGCAGCGAGGCCCTGCGCCGCGAATGGGGCGACAAGTTCGCCGCCAATGTCTCTGCCGCCAACAAGGCGATGACCGCGCTCGAAATGGATGCCGATTACGTCACCCGGATGGAAGCCGGGCTTGGCACGGCCGAGACGATGAAGCTGCTGGCCAAGATCGGTCAGGGGATCGGCGAGGATGCGCTGGTCGGCGGCGGCAGCGCCCGGTTCCAGATGAGCCTTGCCGATGCCGAGGCCGAGCTAGCCAGCATGCGCGAAGGCGACAAGGCCGCCAAGCTGATGAAGGGCGATCCCGATCTGACCGCGCGGCGCAAGGTGCTGCTGAATGTGAAGGCGCAGCACGAGGCGCTGGAGGCCAAGCGCGCGGCGGCGTCCTGATCGTCTGAAACTCCCCTGATTGTCACGCAGCGGCGGGCCTTTCGATCAAAGGCCCGCCGCTTTGTTATTGGCTGCGTCGGCTGACACGCCCGCCTGATGGCGCGGCCCGGCCGCCTGGAGGGACAGACCCCCGCCAAAGCGTGCGTCAACGCCAGAGAGGCCCGGCCGGGAGCGGCTGACACGCCTTTCGATCCGAAAATCCGTTCAGATTGAAAGGTCAACCCATGGCTTACGAAAGTGAAATTCCGCAGTCCTTCCGGACCACTTACCGCGACAGTGTCGAGTTCCTGCTCCAGCAGGGCGACAGCAAGCTGCTGCCCTGCGTCATGGACATGGACGGCAGCGGCGATCTGCACAAGATCACCGATCAGCTCGACGATGTCGATCCGATGGAAAAGACCGGGCGCAATGCCGACACCGAATATGTCGAGATTGGCCACGATGGTCGCTGGGTCGCCCAGCCCAACCCGATCTTCATGGCCACCCTGGTCGACAAGCAGGACAAGCTCGCCTCGGGCATCGATCTGCAGGGCAATTATGCCAAGGCCGGCCAGCGCGCGATCGCCCGCGGCACCGATGACAAGATCATCGGCGCGTTCTTTGGCACCGCCCAGACCGGCAGCAAGGGCACGGTGCTGAAGTCCTTCGACAACAGCAACGTGGTGCCCGTCAACGAAGCGGCGACCACCAACACCAACCTCACCATCCCCAAGCTGCGCGCGGCGTGGGAGATCCTCGCCGGCAACTTCGTCGATCTCGACATGGACGAGATGTGGATGGCGGTGACCGCCAGTCAGGCCGCGTCGCTGATGGCCGAGATCGAGCACAACAGCGCCGATTACGGGGCGACCGGGATCGAGATGCGCGACGGCAAGCTGCGCCGGCTTTACGGCTTCAACTTCGTCCATATCGAGCTGGGCAACCCGCGCTTCAAGAATGCGGGCCTCACCCTCGACGGCAACAGTTACCGCAAGGTGCCGTTCTGGGCGAAATCGGGCATGGCCGCTGTGTTCTGGGATCGCCTGTTCACCAGCATCGATCGCCTGCCCGGCAAGCATTTCTCTGCGCAGGTCTACGCCTCGCGCGACATGGCGGCCACCCGCCTCGAGGAAGGCAAGTGCGGCTTCATCCTGTGCAACGAAGCGTGATCGGGCGCGGCGGCCGCTGACCCGGTCGCCGCATCCCCGTTCCTTCATCTTGAAAGGTTCCTGACATGGCCACTACCTACTCCCGCGAAACCGCCGGCAAGCTCGATACCTCGGGCCGTTCGGCGATCGAGCCGCACGCCTACCGCGCCAAGCTCAAGCGGCTGCGCGCCACCATCGACTATGACGGCCAGGCTTCGGGCGATGACATCGTCCTGGGTGATCTGCCGGCCGGTTCGGTGTTCGCCTTCGGCGTCATCAACGCCAGCGCCACGGCCGGCGGCACTGCCACCATCGCCATCGGCAAGGCCGGGGCGACCGGCAAGTATCGCGCCGCCGCCATCTTCACCGCTGCCAATACCCCGACCATGTTCGGGCTGGCATCGGCTGCCGATGATGATCCGCTCACCGCTGATGAGCGCGTGATCGCCACCATCGGCGCGGCGGCGCTGCCCAACAGCGCCGATTTCATGGTCATCGACCTCTACTATTCCACCCAGGGCTGAGCGATCCCCTGGCTGGCAGCGCCCCGACACAGGGGCGCGATCCCGGCGGCTCTTCAAGGCGCGCTTTCACCCGCTTAGGCGGGTCGCCGGGACTTCCCTCCCCTCCATGATGGCGAGAGCACAATGGACGAGCTGCAGATCCGCAATCTGGTGCTGAGCAAGCTTGGCGAGGAAGAGCAGCTCGACGATCCCGCCGCCGATACCCGCGCCAATCGCAAGATGACGGCCAACTGGCAGGGCGTGCGCGATCAGGTGCTGCGCATGCACCCGTGGAATTTCGCGGTCGATCCGGCGGGCGAGGAGCTGGAAGCGGACGGGTCCTATGCGCCGAGCGTGCTCGCCGATTTCAAGTTCCGGTTCGCGCTGCCGCCCGATTGCATACGCCTCGATCTCGAACGCATCCGGCCGCGCCAGGCGCGGCTCGGCCTGCGGGTCGGCGGGGGCTTCATCTACACCAACACCGCTGGGCCGCTGCTGATTTCCTATGTCCGGCGTGAGGAGCGGGTCGGCCTGTGGGACGATCTGTTCGCCGAAGCTTTCGCCTGCCACATGGCCGCGCAGATCGGGCGCGCCGTCGTCGGCCAGGACTTTGATCGCAATGCCATGCTGGCACAGACCGCCCGCGCGATCGCGGCCGCCAAGGCGATCGACGGGCGCGAGAACCCGGCCGATGAGCTGGGCGAGAACGAATGGACCGAGGCGCGTTATCAAGGCACCGCCCGGCAGTGGTGGGTCTGAATGGGCTTCCGCGTTTTCCAGGCGAGCCTTAACGGCGGTCAGCTGTCGCGCCGGTTGCATCCGCGCAGCGATCTCAGTATCCATGCCATCGGCGCCGCCGAAATGGTCAACGTCATTACCACGGTCGAAGGTGCGGCGATCAAGCGCCCGGGGACCAGCTATCGTGCGGCGGCGCTGTCAACGGCGAGCCGCATCACCGAGTTCGTGTTCAACGCGACGCAGGCCTATGTCCTTGAGTGGAGCCCGGGCAAGCTGCGCTTCGTCACCAACAATGCGCTGATCACCGACGAAGGTGAGCCCGTCGAGGTGGCGGTGCCTTACCAGGCCGAGGATATCGCCCGGGTTTCCTACGAGCAATCCGGCGACGTGCTCTATCTGGCGCATGGCGCGCATCCCCATGCCGCGCTGTCGCGCACCGGGGCGACGACCTTCTCCTATGCGCCGCTCGATCTTCTGGGTGGACCTTTTGCCGATCCGAACACGGACAAGACGGCGACCGTCACGGTCACCGGCGACCTCGATCCGGGGGGATCAGTGACCGTCACCGCCAGCAAGCCGATTTTCGAGACGGGCCATGTCGGGTCGCGGTTCCGCGTCGAAGCGCAGGATTTCAGCGCGGTGCGGGCGTGGCAGGAAGGGATCAGCGGGATCGTCGCCGGCCAGCAGCGGCGCAGCGAAGGCCGGGTCTACGAGGCGATGACCAGCGGCCGGACGGGCTTCAATCAGCCGACCCACGACGAAGGCAGCGAATGGGACGGCGACGGCATCGGGCTCGATATCAACGACCAGGGGCCATACGGCATCCTCTGGCGGTATCTCCACGACCGGTTCGGCATCATCAAGATCACCGCCCGCGCCAGCGCGACGCAGGTAACCGGCACGGTCGAGCGCGGGGTGCCGCGCAGCCTTGCCACCACGGCCAGTTCGCTGTGGGCGCATGGCCTGTTTTCGGCCGCGGAAGGCTGGCCCGAGCATGTGTTCCTGTGGCGCGGCCGCCTGTGGTGGATATCGGGCTTCATCCTGGCCGGTTCGGTCGCGGGCGATTACCGCGACTTCAACGAGTTCGGGCCGGACGGCGCGCGCGACGGCGATCAGGCGATCCGGTTGCGCATGGACATCACCGACCGCGTGCTGTGGGTCCGCGCCGATCGTTCGCAGGTGATGCTGGGCACGGCGCGCGGCGAATATGCGATCACGGTCATCAACCCGGCCGAAGGCGTCAAGGCGAGCAATCTTGCTATCACCCGCCAGCGCAAGCATGGCTCGGCCGAGGTCTGGCCGATCGAGGCGGGCGGCGAGATCTTCTTCGTCCAGCGTGGCGGCCGGAAGCTGCGCGCGGCCGCCTATTCCTTCAGCGAGGATCGCTACACCGGCCGCTGGGTAAACCTTTATGCCCGGTTCGCCACATCGGGCGGGGTGCGCGAGATGGCCTATCAGGCCGAGCCCGAGGAGCTGGTCTGGGTGCTGCGCGGCGACGGGACGATGGCCGCGCACCCGATCAATGTCGAACAGCAGGTCAAGGGCTTCACCCAGGGGCTTGCCATGGAGGATGCGGCGGTGCTTTCGACCGTGTCGATCCCCTCGCCCGATGGCGGGCGCGACGATCTGTGGCTGCTGGTCGACCGGGATGGCGAACGCTCGCTCCAGCAGCTCGGCGACTGGCCGGACGACGACGCGCCGCTGGCGATCGAGGACAGCTTCCACCTCGACAGCGCGGCAAGCTTCGTGCTGGATGGCGAGACGACCGTCAGCGTGCCGCACCTTGGCGGGGAAACCGTGACGGTGCTGGTCAATGGCCAGCAGCGCGAATATCTGGTCGACGGGGACGGCGAAATCGATCTGGGCGAGGCGGTGACCGGCAAGGTCCATGTGGGCCGCCTGTTCACCGCGCGCATCCGGCTGCTGGATCCCGATATTCTGCGCCCGGCGCGCAACGGATCGAGCGCAGGGATGCTGCGCAAGACGACGCACATGGCGCTCTATGTCATCGACAGCGTGGCGGTGCAGGTGGGGCGCGTGGTGTCGAGACTGGCCCGGCTGCTGCCGTTCCGCAAGGCCGATCCGATGCCGGCTGCGCAGCCGCTCGAGACGGGTTGGAGCGATCCTGCGATCATCGGCGGGGACAAGGCGCGCAACCACGGCGATGTGATCGAGGACCGAAGCCCTTACCCGCTGATCGTTGCCGGGATCGTGCGCGAGATCGATAGCGAATGACGCGCATCCGCCCGTTCCGTGCGACCGATCTGGTCGCCATCGAATTGCAGGCGCAGCAGCGCGGGGTGCTGGGCATCCACGAGCCCGAGATGAACCTTGCCCACGGCTTCGCGCTTGAGCGGGCGGGGCCTGCCTATTCGGCAGAGGATGCGGCCGGGACGGTGCTGGCCTGTGCGGGGCTGGCCGAATGCTTCGTCGGCAAGCAGGCGACGGCCTGGGCGATGTTCGCGCAAGGCTGGTGGGAGCGGCTTGACCGCAAGGCGGTGCTGCGCGCGCTGCGCGCCGGGGTGGAACATGCCCCCTATGCCCGGATCGAGGCGCTGGCGCGGGCGGCGATGCCGGGCGAATGCCGGTTGCTTCAGGCGGTCGGGTTCCGGCGGGTCGCGCCGCTCGCGCAGTGGGGGCCTCGCAGCGAGACGGTGGTCTTGCATGAAAGGCTTGGGCCTGTGGCACAAGCGCCGATCACACAGGAAGGGAGACGCGACTGATGATGGCAGCAATCCCGATCATGATGGGGATCACCGCGGTTGTCGGCGCGGCCGGCACGATGGCCGCCGGCAAGCAGAACGCGGCCGTGCTGCGCGCGCGCGGCCGCGAGGCGCAGGCGCAGGGCGTGGCCGAGCGCGGCCAGATCCGCGACGCGGCGCGCGCGGCCATGGGGCGGCAGGTGATGAGCGCAGCGGAAAGCGGGTTCACCCCGGGCTTCGGCAGCGCGCTTGTCGATCTCGAGGAGAGCCTGATCAACCGCGAGCTCGACCTGATGACCAGTCGGCGCAACGCGGATGCGGCGGCGGCGGGATACGAGCAGCAGGCAAAGTTCGCCAAGCGCGAGGCCGCGTTCGGAGCGGTGTCGACGTTGGCGCAGGGCGCCTCGCAGATATTCGGCGGCATCAGTGCCAACAATCGGGCGGGACAGTAACCGATGGCCGATCCTTACAGCCGCCAGCTCGCCCCGCGCGATGCGACCGCGACCCTGCCCTTCGCCCGGCCGGAGACCTTCGGCGCGGGTGCGGCACAAGCCGTCAACAATGCCCTGTCGGGTGTGAACCGCGAGCTGGCCTTCAACCGGGCCGAGGAGCTGCAGCTCGAGCGCGACAAGGAGGCGACGGCCGCCGCGCTCCAACTGGCGAAAATCCAGGAGGAGGCGGTCGCCTTCGCCACCGAGCAGCAGGGCCAGACCGATCCCGGCGGGGCCGGATATTCGCGCCAGATCGAGGCCTATCTCCAGACCAGGGAAACCGAGTTCCTCGGCGCGATCCGCGATGATCGCGTGCGCCAGGCGATGGCCCCGCGCTTTGCCGAGTGGCGGGCGCGCACGATGGTCAGCGCGCAAAGCTGGGAAAAGGGGCAGTCGGTCGCGCAGGCCGTGGGCAATTATGGCGAGCTCACCAAGATCCGCGCCAATCAGGCCAATCGCGCCGATGCCGACGGGTTCGTCGAGCTGCTCGCCCAGCAGCGGCAGGATCTTGCACTGCTCGAAGGCGTGCCGCCCGATGTGAAGGTGAAGCTCGACCGGGCGGGCACAGAGGAAATCGCGGTCGGATGGCTGACCGGCCGGACCCCGCAGGAGCAGAAGATGCTGCTGGAAAGCGGGCGCTTCGACATGCTCGATCCCGATGTCATGCGCCAGCTGAAGGAAGGTGCGAACATCGGCATCGCGCGCGAGCAGAAGGAGCTCGAGGCCCAGGCCCGCATCCGCCAGGCTGAGGTCGCCGATGCGGTCGACCAGGTGCTGAAGGACGTGGGCGACGGTCTGCCTGTGAACGACAAGCAGCTCGCCGAGGCGCAGGCGATGGCCGAAGGCGCGGGCCTCAAGGACAAGGTTACCGATCTGTTCGACGCACGCATCCGCAACCATGCCAATCGCGAGTTCCAGAACGTGGGCGTGGTGGCGATCGACAGCGAGGTGAAGGCGCTCAACACGAAAATCGCCAAGGCCGGGGACAAGGCGACGCGGGCCGATATCATCCGCCGCGATCATCTGGTGGAGCTGCGCGACAAGCGCCGCCAGATGATCGAGGACGACCCGGCCGAGTTCGCCTCGCGCATCGGGGTCGAGTGGAAGCCGCTTTCGGATGAGAGCCCGGAGGCGCTGGCCGCATCGATCGCCGATCGCAAGCGCGCCGCGCGGGCGACGGCCGCAGCGGCGGGCCTGCCCGTCACGTTCCTGACCGATGCCGAGGCGACCCAGCTGGCGGCCAACGTCAAGACGACCGAGGGCCGCGCCAAGGCGATCGAGATCGCCGCGGCCTTCGGCCCCGATGCGGGCAAGGTGATCGATCAGATCGCCCCGGATCAGCCGATGCTCAAGCACCTGACCGGGCTTACGCCCAAGGCGCGTGGCTATGCCCTTGAAGGGGCAGGCCTGATCGCCGGCAAGGGTTACACCCCGCCCGAGGGGCTCGACGCGGCGATCCGCGCCCGGATCGGCACGACGATGAACGGCTTCAACGAAAGCGCCCGGACGGGTGTGATGGAGGCGGCGCGGGGCTTCTATGCCTATTTCCAGTCGCGCGGCGGCGACCTCAGCAGTGACGTCAAGGATGACATTGTGCGGTGGGCGGTCGACCGCGCGCTGGGCAATGTCGGCAGCAAGCGCGGCGAGGATGGCGGCGAGAACGGCATTGCCAACTGGCGTGGCGACATGAAGTTCATCCTTCCCGAGCGCATGACCGAGGCCGAGTTCCGCCGGCGGATTTCCGGCGGGACGCTCAACGGGTTTTTCTGGGGCGACGGCCGAACGCCGGTCACCGCGCAGCAGCTGCGCGACCAGTTCGTCCCTGAAAAGGTCGGTGCGACCCGATATCGCTGGCGGCAGATGCGCGGCGGCGGCTATGCGCTCGACAACCGGGGCCAGCCTGCGGTGCTCGATGTCGGCAAGCTGAGAGACCCCGGCACGCCGACCCGGACGATCCGGCCGCAGCCGATCGTCAACGCGGCGGCGCAATAGGCCATGTCCGATCCGCTCGACATCTACGAGGAAGCCTTCACCCCAGCGCCCGGCCAGGTGCGCGGGGCCGAGCAGCCTGCGCCGAGCGACTGGGAGGTATTCGCCGCCAGCCTGCGCCTGTCGATGGACCAGAAGGACATCGTGCAGGCCGACCGGCTCGCCAACCAGTATCTCGACCTTGCCGACCAGCTGGTGAAGCTGGGCGAGAAGCGCGAAGGCCTGTGGCGCACCACGGCGACATCGCCCGATGTGATGGCCTATTCGATGGGCGGGGCATCGCCGCTGACCACGACGCTCGACCGGGATCTTGTCTGGGAGGCAATCCAGCGCCAGCGCCGGCGCGATCCCAAGGCCTTTGCCTCGCTGCCGGCGACACGCGCCGAGTTCGACCGCAACGTCCTGCGCCGCGACGGCGGGCGCGACAATGATCAGGCGATCGTCGCGCGATCGGAAGGCGTGACGGGCCTGTTCTCGATGTTCGCGGGCGGTGTCGTCGGCGAGATGACCGATCCGATGAACATCATCCTGCTGCCGGTCGGCGGGGCGGGCAAGACGGTCGGCGCGCGGATCCTGAGCGAAGGGCTGGTCGGCGCATTGGGCGAGGCGGTGCTGATCCCGCAGCAGTTCCGCACGGTCAAGGCGCTCGGCGAGGAGATGACCTTTGCCGATGCGGCGGCCAATATCGCCTTTGGCTTCGGCGCGGGGGCGACGTTCCAAGGGTCGTTCGAGGTGATCGGCGCGGGCCTGCGCAAGCTGGCCAAGCCCGGCATCGAGCAGCGCATCGCCCGCGCGCTGAGCGAAGCGGACCCGAACGACGATCCCCTGCAGGTCGTCAGCGATGTGATCGCGGCCGAGGATCCCGAGCTGGCCGCCGCACTGATCGCCGGACAGCGGGGCAATCTGACCCCCGAAGAACAGGGCGCGCTGACCGAGTTGCAGCGCCAGGCCGAGATCGACGCGGCCAACCCCTATGCCCCGATCGGCGACGGGCGGGTCCAGTTCGAGGATGAGCTGACCCGTTCGCTAGACAATCTCATTGCCCGGGCCGGGCAGACGCAGGCCATGGCGATGCCGCCGGAGATCCCCGCGCCGCCCGCCCCGGCGGCGGTGCGGGCAATATCGGCATCCGAGATGGTGAACGGGCGGCCGGTCGCGTTGAACATGGCCCGCTATCTCGCCCGCAACCGGCGCGCCGAGAGCAGTGGAAACGATGCGGCCGACGCGGAAACGTCCAGCGCGTTCGGCCGATACCAGTTCCTGCGCGAGACCTGGCTGGAGTTCTATCGCAAGACCTTTGGCGAGACAGGCGAAAGCCCCGCCGCAATCCTGCGCAAGCGCGCCGATGGCGACGTTCAGGACCGGGTGATGGAGACCTTCACCCGCGCCAACCTTGCCCGGCTTGAGCGCGCGGGCTTTGCCGCGACCGAGGGCAACGCCTATCTGGCGCACTTCCTCGGCGTAGAGGATGCGCTAAAAGTGCTGCGCGCATCGCCCGATGCGCCGCTGCCGGGGCTGGTCAATGGCGCATCGATCGCGGCCAACCGGGCAGTGTTCGACAAGGTCGGGTCCGCCAGCGAGCTGATTGCCTGGGCACATCGCAAGATGGGCGGCGGCGGCGCGAGCGTGCCGGCGGGCGGCGGGCGTGTGAGCGCGCAAGGCGAAGTCAGTCAGGGGGCGGTGCTGCGCGAGGAAGCGGCCCGCTTGCAGCGCGAGGCGGCCGAGATCCAGGGGCTTGGCCCGATCCAGTTCGACCGCTTCGATCCCGACGATATCGATGTCGATGCGCAGCTGATGCAATTCAAGGCTGGCGGCGATGAGTTCGGGGTGACCGAGCGGCTGCGAGACGTGAAGCAATGGAACCCGTTCTTTGCCGGGCGGGTGATGGTCTGGGAGGCGCTCGACGGCCGCCGCCTGATTGCCGATGGTCACCAGCGGCTCGGCCTCGCCAAGCGCATCAAGGCGCAGGGCGACGGCCAGCAGCCGATGCTCGATGCCTTCATCCTGCGCGAGGCGGACGGGTGGGATGCCGAGACCGTCCACACCTGGGCGGCGCTGAAGAACATTGCCGAGGGCACCGGCACGGCGGTCGATGCCTCCAAGGTGCTGCGCGGCGTGCCGCGCGAGGTGTGGCAGCAGTTCCTTCCCCCGCGGTCGGCGCTGGTGCGCGATGCCGAGGGGCTGGTGCGTCTGGGTGACGATGCCTTCGGGATGGTCGTCAACGAGATCGTCGATCCGTCTCAGGCCGCGCTGGTGGGCCGTCTGGTCGATGATCCGGGCGAGCAGAAGGCGCTGCTGGATCTGCTGCTGCGCACCAGCCCCCGCACCATCGGCGAGGCGGATGGGGTGATCCGGCAGGCGCTGGCCGCCGGGTTCGCGCGCGAGGTGCAGGAAGACATGTTCGGCACGCTCGATGTCACCAGCTCACTGTTCCTCGAGCGGGCGCGCGTGCTCGATCGCGGGCTTGCGGAGCTGAAGAAAATGCGGCAGGCTTTCGGGAGTGCGGCGCGCAATGCCGACACGCTCGAGGCGGCGGGCAACCGCATCGACCGCGAGGCCAGCGCCAGGGAGGTCGAGGACAATGCGAGAGCCGTCGAAATCGTCAGGCGCAGCGCCTGGAGCGCAGGCCCCGTCAAGGATGCCCTCGATGCCGGCGCAGCCCGGCTTGCCGCCGGAGATCGCCCCGCCGACGTCATCCGCGACTTCGTCGCCGCTGTCCGGGGGCTCGACCTCGACGATCTCGCCCGCCTTGCAGGATCCGGCGAAGGTGCGGGCGGGCGTGGCGGCGCTGATGCAGCTGGACGCTCAGGCGAAGGTGGGAACGCGGATGCGGGCCTACGTGCAATCGATGGGGATCCGCCAGAGCCGCGGCTGACGACGCCGGAAGGCGACCCGGTCGATCCGGTCGACGGGGCCTGGCCGAGCCGGGAGGACATGGAGCAGGCGGGGCAGGAGGCATTCGACCTGGGCCCGGCCGCATCGGTGCAGAAGTTCGACGAACCGGCGGGCGCTGGCCAGAAGATCCAGCTCGAGAGTGTCGAGCATGATTTGCGGCAGGTTGCCGATCGCGAGCAGCAGGCGGTCGACGAGGCGGCATCGCGTGCCAAGCTGATTGAGGATGCGCCCGAGGCGCTGAAGATCGAGGTCGATCAGATCCGCGCGGCGGCCGAGCCCAGGCAGCAGGCGCTCGCGCAGCTTGGAGAGGAGCTCGGCGACCTTGGCGAGTTCATCAATCCCGGCATCAAGGGCCGCGAGCGCATGATCGAGAAGGTCGTGCGTGAGGGCTATGGCAGCGCGTCCGAGCTAAAGGACGTGGTGCGCGGCGCCTTCGTGGTCGATACCCTTGACGGCGGCGAGGCGGTCGCCCGGTTGCTAAACGAGCGTTTCCCGGGCAGCCGCGACAAGGGCTGGGAACGCCTGCCGCAAAGCGGTTATTTCGACCGGAAGCTGATCCTCGAGATGGGCGACGGCGTGCGTGCCGAGATCCAGATCCTGCCGCGCGCGATCTGGAAGGCGAAAAAGACCGAGGGCAACCGGCTGTACCAGCAGGCGCGCAGCACGAACGACATCGCGCTGCAGCAGCAGCTCAATGGTCGCCAGCGCGAGCTTTACGATCAGGCCTTGGCAGGGACGGACTTTGCGGGGATCGCATCGGGATCTGCGCCGGGGAACGCTTCGATGAAGGCGGCCGGTTCACGCGGCGCGCCCTCGAACAGTGCCTTGACGAACAGCGCCGGCACCTCGCGCCAGGATCCGTCCCTGAACAGCCAGGATGCGCCTGATGCGCGATCGATGGCGACCGGGCGATCTTCGACGTCGAACAGTTCAAATGTCATGGGGGCTCCTGACGGGGAATATACGCCTGGTTTGCCGGATTTGCAAGCGAGCCTCGGCGATGATCTGGTCGGCACCCTGTTTGACATCGACGGCGAGCAGCGGCTGCTGGGCGATATCCTGTCCGAGGCCGATGCCGACCGGGCGGCGATCGCGGCGGCGCGGTCCTGCCTGCTGTGACGATGAAGGAAACTCAACCATGTCGCTAGGCGCGTGCATTCCCGATCTTCTCGCCAAGGGCCAGATCAGCCAGGCGCAGGCCGAAGAGATGGAGCGGCTGTTCGGCCAGTATCGCCGCCAGTTCGCGCGCGAGGCTCCGGCGGCGGCCGACGATCTTGCCAGCGAGGCGGCGCTCGCCGCGCTCGAGCGGCAGAAGGCCGAGACCCTGCGTCGCCAGCTGTTGCAGGTGAAGTCCCAGCGGCAGGCGTGGCTTGCTATGCAGACCTATGGCAAGGGCGCTGGCGGGCTGGCCGTGCTCGATCCCGACCGGCCCGAGAACCTTGCCGAGGCGGCGCAAGGGCTGCTCGCCCGGCGCGAGCTGGCCCCCTATCGCAATGTCGAGCACCTGCAGCGGGCGATCCGCGGCCGCGCCCATGCGACGGTGCGGGACCTGCTGCAGAAGCACAGCCGCGATATCCTTGGCCGGGTGCGCGACCGGGCCGGAACCGAGGATATTCTGCGCGAAGCGCGCGGGCAGGCGACCGGCAATGCGGCCGCCAAGGAGCTGGCCGGGGCATGGAAGGAGGCCGCCGAATATCTGCGCCGCAGGGCCAATGCCGCCGGGGCATCGATCGGCAAGGTCGAGGATTGGGGCGTGCCCCAGGCGTGGAACAGCCAGACCGTGGGCGATGCCGGGTTCGACCAGTGGTTCGCCGATGTCGCCCCGCTGATCGACCGGGCGCGGATGGTCGACCGGGACAGCGGCGCGCCGCTGGAGGACGAAGCGTTCCGCGATCTCATGGGCGATATCTACGAGACGATCCGCACCGATGGCTGGGCAAGCCGCCAGCCCGGGGCGCGCGGCAAGGGTTCGCTGGCCAAGCGCATCGGGCAGGAGCGCATCCTGCATTTCACCGATGCGGATGGGTGGCTGGCCGTTGCCGGCAAGTATGGCACCAGCGACGGCGTGTTCGATGCGATGATGAAGCACATCGATCTGATGGCGCGCGATATCGCGTTGATGGAGATCCTCGGCCCCGATCCTGCCGGCACGATCAAGTTCATCGGCGACGCGATCGAGAAAAGGGCCGCGCTCGACGGGCGGGCTTCGCACAAGGATGCGGCCTATCAGGGCAGGCGGCAGCTGGAGCGATTGTTCGAGACGGCGAGCGGTGCGAACGGCCGCCCGGAGAATGCGGCGCTGGCCAAGTTCGCCGGGGGGCTGCGCGCCTGGCAGGTGGCGACCAAGCTGGGCAGCGCGACCCTTTCCACCACAAGCGATCAGGCGACGCAGGCGATTGCCCGGCGGTTCAACGGCCTGCCGATCCTGAAAGGCCTTGACACCCAGCTGCGGCTGCTCAACCCCGCCAATGTCGAGGACCGCGCGCTCGCCATGCGGATGATGCTGGTGGCCGAAGAGGCAAGCCAGATGGCGGCCGGGCAGGCGCGCATGACGGGCGAGGAGCTGACTGGCGAGATCTCGCGCAGGCTGGCCGAGACGACGCTGCGGATCTCAGGCCTCAATGCCGTGACGCAGGCGGGCCGATGGGCGTTCGGCATGGATTTCTGGGCAGCGGCGGCAAGCTGGCGGGGGCGGAGCTTCGATCAGCTCGAGGCGCCGTTCCGCAACATGTTCCTGCGCCATGGGCTTGGCGAGGCGCATTGGGAGGCGATCCGCGCCGCGCCGCTGTATTCCGAGCGCGGGGCCGATTGGGTGCTGCCCGAGAACATCGCGCAGGCGGGGATCGCCGACGATATCGTGCAGATGGTGCTGCGCGAGATGGACATGGCGGTGCCGGTGGCGGGCCTCGATGTGCGCGCCGCGATCGAGAGCGCCGCCCCCAAGGGCACCCCGCTGGGCGAGATCATCCGCACGGGCTTTCAGTTCAAGGCCTTCCCGGTGACCATCATGCTGCAGCAGTATCGCCGGATGATGGCGCTTTCCAATGGCTGGGACCGGCTTGGCTATGCCGTGCAGGTCGGCATCGGAACGACGCTGATGGGGGCGGCGGCGCTGCAGCTGAAGGCGATCGCCAAGGGCGAGGATCCGCGCCCGATGATCGACCAGGACGATCCTGCGAGAACGGCCGATTTCTGGGGGCGGGCACTGGTGCAGGGCGGCGGCCTGGGGATCTTCGGCGATTTCCTGTCCAATTCGACCAACAGCTTCGGGCAGGATTTTTCCGACGTGCTGAAAGGACCGGCATTCCAGACCGCTGATAACATCGCCAAGCTTGCCATTGGCCAGCCTTCGGCCGCGCTGAAAGGCGAGAACACCAATCCGGGGCGCGCCGCGATCCGGCTCATCAAGAGCGAGACGCCGGTGATCGGCAGCCTGTGGTACACGCGCCTGCTGTACGAGCGGTCGATGATCGACAGCCTGCAGGAGCTGGTCGACCCCGATGCGCAGGCGGCATTTCGCGACCGGGTGCGCCGTGTCGAGAAAGAGGGGCGCGAGTATTACTGGGAGCCGGGGGGCGGTTTGGATGATGCGCGGGCCCCTGATGTAGGGGGAGTGCTGTCCAACTAGGGGAGCCCCCATTCATGGCCGTTCCGACTGATGCGGTGACCGAACAGGTGTTTGTCGGGGCGGGCACGGCCTCGGCGCTGTCCACCAGCTTCAAGTTCATCGGTGCCGACGATCTCGTGATCACCGCCATCGTCGCTGGCGAAGAGGATCCCGAGCCGCTGGTCCGCGGGGTAGATTACACGGTCGCCGGAGGCAATGGCGGCACCGGGTCTGTGACCCCCGCCGCCGCTATCCCTGTCGGCACCAGCTGGCGTGTCCGGCGCGAGACGCCGCTGGGCCAGCCTGCCACCTTGCCGAGCGGCAGCTTCCAGCCCCAGCAGATCGAGAGTGCCATCGATCGCCAGGCGTTCGGCCTGCAGGAGCAGGCGCGCGAGGTAAGCCGCACGATCAGGGCGCAGCGCGGGGAGGCGGGGCCGCTGCTGGCGCCGCTCGCCACGCTTGAAGGCAAGATCCCGGTGTTCGAGGGAGGCGAGGTCCGGCCCGGCCCCGATGTGTCCGAAGTGGAGCAGGCCTTCGCCGGGGCGCTTGGCGATGTGGCCACGGCACTCGGCGGTGCGCTGGACGATGTGGACGCAGCGCGCGTTCAGGCGCTGGAGGATGTGGCCGACGTTGCCGCGGCGGTCGCTCCGACGGCAGGCCCGTTCATTGTCCCTGCCGAGGCCATCGTATCGGACCGGGCCTATCCCATCCAGGTCGCGGTGCTGAACGGGCTTGGCTTCACGCGGGCGTTCATGCGGCTGACCATGGAGGGTGAAACCGGGTCGGTCGAGGTCATGGTGCTGGTCAACGGGGTGGCGGTGACGCCCCTGATCGTCCTGACCCATGGCGAAAGCACGACTGTGGTTTCCGTCACCGTGCCGCCAGGCGGGGTGCTCGAGCTGTGGTTCGGGACCATCATCGGGACGCCGCTTGGGCTGTTCGGCAAGCTGGAGGGTCCTGCCGCATGAGCCTGACCCTTTCCTCGGTCGATCAAAGCCTGTTCCGGCGCTTTGCCGATCTGTCGCCGATCCCGCCCGAATTGCCGCCCGGTGCGGGCTGGAACGGCGCGGTGGGCACCGGATGGGTTGCCCCGATGGTGGTCCCAACCGATCCGGTGCGCGACACGACGAAGGCCAAGCCCACACTGCGCCTGATCGTGCCGCCTTTCCAGCGGTTCACGGATTTCGTCGATGTCATCGCATTTGCAGGGGCGAACGAGAACGGCACGCTGTTCAACACCCTCGGTATCGCCAACCTGGCCTTCCACTTTGAAGGCAACACAGCCGTGGTGGCGGTTCCGGCCTATCACACCATCGAGACCCAGCGCGGCCCGAGAAGCTATTTCGGGTGGCGGGTCCGCCTGCTGAGGCCTGCGACGGGCCAGCGAAACGGCAACTGTCACCTGTATATCGAGTCGACGGCGCGTGACAGCACCATGCAGAAGCGGGTCATCGGGCCTTTCGTGTTCTCCCCGCAGGCGACGCTTTACGATCAGGAGCTGATCGTAGCGCCGTCGCAGCCGCAAGTCACCGATGTGAGTTACCAGACGCTCGATGCAGCGGTTCAGCGGGGCAAGACGCTTGGCCACGCAAACTATCTGATCACTATCACCGAACCGGGTGTCTATTCGATTGCCGACAGCACGCCGAACGCATGGTCGCGGAACGGCTATTGCAACATCACCTCAAATGTCCCGCTTTCGGGCGGCCTGCCGCAGGTGTGGATCGGGGCCAACAGCCAGACCGCATCCAACACCACCATGCCGGACAGCAGGCAGAAGCTGCACATCTTCGGCCCGAACATCGGGCTCGACTTCAAGAACATGGAGCGGCTTGATCGTGGCAGCAGCGGGTCGGGCTTTAGCCATTGGCTTGACGGCATCGTCATCACCAACACCGCGCCGGAAGGCCGCAATGCGCTGTGGCGCGGCGGGCCGCGCTTTACGGTCATCCCGCTGCCCGCTGCGATCCTGACCGAGTGCGAAATCACGGAGATACACGATACCTGCCGGTTCGCGTCGATGGCTCGCGGCTGCCATTTCAGTCACACCGCCAACGACTGCATGACCGGCACCCCGACGATCATCCAGAACACCTACGACGATCACAGCTCGATCTTCTGGAACACCAACACGTCGATGCTTTCGGTCCGCTATGACGGAGCGGCGGCGGTGGCGACCATTTCGAAGCGCGGCTCGACCCTTGGGATTGCCAATGCCGATGGGTCCGGCATGTTCCGCGTAACCCTCGACGGGGTGAACCACGACTACGTGGTAGGCGACAACAGCCCCACTTCGCGTTCGACGGCAGGCCGCATGTTCAGCGATGTGGTCGCATGGCTGAATACCATCCCCGGCATCACCGCGACGCCGCTCTACACCGAGGACCGCGGCGCTTACTCTGCCGGCCTTGGCCCTGCTGACAGCAGCGACTTCCCGGACGGCACCAAGGGCGGAGGCTGGGGCTTCCCGGCCAACAGCACCGGGCCGCTCAACATCAAGGGTGTCACGCGCACCATCGTCTCGCAGTTCGATCAGCACTCCGACTGGTATCAGCATGTCAGCGGGGCGATTGAAAACGTCATCATCGTCGGCAACAAGCTGACCCGCTGCATCGGGCAGATGGTCTTCCTCGCACCGACCGGGACGGCTACGCAATTCGACATCTTCATCGTCGGCAATTGCTTCGAGCGCATGGTCGAGGGCGCAGGGAACTTCTCGTCGATCGGACGGCAGACCAACACCTACACGGCCAGTCACGTCGTCTTTGCGCATAACTCGATGGCGACGCAGCAGCTCCGGCTGTGGGGCAATGCGAACAGGCCCTTGGCCAACAGCTACAACCTGATCGCGAACAATGCGCTGGCGGGCATTTTCCGCAGCGTGTCGACCGCATGGCCCGGACTGAAAGTTGACGGAAATCACCTGCCGACCGGATCGACCGATGTGGCCGGGGCAACCAACACCACCTTCGGCGGATCGAGCGGCGGGCGCGACTTCTACGTCGATGTCGACAATGGCGACTTCCGCCCTGCCGCCCCGTTGCTGGCGGCGCTCAAGGCCCCGCTCCTGCGCTTTGATGCGGCGGGCAACCGTCGCGGCGCGACTGCTCCGGTCGGGGCGCTGGCGCAATGATGCGGGCCGGGATGGCAATCGCGGGGCAACAGGGGGACTGCGCATGATTCACGAACTCAAGGTGCAGTCCTTTTCTGCCGGCATGGCTGCGGCCAGTGCCGTCATGGGCTTTGCCGCGCCGTGGCCGCATGTGATCGCGGGCCTGTTCTTCGCCATTGCCGGGGGCTTCGTCGGCATGGCGGTTTCGCCTTCGACCGAGCGGCTTGCCCTGCCGTTCACCGTGCTGGTCGCGCTGGTGATCGGGATCTTCGCCGGGATTGCGCATCCGCACTTTGCCGTGGGCGGCGCGCTGACCGGGTGGATCGCCGCTCTGCCGGTGCAGCTGGTGATGGGCGTGGCCGGGCTGACCTCGCCCTGGCTCGCGCGGCGGGCCGCTGCCGGAGACCTCTCGCTGCCGTGGAAGGGGGGCGCGAAATGACCGTGTTGCTGACGATCGCCGATCTGCTGCTGGCGTTCATCCTGTTCTGGCATTCGGCCAACAGCCCCGCGCGCGATGCGGTGCTGCGGGCCATGCTCTACGCCTTCGCCTTCGCCTCGACCTGCTTCGGCGCTGCGCGCTTCCTGATCCTGTTCGGGGCCGACAAGGGCGAATGGCAATGGATGATCGATGCCGGCCACCTCGCCCTGATCGCCTTCGGGGTGATCTGGGTCGCCCGTGAGACCGGCCGCATGGCCATGCTGAAAGGCCAAAAGGAAAGGAATTGCCCATGACCTTCCCCTCGATCTCGCCCACCGGCAAGGGCCGCAACATTCGCCGCATCGTGATCCACTGCACCGCGACGCGCGAGGGGCAGGATATCGACGCGGCGACTATCCGCCGCTGGCACCTGCGGCAGGGTTGGAACGATATCGGCTATCACTTCGTCATCGGCATCGATGGCGAGATCGAGCGCGGGCGGCCCGAGGAAATCCCCGGCAGCCATGTGCGGGGCTTCAACACCGGCAGCATCGGCGTGGTCTATGTCGGCGGGCTGGATGCGCAAGGGAAGGCGAAGGACACCCGGACCGAGGCGCAGAAGACCGCGATGGCGCAGCTGGTGCGATCGCTGGTGCGGGCCTACCCCGGCGCCGATGTGATGGGGCACCGCGACCTTTCGCCCGACAAGGACGGCGACGGCGTGGTCGAGCGGCATGAATGGCTGAAAGACTGCCCGTGCTTCGATGTCCGCAGCTGGTGGGCGAGCGTGCGGTAATGGCGCGCATCAGGCTTCCGCAGCGGCCCAATCCATCGCGCATCCAGGCGGCTCGGGTGGCTGCCGCGCGGGTTGCCACGGCCAGCACCAAGCAGGTCGTGATGGAGGAGATCGAGACGGTCGCGGGCGGCATTCCTGACGACTACCTCGGAGACATCGCGGAGATCCGCGGGCGTCTGGATGCGCTCGAGGGATCATAGGAGGACAGCCATGCATCCGATCATCGCCTGGTTTGCCGCGCGGGGCCTGTCAGAGCCTGCTGCGCGCATTGCGGCATGGGTGGCGGGGGCGGTGGCGCTTCTTGCAATCCTCGGGCTTCTGGCGGGGGCCTGGCGGGTGTTCGACTGGTGGGACGACCGGGCCGCGATCGAGGCGGCCGTGAACAAGGCGAACGTCAAGGCGCTGGCCACGGCCCGCGCAGCAGACGACCGGGCGGCCGAACAGGCGGCGGCCGATGACCGGGTGATTGGCCGCCAGCTCGAGGAGACGATCGATGTTATCGAGAATGCGAAAGGTGGCGGGGCTGGCAGTGCTCGCGTCGCTCACAATTGCCAGCGGCTGCGGCGCCACGGTTTCGCAGAAGCCGATCTTCCCGCCGCGTGCCGAGATCCAGCGCCTGCAGGAAGCCAAGCCCGCCCCGACCGTTGACATCGTCACGGACGAAAAGGCGAGTGTTGTTGCCCCTTAATTCCCGGACAGTTCCTCACTGGTTGATTGGGTGATGTAT
>VFQO010000519.1_pt1 | contig 40553 bp, 29 predicted proteins | sample 3512331 | NCBI WGS metagenome assembly VFQO01 (sample SAMN10412371, study PRJNA504923) | tailings metagenome | isolation source: Replicate 3 from Balatoc abandoned mine | place: Philippines: Itogon, Benguet | collected 2017-08-28 | reverse complement strand
TTGTCGCCATTGGCATAGGGCTGATAGCGTTCGCTCGCTTCGCCGCCTTCGCCCGATACCGCCTTGGCGCCGATACGGTTCATCGCGATCGCCAGCGTTTCATGGGCTTCCGGGGAAAGCGCGCCGAGCGACATGCCGGGGGTGACGAAGCGCTTGCGGATCTCAGTGATCGCCTCGACGCTGTCGAGCGCGACGCCCTGCGCCGGATAGTTGAACTCCATCAGGTCGCGCAGATAGACGGGCGGCAGGTCGGCGACCCCGCGAGAGAATTGCAGATAGGTCGAATAGCTGTCGGTCGCGACCGCGGTTTGCAAAAGGTGCATCAGCTGCGCCGAATAGGCATGCGTCTCGCCGCCCGCGCGCTGGCGATAGAAGCCGCCGATCGGCAGGGTGGTGGCGCGCCTGTCGAATGCCGCCTCGTGCTTCTCGGTCGCGTTGATGAACAGCGATTGATAGCCTTCGCCCGAAATCTTGGCGGGCATGCCGGGGAACAGGTCGTTGACCAGCGCGCGCGACAGGCCGACCGCCTCGAAATTATAGCCGCCGCGATAGCTGGAGATCACCGCGATCCCCATCTTGGCAAGGATCTTGAGTAGCCCGTCGTCGATCGCCTTGCGGAAGCGCAGACGGCAATCGTCGAGCGACAATTCGCTGCCGAACAGCCCGCGCGACCAGCGATCGACAATCGCCGCTTCGGCCAGATAGGCGTGGACGGTGGTCGCGCCGACCCCGACCAGCACCGCAAAAGCGTGGGTGTCGAGCACCTCGGCCGAACGCACGTTGATCGAGGCATAGCTGCGCAGCCCCTTACGGACGAGATGCGTGTGCACCGCAGCGGCGGCGAGCACCATTGCCATGCCGACGCGCGTTTCGCCGATCGCCTGGTCGGTCAGGAACAATTCGCTGCGCCCGGCGCGCACCGCATCCTCAGCCTCGCGGCGGACGCGCGCGATCGCTTCGCGCAAGCTCGCGGCGTCGCCGCCGGTGGGAAAGGTGCAATCGATGTCGGCGACCGCATCGCCGAAATAAGCGCGCAGCCGATCCCAATCGTCGCCGACCAGCACCGGCGAATCGATGACGAGGACGTGGTCGCTCTGCCCGCGCTCGTCGAGGATATTGGCGAGGTTCGCAAAACGAGTCTTCAGGCTCATCACATGCCGTTCGCGCAAGCTGTCGATCGGCGGGTTGGTGACCTGGCTGAAATTCTGGCGGAAGAATTGCGCGACGTGCCGCGGCTTGTCGGAGATGACCGCGAGCGGGGTGTCGTCGCCCATCGATCCGATCGCTTCCTTGGCATCCTCGACCATCGGGGACAGGATCAGCTCCATATCCTCCATGGTGAGGCCCGCGGCGACCTGGCGGCGGAGCAATTCGGGGCGCTCGAAGGTCGGCAAGCTCGATTTCCCGCCCTTGGGCAGGTCGGCCATGGTGCGGAACCCCTTGACGCGCGAGCGATAATCCTGCGCGTCGGCGATCTTGTCCTTGATCGCAAGATCTTCGTACAAGACGCCCTCTTCGAGATCGACCGCGATCATCTGACCGGGGCCAAGGCGTCCCTTTTTGCGGATGCTCGCCTCGGGCAGCAGCACCATCCCGCTTTCGGACCCGACGACGAGCAGATTGTCGGCGGTCAGCGTGTAGCGCAGCGGGCGCAGCGCATTTCGGTCCATCCCCGCCACCGCCCAGCGGCCGTCGGTCATCGCGAGCGCCGCGGGGCCGTCCCACGGCTCCATCACGCTGGCGAGATAGCTGTACATGGCGCGATGGTTGTCAGGCACGTCGCATTCGTTGGTCCACGCTTCGGGTACCAGGATCAGCTTGGCGGTCGGCGCGTCGCGCCCGGCGCGGCACAAGGCCTCGAACACCGCGTCGAGCGCCGCGGTGTCCGATGCGCCCGCCGGGATCACCGGCTTGATGTCTTCCGAATGCTCGCCGAACGCGAGGCTCGCCATCTTGATCTCGTGGCTTTTCATCCAATTCTTGTTGCCGCGGATCGTGTTGATTTCGCCGTTGTGCGCGAGGCAGCGGAACGGCTGCGCCAGCCACCATTGCGGGAAGGTGTTGGTCGAATAGCGCTGGTGGAAAATCGCGACGCGGCTCTCGAACAGCTTGCTCGTGAGGTCGGGGTAGAAATCGGCAAGGCTTTCAGCGAGGAACAGCCCCTTGTAGATGATTGAGCGCGCCGACAGGCTGCACACGTAAAAGTCGGCAATCTGCGCCGCGATCACCTTTTTCTCGATCCGGCGGCGGACAAGATAGAGCTGCTTTTCGAAGTCGGCGAGCGAGGCTTCGTCGGGCAGGGGGCCAGCGATCATGATCTGCTCGATCTCGGGGCGGGTGCGCTGCGCCTTGTCGCCGATCACCGACACGTCGACGGGAACCTGGCGCCAGCCATAGATGGTGAAACCGGCGTCGATGATCTCGGCCTCGACGATCGTGCGGCATTCCTCCTGCGCGCCCAGATCGGTGCGCGGCAGGAAGACCATGCCGACCGCGAGGCGGTTCGGGCGCACCTTGTGGCCCGACGCCGCGATCGCATCGTCGAAGAAGCGCACCGGCAGGTCGACATGGATACCCGCACCGTCCCCCGTCTTGCCGTCGGCATCGACCGCGCCGCGGTGCCACACGGCCCGCAGCGCCTCGATCGCCGCCTCGACGACACGGCGCGACGCCTTGCCATCAGTCGCCGCGACCATGCCGACGCCGCAGGCATCGGATTCGAGGTCGGGGCGATACATGCCCTGTTCGGCAAGCCGGGCGTGTTCGGGGGTGGGGTAGTGGGTCATCTCATGTCGTCCTGACGGGTCGGATCTTATTGGCTGGGCGGCGCGCTGCCGAGACGCTTGCGCGCATTGGCAATCGCTTGCTGCTCGGCCTCGACGGCGGCGAAGGAGGCATTATCGGCCGCTGCCTGCAGTTCTTCATATTTTGCTCGGTCGGCGGCGGACCAATTGGCCGGGTCGTAGGCCGGGTCGTTGCTGCCTTCTGCCGCGGCGTCGGCGGCGGCCGCAGCCGCTTCGGCGGCGGCATCCACGGAGTCGCTGTAATCGGCCGCGCCGGCCGCAGCGTCGACGGCGTCGGTCTTCCACATGTCGCGCTGGTCGGTCAGCACCTTCACATCGACCTTCATCAGCTTGGCGAGCTTGCTCAGCTCGGCTTCGCTGAGATCGCTGAGCTGCCGTTCCTTCGGCAGCGCCTTCATGTCCTTTTCGAGCGTCGGGGCGCGGTCGATGAATTTGGTGACCAGCGGCGGCACCGCCTTGATCATCGCCAGCATCACCTGCGGATCGGCCTGGAGCGCCATCCATTCGGAGGTGTAGGCCTGCCCCGCGGGAGTCGCGAAAAAGCCGTTCATCTCGTTGAGCTGCGCCGCACTGAACTTGCGCGCATAGGCCTGCGCCATGCCGTTCCGCATCGGCGCTTCCAGATCGCGCAACGCCTCGCTGATCAGCGGCTTGATGACCTTCATCACCTGATCTTCGCGTTGCTGGCGATAGGGGTCGAGGAGATCTGCGGCGGCGGTCTTGCTCGCATCGTCGAGCAGCGCGATCTTGTCGCTTTCGACCCCGGTCTTGATCGACAGCATCAGGTCGGACATGCCGCCGATCTCGCCGAGGATGCCCTTGAACAGCTTGCCGTAGAGATTGTCGAGCATCTTCTCGAGGCTGCCCGGCGGCACCAGCGCGCCCGTCGTCTGCTGCGCGAGCGCGAGCTGCGCGGGAGCGACGGGGGGCAGCTGGTCGATGCCGTAGATTTTCTCGATCAGCGCGATCGCCTTGTCGATTTCGGCCTGCATCTTGGCTTTGGCGTCGGCCATCGCCGCGTCGCTGCTGAATTCGGTCTGGGCTTCGTCGGCGGCGACAATTTCGGCGACCGGCGCTTCCTGCGCGGTTGCGGCCAGCGGCGCGAGTGCGAACGTCCCGGCGAGCAGCATCGTTTTGAATTTCGACATCATGAATTTCCTCCCCTGTTGGTCATGCTGCCTTCTTTTCGCTTTTCGCCTTCGCCTTCAACCACTTTGCCATCTGGTCGCTGACGTCGCGGCCGTCGCGGATGCCCCACACCACCAGGCTGGCGCCGCGCACGATGTCGCCCGCGGCGAAAACGCCGGGCAGGCTGGTCATCATCGTCTGATGATCGACGCGCAGCGTGCCCCAGCGGGTGACGCTAAGGTCGGGGGCGCCGAACAGATTGGGCAGTTCCTCGGGATCGAAGCCCAGCGCCTTGATCACCATGTCGGCGGGCAGGTCAAAGGTGCGGCCGGGATCGACCTCGGGGCTGCGGCGGCCGCTGGCGTCAGGGGCGCCAAGGCGCATGCCCGCGACCGCGACTTCCTTGACATGCCTGTCGGCGGTGAAGCTGGCGGGGGCCGAGAGCCACACGAACTCGACGCCTTCTTCCTCGGCATTCGATACTTCGCGCAGCGAGCCCGGCATATTCTCGCGGTCGCGGCGATAGAGGCATTTCACCGACTTGGCGCCCTGGCGCACCGCGGTGCGGACGCAGTCCATCGCGGTGTCGCCGCCGCCGACGACGACGACATGCTTGCCCGCGGCGTTGAGGCGGCCGTCGTCGAAGGCGGGCACGACATCGCCAAAGCCCTTGCGGTTCGATGCGACCAGATAGTCGAGCGCGGCGATCACGCCCTCGGCCGCGTTGCCCGGCACATTGATCTCGCGCGCCTTGTACACACCGGTCGCGATCAGCAGCGCGTCATGCTTCTGCCGCAGCTGGTCGAGCGTGGCGTCGCGGCCGACGTCGAAGCCGAGGTGAAAATGGATGCCGCCATCGGCGAGCCGGTCGATGCGGCGCATCACGACGTCCTTCTCGAGCTTGAAGCCCGGGATGCCATAGGTGAGCAGCCCGCCGGCGCGGTCGTGGCGGTCATAGACATGCACTTCATGCCCCGCGACGCGCAGATATTCGGCGGCGGTCAGGCCCGCGGGGCCCGCGCCGATGATGCCGACCGACTGGCCGGTCGCGGCGCCGGGGTGCAGCGGCTCGACCCAGCCCTCGGCCCAGGCGGTGTCGGTGATATATTTCTCGACGCTGCCGATCGTCACCGCGCCGTGGCCTGAAAATTCGATGACGCAATTGCCTTCGCACAACCGGTCCTGCGGACAGATACGCCCGCAGATCTCGGGCATCGTCGAGGTCGCGTTGCTCAGTTCATAGGCTTCGCGCAGCCGCCCCTCAGCGGTCAGGCGCAGCCAGTCGGGGATATGATTGTGTAGCGGACAATGCACCGAACAATAGGGAACCCCGCATTGCGAGCAGCGCGCCGCCTGTGCGTCGGCGTCGGGCGCCGCATAACGCTCGGCGATTTCGCGAAAATCCTGCGCACGGTCTTCGGCGGACCTTTTGTCGGGATAGGATTGTTCACGCTCCACGAACCGGAGCATGCGATCGGCAGCCATGCAATTTCCCCTTCCGAGCGGGGCAGATGCATGGCGCGATCAGCGCTGTCACGAGCGAAATGCCAGTTAGGACAATATTATTGACCTAAAATCGAGCTTAGGAAGAAGAGAATTCGAGTTTCGCGCAATTATCTTTCTCTATTGGTAAAATATCGGCCCTATTTGAGGCTCAGCCAGATCAGTGCGACGCTGCCGAGGATGATTCGGTACCAGGCAAAGGGTGCGAAACCGAAACGGCCGACGATCGCCACCAGCGCCTTCACGACCGCCAACGCGACGACAAAGGCGACGCCCAGCCCGATCGCGATCGCGGTCAGGTCATCGAGGACGAGCACGTCGCGGTCTTTCCACAGCGAGTAGGCGGTGGCACCCATCATCGTCGGGACGGCGAGGAAGAAACTGAACTCGGCCGCGGTCTTGCGCTCGACCCCCATCAACAGCGCCCCCATGATCGTCGCGCCCGACCGGCTGACTCCGGGGATCATCGCGATACACTGGACCATGCCGATGATGATCGCGGTCCGCAGCGGCATCGCCTCGACGCTTTCGACCTTCACGACCTTCACCATCCGCTCGATCGCCAGGATCACGACGCCGCCGACGATCAGCGCGACCGCAACCGTGGTCGGCGACTGCAGCAGCGCGCGGATCGCGTCATAGGCGACGGCGCCGATCAGCATCGCAGGCAAGAAACCGATCAGGATGTTGCGGGTGAACAGGATCGAATCGCGATCCTGTCGCAGTAACCCCAGACCGACGTTCCAGAACCGCTGGCGATAGGCGACGAGCACCGCCAGGATCGCGCCGAGCTGGATCGAAATCTTGAACGCCGCCGACCCTTCGCCGGTAAAGCCGAGCAGTTCGGCGGCAAGGATCAGGTGGCCGGTCGACGACACTGGCAGAAATTCGGTCAGCCCCTCGATAATGCCGAGGATGATGATGGTCGCAAGGTCGTGCATATGCTGTCCTGGGGTCAGTCACCCCAGCGACCATGGCGATCGGGCGGGGCAGGCCGTGGCCTGGGGGCGTGGATATTAAGCGGGCTTTTGCACCGCAAAGCGGCCGTGGCGGCGATATTGCACCAGCCAGTCGTCGGCGACCGCGGCGAGCGAGGTGGGGGTAACACCGAGTGCCGCCAGACCGTCGATCCCCGCACCGACGACATTGTCGTTTTGCAGCATCAGCCACTGATCCTTGGTGATCGGTGCGCCGGGCGCCCAGCCGAGGCCCGACGCGAGCGCCCCGGCGACGACATCGGGGACATCGACGAACAGCGGCGCACGCCCGATCGCACCCGCGATCCAGCGCTGCAATTCGTCCATCGTCAGCACCTGCGGCCCGCCCAGCTCGAACGTCTGCCCCGCCGCCGCGTCGCCGAGCGCGGCGACGACCGCATCGGCGACGTCGCCGACATAGACCGGCTGGAACCTGGTATTCGGCGCCACCACGGGGATCACCGGCGCCATGCGGATCATCGCCGCAAAGCGGTTGATGAACTGGTCCTCGCGGCCAAAGACGATCGACGGGCGCAGGATCGCGGCGGCGGGGAACTCGTCGCGCACCGCGGCTTCGCCATCGCCCTTGCTGCGGCCATAGGCGGACAGGCTATTCTGATCGGCGCCGATTGCCGACACATGGACCAAGGCGCGCGCGCCGGCAGCCTTGGCTGCTGCGGCAACATGGCCGGCGCCGTCCGTCTGCACCGCCTGCATGTCGGCAAAGGCGCCGACCAGGTTGATCACCGCGTCGCTGCCCTGCACCGCGCGCGCCACGCTGGCGGGGTCGCGGACGTCGGCAGCGACGAACTGCGTCTGGCCCAGCCCGCCGAGCGGTTTCAGAAAGGTCGCGGCGCGCGGATTGCGCTGCGCGACGCGGACGCGGGCCCCACGCGCAAGCAGGCGCTGCACGACATAGCGGCCGACGAACCCGCCGCCGCCCAGCACCGTGATCAATTGCCCGTCGAGTTTCTGCATTGCATCCGCCTGTGATCGATTCTGTGTGGGTGGCGCAGCGCGCGCCGCTCGGCCTCCCCATGCCGCGAAGCGGGGAAGGGGGCAAGGGGCGACGTCGGCCGCGGCGCGCAAAAACCGGGGGCTTTGCGATAAAATGATCGTCCGGGGTCGCACTGTTGTTGACAAGCCGCACACCCCGCCGCTAAGCGCCCGCTCCTACCCCGTGCCCAGATGGCGGAATTGGTAGACGCACCAGCTTCAGGTGCTGGCGATCGCAAGGTCGTGGAGGTTCGAGTCCTCTTCTGGGCACCATTTCCCCTTTCCGTAGGGCGCGAAAAAACCCTGATATAGAGCGGGCAATATGCGCTGTCGGACCACCGGAGCGTACCGCGTTTTCGCCGCGGTGTTTATGCCATTGCAGCGCAAGCCGCCGCCCGATCCGGTATTCGACTTTTGCCGCAGACCTCAGTGCCGCGAACGTTGACCGATGGCACGCAGCGGCGTCAGGTTCGGGCGGCTTCAGCCATTGGCGCACATCGTCGATCGGCCGAGCGCGCTGAAACAGCGCCCCATCACGACGGCGCCAGGCCGCGCCACGCGCCCGCCGCGCCGACGGATGCTGGCCCAGCGCGATCGGTCGCCATCAAACTGACGCGACGCTGATTGTCGAGCCTAAGACATTGATATGGTGGGATATGGTGCCGCTTACAGGACTCGAACCTGTGACCCCATCATTACGAATGATGTGCTCTACCAACTGAGCTAAAGCGGCAACGAGGCGCGCCATTAACAGCGCGGTGGCGCGAAAACAAGCATCGTGTGCATCTGCGTCCAACGGTCGCGGCGCGACGCCACAAACAGCCGCTGCCGGCAGCGACCGCGCGCCCTTGTCCGAAATTTGGCAATCGCCGCGGCGAAGGGCGGACAGGCCGGGCATGCGGGCAGCAAAAGCGACGGGATTCAACGCGCTTCGGTCCCGTGCCTTATATGAGCTAGCACATTTCCCTTTCTAGTGATGACGCATCCCCACCCCTAGGGTTCGCCGCGGGCGCTTTCGCCATTGGGCGGGCGGCGTGGGGAACGGACGATCATGAAATTGGCGGCTTTGCGCGTGGCGATCGCGCGGTGGATGGCAATCGCGATGCTGGCCGCCTTTGGCGCGACGCTATCCGCTCCTGCAAGCGCGCAGACCGCATCGTTGCTCTGTCCGACGCTGAACGCAACCGTTGCGAACGGCGGATCGGTGCAGATCAATGTCAGTGCTTGCGACGGGCCTTTCGACGGCGGCGTCAGTAACGGCGGCACGCTCAACCCGGCGCATGGCAGCTATATCATCGGCCCCAACAGCGGCGGGGTGCAGTTCGTCACTTATACCCACAATGGGAACAGCGCGACGAGCGACCGTTTCGAACTGCTCGACAACAACAATGGCGTCATCACCGTCAATATCACCATTAATCCGCCGACGTCGGCCATTGTGGTCACGCCGGCGTCGCTACCCACCCTCACGGCCGGGACCGCGTTCAGCCAGACCTTGAGTTCGACCGGCGGGACGGCGCCTTATACCTATTCGATCAGTACCGGAGCCTTGCCGGTCGGCCTGACGCTCAGTTCGACGGGCGTGCTGTCGGGCACCCCGACGCATCGCGGCGGATACAGCTTTAGCGTCCGTTCGCAGGATTCGCTGGGTGACTTTGCGGTAAAAGGGTTCAACGGGACGGTTGCCGCTCCGACGCTGTCGATCTCGCCGACATCGGCCACGGCAGCGCAGGGGGTCGCCTTTTCGCAGACCCTCACCGCAAACGGCGGCGTTGCGCCGCATAGCTATCTGCTCGAAAGCGGGACGTTTCCGGCCGGAATTTCGATCTCGTCCGCGGGCGTGATTAGTGGGACGACCAACGCCGCGCTCGGCAATTACACGGTCACCCTGCGCGTCACCGACGCCAGCACGCCCAGCGCCGCCGCTTATTTCGAGCTCGAGACGTTCACCCTGACCGTCGCCGCGCTGCCCACTGTCACGATCGCAGTTGCGCCGGCGTCGGTGTCCGAAGATGGCGCGACCAATTTGGTTTACACCGTGACCCGCAGCGCGGCGAGCGCCAGCCCGCTGACGGTCAATCTGACGACGTTGGGAACCGCGACGGCGGGCACCGACTATAGCGGCGGCGTAGCGTCGGTCACCATTCCCGCCAACGCCACCACCGCAACCGTCACCATCGACCCGACCGCCGATGGCGTTGTCGAGGGCAATGAAACCGTCATCCTGACCGTCGCGTCCGGTGCCGACTATGTCGTCGGGGTGCCGTCCTCGGCAACCGGCACGATCCTGAACGACGATCTGCCAAGCGCGTCGATCACCGTTTCGCCGGCCAGCGTCGTGGAAAACGACGGGCCGGATCTGGTGTATACGATTGCACTGAACGCCGCAGCCGCGTCACCGCTGACGATCAACTACACGATCGGCGGTGACGCGACGAACGGCGCTGACTATGCGCCGATCGGAACGTCGGTCGTCATCGCTGCCGGTGCGACCAGCCAGACGATCATCGTCAATCCGAACAACAACGGCACCATCGAACCCAACGAGACGGTGGTCATCACGCTGGCAGCGGGGGCCGGGTATACGATCGGTACGCCCAACAGCGCGACGGGTACGATCCTCAACGACGATTTCCCCAGCGTTGCGGTCGATAGCGTGACGGTTGCCGAGGGCAACAGCGGGACGACGAATGCGGTGTTTACCGTGCAGCTGTCGGCGCCGGCCGCCGCGGGCGGGGTGACCTTCGACATCGCAACCTTCGCCAGTACGGCGACGGCGGGTTCGGATTTTGTCGCGAACAGCCAGACGGGGGTGGTGATCCCGGCGGGCGCGTCGTCGGCAACCTTTACCGTGCTCATCAACGGGGACGTGCTCAACGAAGGCGATGAGCGGTTCTTTGTCCGGATCGCCAATGTGACCGGCGCATTCGTCAATGGATCGCAGGGGACGGGGACGATCACCAACGACGATCCGCTGCCGACGTTGTCGATCGGCAGCCCGTCGATCGTCGAGGGCAACCTGGGCACCCGGACACTGAACTTCGTGCTGACGCTCGACGCGCCGACCAGCCTTGGCGTGTCGGTCAATGTCGCCACTGCCAACGGCACGGCGACGGCCGGCAGCGATTATGTCGCGACGAGTGGCGGACTTTCCTTCGCGCCGGGCGAGACCAGCAAGACGCTGCCGGTCACGGTCAACAGCGACACGACCCCCGAAGCCGACGAGAGCTTTATCGTCACCATGTCGGGCGTGACCAACGCGGTCATCGGCACCAACCCCGGGACCGGGACGATTACCAACGACGACGTGCCGCTCGACATCCTGCCCGAGAACCTGCCGAACGGCACGGTGGGTGTTTTGTACAGCGCGATCCTGACCACCAATGGCGGCACCGCGCCCTACAGCTATGCGGTGACCGCGGGAACGCTGCCCGCCGGACTCAGTTTCGATCCGAACGGCACGCTGTCGGGGACGCCGGTGGCGGCGGGCAACGCCAGTTTCACGATCACCGCGACCGACAGCAGCGGCGCGCCCGGACCCTATTCGGCCAGCCGCGCCTATACGGTGACGATCGCGCCGCCGACGATCGAACTTACCCCGGTCACGCTGCCCAACGCGACCTTTGGGGTGGCGTATAGCCAGACGATTACCGCCGACGGGTCGATCGCGCCCTACAGCTTTGCGGTGACCTCGGGCAGCTTGCCTCCCGGGTTGACGTTGACATCGGGCGGGACGCTGGCGGGAACGCCGACGCTGGGCGGCCCGCGCACCTTCACGATCACCGCGACCGACGCGACCGCAGCGCCCGGCCCTTATGCCGGAGCGCGCGCCTACACGCTCACCGTCGATGTCCCGGCGCTGGTCCTGCCGGCCACCACGTTGCCCGATGGCGCCACCGACACCGCCTATTCGGCGCAGATCAATCCCGCGACCGGCGGTGTCGCGCCTTACACCTATGTCGTGACCTCGGGCGAGCTGCCCTATGGATTGACCATGTCGGCATCGGGGGCGATCACCGGCACCCCGACGACCGCCAACCTGTTCGGTTTTGTCGTCACCGCGACCGACAGCAACAGCGGCACCGGCCCGTCGGTCGTCCAGCAAAGCTATTCGATCAACATCGTCAACACCCCGCCGGTGGTAAGCTCGGTCACCGCCAGCGTGCCTTATGGCGCGGGCCTGACCCCGATCCCGCTCAGCATCACCGGCACCGCGAACTCGGTCGCGGTGGTCACGCCGCCGACGCATGGCCGCGCCGTCGTCGATCGGATGACGATCAGCTATATCCCCGACACGGGCTATGCCGGACCCGACAGCTTCACCTATCTCGCCAGCAACAATGGCGCCAATTCGGCTCCTGCGACAGTGACGATCAGCGTCGCCAATCCGGCGATCACGATCACCGCGGGCGGTCCGCTGACCGCAACGGTCGGCGCCGCCTTTGGTGAGACCTTCACCTTCAACGGCGGAACGCAGCCGTTCACCAATTATCAGGTAACTGGCTTGCCCGCGGGGGTGCAGGCGGGCAGCAGCGGTGCGAACACTGTCGAAATCATCGGAACGCCGACCAGCGCGGGCAGCTTCCCGCTTACCGTATCGGCGACCGATGCCTCGACGGGAACCGGGCCGTTCGGCGCCAGCCAGACCTTCACGCTTGTCGTGGCCGGGCCGACGCTCGCCATGACGCCAGGCGCCGGCACGTTGACCGCGCCCTATAATACGCCCTTCGCCCAGGCCTTTACCGCCAGCGGCGGGGTCGGACCCTTCACCTATGCGCTGACTGGCGCATTGCCCGCAGGGCTGACCTTTACCGGCAATAGCCTGAGCGGTACGGCGACCGCGCCGGGCAGCTATCCGGTGACCGTCACCGCGACCGACACCGGTTCGACCGGCGCCGGATCGCCGTTCACCGTCGCGCAGAATTACACGATCAACGTCCCGGCGCCGATCATCGTGGTTTCGCCGGAAAGCCTGCCCAACGGAACCGTCGGGGCCGGCTACAGCCAGACCGCAATCGCATCGGGCGGGGTCGCGGCCTATGGCTATGCGGTGACCGCAGGCGCGCTGCCGCCGGGGCTGACGCTGTCAGGCAGCGGAACGATCGCGGGTACGCCCACCGCGGGCGGCACCTATAATTTCACCCTGACGGCGACCGACGCCAACGCCCAGACCGGCAGCCGCGCCTATGCGCTGACGATCGGCGCTGCGGTCGTGACGCTGCCGCCGACGACGCTCGCGGGCGGGCAGGTTGGGTTTGCCTATAATGCGTCGCTAAACCCGGCGAGTGGCGGCACCGCGCCCTACAGCTATGCGATCACGGGCGGCGCGCTGCCGGGCGGGCTGACGCTGTCGGTGGGCGGTTCGCTGTCGGGAACGCCGACCGCCTTTGGTACCTTCAATTTCGCGGTCACCGCGACCGACAGCAGCGCCGGCAGCGGGCCCTATGCGGCGACCCAAAATTATTCGGTGGTGATCGAACAACCGGCGCCGGTCGCCAATCCGGTGGCGGCGACGGTCGGCTATGGCAGTACCGCCAACCCGATTGCGCTCAACCTGACCGGCGGTGCGGCGGCGAGCGTGGCGATCGCCGCGCCCCCCACCAACGGCACCGCGGTCGCCAGCGGCACCAGCGTGACCTACACGCCCAACCCCGGTTTCGCGGGCAGCGACAGCTTTACCTACACCGCGGCCAATGCGGGTGGGACGTCGGCCCCGGCGACGGTGACGATCACCGTCGCCAACCCGGCGATCACGATCGCGGCGAGCGGCCCGCTGACCGCAACGGCGGGGACGGCCTACAGCCAGACCTTTACCTTCGGCGGCGGCGCGCAGCCCTTTTCGGGCTATCAGGTCGCGAACCTGCCAACCGGACTGGCGATCAGCGGCAGCAGCGCGAACAGCGTGACCGTGTCGGGCACGCCGACCAGCGCGGGCAGCTTTGCGCTGGCGGTATCGGGCACCGATGCCTCGACCGGCAGCGGGCCGTTCACCACCAGCCAGACCTTCACGCTGACCGTCAATGCTCCGACGCTGGCACTCACGCCTGCGTCCGGCAGCTTCACCGCCAATTATACGGCGGCGTTTAGCCAGGCGATCACCGCGACCGGCGGGGTTGGCCCTTACAGCTACAGCCTGACCGGCACTCTGCCGGCGGGCGTCACGCTTAACCCGACGACCGGGCTGCTTGCCGGATCGCCGACGGCGTCGGGCACGTTCAACTTTGCGGTGACCGCCACCGATACCGGATCGACCGGGGCGGGCGCGCCGTTCACCGTGCAGGGCAATTACAGCCTGACCGTCGCCGCGCCGCTGGTGTCGGTAGCTCCGACCACTTTGCCTGTTGCAACCGCGGGCGCCGCCTATTCGGCGACGCTGGCGGCGACGGGCGGGGTTGGACCCTATCGCTTTGCACTCGGCGCTGGCGCCTTGCCCGCGGGGCTCTCGCTGTCGGCGGGCGGCGCCGTCGCGGGGACGCCGACGGCAACGGGCGCCTTTGCCTTCACCGTCAATGTCACCGACGGCAATGGGCAGGCGGGCACCGCCAACCTGACGCTGACCGTCGCCAATGCGGCGATCACCGTGACCCCGGCGACGCTACCGGCGGGGACGCAAGGTGTTGCCTATAGCCAGCGGCTCACCGCCGCGGGGGGCATCGCGCCCTACAGCTTCGCGGTCAGTTCGGGCGCGCTGCCCGCGGGCCTGGCGATCAATGCGACGACCGGGGTGATTGCCGGGACGCCGACCGGATCGGGCGACGCGACTTTTGCGGTCACCGTGACCGACAGCACCGGTGGCACCCCATCGACGGCGACCATTACCTACACGTTACGGATCGTTGCGCGGCCCAACCCCGCCAACGACCCCGAAGTGCGCGGGCTGGTGCAGGCGCAGGTCAATTCGGCCCGCCGTTTCGTCGATACTCAGGTCGGCAATTTCAATCGACGGCTGGAAGGCATGCGCCGGGGCGGCGGCAGCGGCGGGTTCAGCAATTCGCTGCGGATCAGTGCTTCGGATCATTGTGCCGATAGCATCACGGCGTGGACCAACCCGATCTGCGCCAATGCGGGCGGCAACGCGGCGGGCGGGGCGACCCGCCAGCCGGGCGGCTTCGGCGCCAACAACCAGGGCGGCCCACTCACCGGCGGCACGATGGCGGGCGGCCTGCTCGGCGGCGGCGCGATCGGATCGGCGCCAGCTGGCGACGGCGCAAATCCGGCGGCGAATGCCGACGGATCGGGCGGTAGCGCCCAGGCGCCGCTCACCATCTGGGCCGGCGGGACGATCCGCTGGGGCGACCGCGATGCACAGACCGGACGACCGTCCGAACGCTTTGAATCGGAGGGGGTGACCTTTGGCGCCGATTATCGCTTCAGCCCATCGTTCGCGGCGGGGGTCGGGGTCGGCCTTGGCCGCGAGACGACCGATGTCGGCCGCAACGGATCGCAGAGCGAGGGCGAGGCAAAGACGCTGGCGATCTATGGCAGCCATCTGCTCGGCGGCGGGCTCTATGTCGACTGGCTGGCGGGGTATCAGTGGCTCGATTTCGACCTGCGCCGTTATGTCACCTTGTCGGGCGCGCTGGTCAATTCGTCGCGCAGCGGCCGCCAATGGTTCGGATCGGTATCGGCCGGCGCCGACATCGAAAGCGGCGATCTGCGCTTCACGCCTTATGCGCGGATCGACGCGCAGCGCGGCAAGCTCAACGGCTACACCGAAAACAGCGGTTCGGTGTTCGACCTCACCTACCTCGATCAGGATGTGGCGTTCACGTCGATCGGGGCCGGGGCGAAGCTCGATTACCGGATTGCGGTCGAGAACGGCTTTTTCCTGCCGCGCCTGCGGCTGGAATATCAGCGCGACATCGAACGCGACAGCGAGGCGCTGGTCGCTTATTTCGACCAGATCGCGGGTCCGTTCAACGGCGTGCCGCTGACCGGTTATGCGCGCAGCCGCCTGTTGTTGGGCTTTGGGGTCGAGATGATGATCGGCGACCGCACCGCGGTCGACATCGAATATTCCTATCGTGACAACAGCGGTGCCGGCGCCGATCAGGGAGTTTTGATCAACGTCAAACAGGCGTTCTGACCCGATCGGGATGCTGCGGCAATCGATGCCGGACAAAAGGAAGAAGCGGCGTCGCACGGGGTTCGCGACGCCGCTTCCCTTTTCGCCATGGCGCCAAGACCGGGGAGCCTGGCCCATCGACAAGGCCTGCTAGCGGCCGCCGCCGGGCGAGGGCAGCACCGCGCTGACCTAGCTCACCGGCGCGATAAAATGTCATGGTGCATCGGAATGCTTGCGCCCCCGACGGGTTGCCCACCAAGTCATGCGCGCCGCGGGCGAACGCTCGCGTGAGCGACAATTCAGGGATGAGTGTTGATATGCGTGGCGGGGATTTCGCTGCCGAAATGAACGACGGGGCGCGGCCCCTGTTCCGACGCGTGAACAGCACGCCGTCCGAGGATGCCTCGGAACTGAAGCAGTCGTGGGTCCGTCTGGCGCTGCTGGTGCTGATTTCGGCGTACGCTGTCGCCGCCAGCATGATCCTCTCTCCCACGCATCGGATTGAACCCTGGGCGATCGCGGTGCTCAGCTACTTCGCTTGCTATACCCCGGTCGCTATCGGACTGTTTTATGTCATTCGCCGCTATCCGGGCCATTATCCGGTGCGGAGATGGTTTGGCATGGCCAACGACTTTGCCGGGTTGGCGTTCGCGATCATCGCGGGCTGTGCCGTGATGTTGCCCATCTATGCGATCATCGTTTGGGTCACGGTGGGCAATGGGCTGCGTTTCGGTTCGCATTATATGGTCGTCGCGGCGATCATGGCGCAGGTCACTTTGGCGATCATTACGCTGTTCACACCTTATTGGCGGGACAATCCGGTTCTTGTGGTGACGTTTTCGATCACCGTTTTGATCGTTCCGCTCTACGTCCAGATCTTGCTGCGTAGCATCGAACAGGCGCGCCGCGATGCCGAGGAGGCCAACACCGCCAAATCCCGCTTCCTGGCCCAGGCCAGCCATGACCTGCGGCAACCGGTGCACGCGATCGGATTGTTTCTCAACAGCCTGACCCAGACCGGGCTCGGCCCTGAGCAGCGCGGCATCGTCGATCGTATCGACCGATCGCTGCAAGGTGTCGCCGAACTGTTCCGCTCGCTGCTCGATATTTCGACGCTCGACAGCGGCGCGGTGATACCAAAGATTGAACCCGTTTCGATCCGCCAGCTATTTCGGCTGCTCGAACAGCAGAACCAGGTGAGCGCGGGGTGGGCGGGGGTCGATTTGCGCTTCGTTCAATCCGACCGCATTGTCCTCGCCGACAAGGCGCTGTTGCTGACGATTTTGCAGAACCTGATCTCGAACGCGATCAAATATGCGCCGCGTGGTCCGGTCCTGATCGGGTGCCGTCCGCGCGGCGACCGTATTTCGATTTGGGTCGTCGATCGGGGGCCGGGCATCGCGGCGGAGCATCTGCCGCGGCTGTTCGAGGAATTTTACCAGATCCGCAAATTGGGCGGTGCCGACACGCAGGGGGTCGGGCTGGGCCTTTCGATCGTCCAGCGGCTTGGCGCGTTGATGGGTCTCGATGCGGACATCCGGTCGCGGCCGGGTCACGGTACCGCGGTCGCGGTCCATGGGCTGGTCACCGCCGAGGCGGTCCCGCAGCCGGTCGCTAATGAAAGCAGCTATGCCGTGCCGCTGCACGATCTGCGTGTCCTGCTGGTCGAGGACGATATTGACGTGCTCGATGCCACCGCCCACCTGCTGCGATCATGGGGTGCCGCGGTGGCGGCGTGGTCGACCGTCCCGCCGCACGCGCAGCCGTGCGATCTGATCGTCACCGATTTCGACATTGGCGGCGGGCTGACCGGCGCCGATTGCATCGCGCTGCACCGGCAGGAAAACCCGCCGCCGATGGCGATCGTGATGACCGGGCATGACGCGCTGGCGGTCGAAGAGATGATCGCCGACGCCGATGTCCTGATCCTCAAAAAACCCGTGCAACCAGCCGAACTGCGATCGGCGATCGCGGCGTTGCGCAGCAGGCGATCGGTAACCGGCTAGTCGGCGCTATTGCAACCCCATGGCATTGGCCTTGGCGGCCGCTTCGGTGCGCGTATGGGCGCCCAATATCCGCAGCAGCGCCGACACATGGATGCGGACCGTGAACGGCGATATGTCGAGCTGACGTCCGATTTCCTTGTTCGTCTTGCCCATCGCCAGCTGCGACAGCACATCGCGCTGGCGCGGCGTGAAATCCTGGCTCCGCTGCCGCGCGGGGGGCGGCATGACGATCGAGGTCGTTTCGGGAACCAGGACCAGTGTATCGCCGCCACGCACCGCCTTGATGGCCGCCAGCATCGCGTCGGACGACATCGCCTTGGCGACGAAACCGTCAGCGCCTTGCCGCATGACGCCCGCGATCGTTTCGGCATCGTCCGCCATCGAAATGATGATCAGCGACGATGTCGGAAACTGGCCGCGAAGCATGGCGATCGTGGCCATCGGGTCCATGCCGGGGAACATCAGGTCAAGAATAAACAGGGCAGGCGGGGTACCTTCGCTGGCCAGCACCAGAATTTCCTCGACGCTGCCCGCCTGGGCAATGTCCGCGTGTGGAAAGGCTGCGCCGACCAAACCGCACATCCCGTCACGGAAAACAGGGTGATCGTCGGCAACCAATATTCGCTCGGCGAATGACATCTGCATGGCCCCCTGAAACTTCGCACGCCGCTGACGATGGTCGGCAGACGTGGGTGTTTGGTCGCGCAATGCGGGGCCAGATTCCAGTTTCTTAACGTACTGGTTCGTATTTCTTAACTTTGAAGGAAGGGGCTCGCATCGCTGCGAGCCCCTCCGCCACCAAGCGACCCATTGGCGGACTGCCGTTGACCATCGTGACGCCGAAAATATCGGTGCGACACAGACGACAAACAAATCGACGCTGAAGACTGGCGCAGCGACGAACGTGCCGCAACCCGCGCGATTGACCTAGCACGTCACGGTTGGCGCGAATGCCGTCTTGACCCCTAATCGACCAAGGGTGCGCCCCTGCGACTTTGGCGATCCTGATCGTCCGCCATGATCACTACCAACAGGACGATCAGCGCGGCGCTATATTCGATACCGCCGCTGCCATGTTCGCCGACAAACCAGCCGTTGTGGCGGTGGATCAGGACAATGCCGCCGACGGCAATCGCCAGCAAGGCCGCCGCCGACACGCGCACAAAGCGGTCGAAGATGATCAGCGTTCCAGCGATCAATTCGGTGATCGTGATCGCCCACACCACCGCTTCGCCGGCCGGAAATCCCTGCGCCGTCATGAACTGGCCGAATTGCGGGATGGTCCCGTTGGCGATCCGCACGGCGGCGTGCGCCATGAACAGCCCGGCCGTTGCGATGCGGGCAAGCAAGAGTGCCGGGCCGATCAGGCGGCCGGATGCATCGAATCGGGCAAGGGTCATTGGCATACCCTTGGTCATCACGGCCGCGCCCCTGCGGCAACCCCACCGGCGCACCGGTGCATCGTCAGCGTCCGGCGACGGCTTTTGGACCGCGCATCACCAGGCATTCCAGCAGGCGGCAAGGATCGATAGCCATGCATAGGCGATCGCCAAACTCGATCCCAGTCCGAGCGCGGCCGCCCATCGTTGCGTCGCGCGGCCTTCGAAGGCGAAGGCGTTCACGCCAAAGGCGCGAAAGACATAGGCCAGTGGATTGAGCCAGCCGCCAAGCACCATCGCCCAAACCGCCGCCGGCTCGGGGGCAACCGTAAACACCAGCACCAGTCCTCCGGCCAGCCCCTGCATCAGCCCCAGCATCAGCCAGTCGAGATGCGCGGCCCCAACCTGTTTGAAATTCATCCCCTTGAGCCATTGGCGCCCCCAGGGCTGCATGGGCACGAGCATCAGAAAGCCCAGCATTGTCGAAAACAGCATCGATGCCGCACCCGAGAAGATCAGCAGCTTTACGGCTTCGGTCGTATCCATCGGTTTGGGTTACCGTCCCGATGACGGGTAGGTGCGCAGCCACTGCGTTCGTTCCGACACCACCCGCAGTCGGCAGCTGTCTTCGATCAACAAGCCGCCGGTGCCGCCGGCCATGCCCGATCGTTCGACTTCGGTGCGGCAGACCGTTTCGCGGTTGTTCAACCAGGTCCGCTGCGCCGCGCGCAGCCGCGACCGCGCGCTATCGTTCGGCAACCGGCGCAGCGCGCCGCGATAGGCAGCGTTCAGCGCCTTATCGAGCCGGCTATATTCGTCGGCCATGCAGGCGCGCATCGCCGCGGTGACGCCGCCGCTGCCGCGGACGCACTGCCGGAATGCCGGCGAGCGATCACCCGCGGCCGGATCCGCCGCCGCCGCCAGGCTGCTGGCACCCGCCGCCGACAGGCCGAGGGCGGTCAGCAGCGCCTGTCTGAACGGAAACTTCGCCATTTGATCGCCCTCCCGTCTGGACATCGTTGTCGCCCGGCCACGCTGACGGGCAGCGGCACGATCCAAGCCGCCGGGCATAGAGTGCGTCGCTGCGCGGCGGCAGGGCGGGCGGCGTACCAGTGCATCGCCATCCTTTGTTTTTCTCAGGCTTCGGCCGATGCCGACACCATGACGGGATCGAACAACCGACGGGCCATGCAGGGGCTCAGGCTGCTTTGGACGTCTTTGTGCATCGTCTTGATCGGGGCCAGCGCCCCCGCGCGCGCCGGGGAACCGGCGGCGGCTGCCCCGGTTCCGATCACCCGGCCCGTCATCGCCCAGCAGATTGCGGACGGCGCCCACCCGGCCAAGGTGCGAGGGCTGCTCGAAGCCGGTGTCGATCCCCTGCTGCCCGACCATAATGGCGATACCGGACTGCACATTGCCGCGATGGTGCGCGATCCGGCCTATCTAGCGATGCTGCTTGGGCGCGGTCTGAACCCCGATACGCGCAACGCGATCAGCGGACGGACGCCGCTGATCGCGGCGATGCTTGCCGAACGCGATCGGCAGGTTGCGATGCTGCTGGTCGCGGGCGCCGACTTCACGCTGACCGATGCGACGGGCAACACGCCGCTGCATGTCGCGGCGCAGATCAACGAACCGCGGCATGTGCTGGCGCTGCTCGAAGCCGGCGCTCCAGCGGGCGCGCGCAACGCCCAGGGTCAGACGTTTCAGCGTTACCTGTTTCTGACCCCCGACCGTCTTCTCAATGCTTCAACCTTACGGTCGCGGCGTGCGGTCGTCTCGTGGTTGCGGCGACACGGCGTCGCATTGGAAACGGTGGCGCCATGATCGGGAAAAATTGCCGCGCGCTGGTCGCCATGCTCGGCCTCATCCTCGGCGTCATCCTCCCCAATGGCCCGCTAGCAAACACGGCCCAGGCGACGCAGCCCCCGTTGCAGCCGCCCGAATATGGCGCATATGGCCCACTCCTCGTCTGCGAAGGCGATTTGTCGATCGCGATCGGGCCAAATGAGGCCGTGCATGTGATCGGCCCGATTTTTCGGGTGATTCATGACGATTATCTGATCGCCGCCACGCCGGTGGTCGTTCCGACGTCCGAACTGGCGCTGTTCGGCGGGGCGTTTCCCGGCGGCAGCTTTGCGATCGGAAGCCTGCCGAACCAGCTCATCCCGGCCTTTCGCTATGGCGGTGACTTGCCCGAGGTGGCCAAGCCGTTCGCGATCTTTGCGCCCGAGGGATTTGGCGAAGGCGAGGTGCGCTATGCCATGGCAGCGCGGGCCGACGGGGCGACCTCCGAAGGCATGATGTCGATGCTGATCGTCGCATCGCCGTCGTTCGACGGGACTGACGCCGACAAGGCGATTTTGGCGCGGTTCGAGTGGAATGCCGCGGACAGGGACCGTTGCACGCGCCCCGCAGGCATCGCGAGCGGGAGGCTGAGCCCCGCCGCCGCTGGTTTTGTCCGCTCGTTCGACAATCCCTTTTTCGCCGGTCTCTACCCGTCGCGTCCCGATCAGGGGCCGGGCTTTTATTGCCATGGCGGCGTCGGGTTTGCATTTCATGCGGGCGAGCAAGTGCGACGGCCGTGGAAATCGCAGCGTGGCGGCCAATCCTATCTGCTGCGCAGCGGAGTCGCGGTGACAATATCGGGACCGGTCAAACCAATGTTGCGAAGCGACCCCGCCGACCCCGACGAACATCCGGCTGGGCAACTGCACGATAGCGCCGTCACCTTCTATCCCAGCCGCGGTGCCGGGCCGCCCTATGCCGCGCCCGGGGTGCGCGACGATGGCAGCTGGCTGATCGAGCTGGGCCGGGGAAACCGCAGCCGACTGGAAATCCGGTTTCCCGCGGGTGACAAGGCGGCACTCGGTTTTTCCTTGATCGAACGACTGCAATTCGTGGCGCCCGACGACCCGCGATGCGGGGCGCCGCCGCAGTAGACAAATCCCGGTGTGCGCGGCGCGGGATTGGCGGCCGCGCGTGTACCGGTTCACGCTGCCGATTGGGTTCGCGCACTGGCTGGGTTAGGGTCGCACCGTCGATAGTTTTCGCAGGATTGCGTCGATGCAGGGGCTGCTACACATTCAACGCGCGCTCGGCCAGGGGCCGACGGCGACCGGCGACGACCCGCGCGTGGTGCCGCGTCGTTCTCGGCGTGGGCCCGGTTCCGGGGAGGTGCGCTGCAACCTTCGCCGGTCAGGCGACGAGCGACATGGGGTAGGTCGACGCGGCGCGATCGGCGCCCAGCGATCGCCGCATTTCGCGGCGGCAGGGAAAATTCAGGATCCGCAGGATGTTCGACACATGGTTGCGGACGGTAAAGTGCGACAGGCCCAGTTTGCGACCGATTTCCTTGTTCGACAAACCGTTCAGCAGAAAGTCGAGAATCTCCTGCTGCCGCAGCGTCAACAGCGCGATGGGCGGTTGCGCGCCGCGCCCCTGCTCCCCGGCATTGCGATCGATATGCAGCTGCGAAAGATTGACGATTTCCGATCCGGGGAGGGCCGATCGGATACGCGCTATGGCATCTTCACCGCAATGTCGCGATATGGTGACGAGAACGACGGTGCAGTCATCCCGTTCGGAGCGGCCCAGCGGCGCGTGCGGGGCGGGATAGAATGATGGATCGATATGTTTCATGGCACGGCGATGCTATCGCAATGGCATCCAAGGATGAGGGGGAAACCGGCGATTGGCTTGCCGGGCACAATGAACGGGCGGGGTTTTCTACCAATGGCTTGTCGGCGGTGACCAGCGTTTGGGAACGCGCGGCGAAATCGGACGCGGCGCCGCGCGATGGCGCGCGTCCGCACGCCCTGCCGCCTCTGGCAGCGGGGCAGGAACGCAAGGCGATCACGAGGAGGACGGTCGAGCTGGCGGCGCTGTTCTGGCTCTGTGTGCTCGTTTCGGACAGCTTGCTGTGGAGCATCGTCGGCACCGATCCGATTGCATCGGCGTTCGGCAAGGTGGTGTTGAACATGTTCGGAGCGGGATTGACGCTGGTGGTCACCGCGCTGTTGTTCCGGCTGCGTGCGGCCTCGATCTTCATCAAGGTGCTGGTCGCTTTCACCTTCTCGATCCTGGCGGCGGCGATCTACAGCGCCTTCGACATTTTCATCTATTTATGGATGGCGCGGCCGGTGAACTGGATGTTCGACAATGTCGCGTTCGGGTACACGATGATTTCCAGCACGGCGATGTTTTTCGGCTGGTCGTGCCTCTACATCGCGATGATCTACAGCTTCGATGTCCGCGATCGCGAGCGCAGTCTGGCGTTCGCGCGCGAAGAGGCGCTGTCGGCGCAGATGCGGGCGCTGCGCTATCAGATCAACCCGCATTTCCTGTTCAACACGCTGAATTCGGCGATGGGCCTGGTCGAGGAAGGCGCGACGGCGCGGGCGCAGCGGATGATGTTGTCGCTGTCGGCGTTCCTCCGCCAGACGCTCGAACTCGATCCGATGAAGGATGTGACGCTGGCCGCCGAACTGGAATTGCAGGAAGATTATCTGGAGATCGAGCGCGAACGCTTCCCCGACCGGATGCGATTTACGATCGACGTCGAGGAGGCCGCTTTGCAGGCGCTCGTCCCCAACCTCTTGCTCCAGCCGCTGGTCGAAAATGCGGTCAGGCATGGGGTCGAGCCGTGCACCGGCGAAGTGGGAATTCGCATCACCGCGTGGCGCGATGGCGACCATCTTGCCATCCGGGTCGAAAACGATCTTTGCTCGATCGATGACGCTGCCTCGCGCCCCGGCGGCCGGATCGGGCTGCGCAACGTCGCAGAACGGCTGTCGGCGCGGTTTGGCGCCGACAGCGCCTTCGACACCAAACTGACCCCGGCGCTTTTCCGCGCCGAAATCCGGCTGCCCTGGGCGGTTTGATGCCCGGTCTGGCGATATTGGTCGTCGACGACGAACCGCTTGCCCGGCGGCGCGCGGTGCGGCTGGCACAGCAAATGCCATGGGTTGGCGAGATCGGTCAGGCGGGAAATGTCGCTCAGGCGATCGAGTGGCTGGCGACGTCGCACTGCCACATCATCCTGCTCGATATCCGGATGCCGGGGGGGAGCGGGTTCGACCTGCTGCGCCACTTGCCCGATCCCGCGCCCGCGGTGGTGTTCGTAACCGCGTTCAACGATCAGGCGCTGCGCGCCTTCGACGCACGGGCGGTCGATTATGTTACCAAGCCGATCGAAGCAGGGCGGTTTCAGACGGCGATGGAACGCGCCCGTGCCGCCGTCGAACAGTCGAACAGCGCCGACCGGATCCGCGAGTTGGAAGAGGTTGTCGCCAATCTGCGCGCGACGGACGATGGCGCGCGCCAGCAGATGGCCGAATTATGGGTGCGGACCGGCGGCGAATATATCCGCATCAAGCCCGACAGCATCACCCATGTCAGCGCCGAGCGCGACTATGTGCGGCTGCACGCCGAGGGTCAGAGTTATTTGTACAATGAAAATCTGGCGACGCTGGAACGGTTGTTGCCGGCCCAACAATTTCTGCGGATTCATCGCAGCACGATGGTTCGGGTCGACGCGGTCGAGCGCGTGAAGAGCGGCCAGTTCCACTCGCTGATCGCGGTGTTGAGCGATGGCACCGAGCTGCGCGTCGGCCGCACCTATACCGCGGCCATCCGCGCCCGGCTGGCGCGCCGCGACTGACCGCAACACCGCGGCCAAGTTTTTCTTTCCCGCTCGTCGGGCCGCCGCCGCTTGTCTCATATCGCATGCCATGCAAGGGACGCGCTGGCGAGCAGCGGGAGAGGACGCAATGCACTTCGACGTGGTGATTGTCGGCGCAGGACACGGCGGTGCACAGGCGGCGATCATGCTGCGGACGCAGAAGTTCGAAGGCAGCATCGCGATCATCGGCGACGAGCCCGAACTGCCCTATGAACGCCCGCCCTTGTCGAAAGAATATTTCGCGGGCGAGAAGGAATTCGAACGCATTCAGCTGCGCCCCGCCAAATATTGGGACGAGCGCGAGGTGACGATGCTGCTTGGCAAGCGCGTCGTCGCGGTCGATCCGGCGGCGCATCTTGTCACCACCGATGGCGGCGAGACGATCGGCTATGGCAAGCTGGTTTGGGCGACCGGCGGCAGTCCGCGGATGCTGCCCATCCCCGGCGGCGACCTGCCGGGCGTGCAGGGGGTTCGCACCCGCGCCGATGCCGACGCGATGAAGGCGGCGTCCGAAACCGCGAACCAGATCGTCGTGATCGGCGGCGGCTATATCGGGCTCGAAGCGGCGGCGGTGCTGCGCAAGGCGGGCAAGAAGGTCGTGCTCCTCGAGGCGCTCGACCGGGTGCTGGCGCGGGTCGCGGGGACCGAATTGTCGCGATTTTACGAACGCGAGCATCGTGCGCATGGCGTCGACCTGCGGCTGGGCGTCGCGGTCGAGGCCATCGAGGGCGACAGCCATGTCACCGGAGTTCGGCTCGCCGACGGCGAGGTCATTGCCGCCGATCTGGTCATCGTCGGTATCGGGATCGTTCCCGCGGTCGAACCGCTGATCGCGGCGGGCGCCGCGGGCGGTAATGGCGTGCTGGTTGATCGGCTGTGCAAGACCAGCCTGCCCGACATCTACGCAATCGGTGATTGCGCCGCGCACGAGAATGATTTTGCCGAAGGCGCATGCATCCGCCTCGAATCGGTGCAGAACGCCAATGATCAGGCGAATGTCGTTGCGAAAGGCATCGTCGGCGACGAAGCGCCATATCATGCCATCCCTTGGTTCTGGTCGAACCAGTACGACCTCAAGCTCCAGACCGCGGGCCTGTCGACCGGCCACGACCGTGCGGTGCTGCGCGGCGATCCGGCGACGCGCAGCTTTTCGGTGGTGTATTTGAAGGCGGGCCGGGTGATCGCGATCGACTGCGTCAATCGGGCCAAGGATTATGTCCAGGGCCGGATGATCGTGACTGCCGGGTTGGTCGCCAGTGCGGAGCAGTTGGCGGACGCCGAAACGCCGCTGAAGTCGTTGCTTCCGGCCTGATCCTAAGCGGGCGGCGCGGCGTCGGCGCTCGGCGGCGCATCGCCCAGCGCGCGCTTCAGCCTTGCCTTGATATTGCGGAGCAGGCGGCGCAGCGCGATGATGACGATCACCGCGGCGATCGCCATGACGACGGCGATGACGATCGCCAGCGACGGATAGGCGATCGCCAGCGCCAGCAGACCGCCGGTCGCGACATCCTCGCCGGTCGACACCACCGCATTGCTGAACGGTTCGGGGCTGGCGTTGACAACGGCGCGCGTCGTCGCCTTCGCCCCGTGGCTCAGCAGCGCGCCGCCGCCGCCGAGCAGGAAGGCGACGACCTGCCACGTCGGATCGGAGGCATCGACGAGCGCCAGTGCGAGCAGCGCCCCGCCGGACGGGCGGATGACGCTGTGGATCATGTCCCAGACCGAATCGACCCAGGCGATCTTGTCGGCAAGGAATTCGGCGAGGGTGCCGACCGCTGCGACCCCCAGCACCCACGGATTGGCCAGCACCTGCAAGGCGGCGAGATGTTCAGGCAGCGGCAACCAGCCGAAGTGCATGGCGGTGCCGGTGGCCAATATGGTGAGGTAGAGCCGCCAACCGGCGAGGAGGCTGAGACTGCCGGCGACACCCAAAATCTCGACGATTCCCAATATCCTGCTCCCCGCGCTGTCTCCGTCCGGTCAACGCCCTCTTTGCACCGGCGCCCGCGCCCCCGCAATGCCGAGATGACAAGGATGACAAGCGCGCGGCGCAGGGTTATCGCAGCGGCCATGAGCAATATCGCGCCGCCCTCCGCCCCGACCGAACTGTTGCCCGACGGCGCCATTCCCGCCGCCACGCTGGTCATCATGCGCCCGTCGGACGCGGGCGGCGCCGACGAGATCTTGATGGTCAAGCGATCGGCGACGATGGCCTTTGCGGCGGGCGCGGTCGTCTTCCCCGGGGGGCGGGTCGATCCCGACGATTATCTGGTTGCCCGGCAGCATGCGCCGGGCCTTGCCGAGGCCGATGGTGCCGCACGTGTCGCGGCGCTGCGCGAGACGCTGGAAGAAACCGGGCTTGCGGTCGGCTGGCCGAATCTGGCCGAACAGGATGTCGCCGCGGTGCGCGAAGCCTTGCTCGCGGGCACGTTGCTGTCGGATATTCTCGCGGCGCGCGGCGACGGCATCGCGCTGGAATCCTTTGTGCCTTTCGCGCGCTGGTGCCCCAATTTCAAGGAGGCGCGAACCTTCGACACGCGGTTCTATGCCGTGGCGGCGCCCCCGCACAGTCACGAACTGACGGTGGAAGAGGCCGAGCACAGCCATATTTTCTGGGCGAGCGCCGACCAGACGCTGGCGATGGCCGACCGCGGCGAGGTGTCGGTGATCTTCCCGACCCGCCGCAACCTCGAACGCCTGGCACAAGCCAGAGATTTTGAGGACTTTTCCCGGCATTCAGGCCAGTTTCCGGTCGAACTGATCACGCCGTGGATCGAAGACCGCGAGGGGCAGGCTTTTTTGTGTATTCCTGGCCATCTGGGATATCCCGTGACCAGCGAAGCCTTTGACCGGGTCCGCCGCGGGTAGTGGCCTTTATGCAACAACTTTATCTATATTTAGCAATTTGGTAAGAATTGGCGGGCTAGGGCAGATCGTCGTTGCATTTGCTGAATGCCGTGCCTAAGACGGCTCTGCAGAAGCAGACCGGGGAACCTCCCTGGTGTGATTCGACAAGACTAATCCAGTGGACGGAGAATATGATGAACCTGCTTAAGAAGGCTGCGATCTCCCTCGCAGCGACCTCGATGATTGCAGCCCCGGTTGCCGCGTCGGCCGCTCCCGCAGCCCGTGCAGCTTCGGCCGTTGACGGCCAGAGCGAGCTCGAAGGCAGCTCGAGCTGGATCATCGCCATCGTCGCGCTGGCTGCCATCATCGGCGGCATCATCATCGCGTCGGACAACAACGACGATTCGCCGACCAGCCCGTAATTTCGGCTGATCGCTACTGATGCCAAGAGGCTCCGAGCTCGCTCGGGGCCTTTTGCGCGTCCGCGATATGCGTACGCGGTGGCGACGCGCTTTGCCTTTGTCGGCGCTGGCTCAAGCCTAAAGTTTGACGCTCCGCACCGCTCGTGAGCGTTCGAGCGGGATCGCCGCGCGCGCACGATCGACCGCCGCGGCGTCGATAGGCGCCAGGATAATTCGATAGTCGGCACCGTCGCTGTTTGGCCCACCATCGGCCAATACCGCCCCCCACGGATCGACGGCCAGGCTGTGGCCATAGGTCGACCGGCCGTCCCGATGCTCCCCAGCTTGCGCCGCCGCCAGGACGTGGCAACCGGTCTCGATGGCGCGTGCGCGCATCAATATGTGCCAATGGGCCTCGCCGGTCGATACGGTGAACGCAGCGGGAATCGCGATCAGCGTCGCGCCGCGATCGACGAGCGCGCGATAGAGTTCGGGAAAGCGCAGGTCATAACAGACGCTGAGCCCCAGCCGCCCAAGCGGCGTATCGACGACCGCCAGCGCGTCGCCCCCGGCATAGGCCGCCGATTCGGTCCAGGCCTCGCCCGACGGCAGGGTGACGTCGAACATATGGATTTTGTCATAGCGCGCGCGGATGCTGCCATCGGCGGCGATCACATGGCTGCGATTGACGCGCCGGTTGCCGTCGTCAGCCAGTAGCGGCATCGATCCCGAATGGAGCCATAATCCGTGCTTGTGCGCCAGCGCCTGCAACGCGGCAGGCCAAGGGCTGGCGGCCTCGCGCGGGATATGCGCCGCCGACCGGGCGCGATCGCGATCGAGCAGGACCGACATTTCGGGCAGGAAGGCCATTGCGGCACCGTTTTTCGCGGCGTCCGCCATCGCCCGGTCGATCGTCGCCAGATTGGCTTCGGGGTCGATCCCGCTCGTCATCTGGATCAGCGCGGCGACGGGCGGTGGGGAGGGGGACGCCGGGGAGGGCGACGGGGTGGTCGAAAGGGTCATGCCCTTTAGCTACGCCGCCGCCGCCGACCCGACAAGCGCCGCGACAGTTCAGTGGCCAGCAAGGTTCGAAGAGGTTAAGATAGCGCAATGTCCTATGTCCCTGCGCGCTTGCCGCTTCGTTTTTCCCGATCCTTTCTGTTCGCCGGCGCCGCCGCGCTGCTGCTGGCCCCGCTCGCGGCTAGCGCGCAGGGAAATCCCGCACCGACCACCGTCACCGCACCGACGGCGAGCAGCGACTGGCTGTACGCGGGCAGCGACATTCCGCGCGACACCGCGTGGCAATTCGGCATGCTCCCCAACGGCGTGCGCTATGCGGTGCGCAACAATGGTGTGCCCCCGGGGCAGGTGTCGATCCGCGTCCGCATGGACGTCGGCTCGATGTTCGAAACCGAGGACGAGCGCGGCTATGCCCATCTGCTCGAACATCTGACCTTTCGCGGCTCCGAACATATCCCCGACGGCGAGGCCAAGCGGATCTGGCAGCGGTTCGGGGTGACCTTTGGCAGCGATTCGAACGCGCAGACGACGCCGACCCAGACCGTCTATCAGCTCGACCTGCCCAGCGTGACCGCGGCCAATCTCGACGAAAGCATGAAATTGCTGTCGGGCATGGTTCGCGAACCGCGGATCTCCGAACTGGCGGTCGCCGCCGAGCGCGGTGTCGTCATGGCCGAACTGCGCGAATCGGACGGCCCGCAAAAACGGATCGCCGATGCGACCAACGCGCATCTTTTCGCGGGTCAGCTGCTCGGTGACCGCTCACCGATCGGGACGACCGCGTCGCTGGGCAAGGCGTCCGCGGCGTCGGTCACCGCCTTCCACAATCGCTGGTATCGCCCCGATCGCGCGGTTGTCGTCATCGTCGGCGACGCCGATCCGGCCGAACTGGCGCGGCTGGTGGCCAAATATTATGGCGACTGGCGTGCCGAGGGTCCGAACCCCGCCGACCCCGATTTCGGCAAACCCGACCCCAAGGCGCCGGCGGCGCGCGAGATTGTCGAACCGAATCAGCCGCTCGCACTGACCCTGGCGATGGTGCGCCCGTGGCAGCGGCGGATCGATACGGTCGAAAACACCCGGCGGCTCTATCTGGAATTCATCGCGCAGGCGCTGGTCAACCGGCGGCTCGAAAACCGGGCGCGCAGCGGCGGCAGCTATCTGGTCGCCACCGTCGAACAGCAATATGTCAGCCGCAGCGCCGACGTGACCATGGCGTCGATCGTCCCCTTGAGCGACTGGAAGGCCGCGCTCGCCGACGTGCGCGGGGTCATCGCCGATGCGGTGACCAACCCGCCGTCACAGGCCGATATCGACCGCGAGGCGAACGAGATCGAGGCGTTCCTTCTGAAAGAGCTGGAAAACGCGCGCAACGAACCGGGCGCGCGGCTGGCCGACGACATGGTCCGCGCCGTTGACATCGCCGAAACGGTGACCAGTCCGCAGGGCCAGGTCGACATGTTCAAGGCGATCCGCGCCTCGGCGACGCCCAAGGTCATGCTGGAGATCAGCAAGGCCATCTTTGCTGCCCCGGTGACCCGGGCGGTGCTGACCACCCCGACCCCGGCGGGCGGCAATGGCGCGGTTCTAGCGGCGCTGAAGGCGCCGGTCACGGCGCGCGACGACCGGCTGGCGGCGGTGCAGGCCGATTTCAAACAGCTTCCCGCCTTTGGTCAGCCGGGCACGATCACCGCGACCAGCAGCCTGCTGGGCCTCCGCGCCGAACGGATCGAATTCGCCAATGGCGTCACCGCGCTGGTGTCGAACAACAAGGTCGAACCGGGCAAGGTGCGCGTCAACGTGCGTTTCGGCACCGGCAACCGCAGCGTCGCCGCCGATGCGCCGAACCTGCTCTGGACCGGCGATTATGCGCTGGTCGCGAGCGGCATCGGGCCGTGGGGCCAGAACGAGATCGACCAGCTGACCAACGGACGTCAGATTCAGCTGAACTTTGCCATCGACGACGACGCATTCGAATTGTCGGCGGAAAGCAAGCCCGCCGACCTCGCCGACCAGATGCGGCTGATCACGGGCAAGCTGGCGCAGCCGCGCTGGGACCCGGCGCCGATCGAGCGGCTCCGCGTTGGTTACCTCACCGGCTATGACCTCAACGATGCGACCCCCAATGCGGTGCTCGATCGCAATCTGCGCGGTTGGCTGACCAATAACGACGCCCGCTGGGCGGCGCCCGACAAGGCGCAGATCGCGGCGCTGACCCCCGCCGCGTTTCGCGCTTTCTGGGAACCGCGGCTCGCCAGCGGACCGATCGAGGTGCAGATTTTCGGCGATCTGGAATCGGTCGATTATCGCCAGATTCTCGCCAGCACGCTCGGCGCACTGCCGCCGCGCAAGGCTCTGGCGCCCGTCGGCGGCCAGCGCGTCGATTTTGCCAAGCCCGTCAAGACGCCCGACGTCGCCTACCACCGCGGCGAACAGGGGCAGGCGGCCGCGATGACCGCGTGGCAAACCGGCGGCGGCCTCGCCAATCCGCGCGACGCGCGTGGGCTGGAGGTGCTCGCGGCGGTGTTCAACGACCGGCTGTTCGATCGTCTGCGCGCCGAACAAGGCGCCAGCTATGGCCCCGTCGTCGACAGCCACTGGCCGACCGGTTTCGACAGCGGCGGTTACCTGCTCGTCGGCAGCCTGCTCGCGCCGAAGGATCTCGACCGTTTCTATGGCATCGCGCGCGATATCGCTGCCGATCTGGTGGCCAATCCGGTCAGCGCCGACGAACTGGCGCGCAACGCAGTGCCGATCCGCGAACAGGTCGCGCGCGCCTCGACCGGCAACGTCTATTGGATGTTCCTGCTCGAGGGCGCGACCCGCGATCCGCGCGTGACCGCCGCGGCCCTGTCGATGCAGGATGATATTGCCGCGGTCACCGCCGCCGATGTCCAGCGGCTGGCGCAGCAATATCTGACCCCGCAGCGTCAATGGTCGCTGGCGATCCTGCCTAAGGGGATGACGCTGGCCGATGCCTCGGCGCTCGGGGCCGCAACCGCGCCCCCGGCTGGCGGCCGTTAAGCCGTTTCGCTGCCCGTCGCTGGGCGGCGCACCTTGCGGATGCGCGGTTCGCGGTCCAGATCGCCCTTGGTCATGATGTCGCGCCGCATCTTGGCGCGCACGTCATGGATCGACGCGATCACCGGCCCCATTGCGACGCCGAGGTCGATCAGCACCGCTTCGGCGAGCTGGAGCGAACTTTCGAGTGTTTCGGGCACCGCATCGCTGGCTCCTGCCTGATACAGTGCAGCGGCATGGTCGGCGTCGCGCGCGCGGCTGATGATCGGCAGGCCGGGATATTTCAGCCGCATCTGCTTGGTCATCCGCAGCTGCTGGACCGGATCGTCCATCGTCAGCACGATCGCATCGGCGCTTTCGATGTCCAGCTTGTCGAGGCTGCCCGGGCGCGCGACGTCGGCGAACCGCACCGAAAAGCCGTCGCGCCGCGCCGCGGCGACGGTGTCGATGTCGGCATCGACCGCGATATAGGCGCGGCCATGCTCGCGCAGCAATTCGGCGACAGTGCGCCCGACGCGGCCGAAACCGACGATCACGGTGCGCGCGACGGCCGCCCCTTCGTCGGCGGTTTCGCCGCTGCGCATTTCGATCCGGCGCGAGATATCATGGCCGACGCGCGCGAGCAGCGGGGTGATGGTCAGGCCGATCGCGGTGACCAGCTGCCAGAAACTGGCGGTCTCGGGGTCGATCAGCCCCGCGGTCAGCGCGGCAGTCAGCACGATCAACGTCGTTTCCGACGGGCTCGCCATCAGCAGCCCGACCTCGGCGGCGGTGCCGCGGCGGGCCCCTGAAAAACGCAGCAGCAGCGCGGTGACGACCGCCTTGATCGCGACCACTCCGACGACCGCCACGACGAGCAGCGGCCATTGGTCGGCGATCGTCCGGAGGTTCAGCCCCATGCCAACGCTGATCAGGAACACCCCGAGCGCGAGCCCCTTGAACGGCGCGGTGATCGCCTCGACCTCGCCATGATATTCGGTCTCGGCGATCATCAGCCCCGCCAGCAGCGCGCCGACGATCGGCGACAGACCGACGGTGGCGGTGGCGAGCGCGGCGACGATGACGACCAGCAGGCTGGCGGCCAGGAACAGTTCGGGATCCTTGGCGCGCGCCGCCTGGGCAAAGATGCGGGGCAGCAGGAACCAGCCCGCGACCGCAAGGACCGCGACGACCAGTATCCCTTGCCACAGCGTCGTCAGCAACAATTCGGTGCTGTCGCCGGCGGCGTTGGGCGCGAAGGCGCCGAGGATGAAGATGATCGGGACGATCGCCAGATCCTCGAACAACAGCATCGAGAATGAGGCACGCCCGACCGCCGACTTGGTCCCCACCATCGGCAGCACCAGCGCCGTCGACGACAGCGCCAGCGCGATGCCCAGCCCGAACGCCGCCGGGGTCGACAGATCGCCGAGCAGCCACAGCCCGCCGCCCAGGATCGCGCCGCTCACCAGCAGCTCGGCGGCGCCCACCCCGAACACCAGTTTGCGCAAGGACCACAGTCGCCGGAACGACAGCTCGAGGCCGATTGAGAACAGCAGCAGGATGATGCCGAATTCGGCGAACAGCGCGATATCCTCGGTCGATCCGATCGTGACATGCTTCAGCCACGGATACTCGCCCGCGAGCGCGCCCAGCCCCGATGGCCCGACGAGCAGCCCGACAAGGATGAACCCGATCACCGGCGGCAGGCGAAAACGGGCAAAGGCCGGGATGACAATGCCCGCGGCGCCCAGCACCACCAGCGCGTTGCCGATGGCGGAGGTTTCTGTTTCCGATACCATAGGGGCCGACCTTATGCAGGCCGGCCCCGATTGGCTAGACGTCTATCGTCGCTCACTAAACCTAATCCTCCCCCTTGATGGGGGAGGCAGCGAGACTTGCGAACTTGTTCGCTAGTCGCAGTGGTGGGGGTGGTCTTGCGGCCTGAGTGGACGGTCGAAGGACGCACCTTCACCCCCATCCAACTCCGCCTAATCGCTTCGCGATAAGGCTTCATATCCTTCCCCCATCAAGGGGGAAGGGGCAAAGGTTCAGGCGCCCATCTTGGCTTCGAGATTCTCGACGATGGCCTCGAAAAAGCCTTCGGTGGTCAGCCAGTTCTGGTCAGGGCCGATCAGCAGCGCCAGATCCTTGGTCATCTTGCCGCTTTCGACCGTCGCGACGCACACCTTCTCCAGATCGTCGGCGAATTTGATCAGCGCATCGTTGCCGTCCAGCTTGCCGCGATGCTTCAGGCCGCCGGTCCACGCAAAGATCGATGCGATCGGGTTGGTCGATGTCGCCTTGCCGTGCTGGTGCATGCGGTAATGGCGGGTGACGGTGCCATGCGCGGCTTCGGATTCAACGGTTTGGCCGTCGGGGGTCATCAGCACGCTGGTCATCAGGCCCAGCGAGCCGAAGCCCTGTGCAACGGTGTCGGACTGGACGTCGCCGTCGTAATTCTTGCACGCCCATACGAACTTGCCCGACCATTTCAGCGCCGATGCGACCATGTCGTCGATCAGGCGATGTTCGTAAACGATGCCCAGCGCGTCGAACTGTTCCTTGAATTCGGCGTTGAACACTTCCTCGAACAGGTCCTTGAAGCGGCCGTCATAGGCCTTGAGGATCGTGTTCTTGGTCGACAGATACACCGGCCACTGGCGCGCGAGGCCATAGTTCAGGCTGGCGCGGGCGAAGTCGCGGATCGAATCGTCGAGATTGTACATCCCCATCGCGACGCCCGAGGTCGGGAACTGGAACACTTCCTCGTCGATGACGGTGCCGTCCTCGCCCTCGAACACCAGGCGCAGCTTGCCGGGGCCGGGGACGCGGAAATCGGTCGCCTTATATTGGTCACCGAACGCATGGCGGCCCACGACGATCGGGTCGGTCCAGCCGGGGACGAGCCGCGGCACGTTGCGCATCACGATCGGTTCGCGGAACACCACGCCGCCCAGGATGTTGCGGATCGTGCCGTTCGGTGACTTCCACATTTTCTTCAGGCCGAATTCCTCGACGCGGGCTTCGTCGGGGGTGATCGTCGCGCATTTGACGCCGACGCCATATTTCTTGATCGCGTTCGCGGCCTCGACGGTGATCTTGTCGTCGGTGCGGTCGCGTTCCTCGATGCCAAGGTCGTAATAATGCAGGTCGATGTCGAGATAGGGAAGGATCAGCCGCTCGCGGATCCACTGCCAGATGATCCGGGTCATTTCGTCGCCGTCGAGTTCGACGACCGGGTTGGCTACCTTGATCTTGCCCATGCGTTCAGCCTTTATCCTTGGGGAGTCGGAGTTGCAGCGGGCCTTAGGCAAAGCGGCGCGATTGATCAATGGGCGTGGTGGAACCCGGCGGATGCCTTATCCATTGTCAGTATAAGGCGGGCACCCTAGAAGAATGGCCATGTCCAATATCATCTCTTCCAACCGCCCCGGCGGCGGCATCAAATGGCAATGGCCCTCGGTCCATCCCGAAGGCCGCAAGTTCCTGCTCATCGCGGGCATCATCACGCTGTGCTTCTGGCTGCTTGGCTGGGAAATCCTCGGCTGGCTGATGCTCGGCGTGACGGTGTGGGTCGGCGCCTTTTTCCGCGACCCGGTTCGCATCACCCCGACCGGAAGCGATGTCGTCATCGCGCCGGCCGACGGCTTGGTCACCCAGATCGCCGAAGTGCCGCCGCCGCCGGAGATCGCCGGACCCGACGGGCTTGGCAATGCACCGATGCTGCGCGTGTCGATTTTCATGAGCGTGTTCGACGTCCATATCAACCGCACCCCGATCGCAGGAACGCTGCGCAAGCTCGTCTATATCCCCGGAAAATTCCTCAACGCCGACCTCGACAAGGCGAGCGAGGAGAATGAACGCCAGCATTTCGTCGTCGAACGCGCCGACGGGGTGCGGATCGGCTTCACCCAGATCGCGGGGCTCGTCGCGCGGCGGATCATGCCCTTCGTGACGATGGGCAACGAACTCACAACCGGCCAGCGTGTCGGGCTGATCCGGTTCGGCAGCCGCGTCGATGTCTATCTGCCCGCCGGCACGATGCCGCAGGTGCTGCTCGGCCAGCGAACGCTGGCGGGTGAGACCGTCGTCGCGCGGATCGGCCGCGCCGACGTGATCGACGGCATCGGGCAATAGGGGTGAGCGAAGACCAGCAGATCGCCCCCGACGCCGCGGGGCGCCGGATCGGCGGGATCAGCCTGCGCGCCTTCGCTCCCAACGCGATCACCGTGCTCGCGCTGTGCTTCGGTCTCACCGGGGTGCGCTTTGCGATCGGCGGGCAGTTCGAGCTCGCGATCGCCGCGGTGATCTTCGCCGGAGTGCTCGACGGCATGGACGGGCGCATCGCCCGCCTGCTGCGCGCACAGAGCAAATTCGGCGCCGAGCTCGATTCGCTGTCGGATGTCATTGCTTTTGGCGTTGCGCCCGCGATGATCCTGTTCCTCTGGTCGCTTACCACCGCCCCCAAATTCGGCTGGACCGCGGCGCTGGCGCTCGCGGTATGCTGCGCGCTCCGCCTCGCACGCTTCAATTCGCGGATGGACGCCGATTTTCAGCCGCATAAATCGGCGGGCTTCAACACCGGCATTCCGGCGCCCGCCGGGGCCGGCCTGTCGTTCGTGCCGGTCTATCTGTGGCTGACGACGGGCAACGATCTGTTCCGCGAATGGTATCTGGTGATGCCCTGGGCGCTCGGCGTCGCGATGCTGATGATCTCCGCCATCCCGACCTATAGCTGGGCGTCGATCCGCCTGCGCCGTTCCTGGCGGCTGTTCGCCTTGGCGGGGGTGGGGCTGCTTGGCGCTGCACTGGTGACCGCGCCGTGGCTGACCCTGCTTGCGGTCTGCGCGATTTATGCGGCGACGTTGCCCTTCGGCCTCGCCAGCTATGCCAAGATCAGGCGGCGCGGCTGAACTGCGGGTGGGTGCGGATCGGGCGGTCGACGATGGCGCGCGAAATGTGGCGGCGCGGCGCCGACGGGCGCAACTTGATCACGGTCGCGGGGCCGGGCTCCGGCGCAGCGTCGGCGGGAAACGTGCCTTCCCCGAGCAACGCGGAGAACACTGCGGACTCGTTCGATTTCAGCATCGCCAGAATCACGGTGATGCCGAGTCCGGCGGCAAGGGCAAAGAGGAGAGCGGCTGCGACCTGAACCATGATCTGTCCTTCCGGGTTTTCGTTAACGAACCCATGTCCTAGGCAAAGGACGGTTTCGCTTGGCTTTTAGTTGCATGTTCTTGGTTTGTTCTCAAGTGTTTTGCGACGAACCGAGTTAAATTGTCGCCGGACCGATTGATGGCTCGTGCGCACGCTTCGTCCCAAAGCGGTGCTCGGCGCTTGCTTTTGATCGCCAAGGCCGCTAACGGGCCGCCCATTCCACATGGAAAGCGCACATAAACCGGTGCCGGGACCATCCGCTTGCGGAACCCGGTTCTTGCTTTCCAGAGGACCAACCGGAAGGAGAAAGACCATGGCGGCACCTGTCGTCACGATGCAGAATCTTATCGAGGCTGGCGCCCACTTCGGCCACCAGACCCACCGCTGGAACCCGCGCATGAAGCCGTATATTTTCGGTGCGCGCAACGGCATCCACATTCTCGACCTGTCGCAGACCGTGCCGCTTTTTGCGCGCGCGCTCGAATTCGTCGCCTCCTCGGCCGCGTCGGGCGGCAAGGTGCTGTTCGTCGGCACCAAGCGCCAGGCGCAGGGGCCGATCGCCGATGCGGCCCGCGCGTCGGGTCAGCACTTCGTCAACCACCGCTGGCTGGGCGGCATGCTCACCAACTGGAAGACGATTTCGGGTTCGATCAAGCGGCTCAAGACCCTTGAGGAACAGCTTTCGGGCGACACCTCGGGCCTGACCAAGAAGGAAGTGCTCAACAAGACCCGCGAACGCGACAAGCTCGAAATGAGCCTTGGCGGCATCCGCGACATGGGCGGCATTCCCGATGTCATGTTCGTCGTCGATGCGAACAAGGAAGAGCTGGCGATCAAGGAAGCCAATGTCCTTGGCATTCCGGTCGTCGCGATCCTCGATTCGAACGTCTCGCCCGACGGTATCGCTTTCCCGGTTCCGGCGAACGATGACGCCGCGCGCGCCATCCGCCTGTACTGCGACGCGATCGCCCAGGCGGCGACGCGTGGCGGCCAGCAGGCCCGCGCCAACCGCGGCGAAGATCTGGGCGCCGCGGTCGAACCGACCGCCGAACCCGTTCTCGAAGAAACGGCTGCTCCGGTTGCCGAGGAAGCGCCGGCTGTCGAAGCGGCTCCGGTGACCGAGGACGAACAGGTCCCCGCCGAAGCTGCCGCCGAAACCGAACGTCAGAGCGACGCCTAATCCGCTCGCGGCATGACGGGACGGCGCGGTATTTGCGCGCCGTCCCTGTCATCCTTCTGACTTATCGCCCCGCCATGCGCGCGGGCGTCCCGCAGGCCGAAACGCGCCTGCCCCTTTGGAAAGGAATATCCCATGGCTGAAATCACGGCCGCTCTCGTCAAGGAACTGCGCGACCGCACCGGCGCCGGCATGATGGACTGCAAAAAGGCGCTCGCCGAAAATGGCGGCGACATCGAAGCGTCGATCGACTGGCTGCGCACCAAGGGCCTCGCCGCCGCTGCCAAGAAGGCTGGCCGCGTTGCCGCCGAAGGTCTGGTCGGCGTGGCCACCGACGGCACCCGCGGTGCGATGGTCGAGGTCAACAGCGAAACCGACTTCGTCGCCAAGAACGAACAGTTCCAGGGCTTCGTCCGCGACGTCACCAATGTGGCGCTCGCCGGTAACCTGACCGACATCGATGCGCTGGGCGCTGCCGCCTATCCGACCGGCGGCACCGTCGCCGAAGCGCTGACCCAGAATATCGCGACGATCGGTGAGAACCAGTCGCTGCGCCGTTCGGCGATCATGTCGGTGAACTCGGGCGTCGTCACCGCTTATGTCCACAACGCCGCGGCGCCGGGCATGGGCAAGATCGGCGTGCTCGTCGCGCTCGAATCGACCGCCGGTGCCGACGTCCTCGAACCGCTGGGCAAGCAGCTCGCGATGCACGTCGCCGCCGCCAACCCGCTGGCGCTGAACGGCGACGACCTCGACGCCGACCTCGTCGCCCGCGAACGCGCGATCGCCGAAGAAAAGGCCGCCCAGTCGGGCAAGCCCGCCGACATCGTCGCCAAGATGGTCGACGGCGGCATCGCCAAGTTCCGCAAGGAAAACGCGCTGCTGTCGCAGCTGTTCGTGATGGACGGCAAGACCCCGGTCGCCGAAGTCGTCGCCGCCGCCGGCAAGGACGTCGGTGCGACGATCACGCTCAAGGGTTTCACCCGCTTCCAGCTCGGCGAAGGCATCGAGAAGGAAGAAAGCGATTTCGCGGCGGAAGTCGCGGCGGTCGCCGGCGTTTAATCGAAGAATTGGGCTGCCGCGTTCGATCGGCGCCAATTCCCGATGTTCGTCATGCCGGACTTGATCCGGCATCCACCCCGGCCTCGCCGCATGGACCCCGGATCAAGTCCGGGGTGACGACTTGGGAAGGGCGCCCGAGCGACGCCGCAGTCCGCTTGGCAATGGCGCGTGCCCGCTCTAGGGTGCGCGCCATTCGCATATGTTGAGTTTGCAAGAGGTTCCTCCCGACATGGCTCTAACCGGCATGAAACGCATCTTGCTGAAACTGTCGGGCGAGGCGCTGATGGGCTCGACCCCGTTCGGCATCGACCCCGAAACCGTCGCCAGCATGGCGGCGGAGGTCAAGGCGGCGAAGGAACGCGGGCTCGAAATCTGCCTCGTCATCGGCGGCGGCAATATCTTTCGCGGCATGGCCGGCGCCGCCAAGGGCATGGACCGGGCGCAGGCCGACTATATGGGCATGCTCGCCACCGTGATGAACGCGCTGGCGATGCAGAATGCGCTGGAGCAGCTCGGTGTCGAAACGCGCGTTCAGTCGGCCATCGAAATGGACAAGGTGTGCGAACCGGTGATCCGCCGCCGCGCCGAACGCCACCTCGAAAAAGGCCGCGTCGTGATCTTCGCCGCGGGCGTCGGTGCGCCGTATTTCACCACCGACAGTGGTGCCGCGCTGCGCGCTGCCGAAATGAAGTGCGACGCGCTGCTCAAGGGCACCAGTGTCGATGGCGTCTATAACGCCGATCCCAAAAAGGATAAGTCGGCGGTGCGTTACGATACGCTGAGCTATGACCGCGTCCTGGCCGACAATCTGAAGGTGATGGACGCCAGCGCGGTCGCGCTGTGCCGCGACAATCATATTCCGATCGTCGTGTTCAACATTCGCGAAGCCGGCAATCTGGCGCGGGTGCTGGCGGGCGAGGGGGTTTCCACCGTCGTTGCCGACGCGGACCAGAATTAAGAGAGGAAAGACTGATGGCGAAATATGACAAGGCCGACCTGGAACGCCGCATGCACGGCGCGGTCGAATCGCTGAAGAGCGACCTTTCGGGCCTGCGCACCGGCCGCGCGCACACCGCGCTGCTCGATCCCGTGACCGTCGAGGTTTATGGCAGCCACATGCCGCTCAACCAGGTCGCCTCGGTCAGCGCGCCCGAACCGCGTATGCTGTCGGTGCAGGTGTGGGACAAGTCGAACGTCGGCCCGGTCGACAAGGCCATCCGTTCGGCGGGCCTTGGCCTCAATCCGATCGTTGATGGCCAGATGCTGCGCCTGCCGATCCCCGAAATGACCCAGGAGCGCCGCAAGGAGCTGTCGAAGCTCGCCGGCCAATATGCCGAAAAGGCGC
>VFQO010000518.1_pt1 | contig 40598 bp, 37 predicted proteins | sample 3512331 | NCBI WGS metagenome assembly VFQO01 (sample SAMN10412371, study PRJNA504923) | tailings metagenome | isolation source: Replicate 3 from Balatoc abandoned mine | place: Philippines: Itogon, Benguet | collected 2017-08-28 | reverse complement strand
CTTATATTCCAATTTTCGGAAGCATCCACGGGCCCTTCCAGAAGGCGGTTTTCCAGCTCTACCTGCTGGGCGTAATCATGCTGTATTTCCTGACGTTCTGGAAACGCGGCGGCCAGACCCTCGCCATGAAAACCTGGCGCATCCGCCTGGTCAGCGCGGACGGCACGCCGCCGACGACCGCCCAGTGCGTCGCTCGCTTCAGCCTGGCCGTGATCGGACTGCTGAGCGCCGGAGCCGGCTTTCTGTGGGCGCTGTTCGATCCTGAACGCCAGTTCCTGCACGACCGGCTTTGCAAAACCCGGCTGGCCAGAACCGGCTGATCGATGTGCTAGCGTCTTTCGAGACGCCTGAGGACGAGCAGCGCCACCGCCAGGAACACCAGCGAAGGCATCGAGGCAGTAATGAAGGGCGGCCAGTCATTGAGCAGGCCGACATGGGAAAACAGCCGGTTGCTGAGGTGAAATGCCAGGCCGGCGAGAATGCCCAGAAACACCTTCAGCGCGATCCCTCCAGAACGCGGAGAATGAAACGCGAAGGGCAGCGCCAGCAGCATGATCACGGGAATGGCGAGCGGGTAGAAAAACTTCGACCACAGCGCGACTTCATAGCGCGTGGTTTTCTGCTTGTTCTCGCTGAGATGACGAATGTAATTGATCAGCGCCAGCGTGGACATCTTTTCCGGCGAAACCAGCAGCACGCTGAGGATGTCCGGGCCCAGGACGGATTCCCAGTCCATGGTTTTCTCGTTGCCGACCTTGATGCCTCCTGCCGAAAAACGCGTATCCACGACATCGCTGAGCTTCCATCTTTTTTCGCCTGCCCAGGTTCCGCTTTCGGCCGTCATGATCCGTTCCAGCTCCCAGTTCCGGTCGAACTCGTAGACCTTGAGCCCGCGCAGCCCGGAATCCGGCAGCACTTCGCGGGCATTGATGAAGGCATTGCCGTCCTTGACCCAGAGCCCCGAACGGAAAGCCTGCGCCACGACCGACTCGGTGGCTTGCAGCTTCAGCCGCTTGGCGGCCTGTTCCGACCAGGGTGACACCAGCTCACCAACCAGCAGCGCGATCAGCGCGAAGCCGACTCCGGCGAGCGCCAGCAGCATGGCGACGCGCCAGCTCGAAATGCCCGAGGCCAGCATCACCGTGAATTCGGAATTCATCACCAGGCGCGACAGCGCAAACAGGGCGCCGATCAGCGCCGCGATCGGAACGATCTCGTACACATGTCCCGGCACGTTGAGCGCCACGTACAAGGCCGCCTGCGCAAAACCGTAGTCGGCACGGCCGATGCTGTCGAGCTCACTGGCGAGATCGAAAAAAGAAAACAGCAGGACCAGCGCGACGAACACGAAACCGGCAGACGTCGCCACCTCCCTCAGCAGATAACGGGCAATCAGGTTCATTTGCGCCCCAGCCTGAAGTTGAATGGCCGCATTCGCATCCGATAGGCGTAGAACGCCGCCAGCGCGGCAACCGCCGGCAGGTGCGCCAGCAGCATGCCCGCAATCAGCCCCAGCTTGTCCTGTGCTATCCAGGCCTGCGTCACGGAAATCAGGTTGTGGTAGATGAAGAACACCAGCAGTGCGGCGATCAGTCCATACGAGCGCTTGGCGCGGTTGTTCACATAGCTGAGCGGGATCGCCAGCAGCGCCAGCACCAGCAGACCCAAGGGCACGTTGAAGCGCCCGGCGAGTTCGCCGCGGGCATCGGTGTCGGCGCTTCTCCACAGTTCAGCGGTGCTCTGCTGGCGGATATTCTGCTGCCTTTCCCTGGCCTTGACGTCGACCGGGTCGAGGCGTATCCAGTAGCGATCGAACTGGACCATGCGGTATTCCGCCTGGCCGGGCTCGCCTTCGTAGCGGCGCCCCTTGGACAGCACCAGGAAACGCGTGCCGTCCTCCATCCTCCGCTGCGCGCCTTCCGCCGCCACCACCACGCCCAGCTTGCCGCTATCGCGTGATTGCATGAACACGTTGCGCACCGTGCCGGTAAGCGGATTGAGGCTCTCGACGAAAAACACGCGATCACCGCCCTGCGATTCCGCAAATATTCCCGGCACCACCATGGACGTGTCATCGCGGCTGAGCAACTCGGCCTTGTAGGCATCCTTCTTGTTGGCCGCCCATGGGATGATGCTGTTGGTAAGCAGCAGCAGGATCAGCGCCATGGGCACGGCGAAGGTGAGCATGGGCCGGATCCAGTCGTTGAGCGACAGACCCGAACTCAGCCAGATGGCCATTTCGTTGTCGCGCCAGTAACGCATGAGCGTCAGCATGGCGCCGATGAAGATAGCCACCGACAGCAGCACCGGCAGGAAATGCAGCAGGCTGAAGCCGAGATAGGCGAACACCGCCTCGTTCGCCAGCTCGCCGCGGGCGGCCTCTCCGAGCAGGCGCACGAAAAGCGTCACCAGCGCGATGGCGATGAGAATGACAAGCGAAGCGGCGCTCGAAAGACTCAGTTCCTGCAGCAGCGCGCGCCTGTAAAGCATGGGGATTTTCAGGGAGGTTTTGACTATCTGGCCAGGGTTTGCAAAGATGAGCGCATTCTCAACATCCCGCAGAATGTCCCATGTCAGCAAAAGACAATGCCCCGAAATTTAGCATAAAAACCGGCTCGCCCGAGAAACTCAAAAGCGACTGCATCGCCGTCGGCATATTCGAAGACGGCAGGCTTTCCGCCACTGCCCGCATCCTCGACAAGGCATCCGGTGGCCGCATCACGGCCATTCTGAAAAGCGGCGACATGGACGGCAGCGCGAGCAGCACCCTGCTGCTGCGCGAGCTCCCCGGCATCGCTGCGGTGCGCGTGCTGCTCGTCGGCCTCGGCAAGCAGGGTGAACTTGCCGAGAAAGACTATCGCGACGCCATTGCCAGCGCAGTCAAGGCCGCGAGCAACACCGCGGCCAGGGACGTGATCCTTGCCCTCGGCGAGGCCAAGGTCGGCAAGCGCACGACGGACTGGAACCTCGCCCAGGCCGCCATCGTCGCGGGCGATGTGCTGTACCGCTTCGACCACATGAAGAGCAAGCCCGACACCCGCGCCCGGCTCGGCAGCATCGGCTTCCTGGCGGACAGCGCTACCGCCGCCGGATTGAAGCAAGGCGCCGCCATGGTGCGGGGTATGGCGCTCGCGCGCGACCTTGGCAACATGCCGTCCAATGTCTGCACGCCGACCTACCTCGCCAGCCAGGCCAGGCAGCTCGCCAGGACCTACGGCTTCAAGTGCAAGGTCATGGACAAGGCCGCCTGCGAAAAGCTCGGCATGGGCTCCTTCCTGTCGGTGGCCAAGGGCAGCGACAAGCCGCCGATGTTCATCGAACTGCGCCACGAGGGCGGCAAAAAGGGCGAACAGCCCGTCGTGCTGGTGGGCAAGGCCATCACTTTCGATGCCGGCGGAATCTCGCTGAAGCCGCCCGCCGACATGGACGAGATGAATTACGACATGAGCGGCGGCGGCGCCGTGCTCGGCGCCTTCCGCGCCATCGGCGAACTGGGTCTCAAGCTCAACGTCGTCGGCCTCGTGCCCGCCTGCGAAAACCTGCCTGACGCGCATGCCAACAAACCGGGCGATATCGTCACCTCGATGTCGGGACAGACCATCGAAATCCTCAATACCGACGCAGAAGGCCGTCTCATCCTGTGCGATGCGCTGACCTACGCCGAGCGCTTCAAGCCCGCTGCCGTGGTCGACCTCGCCACCCTGACCGGCGCCTGCGTGATCGCACTGGGCCATCACCCGAGCGCGCTGTATGCCAACGACGACAAGCTCGCGCAGGCCCTGGAACAGGCTGCCGACCGGGCCTGGGATCGCGTCTGGCGCATGCCGCTGTGGGATGAGTACCAGGAGCAGCTGAAGAGCAACCTCGCCGACATGGCCAACATCGGCGGCCGCGCCGGCGGCTCGATCACCGCTGCCTGCTTCCTCGCGCGCTTCGCCAAGCGCTACGCCTGGGCGCACCTCGACATCGCCGGCACCGCCTATCGTGGCGGCCGCGACAAGAAAGGCTCGACCGGCCGGCCGGTGCCGCTGCTGGTGCAATACCTCATCGACCAGGCAGGCAAGTGACCGAGATCAGCTTCTACAGCCATGCCGCCGACAAGCTTGGCATTGCGCGCCAGCTTGTGGCCAAGGCCTGGGCGCAGAAACTGAACGTGCTGATATACGCACCGGACGAAACCGTGGCTGCGGACATCGACCGACTGCTGTGGACGCAGCCGGCGCTGTCCTTCATCCCGCACTGCCGCGACAGCAGCCCCCTGGCGCCGTCCACGCCTGTTATCATCGGCATGAACGCGGATGCACTGCCGAGTGCCGATGTGCTGGTCAACCTGGGCGAAGAGCCGCCGCCGGTATTCAGTCGCTTCGAACGCCTGGTGGAAATCGTCACCGAAGAAGAGAGCGACGTGCTCAAAGGCAGGCAGCGCTACCGCTTCTACAAGGACCGCGGCTATGAACTGGTCAATCACGACTTGCGCAACAGGGGGCAATAAATGAGCGATCCGCTGCTCGACAAGATGGACGCACTGCTGAAAAGGCACCAGGGCGGCGCCGAGCCCTCCGTACCCAGCAATGCAGCCCCCTCAACCAATGCCCCGCCACCGCTGCCGGAGGACGCCTGGCTGCCAGTGCTGACCGACGTGGTCGCCGTAGGCGAGCCTGGCGCGGCGGCGGCCCCCACACCCGCCGCCGAATCGGCTGAAATGCAGGCTTCGCCGCCGCCAACCCCGGCCATCGACCCCGAAGTGCTGGTGGAACAGGTCATGGGCGAACTCGAACCGCGCCTGACATCCCTGCTGCGCGACCGTCTGCTCAGCGAAGTGCGTAACAGCCTCGACGACAGCCTGTCTGCCCTGCTTGCGCAGATGGACGTGCACATCCGCGAAATCGTGCGCGAGGCCGTTGCCGAGCAGCTCGGCAAATCCTGACAGCCGCTCCTGATACTGCCAGGCCAGCCGGTATAATGGCGGGTTTACGAATCCGCCGTTATCCCTGATGGAACTCGCCAAAGCCTTCGAGCCCAAAGACATCGAATCCCGCTGGTATGCCCGGTGGGAATCCGCCGGCCACTTCAAGCCTTCCAGCGACACGAACAAGCCGGCCTACTGCATCATGCTGCCGCCGCCCAACGTCACCGGCACGCTGCACATGGGCCACGCTTTCCAGCACACCCTGATGGATGCGCTCATCCGCCTGCACCGCATGCAGGGCGACAACACACTGTGGCAGCCCGGCACCGACCATGCCGGCATCGCCACGCAAATCGTGGTGGAGCGCCAGCTCGACGCCAAGGGCATTTCGCGCCATGACCTCGGCCGCGAGAAATTCCTGGAAAAAGTGTGGGAATGGAAGGAGCACTCCGGCTCGACCATCACCCGCCAGATGCGGCGGCTGGGCACCTCGCCGGACTGGAGCCGCGAACGCTTCACCATGGACGAAGGCCTGTCGCGCGCGGTCAGCGAAGTCTTCGTCAAACTGTACAGGGAAAGCCTGATCTACCGCGGCAAGCGCCTGGTCAACTGGGACCCGGTACTGGGCACGGCGGTGTCGGACCTGGAAGTCGTCAGCCAGGAAGAAGATGGCTTCATGTGGCACATCCTCTATCCCATCGAGGGCGAGGACGCTCACCTGGAAGTCGCCACCACGCGGCCGGAAACCCTGCTCGGCGACGTCGCCGTGGCCGTACATCCGAAGGACGAGCGCTACCAGCACCTCATCGGCAGGCAGGTGCGCCTGCCGATCGCCGAACGCAGCATCCCGGTCATTGCCGACGACTATGTCGATCCCGCCTTCGGTACCGGCGTGGTCAAGATCACCCCGGCGCACGACTTCAACGACTATACCGTGGGCAGCCGCCACCAGCTCGCGCCCCTCAGCATCTTCACCCTCGACGCAAAAATCAACGAACTCGGCCCGATCGAGTACCAGGGCCTCGACCGCTATGTCGCGCGCGAGAAAATCCTCGCCGACCTGAAAGACAAGGGCCTGCTCAAGGCCGCCAAGCCGCACAAGCTCATGGTCCCGCGCGGCGACCGCACCCATGCCGTGATCGAACCCATGCTCACCGACCAGTGGTTCATGGCCATGGAAGGCCTGGCCAGGCGCGGCCTCGATGTCGTCAAATCCGGCGAACTGAAATTCGTGCCGGAGAACTGGACCACCACCTACAACCAGTGGCTGGAGAACATCCAGGACTGGTGCATCTCGCGCCAGTTGTGGTGGGGACACCGCATTCCCGCCTGGTACGACGAGGATGGCAATGTCTACGTCGCCTCAAGCGAAGACGAGGCGATGAAAATGGCCGGCGGCCGGCCGATCAGGCAGGACGAAGACGTGCTCGACACCTGGTTCTCCTCCGCGCTGTGGCCCTTCTCCACCCTGGGCTGGCCGGACGAGACGCCGGAACTGAAATCCTTCCTGCCCGGTTCGGTGCTGGTTACCGGCTTCGACATCATCTTCTTCTGGGTCGCTCGCATGGTGATGATGTCGCTGCATTTCACGGACAAGGTGCCGTTCCGCGAGGTCTACGTCACCGGTCTGGTGCGCGACGCCCACGGCAACAAGATGAGCAAGTCCAAGGGCAACATCATCGACCCCATCGATCTGATCGACGGCATCAGCCTGGACGAGCTCATCGCCAAGCGCACCACCGGCCTGATGAACCCCAGGCAGGCCGAGTCGATTGCCAAGCAGACCCGCGCCGACTACCCGGCCGGGTTCAATGCCTTTGGCACCGACGCGGTGCGTTTTACTTTCGCTTCGCTCGCCACGCACGGACGTGACATCAAGTTCGACCTGCAGCGCTGCGAGGGCTATCGAAATTTCTGCAACAAGCTGTGGAATGCCACGCGCTTCGTGCTGATGAACACCGAGGGCAAGGACTGCGGGCTGGATGCAAGCCTTGCGCGCGAACACTCCTTCGCCGACCGCTGGATCCTGAGCCGCCTGAACGAAGCAATCAACGCCGTGCAATCCGCCTTCGCCGACTACCGCTTCGACATGGCGAGCCGCGCCATCTACGAATTCGTCTGGGACGAGTACTGCGACTGGTACCTGGAACTGGCCAAGGTGCAATTGCAGACCGGCAGCGAGGCCCAGCAGCGCGCCACCCGCCATATCCTGATTTCGGTGCTGGAAACCGCGCTGCGCCTGGCGCACCCCATCATCCCCTTCATCACCGAGGAACTCTGGCAGAAGGTTGCGCCGCTGGCCGGCGCTGCTTCGAACATGCCGCCTTCCGGCAACGCCGGCGACAGCATCATGCTGCAGCCCTATCCTGCTGTTGACGAAAAAAACCAGGATGCCGATTCAGTTGCCAGGGTCCAGGAACTCAAGGCTCTGGTCGATGCCGTGCGCGGCCTGCGCGGAGAAATGAAGCTCTCCCCGGCCGAAAAGGTGCCCTTGGCCATCGCCGGCGAGCCTGCACGCTATTCGGCCTACACGCACTACCTCACCGCGCTCGCCAGGCTTGCCAAAGTCGACATCCAGCCGGAATTGCCAGCAGGCGACGCACCGATCGCCATCGTCGGCGACTGCCGGCTCATGCTGGAAATCCAGATTGACAAGGATGCCGAGGTCGCTCGGCTGAACAAGGAGATTGCGCGCATCGAAGGCGAGATCGCCAAGTGCCGCGGCAAGCTTGCCAATCCCAACTTCGCTGACAAGGCGCCCGCTGCCGTGGTCGAGCAGGAGAAAAAACGCCTGGCCGATTTCAGCGACACCCTGGAAAAACTCAATGGCCAGCTGGGCCGTCTGAGCAAATGAATAAAGGCCGCTCATCGCGGCCTTTATTCATGACGCACACCCGACACACGGCCGCTGACTCTGCTTGCGTCACGAAGCAGGCTTACCCCATAAAAAAACCGGGCCTGGCGGCCCGGTCTGAATCCATGGGGTTCTTACCCCCAGCGTGGATTACATCTTCCAGCTGTACTGGATACCCAGGGAGTTCTGGTACATCTTGATGTTTTCGTTGCCGGCCGGACCAAACGCATTGAACAGGCTGGGGCCGCTCACATCGTTCTCGAAGCCATGCATGTAGGCCATGGTGATCTGGTCGCCATTGTCACGGGTATACGTGAAGCCCAGGGTGACATGATCTTCGATCACCGCAGGCGCCAGAATGTTCATCGTCACTTCTCCGAACTCGCTGTTCGTCATCGAACCCCCGCTGATGGGGTTGTTGGCATGGCTGTAGCCAGCGCGGAAGGTCCAGGCCTTGTTGTACTGGTATTCCACGCCCAATTTCCACACGTCGACGTCATCCCAGCCGAAGCCCGGGCCGTTGCCCGCCCCCAAAGGTGCGGAGAAAAGGTTGGTAACTGCATTGCCGACGGAATTCACATCGCTGAAGTTGATGCGCTGATAGTCGAACGCCAGGCGCAGGGCCGGGGTGGCCTGCCAGGACACGCCGAGGTTGTAGTTCTCGGGAATGTCGAAGTCGCCCTTCTCGGCGAAGAGGCCCTTGTAGGAATCGAATTCGGTCATTTCCAGCTTGCTGGCATAGGCTGCGCCGATGGTCACGGTCGGGGTGACCTTGCCGAGGTAGCCCACGCGCACGCCATAGCCGTAAGAGTCGTCATGACCTTTTTCGGACACGTTGTTGGGTGAGGCCGAGAAGCCCGCCATGAACTGCAGGCCAGTGGCCGCGAAGCGCTGGTAAGCCAGCAGCGGGGAAATGCCGATGGAATGGTTGGGGGCGAACTTGTAGGCCACGGTCGGGGCGATGATCAGTTGCGACAGGTCAACGCCGAGGCTGCCGGTGCCGTTGAAGTAGTTGAACGGGCCGAAGGTGGCGGGGTAGTCGGTGTTCATGCCGCCGTTGCCGTACACGGTGATGCCCAGCGCCAGATCGTTGTTGATCATGCGGTTGTAGCCGAATTCCGGAACCAGGAACAGCTCGGAATCGCTTTCGACGGTGAAACCGGCCGTGGTGTTGGAAAACTCACGGACCGGGCTGAACAGGTCTGCGCCCAGTTCCATGCGGTTGCCGGCAAAGGCCGCGGCAGCCGGGTTGTTTGCGCCGAAGAAGGCGTCGTCGGTGCTGGTCGTGGCGACACCGGCCATGCCCTTGGCTTTCATGCCGTAACCGTGGGAGAAGTAGCCATTGGTGGCGTGTGCGCCGATGGAAAGGCTGGCAAGTGCCACGGCCAGTGCGATACGATTAAATTTCATGTTGCCTCCGGGAGCAGATTAATTATGTGAAAACTGGCGTTGTCATGCGTGATAACAAGCTTGGATGATGTTACAAGTTAGATTCGCTGGCGGCACGCAGCTTGTTGCACATATCAGACTCGGCTAATCAAGTATGTTGCGCGAAAACTACAATCACCCGCCAGCCCAGGCAAAAAAACGCCCCGTCCGGGGCGCTTTCAAACTGGTGCCGTTATCTCAGATGAACAGGCAGATGTCGGATTCGCCGGCAAACTCGAAAAAGCTGGCCGCACCGACATAATCGATGCCGTCGATGAAGTCTGCGTGGTCGAAGCCGAACAGTTCAACGGTCATCTGGCAGGCCAGGAACTTGACGTCGGCTTCCTGGCACAGACTGCGCAGTTCGGGGATGGTGGCCACGCCGTTGTTGGCAATGGTCATCTTCATCAGGCTAGTAGCGACATTCTCATAGCCGGGAATGATGGATTGCACGGCGTTGGGGATGTTCCAGTTGATGCCCTTGAACCATTTGGGGCCGAAAGGCATTTTCATCGGCATGCCGGGGTTGCCGAGCGGACTCACCTTGAGGCCGGAGACATCCTTGCGCACCAGTTGCAGGCCGTAGAAAGTGAAGAAAATCTGCACGTCATACCCCAGTGCAGCGGCCGTCGAAGCCAGGATGAAGGGAGGATAGGCCCAGTCCAGGGTACCCTTGGTAGCGATGATCGCGAGTTTTTTGGTTTCCATCAGAAATTTGCCTCCATGTTATATAAAAAAAGGCGCCTAGCCTGTTGGCTGGCGCCTCGCTTACTTTTTTTTCTTATTTTTTCTTCATAAAGAAGGTGTACTCGCCGCCGGCTTCTGCGGAGTTGATCAGATCGTTGCCGGTCTGCTTCGCGAAGGCCTGCATGTCCTTGACGGAACCCGGATCGGTGGCAAGCACTTTCAGGATCTCGCCGCTGGCCATCTCCGCAAGCGCCTTCTTGGTGCGCAGGATGGGCAGAGGGCAGTTCAGGCCGCGGGCGTCAAGTTCTTTGTTGAATTCCATTGTGTCTCTCCGAAACGGGTTAAAAAATCACGAGGCGGTAACGTTAACGCACACGTCGAATTTATGCAATACAGGGACTTTTCAGGCCGCGAGGGCCTTGCCGTCGCGTGCCCAGCCCATGATCCCGCCGGCAAGGTTGTAGACATTGTCCAGCCCTTGCGACATCACCCAGGCGCAGGCCTGCGCCGAACGGGCGCCAGAACGGCAATAGAACACGATGGGCTGGCTGCCTTTCAGGTCCTGCAGTTTCAGCGGCAGCAGGTGCAGCGGAATATGGGTCGAGCCCTCGATCTTGGCTTGTGCGTGCTCGGCGTCGGTGCGCACATCGATCAACTGCGCGCCGGCCCGCAGCGCCTGCTCGAGCTGATGGGAATCAATTTCGCGGATACCAAACATGTGCTTTGCCCCCAAAACTTATAATAAGGAAACGCTAATATAACAAAATTCCCAGCAAAATCAATATTTAATCCACACAAAACGTAGGGTTGCAACTAGCAGCGCTGGGCGCCGTGGTACAGGTTCACAACATGGCGCGCTTCTGCGAAGAACAGCCAGCGTTCCGCCACCAGGCCGGCAAAAACCGACACCAGCGCAGCGATGCCCAGCACGGGCGCATGGAACTCCAGCGCGAAATAAAGCAGCACCAGCGGCACGGCAAAGGCCAGGAACATGGAAATCAGGCGCAGGCTCACCGCAGTCAGCCTGGGCACGATGTAGCCGAATTCCTGGGTAAGGAAGGTGCCGTGCGTGTGGCCGGCATCCAGCAGCTTGACCTGCGCGCGGGTGAAGCCGGTGGCGGTGTTGATGGTGGAGCCCACCCCCAGTCGCCCGATCCAGTAGTAGTAGATCACTTTCACGAACGCTGCGACGAAGAGCTGGAACAGCGACAGCAGCACGAAGGGCAGCGCCTGCACCTCGGCCAGCATCGCCACCACCAGCAGGATCATGCCGCCGGAGAAATGGCCCAGCGCGAGATACGCCGCCGGCACCAGCGGGGTGTTCCAGTGGCGGATGGTCTTGAGGCTGGCGTAGATCATGGCGGTGGAGAAAATCGTCAGCCAGGCCAGCAGCGTGGCGAGGGCGCCGGCGAAATGCCGCACTAGCGGCCACATGTCCAGCCAGTAGAGCGCGAGATAGGCCAGCGCGAAGGGATAGAAGGCCACCGACAGCACGCCCTCGCGCGACAGCCAGGAGGTGCGCCAGCGCGAGAAGGCGCGCCAGGCGTTCTTGGGATTGGCAAGGTGGAAGGTCGAGGACAAGAGGCCCACGCCAACCATGACGATGGCGAGCACGCCGGTCCAGAACACGTAGGCGCCCGGCAGGCCGCCGCCGAGCTTGAAGAGGTCAGCCAGGTAAATCAGCGCGAACAGGCCGAAACCGGCGCCGGACAGCACGGTAAAGAAGATGACGGAGAAAGCTGGATGCATGGGGGACTCCTTAACGCTTGACCATGCGGTTGACGAACTGCTTGAGCTTGCCGGCGAGCCCTGCCTTGTCCGCACCGATGTCGGTGGGGATGGGCTTGTGCTTGCGCGGCGGCAGGTAATGATTGGTGGGGTTGTAGCCCAGTTCGGGCATCAGCACGTAGCCCTCGCGCTCGCGCACCACCTTGCTCACCTCGGAGTTGGGATCGTCGAAGTCGCCGAACATGCGCGCGTGCGCCGGGCAGGTCAGCACGCAGGACGGCTGGCGCTCGGCTTCGGGGATGTTCTGGTCGTAGATGCGGTCCACGCACAGGGTGCACTTCTTCATGGTGCCGGACTCGCGGTCGAGTTCGCGCGCGCCGTAGGGGCAGGCCCACGAGCAGTAATTGCAGCCCATGCACTTGTCCTGGTCCACCAGCACGATGCCGTCTTCCGCGCGCTTGTACGAAGCGCCGGTCGGGCACACGGTGACGCAGTCGGCGTCCTCGCAGTGCATGCACGACATCGGGAAATTGACCGTCTTGTTGTTCGGATACTCGTCCATCTCGTAATGGCGGATCCGGTTGAACCACACGCCCGACGGCTCGGCGCCGTAGGGCTGGTAGTCGGACAACGGGCCGATGGTGCCGGAGGCGTTCCATTCCTTGCAGGCGATGGCGCAGGCATGGCAGCCCACGCACACGTCGAGGTCGATGACCAATCCAAGTCTCATGTTGTGCTCGCTTTATATTTACGGATGCTGCTTAGTTCTGCTGCTCTCAGTTCTTCTCATGGCTGCGGGCGTCGTAACGCAGCACGTCGGGGCGCTCGTAGCGCTCGTCGCCCGGCAGCGGCTTCAGCGTGTCGAATTGCGGCCACGAGCCGGTCTCGCCCGGCGCGGCCTTCCATATCTTCACGCGCAGGTCGAACCATGCCGCCTGGCCGGTCACCGGGTCGGAGTTGGTGACGCGCCGCTCGCCGGCTTTTTCCGGCAGCAATTCCGAGATCAGGTGGTTGAGCAGGAAGCCCTTGGTCGCCTCGGACGCGTTTTCCTTCAGGCCCCAGGCGCCCTTCTGCTTGCCGATGGCATTCCAGGTCCAGATGGTGTTCTCCTGGGTGCCTTCCATGGTTTTCACCTGGCAACGGATCTTGCCGTTGTGCGACTCGACCCAGATCCAGTCGAAGTCCTTGATGCCCATTTCCGCGGCCTTGCGCGCGTTCATGTACATGTAGTTCTGCGCCATGATCTGACGCAGCCAAACGTTCTGCGAATCCCACGAGTGGTACATGAACATCGGGCGCTGGGTCAGCGCGAAGAAGGGATATTCGTCCTTGTCCACGCGCTGCTGTTCGAGCGGCTCGTACCACATCGGCAGCGGGTCGAAGTACTTCACCAGGCGCTCGCGGTCGACCTGGTTGTTGGGCTGCGGACCGTCATACAGGCCCTGCCCGGCGAGACGGAATTTCTGCAGCGGCTCGGAATAGAACTGCATGATGATGGGCTCGGCCTTGCCGACGAAGCCGACGTCCGCCGCCACGTCGAGGTAGTCCTTGTTGGCGTAGCGCATGTACTTCTGGTTGTCGGGCCAATGGTGCGCGTAGAAGCTCTGGTTCTCGATGTACTTTTCCCACTGGTTGGGGTTGGGCTCGCCCTTCAGCGACTTGGTGCCGTCCTTGCCGCGCCAGCCGGCGAGGAAGCCGATGCCGGGCGAACGCTCGTAGTTGACGATGAAGTCCTTGTAGCCGCTGAACTTGGGGGTGCCGTCGGGTTTGGTGAAGGCCGGGAATTTCAGGCGCCCCGCCAGTTCGACCATGACTTCCTGCCACGGCCGCACGTCGCGGTCGAGCTTGACCAAGGGATGACGGATCGCGTCGGCTGCCGCGTCCGGCTCGGAAATCGGGCGGTCGAGCAGCGAGATCGAATCGTAGCGCTCGAGGTAAGTGGTGTCCGGCAGGATCAGGTCGGCGAAGTTGGTCATTTCCGAATGGAAGGCGTCGATCACCACCAGGAACGGAATCTTGTATTCGCCCGGCTCTTCCGGATCCTTGGCGCGCAGCATGTCCTGGATGTTGGCCGTGTTCATGGTCGAGTTCCACGCCATGTTGGCCATGAACAGGATCAGCGTGTCGAGCGCGTAGGGATCGTGGTTGGTGGCGTTGGTGATGACCATGTGCATCAGGCCGTGCGAAGCGATCGGCACTTCCCACGAATAGGCCTTGTCGATGCGCAGCGGGTTGCCGAATTCATCGATAACCAGGTCTTCCGGACGCGTCGGGAAGCCGAGCGGCGGACGCGACAGCGGGGTGTTCGGCGCGTTGATGACGTCGATGTTGTTTTCCGGCAGCTGGTGCGGCGGGATCGGCTTCGGATACGGCGCGCGGGCGCGGAAGTTGCCGGGGCCGTCGAGCGCGCCCAGCAGCATCTGGATGAAATGGATGGCGCGGCAGGCGTGGAAACCGTTGGAATGCGCGGAGATGCCGCGCATGGCGTACATCGCCACCGGCCGGCCGACGACCTTGTCGTGCTTGCGGCCCCACACGTCGGTCCACTCGATGGGCAGTTCAATGGCTTCCTTGAAGGCCACGTGCGCCATTTCCAGCGCGATGCGCTCGATGTTCTCCGCCGGCACCCCGCACTCGGCGGCAACGTTGGCCGGGGCGTAGCGCTCGTCCAGGTAACGCTCGGCCATCAAGGTGAAGGCGGTCTTCAGCCTCCTGCCATCCTGCGCCACGAAATCACCGAACAGCGCCGGGGTGATGCCGACATCGGCGCCGTTGACGAAGGTTTCCTTTTCCAGGTCCCACACCTGCGGATTGCCGTTCTCGTCGCGCAGGAACAGGCCGTCATCGGCATGGCCGGGATTCTGGATCACCAGCCAGGGCGCATTGGTGTAATTGATGAGGAACTCGTAGTCGAACAGTTCGCGCGTGAGCAGCACGTGCACGATGGACATGGCGAACAGGCCATCCATGCCGGGCTTGATCGGCACCCACTCGTCGGCAATGGCGGAATATCCGGTGCGCACCGGGTTCACCGAGACGAACTTGCCGCCGCCGCGTTTGAGCTTTTCCAGGCCGATCTTGATCGGATTGGAAGAATGATCCTCGGCCACGCCCCAGAGGATGAAGTACTTGGCGTAATCCCAGTCGGGCGCGCCGAACTCCCAGAACGAGAAGCCGATGGTGTAGAGGCCGGCCGCCGCCATGTTGACCGAGCAGAAGCCGCCGTGCGCCGCCCAGTTGGGGGTGCCGAACTGCTGCGCCCACAGACCGGTCAGCGCCTGCATCTGGTCGCGGCCAGTGAAGAAGGCCAGCTTGGAGGGGTCGGTGGCGCGGATTTCAGCAAGACGCTCGGTGAGGATATCCAGGGCCTGGTCCCACTCGATCGCCTCGAACTCGCCGGCGCCGCGCTCGGTGCCGGGCTTGCGGATCAGGGGCTGCGACAGGCGCGCCTTGGAATACTGCTTCATGATGCCAGCCGAACCCTTGGCGCACAGCACGCCCTGGTTGGTGGGGTGGTTCTTGTTGCCCTGGATGTAGCGGACCTTGCCCTCCTGCAGCGTCACCTTGATGCCGCAGCGGCAGGCGCACATGTAGCAGGTGGAATACTTGATTTCCTGTTTGGAATGATCTTCGACCGGTATGCGTGCGTTCATGGTTTTAAAGACAAATTAAGCGCATCCCCCGGAAAATTCCGCGGGAAAAAACTCCAGCATAGTGGATCATCGCCTGAAAAGCTGTGTGGTTAACAGCCGGCCGTCCGATAAGCTGTGTGATTAACAGCCAGAAAGTCCCGGTAGCCACCCGGGGATGCGCCAAGCAATAAAAAAACCGCCCAGATATATTAACGGTTTCGAATATATTGTTATTTTGCTTGAACGATCTGGTTTAGGCAATCAACGAATTAAATTCGCACCCAAATAAATTAAATCACGACTGCTCCGGGATTTCAGTCCTGCTTGAGCAAGCCTTCGATCAGCGCCAGCGCCTCGCCCTGATCCCATTCGGTCACGCCGGTCAGGCTGTAGCGCACTTTCCCCTGGCGGTCGATCAGGAAGCTGGTAGGCAGGCCAAACACCTTCCAGCGCCGGGTCACCGCGCTGTCGCTGTCCAGCAGGATGTCGAAATCGACCTTGACCAGTTTCAGAAATTCGGCGAGGTCTTCGGCCGGCTCGCCGGAGTTTACCCCCAGCATGACAAAGGGCCGGTCCGACATTTTTTCCTTGAGCCGCTGCATCGAGGGCATTTCCTCCCGGCAAGGCGGACACCAGGTCGCCCAGAAATTCACCAGCACCACCTTGCCGCGATAGGCCGCGAGCGCATGGCTGTTGCCGCTGCGGTCTTTCAGTTGCAATGGGGGCGGCGGCGTGCCGTCCACCTCGACAAACCCTGCCGCCTGGGCGGACAAGGCAGCAAACGACAGGACCAGCCAGGCCATGCATCGCAGGATCATTTGATGTGTGTTCTCCATTCATCGACAAGATCGGCCAGGCGCTCGCCCTCGGTGAGTTCGAACTCGGTTGCACCCTCGCGCACCCAGAATCCCTCGCGCACGTTCTCCAGCATCAGCAGTTCCACCCTGGCTCCCTGCTTGCGCAAGGCGGCAAGCTGATCATCGACCCAGGGCGTGGCCGCCGAACGGCGGGGCTGCAGAACAAGAACATCGACCCCGCCGAGATTGCCGAAAGACAGGTAGTCGGCTCCCACCAGGGTATCCACGGCGGAATAGAAATGCGGATGCATGAGCAGGACCTTCGCGTGTTCCGCTGTCCGGCCCGCCAGCCCTCTCAGCACGGGAACCGCGGCGCGGTTGACCGCATAAACGACCACATTGGCGCCGGTCTTGTGCGCGGCCTCGAATATGGCCCGCGCATCCTCGACGCGTATGCCATCCATGCTGCTGTTGGCGGGCGGCAGGAAAAACGCCGCAAGCAAGTCGAACTGCCAGACCTCGGTGCCGCGCGCAGCAAGCTCGCGGGCGGCCTGCGCCTCGGCCGCTGCGAGCCCGCGCTCGGAAGCGAACCACAGCAGCAGTTCCTTGCCGTCGGCCGGATAGCGGGAATAGGCCAGGGTTTCGCCAGATGGCAGCGCGAGGCTCACCTCCTCCGCACGAACGGAAGCCAGCACCATCACGGCCAGGATGCAGGCAAACAGGAATCTCATGGCCGCCATTATCGTGGCAGGCGGGAAAAGGCGTAAGCGCACATTCGTACTTGCGCCCTTCAGCCGGCCGCCTCCCACAGCCCCGACTTGCCGCCCTCCTTCCGCAACAGCCGCACACCGTCGATCACCATGCCCCGGTCGACTGCCTTGCACATGTCATATATGGTCAGCAAACCCGCGGCCACCGCGGTCAGCGCTTCCATTTCGACGCCGGTCTTGCCGGTGGTTTCGGCCGTCACGGTGCAGCGGACGCAGCAATCCCCGGCATCCAGTTCGAAATCGGCGGTCAGCCGGGTCAGCGCAAGCGGGTGGCACAGGGGAATCAGTTCGGAGGTACGCTTGGCGGCCTGGATGGCCGCCACCCGCGCCACGCCCAGCACATCGCCCTTTTTCGCACTGCCCGCCGCAATCATCTGCAGCGTTGCCTGGCTCATGCGGATGACGCCTGCGGCCACAGCGCGCCGTGCCGTATCTTCCTTGGCGCCGATATCCACCATGATCGCGCGCCCCTGGTCGTCGAAATGGGTGAAGTCTCCGCTCATTGATAAACTCCATGCTGAACTCTTCGAGATTCGAGCCATCTTAGCATTGTGAAAAAAATCCCCAGCCTGCTGCTAGCCTTGCTCCTGGCCATGCCGCCCGGAATGGCCAGCAACCTGCCCGATCTGGGCGAGTCTTCCCGGCAGTTCCTTTCCGACAGGCAGGAACGCGACATCGCGCGCTCCATCATGCGCGACATATACGCCAGCCCCGCCTACCTCGCCGACCCCGAAACCGAGGCCTACCTCAACAACCTGGGCAGCCGTCTCGCCGCAGAAAGCACCGCCAGCACCCGCAGCCTGAGCTTTTTCGCCGTTCGCGAGCCCTCGATCAACGCCTTCGCCCTGCCCGGCGGCTACATCGGCGTACACACCGGCCTGATCCAGGCGGCAGAAAGCGAATCGGAACTGGCCGGCGTGTTGGCGCACGAAATCGCCCACATTTCGCAGGAGCACCTGTCGCGCATGATCGCCCAGCATGACCAGGGCTACCTGCCCACGCTCGCCGCCATCGCCGTTGCGGTGCTGGCGGCCCGTTCGAATGCACAGGTCGGCTCGGCCGCTCTCGCCACCAGCCAGGCCCTGAGCCTGCAGAACCAGCTCAACTTCACCCGCGAGCACGAACGCGAAGCGGACCGCATCGGCCTCGACATCCTGACCAGCGCCGATTTCGATCCGCGCGGCATGTCCGGGTTCTTCAACCGCCTGCAACGGGCCAACCGCCTGTACGACAACAACGCGCCGGAATACCTGCGCACCCACCCCATCAACAGCCAGCGCATCGCCGACATCGACAGCCGCGTGGAGCACATGCCCTACAGGCAGGTGCGCGACTCCAACGAATTCCATTTCGTGCGCGCCCGGCTCACGGCCATGGAAGGCACGCCCGAAGAAGCCGTGGCCCGCCTGCGCGACCAGGTGCAGAACAGGAAGACCCCGCTCGAAGCCGCCAGCCGCTACGGACTGGCCCTCGCTCTGGCCCGGCAGGACAAGCATGCCGAAGCCGAGAAGGAACTGGCGCCGGCGCTCAAGTCGGTCGATTCGCCCATGCTGCTAAATCTGCGCGCCGAACTCAGGGCCCGCGCGGGAGACTACAGGCAGGCGCTGGACTTGTACCGCTCGGGCATGGCGCGCTACCCTTTGCATCTTCCGCTGGTCTACGGCTATGGTGGCACGCTCATCCTGGCCGGCCAGGCGCAGCAGGCAGCCGACCTGGCTGCCGCACAGGCGGCCAGCCGGCCTGATGACGCAAGGCTCTGGCGGCTGCTGGCACAGGCCCGCGCAGCGCTCGGCCAGAAGCTTGCCAGCCACCGTGCGGAAGCCGAAGCGTTCGCCGTGCAAGGCAACCTGGCAGCCGCGCTGGAACAGATAAACCTCGGCCTCAAGGCGGGTGATGGCGACTTCTACGAACTTTCCGCTGCAGAAGCGCGGCGGCGTGAATGGCAGGAAACACTGACTGCGGAAAGCAGCAGGAAATAGGTGTCCGCAGCCCCTCGCCACGCCGGAAAACCGGCACCTGCATAGTATTAATTTACTTGCGCAAACGGCCGCAAAATACCGTCCGAACTATTGCACCTCGAAAGCAACCTGCTCTATGCTTGGCACATCCATAAAGGATGACCCGTCGCCTGATAGGGTTTCCGCACGATTTCCGGCGACGCGCTCGATACTTCATAAATAGCCAATACTTATACGGAGGAGGACTATGCGGATAATCAAGCTGCCAATGGCAGCAGGTATCGCCGGCATGATGGTAATGGCATCGAGCGCCCAGGCCCAGACTTCCCCGAAACAAGAGGAAACGGGCAAGGACATTGCTTTCAGCCTTGCCAAAGGCAATTGCCTGGCATGCCATGGCATGCCCACCCAGCCCGATGCCGAGTCCCCTGGCCTTTCCGGTCCGCCGCTCATCGCCATGAGCGCGCGTTACCCGGACAAGGCCAGACTGCGTGCCAAGATATGGGACGCTACCGCCTCCAGCCCGCACACCTCGATGCCGCCCTACGGCAAGCACAAGGTGCTGACGGAGCAGGAAATCGACAAGGTCACTGACTTTATTCACCGCCTCTAATTCAAGTAGGAGATATTGCATGAACGCTTTGCGCAGAAACGTCCTCAAAGGTGCCACCGGCGCCGGTGCGGTTGCCGTTGCGGTTGCCGCCGGCCTGATTACGCCCGCCCGTGTGCTCGCCGCCGCGCCCCGCGCCGCCTTCGACACCAAGGGCATGCCCGACACCCTGAAGGCCCTGGGAATTTCCTCTCCGGCCGATTCCAAGGACATCACCATCAAGGCGCCCGACATCGCCGAAAACGGTGCCGTGGTCCCCGTGGAAGTCACCAGCAGCATCGCCGGCACTTCCGCGATCACGATCCTGGCCGAAAAGAACAACACCCCGCTGGTTGCCGGCTTCGATTTCAAGGGCGGCGCCCAGGGCTTCATCTCCACCCGCATCAAGATGGCCAACACCTCGCTGGTGCGCGCTGTCGTGACCGCCGGCGGCAAGACCTACACCGCGGCCAAGGAAGTGAAAGTCACCATCGGCGGTTGCGGCGGCTAAGCTTCCCGCACGATCGATCGATACCTAATTGAGCAAAGGAAACGAAAATGGCTGAACCAATGAAAATCCGCGCCACCATGCAGGGCGACGTGGCCGATGTGAAAGTGCTGATGAACCATCCCATGGAAACCGGCCTGCGCAAGGACGCCAAGACCGGCCAGCTGGTCCCGGCGCACCATATCAACACCGTGACCGCCAAGGTCAACGGCAATGTCGTGCTTGAGGGCAGCATGGGCGGCGGCGTGTCCAAGAATCCCTTCCTGGGCTTCAAGGTCAAGGGCGCCAAATCCGGCGACACCGTCGAGGTGTCCTGGGAAGACAACAAGGGCGACAAGCGCACCGATACTGCCAAGATTGCCTGACCATCAGGCAGGGAACGGGAGGAGCTGGCGCCCCGTCCGTTCCCGTTGGCGGTAATTCGCAATTGATGATTGAGCGCCGCTGTTTGCAGTGTCGGGTTTTTCGAACAGCCAGGGGGATTTTGAGGTTGACCACACCAGATGCGGCACACGGATACACCAGACCAATATCAATTCAATACCGGTTCCGTCGACATGATTCTTTCATCGCTCTTCGCTGACTTCGCATCCCTTGACCGCCGCAGGCGGGCTTTCGGATGCCATAGAGGCGGCGTTGATTTTTCCATCCTTATCCTTTGCTAAAGGAGGCGTGTATGTTCAAAAAAGCCTTGCGTGCGTTGCCTATCGCGCTGGCTGTCGCGGCCATGGCCGGTCCCAGCATGGCCGAAGCGCCGGAGGACGTTCTTGACAAGCTGATCAAGAAAACCAACTCCCCGTATCTGACCCAGAGTCCCCAGAACATCATGATGATGCCGGACAACCCGGCGTGGCTGGTTGCCGAGGAAGGCGAAATCCTGTTCAAGACGCCGCGCGGCCCGAAGAACGCCTCGCTGGAAAAGTGTGATTTCGGCAAGGGCCCGGGCGTGCTGAAGGGCGCTCATGCCGAGTTGCCGCGCTATTTTGCCGACGCCGGCAAAGTCATGGACCTGGATAGCCGTCTTGTCTATTGCATGAAGACCCAGCAAGGCTTCACCGACAAGGACCCTGCGATCGCGAAGAAACACGGTTCGGACAGCGACATCATGAAGCTGCAAACCTACATCGCCAGCAAGTCCAGCGGCATGCCCTGGAATCCGCCGATGAAACACCCGATGGAGAAAGCCATGCGCGATGCCGGCGAGGTGATGTTCTACCGCCGCTCCGGCACCATGGATTTCAGCTGCGCGACCTGCCACACCCAGGACAACAAGCGCATTCGCGCCTCGGTGTTGCCCAACATCAACCGACCGGACGAGTGGACCAAGGCGATATCGTGGCCGGCCTACCGCACCACCCACGACCACGTCCGCAGCAGCCAGCACCGCGTTCTCGAATGCCTGTGGCAGATGCGCTACCCCAACATCAAGAACGGTTCCGATGCTTCGATTGCGCTGATTTCGTTCTGGACCGATGCCGCGCGCGGCACGCCGGCAATCGTGCCCGACCTGAAGCGCTGATCGCCGACACAAGAGGAGAGCCCTACAATGTTCAAGAAAACCTCCACTGCCGCGGCCGTTGCCGCCTCGACCACCCTACTCCTGGTCATCGGTGGCTGTTCCGCCACCAGCACCGGCAAGGCCGAAGCAGACAAGTCGAGCGTGGCCGCACCCAAGGCCAAGGCAGTCGATTACACCGCCATGAGCCCGAATGCCCTCGCCGAACATCTGATCTTCGAATCGGGCAGCTATGAACTCGACCAGCCTACCCAGGAGGGTACCACTGGCCGCGACCGCCTGACCCAGGACGAGATCCAGAAAACCTGTTCCCTCATGAAGGGCCAGGAGCTCAGCGACAAGAATCGGGAAAAGGTCATGGCGCTGGCCGCGGCCTCGATCAAGTATCCGGAAGGCGGCATCAAGCTCGGCGACTGGAAGAAAGGCCGCGAACTGGCCTGGTCTGGCTTCGGCTACCGCACCGCGCACAATCCGGACGTCCACAAGACGCGCGAAGCCGGCGGCAACTGCTACAACTGCCATCAGCTTGCCCCCGACCGCACCGGCGGCAATCTCGGCCCGAGCCTGACCGGCTATGGCAAGAATCGCGGCAGCAGCCCGGACATGCTGAAGTACACCTACGACGTGATCTACAACCCGCACGTCTACTTCGCCTGCACCAACATGCCGCGCATGGGCGCCAGCAATGTGCTGAACCAGCAGCAGATCGCCGACATCATGGCCTATCTGTTTGATCCCGAGTCGCCGGTCAACAAGTAAGCGTTTTCCGGCTACACGCGCAAGCACCGTGGGAAAAGCACCGGCGTCACTGCCGGTGTTTTTTTGTGCGCATCATCACGCGCCACATGCCGATGCACGTCTTTCCTGCGCGGGCTGTCACGCATGCGCCCCCCGAACCCGAGCAATTCGGGTGCCACTGCCGGCGTCGGAACCAAACGGCAGCCGAGACGCCAGCAAGGCTGTGGAGCGGTCACTTCGATATTCATACCCATAATCGAAGCGGGTAAGCTATAAGCCCGTATCATTGATTACGAATCACCTTACTTGACGTCATGTTTTCTGGAGGCGGCATGAAACCACCAATCGTGAAATCGCTGGCAGCGATGGCCAGCCTGGGCATCGCCCTCGGTGCGACCGGCGCCCAGGCATCCCCCGAACAGGACCGGCAGGATTTCATCAAGTACTACACGACCAAATATCCGAACATCAAGATCGAAGACTATGTCTACGGCACGCTCGCATTCGACACTGACAGCAAGGCCCGCGCCCAGTATGACGCGGTCATGCAATCCCCCCCCTACCAGGCCGTGCTGGAAAAGGGACGAAAAATGTGGGAAACGCCGCTGAAGAACGGCAAGACCTACGCCGACTGCCTGCCCAACGGCGGCAAGAACATTGCCGGCAACTACCCCTACTTCGACGACAGGGCCGGCCGGGTCGTGACCCTGGCTGACGCCATCAACGCCTGCCGCGTCGCCAGCGGCGAGGCTGCCTACAAATTGGGGGACGCCGCCACCATGGGCACACTGGCCGCCTACATGCGCAGCCTGTCCGACGGCATGCTGATGAACATCAAGGTTGATGGGCCGAGAGCCCTCGCCGCTTATGAAGACGGCAAGAAGACCTTCTTCAGACGTGCCGGCCAGCTCAACTTTTCCTGCGCCAGCTGCCACGTGCAGAATGCCGGCGTCAAGCTGCGCACCGAACTGATCTCCCCCGCAGTCGGCCAGGCCGTGCACTGGCCGGTGTTCCATGGCAGCGACAATCCGGTCGAGTTGCAGGCCCGCTATGCAAGCTGCTTCAAGACCATGCGTCACGTATCCGCGCCCATCGGCAGCGAAAAGCTGAACAATCTCGAATACTTCCACTCCTACCTGTCCAACGGCCTGCCGATGAAAGCCTCGGTTTTCCGCAAATAGCCACGCCCGGCGGCAAGCCTCGATGGCTGCTCCACCCGGGCTTTCCGGCTGAGACCGCATGGACCATAGCTACTATTTACCCGGCCATTCGCTCGACAGACAATTGCCATCCAGCTGACCTGAACCCCAGGAGAACACCCTCATGATGAACCGCCGCGAATTCCTGCAGATTCTTGCCGTCGCCGCCGCCTCCGGCATGGCCATCGACAGCAAGAAAGCCCTGGCAGGCGATCTGGACATGTACAACCTGCCGCGCTTCGGCAACGTATCGCTGATGCACATGACCGACTGTCATGCGCAACTGCTGCCCATCTATTTCCGCGAGCCCAACGTCAACATCGGCATCGGCGGCGCCAGCGGCAAGCCTCCGCATCTGGTCGGCGAACATCTGCTCAGACACTACGGCATCAAGCCGGGCACGCGCGAGGCCCATGCTTTCACCTATATCGATTTCGTGCAGGCCGCCCGCACCTACGGCAAGGTCGGCGGCTTCGCCCACCTGAAGACCCTGGTCGACCGCGTGCGCGCTTCGCGCCCCGGCTCGCTGCTGCTCGACGGCGGCGACACCTGGCAGGGCTCCGCCACTTCGCTGTGGACCAACGCCCAGGACATGGTCGACGCCTGCATCGCGCTCGGCGTTAACGTCATGACCGCGCACTGGGAAATGACCTTCGGCGCCGAGCGGGTCATGGAAATCGTCAACAGCGACTTCAAAAAGGCCGGCATCGATTTCGTCGCGCAGAACGTCATCACCGCCGACTTCGGCGACCAGGTGTTCAAGCCCTACGTCGTCAAGAACATCAACGGCGTCAACGTTGCCATCATCGGACAGGCCTTCCCTTATACGCCCATCGCCAATCCGCGTCATTTCGTGCCGGACTGGAGCTTCGGCATCCAGGACGAGAACATGCAGAAGTGGGTCAACGACGCCCGCGCCAAGGGCGCCCAGGTCGTGGTCGTGCTGTCGCACAACGGCATGGACGTCGACATCAAGATGGCCAGCCGCGTAACCGGCATCGACGCCATCTTCGGCGGCCACACCCACGACGGCGTGCCGCAGCCGGTGCAGGTCAAGAACGCCAAGGGCACGACCCTGGTCACCAACGCCGGCTCCAACGGCAAGTTCCTCGGCGTCATGGACTTCGACGTCAGGAACGGCAAGATCGCCGGCTGGAAGTACAAATTGCTGCCGATATTCTCCAATCTGCTGCCCGAGGATGCCAAGATGGCGGCGCTCATCAGGAATGTCCGCGCTCCCTACGAAAGCAAGCTCAACGAGAAGCTGGCGGTCACCGAGGATTTCCTCTATCGCCGCGGCAACTTCAACGGCACCTTCGACCAGGTCATCCTCGACGCGCTGATGAAGGTGAAAGGCGCCGATGTCGCCTTCTCGCCGGGATTCCGCTGGGGCACTTCCCTGCTGCCGGGCGACATCATCACCATGGACCGCGTGATGGACCAGACCGCCATCACCTACCCGGCCACCACGTTGAACAACATGACGGGCGAAACCATCAAGACCATCCTGGAGGATGTCTGCGACAACCTGTTCAACGTCGACCCCTACTACCAGCAAGGCGGCGACATGGTGCGCGTGGGCGGCATCCAGTACACGGTCAACCCCAATGCCAGGATCGGCAACCGCATTTCCAACATGATGCTGAACGGCAAGCCGGTCTCTCCGACCAAGACCTACAAGGTGGCGGGCTGGGCCTCGGTGGGCGAAAACGTCACCGGCACGCCGATCTGGGAAGTCGTCGCCGAATATCTGCGCGACATCAAGACCATCAAGCCGGTCAAGCTCAACCTGCCGAAGATCGTCGGCCTCGGCAAGAATCCGGGCCTGGCCTGATTCCTGTATTTCGTGACTACGCAAACGGGGCCTGCGGGCCCCGTTTTTTATTGGGCCGCCCTCACTTTGCCTTGGGCCGGCTGATAAAATGGCGGGATTACGCTATCCAGCTTCCCATCCATGACCAGCAACGAAATCCGCAAGCGCTTCCTGGACTTTTTCGCGTCCAAGGGCCACACCATCGTTCCCTCCAGCCCGCTGGTGCCGGGCAACGATCCCACCCTGCTGTTCACCAACGCCGGCATGGTGCAGTTCAAGGACGTATTCCTGGGGCAGGAATCGCGCTCCTACGTGCGTGCGGCATCCTCGCAGCGCTGCGTGCGCGCCGGCGGCAAGCACAACGACCTGGAAAACGTCGGCTACACCGCGCGCCACCACACCTTTTTCGAAATGCTGGGCAATTTCAGCTTCGGCGACTATTTCAAGCGCAATGCCATCGAGTACGCCTGGGAATTCCTCACCGGTGAACTGAAGCTCCCGGCGGACAAGCTCTGGGTCACGGTCTACCAGGACGACAACGAGGCCTACGACATCTGGGCCAACGAGATCGGCGTGCCCAGGGAACGCATTGTCAGAATTGGCGACAACAAGGGCGCCAAGTACGCCTCCGACAATTTCTGGCAGATGGGCGACACCGGCCCCTGCGGCCCCTGCACCGAGATCTTCTACGACCACGGCCCCGAAGTCGCCGGCGGCCCCCCGGGCTCGCCCGACGAGGACGGCGACCGCTACATCGAGATATGGAACAACGTGTTCATGCAGTTCAACCGCGATGAGGCCGGCGTGCTGCATCCGCTGCCCAAGCCATCGGTCGACACCGGCATGGGACTGGAGCGCATCTCCGCGGTCATGCAGCACGTGCATTCCAATTACGACATCGACCTGTTCCAGGCGCTGATCAAGGCAGCGGCGCGCGAAACCGGCTGTGCTGATCTGACGAGCCCGTCGCTGAAAGTCATCGCCGACCACATCCGCGCCTGTTCCTTCCTCATCGTCGACGGCGTCATCCCGGGCAATGAAGGCCGCGGCTACGTGCTGCGCCGCATCATCCGCCGCGCCCTGCGCCACGGCCACAAGCTCGGCCAGAACTTGCCTTTTTTCCACAAGCTGGTGGCCGATCTCGCCGCCGTGATGGGCGAAGCCTATCCGGAACTGAAACAGGCGCAGGCGCGCGTCACCGAGACGCTGCTGCAGGAAGAAATCCGTTTCGGCGAGACCCTCAGCCACGGCATGAGCCTGCTGGAACAGGCCCTGGCCGGCGGTGTCGGGACACTGGATGGCGAGACTGCCTTCCGCCTCTATGACACCTATGGCTTTCCGCTCGACCTCACCGCAGACGTCTGCCGTGAACGCAATGTGGCGGTGGACGAGGCCGGCTTTGACGCCGCCATGGAGCGCCAGCGGGAGCAGGCGCGCGCGGCAGGCAAGTTCAAGGCGCACGGCACCCTCGAATACAGCGGCCAGCCCACTACTTTTTACGGCTACGACAGCCTCAACGTGGACGACGCCGCCATCACCGCGATCTATGTCGACGGAGCCGAGGTGAAGCAGATCAGCGCCGGCCAGTCCGGCGTCATCGTGCTCGACAACACCCCCTTCTATGCCGAATCCGGCGGCCAGGTCGGCGACACCGGCCTCTTGCTGGCGAACGGTGCGCGCTTCGAAGTGACCGACACGCAGAAAATCCGTGCCGACGTGTTCGGCCATCAGGGCCGCCTCGTCGAAGGTGCGCTCAAAGTGGGCGACAAACTCGCCGCGCGTGTCGACGGCCTCACCCGCGTCCGCACCATGCGCAACCATTCCGCCACCCATCTCATGCACAAGGCCCTGCGCCAGGTGCTGGGCGAGCATGTGCAACAGAAAGGCTCGCTGGTCGATCCCGACAAGACCCGTTTCGACTTCTCCCACACCGGCCCCATGACGGCGGAACAGATCCGCGAGGTGGAAACCCTGGTCAATGCCGAGATTCTGCGGAATGAATCCACCCAGGCGCGCGTGCTGCCCCTGGACGAAGCGCGCAAGCTCGGCGCCATGATGCTGTTCGGCGAAAAGTACGGCGACAGCGTGCGCGTGCTCGACATCGGCTCCTCGCGCGAACTCTGCGGCGGCACGCACGTTGCGCGCACCGGCGACATCGGCCTGTTCAAGATCGTGATGGAAGGCGGCGTCGCTGCCGGCGTGCGTCGTGTGGAGGCCGTCACCGGCGACAATGCGCTCGCCTATCTGCAAAATCTCGACAGCCAGCTGCACGAGGCCGCGGCTGCGCTGAAGGCACAGCCGGCCGAACTGCCGCAAAAAATCGCCCAGGTACAGGACCAGGTGAAGGCGCTGGAAAAGGAGCTCTCGCGACTGAAAGCAAAGATGGCCGCCAGCCAGGGCGAGGATCTGGCCAGCCAGGCCGTCGCAGTGGGTGACATCAGGGTGCTGGCGGTGCAGATCGAGGGCGATGCTCAAGCCCTGCGCGAAACCGCCGATAAATTGAGAGACAGGCTCAAGCCCTGCGCCATCGTGCTGGGCTCAGTGGCAGACGGCAAGGTCAGCCTGGTGGCCATGGTCAGTTCTGACCTCACGTCAAGAATCAAGGCGGGCGAACTGGTCAACTTCGTCGCCGCCCAGGTCGGTGGCAAGGGCGGCGGACGCCCGGACATGGCCCAGGCCGGCGGCACGGAACCCGACAAGCTGGCTTCCGCGCTTGCCTCGGTGCGCGACTGGACGGCGAAAAAAGCCGGAAACTGAACAGGAATTCGACGCTTAACGGATCATGGCTGGAATCAAACAGGCTCTCTCGGAACGCTTTGCCCGCATGATGCGGCTGCGCAACCCGGACGACCCGCTGTCCTGCGTGCAGGCCACCACCCGCTGGGCCCAGAGCCTGCCCGTGGGCGATGCGCTGAAGGCGCAGAGCGAGATCCTGATCGAGGTCAAGCGCTTCAACGACGAGAACGCCCCGCATAACCGGGAGCGCCTGCTCATCCTGATGCTACTGGACGAGAAAGGTCAGCACACCCAGGCCATCCTCAGCCGCCAGTACCTGCGCAACCCGCGCATGTCGCGCACCGTGGAAAGCCAGCTGTGGCACACCATCTACCACCTCAACTGGGAAATCCTGCGCGCCTACCACAGCTACCTCATCGAGTTCGCGCGCAACCCGGCGAAATCGCACCTCAAGGCGATGATGCCCATCGTCACCCTGCGCGCGCTGCGCGGCTTCCGGCATGTGATCAAATGGCGCACCATCCGCTACCTCCACCCCGGCACCAAGACCTGGGCCAGGCTGCACCAGCTCTACCAGCTCGCCGAAACCCAGGGCTTCCACAAGACCCGCCTGCTGGCCTATCCCGATGACCCGCAGGAAAGCAGTTGCGAGGGCGAGTACCTGCATACCCTGATGCTGGAGCAGGCCAATTCCGGCTCGCTGTATCCGCGCCAGATCGACCTGATCGACACCTGGACTTCCGCCTGGCTGGGCATGCTCAAGCTGGAAAAGACCCTCGACCCGGAACGCCATGTGCTGACCGTGGACATGACCAAGGACCGCGGCGCAAAACGCGTACGCAACAACACGCCCGATTTGTCGACGCGCTACTGGTCCACGCATGAGCTGCTGGAGCGCATCAAGGGCATGCAGTCGGAGCTCCACGCCGGCACCGCCCCGGCGCGTTTGGGCCTGGGGGAATACGTCAGGGTTTCGGAAAGCCTGGAACTGCTCGACCACCTCACCCGCCAGTGGGCGCCGCTGACCGCGCGCGAACAGCGCCGCTCTCCGCGCAAACCCGTGAAGAAAATCGTCGAGATCGTGCATGGCCTGCCTTCGATCATCGCCCGGCTCGCCGAGGAACGCATCGACAGCGAGGCCGCCCCGCCAACAGAACAATTCGGCTTCGAAGAACACGAAAAACTGAGCGTCTACGGCTTCGTCACCAGCCGCACGCTCAATCGCGGCCCCTATGGCGAAACCGCCAGGAACCGGATGGCTGACATCGAGCGCTGGGTCATGGAAGATGAAAGCGAGTTCGGTTTCGGCGCCACCATCGAGGCGCGCGACAAGGACTGGCTGCGCATCGGCGCCCTGGTCGGGCTGCGCGCCGACAAATCCGCCGGCTGGTCGCTTGGCGTCATTCGCCGCCTGTCACGCATGAACGAGGCGGAGAGTTCCGTCGGTATCGAGATCGTCCCCGGCAAGCCCCTCGACATCCAGTTGTACGGCCTGCAGGCCTCCGCCTACACGGTCAACGGTCAGGCGGCGTACAACGCGAATGCCGCCATGCCCGGCCTGCTGTTCGACAACGAATATGCTCCCTCGATCGTGGTGGACCCCGCCTACTACCAGCGCAAGGGCATCATCGAATACCGCATGCGCCAGCAAACCCGGACCATCCAGATGGACGACCCGGTAGACCACGGCGAAGGCTGGATCCGGCTCGGCATCACGCCGCTGTCCTAAACGCCTGCGAGCACGCTGTCGAGCCAGTTCGAAAGATCGACAAGCTCCTGCTGGCAAATCGTGTGCGGCATCGCATACTCGTGCCAGTCCACCTTCAGCCCGCCGCCTTCCAGTGCCACGCACCCTGCCCTGCCCAGTGCGTGCGGCACCACCTCGTCCTGGCTGCCATGCGCCATGAACAGATGCAGGCCACGCAGGCCCTGTAGCGAAGGCAGGGCGCACTGCGGCAGGTAACCGGACAGCGCAGCGACGCCGACGAGCCCCGGCACGCCCAGGGCGGCCGCAGCCAGGCTGATCACCGCCCCCTGGGAAAAGCCCGCCAGCACCACCGGCAAGCCTGATTCCCCGCGCAATGCCTGCGCCAGTTCGATGACCTGACGGGCCGAAGCAAGCATGCCGTCGCCGTCTTCCTGCCAGCGCAAGTCCGGTGCAGCGATGTCGAACCACGCCCGCATGGCCATGCCGCGATTGATCTTCACCGGTCTCACCGGCGCATGCGGGAACACATGGCGCACATTGCGCGACGCCAGCATGTCGGCAGCCGGCTCCAGATCGTAGCCGTCGGCACCCAGCCCATGCAGCCACAGCATCAGGGCAACCGGGCGTTCCGGACAAGGCGGTTCGTGGTAATCGAGCATGGCAACTCCAGTGTAAGTACGGGCGAGTTTAGCCGATCCGCAAGGCCCGGAAACCCCGCTGCGAGCATGCTAGTATCTCGTCATGTCCGGGCACATTCTTCCTCCCCTGCTGGTCCCCCTGCTGAAGCGCCTGTCCGATGGCCGCTTCCATTCCGGCCAGGACATGGCCAGGCACTTCCAGGTGTCGCGCGCGACCATCTTCAACCTGCTGCAGTCCGCCGAACAGCATGGCGTACGGTTGCATGCCGTGCGCGGCCGCGGCTACCGGCTCGCTGAGCCGCTGTCCTGGCTGGACGCAGCCGCCCTGCAGGCCATGCTTGCCGCCTCGGCGCGGAATTTTGAGCTGAAAACTGTCGAGGCCACCCATTCGACCAATACCCTGCTCGCACAAGAAGCGCTCGCCGGCGCCCCCCATCGCACCGTGCTGTACGCCGATTACCAGCATGCCGGACGCGGGCGCCGCGGGCGCGAGTGGCAATCGCCCCTCGGCGGCGGCCTCGCCTTTTCCGTACTGTGGCGTTTCGAGCGCGGCATGGGCGAACTGTCGGGTTTGAGCATCGCCGTGGGGCTGGCGCTGGCGCGAGCATTGGCCGCCCATTGCCCCTTGCCCATCAGGCTGAAATGGCCCAACGACGTACTCGCCGGCTATCGCAAGCTCGCCGGCATCCTGGTCGAAGTCCAGGGCGAATTGTCCGGCCCTTCTTTCGCGGTCATCGGCATCGGCCTCAACGAGCACCTTCCCGCCAGGCACCGCCAGGAGATCGACCAGGCCGTGATCGACCTGGCCGAGATGGGGGTCAGGCTCAGCCGCGCGGAACTGCTTCACGCCATCCTGGCCGAGCTTGCCGACACCATGGCGACATTCGAGCAGCAGGGTATCGGCCCCATTCTCGCCGAATGGCCGCAATGGCATGCGCACGAAGGCCGCGCCGTGCAGTTGCGCACGCCTGACGGGCACCGCCATGCCGGCACCGCCAGCGGCCTCGACGAGGCCGGCAACCTGATGCTGACCCTGGCCAGCGGCGAATTGCGCAAGTTCAGCGCCGGCGAGGTCAGCCTGCGGCCGGCCACGGCGAAATGAGCGGTCCCATCCTGCTGGTCGACGTCGGTAACAGCCGAATCAAATGGGCTCTGGTGCAGCCGCCTCAGGAGTGGCTGGCCGAGGGAGCCTGTGCGCACGACGAAACCGCCAGGCTACTGGATGAGTGGGGACGTTTCCCGCAGCCGGCAAGCGTGGTTGCCTGCAACGTCGCCGGCGACGACCTGCAGCAACCGCTGTCGGCCTACTGGCAATCGCGCAAGGTGCCGCTGCACTGGGTGCAGGCAAGCGACCGTTCGCACGCCGGCGTCAGCAATCTCTACGAGCGTCCGCAACAACTCGGCAGCGATCGCTGGGCCGCCCTGATCGGCGCCTGGCAACGGGCGCGCAGCGCGTGCCTGGTGGTTTCCGCCGGGACTGCCGTCACCATCGACAGCCTGAACGAGCGGGGCGAATTCGTCGGCGGCATGATCCTGCCCGGCAGGCTGCTCATGCAGCAGAGCCTCGCCCGTGGCACCCATGCACTCAAGGATTTCGCCGGCAATCCAGTGGAATTCCCGCGCAACAGCGCCGATGCGGTGAGCAGCGGCATTGCCACGGCGCTGGCCTGCACCGTGCAGGCAGCCTACCAGCGTCTGACGGCAGCAGGCGCCACGCCGCCGACGTGCATCGTGACCGGCGGCGATGCTGAGTGGCTGTCCGGACAATTGCAATTTGGCGCTATCATCGCGCCCAGACTGATACTCGAAGGATTACTGATCATGGCTCAGGAGAACGCTGGCAAATGAAGTGGATCGCAGGCGCTTTGCTGCTGCTCAACCTGTTGGCAGGTGCGTATTCCTTCTGGTCGCAGAGCCAGTCAGGTGCGCAGGCCGTCGCCTATTCCCCCGTCAACGCCGAAAAAATCGTGCTGCTCTCCGCTCGCCTGGAAAACGGCGCAATGCCGGCTTCACCGCGCAGCGACGGCCAGGCATCGGGCGAGCCGATCTGCGTGGAGTGGCGCGGCCTCGGTGAAGCCGACCTCGAACGTGCCCGCCAGGCAATCAAGTCGCTGGCGGCGCAGCGCGTGCTGTCGGCAGAGGAACTGCCGGTCGACCGCATGTACTGGGTCATTTTCCCGCCCTTGCCGAGCGAGGCGGCGAGCCAGGTGAAACTCAAGGAGTTCATCGCGCTCAAGGTCAAGGATCCCTTCATCATCAAGGACGGCAACTGGAAGCACGGCATCTCGTTCGGGCTCTACTCCACCGAGGACACCGCGCGGCGTTACATGCGCGAACTGGAAGGGAAAGGCGTCTCCGGCCTGCGTCTGGAGACCAAGCCCAGGCAGGGAACCGCCTATTACTACCTGGTCAGGAGCGAGGATGCCGCCACCCTGCGCGATCTCGACGACATCCGTCAGTCGCTGCCGGCAACCACGCTGACGCGGGTAGCGTGCAAGAAATAAAAACGCGTCAAGGCACAGCCCGTCGATGACCGCCGGCTAGATGCCGAGATCGATCGCCAGGCCGGCGAATACCGCAAAGCCGAACCAGTTGTTGTGCAGGAATGCCTTGAAGCAGGCCGCACGATCGCGCCCACGAATCAGCCACAGGTGGTAAAGGGCAACCCCCGCAGCAGCCAGCAGGCCGCCGTAAAACGCGGCCCCCAACCCGGCCTGCCTGCCGACCTGATCGAGCAGGGCCAGCGTCGCCGCATAGCACAAGGCGATCGCGGCGATGTCGAAGCGGCCGAAGGTAATGGCCGAAGTGCGGATGCTGATCCTGAGGTCGTCCGGCCGGTCGACCATGGCATATTCCGTATCGTAGGCAATCGCCCAGAACACGTTCGCCAGCAGCAGCAGCCAGGCTTCCGCCGGCACCTCGCCGCGCACTGCCGCATAGGCCATGGGAATGCCGAACCCGAAGGCAATGCCGAGATAGGCCTGCGGAATCGCGAAGAAGCGCTTGGTGAACGGATAGCTTGCCGCCAGGAACAGGGCCGGGAATGACAACAGGATCACCAGCCGGTCGAGCGGCAGGATCAGCAGAAAGGAAACCAGCGCGAGCCCCGCCGCCAGCAGCAGGGCTTCGCGACGGCTCACCTCGCCGGTCGCCAGCGGCCGCTGGCTGGTGCGCTCGACATGGGCGTCGAAATCGCGGTCGGCATAATCGTTGACGGCGCAGCCGGCCGAGCGCATGAGCACCACGCCCACGCAGAATATCAGCAGGATGTGCAGCGGCGGCAAGCCGCCCGCGGCCAGCCACAGCCCCCACAGTGTCGGCCACAGCAGCAGCAGGATGCCGATGGGCTTGTCCAGGCGCAGCAGACGCAGGTAAGGGTGGGGCATGTCAGTTCCCCATCGCCAGCACGGCGGGCAGGAACACTTCCGTCACCATCAGCGGATGCCCCTGCAGGGTGAACAGCGAGCGCCTTGCCCACATCGATTTTCCGGCCAGGGGAATGCCCGCTCGCGCTGCCTGCCGGGCGAGCGCGTGACGCATGTCGATGCGGCGGTATTGCAGCCTGCCGCGAGTCACGCACGGGTCGCTGAACAGGGCCTCGCCCAGCGGGCGGGTGCCGAGGCGCGTCACCGCCGCCCATGGTCCGCGCAGCGCGCTCGCCGCCACCACGCTGTGCGCGAACACCACCGCGCGCCCGTTGCAATTCAGCACCACTTCGCGGACATAGGCCAGTTCGTCGCCCCCGAGCTGCAGGACGGGGCTTTCATCGCGGTTGGGGCGCATGAAACCGACGCGGACCGGGCGGACGGAAAACGCCTCGCAACGCTGCCTGAGCCTGAGCGTGAGCGAACCCTGATCGGCGAGCCAGCCGCGCAATTCACGCGGCAGAGAGAAAGGATGCGCAAGCCAGCCCTGTGCGGAAGTCTCCAGTTGCGAACGCAATGCGAATTGCCCGAGAAAAAACACACCCGCATTATCCCGGAAACCGCAGCAGGGCGCACCCGCAGGGCGGGCACGCGGGTTATTTCCGGCTGTCTGTCAGCAGCTTTCTGACGCTTTCGTAGTCCTGCATGCTGGCTGCCTCGAAGTTGGGGAAGCCGGTGCGCTTGAAGTAGCCGCCGGCCATGCCTGCATCCTTGTGCGCGGCCAGCAGCGCATCCCTGAGCCGGGCCTTGGTATCGGCAGGCAAGTCGCCGCGCACGGCGAAAGTCAGGTGCGGTGCGCCGGCCGACTGCAGCACCAGATTGAGGTTGTAGCCCTGCGCGCCCCAGGCGTTGTAGAGACCGGAATTGGCCACGCCGACGTCGATCATGCCCAGCTTCAGCGCGCTGATCACGTCATTGGCGTCATTGAAGACCATGACGTTGGAAAAATACTTGCGCGGGTCGACTTTCATTTCGCGCAGCTTGGCGAAGGCCAGCATGGTCATGAGTGAGTTCTCCTCGGGCATGCCGATGCGCTTGCCCTTCATGTCCTCGGGGAAGGCGACCGGTCCGTCGGCCATGCTCATGAAGGCCGCCGAAAGCAGGCCCGGAACCTTGGCCACCGGCTCGTAGCCGGCCAGGGAATTGGCCTCCACCACCATGGAAGGCGGGCCGAACATGAAGTGATAACGTTTTTGCTTGGCCCGCTCCATGTAGCGCTGATAGCTCTGCACCGGCTCGACCATTACCGTCTGACCCAGCTTGGCGCTCAGGTATTTGGACATGTCCTTGAACTCCAGCGAGATCATGCGCGGGCTCTTGCCGTAATCCTGCACGCCCAGTATCAGCTCGCCGGCAGCCATGGCGCCGCATGCCAGCAGGCCGCATGCGGAAAGAACGATGGCCCTGATGAATCCCGTGATTTTGTGCATGGCAGTACTCCGTTTGAATGATTGGCCCATGATTCCGGGCATTTCAACTGATACGGCCACGCCACACGTTCACTGAATAGGCGCTGGTAGGAAAGAACTAGCCGGCGGCAAGCTTCGACCTTGCTCCCAGCCAACGTTCGAGATGTGCCGCCACCTGTTCGGCATGCTGCTCGATAAGGCGCGGGCCCAGTTGGGCGGCGCGTTCGAGCAGGTCGCGATCGCGTTCCGGGTTGGCAAAGCGCAGCATTGGCACCCCGCTCTGACGGGCGCCCAGCAACTCGCCCGGGCCGCGCAGCAGCAGGTCCTGGCGCGCGATTTCGAACCCGTCGCTCGATTCGTAGATGACCCTGAGCCGGGTGCGCGCATCCTCCGACAGCGGATTCTGGAAAAACAGGATGCATACCGATTCGCGCGCGCCGCGCCCGACCCGCCCGCGCAACTGGTGCAACTGCGAAAGACCGAAACGCTCGGCATGTTCGATGATCATCAGCGAGGCATTGGGCACGTCGACGCCGACCTCGATGACGGTGGTGGAAACCAGCAGGTTGATCTGGTTCGCCTGGAACGCGGCCATTACCGCCTGCTTCTCGGCCGGCTTCATGCGCCCGTGCACCAGGCCGACGTTCAGTTCGGGCAACTGCGCCTGCAGCATGGCATGGGTGTCGAGCGCGGTCTGCAGATCGACCTTCTCCGACTCCTCGATCAGCGGGCATACCCAGTAGGCCTGGCCGCCTTCCAGGCAAACCGCGCGCACGCGCTGCAGCACCTCGTCGCGCCGCGTATCGGCGACCAGTTTGGTGGTGACCGGGCTGCGCCCGGGCGGCAGCTCGTTGATGGTCGACACGTCGAGGTCGGCGAAATAGCTCATGGCCAGCGTGCGCGGGATCGGCGTGGCCGAGAGCATCAACTGGTGCGGCTCGGCGCCCTTTTCACTCAGCGCGAGCCGCTGTTTCACGCCAAAGCGATGCTGCTCGTCGACGATGGCAAGGCCGAGGCTGTGGAACTGCACCCCCTTCTGGAACAGGGCGTGGGTGCCGACAGCCACCTGCGCTGCGCCGCTCTCGATGCGGGCAAGCGCCTGCTTCTTCTGGGCCGACGTCAGCGCAGAAGCCAGCCAGGCAAGCTCGATGCCGAGCGGTTCGAACCAGTTCCCGAGTTTCTGCAAGTGCTGTTCGGCGAGGATTTCGGTGGGCGCCATGATGGCAGCCTGCATGCCGCCCTCGATCGCCTGCAGGCAGGCCAGGGCGGCGATGACGGTCTTGCCGCTGCCGACATCGCCTTGCAGCAAACGGCGCATGGGGCGCGTGTCGGCGAGGTCGCGGCTGATCTCCCGCCAGGCTTGCGTCTGTGCCGCCGTCAGCTTGAAGGGCAGCCCGGTCAAGAGGGCGCGGGTAAGTTCGCCGGTCGGCGTGAGCGGCGGTGCACGCTTTTGCGCGCGTGCCTCGCGCGCCAGCCGCAGCGAGAACTGCTGGGCCAGCAGCTCGTCGAATGCCAGCCGCCGCAGGGCCGGGCTTTCGCCCGATTCCATGCTGGCCGGCGCCACACCGGGTTCCGGATAATGCAGGGCGCGCAAGGCCTCGGCGAAGCCCGGCATGTTCATGCCGGCATAGGTTTCCGCCGGCAGGGTTTCGGCGAGATCGGCCACTTGCATCGCCTTGTCGACCAGCTTGCGCAGGCCGGCCTGCGAGAGTCCTGCCGTGGTGGGATAGACCGGCGTGAGCCGCTCGGGCAATGGTGTGTCGGGCTGAATGGCCTGGCAGCGCGGATGCACCATTTCCAGCCCGAAAAATCCGCCGCGCGCTTCCCCGGCAATGCGCAACAGGCGTCCCGGCTTGAGCGACTGCACCTGGCTGGGATAGAAATTCAGGAAGCGGATGATCAACTGGCCGCTGTCGTCGGCCACGGTAGCCACCAGCTGGCGGCGCGGCCGGTACAACACCTCGGCCTCGATCACCTGGGCCTGTACCACCGCCGCCTGGCCGGGCAGCAAATCGCGTATCGCGGTGACGCGGGTTTCGTCTTCCCAGCGCAGCGGCAGATGCAGCGCCAGGTCGGCGTCGCCATGCAGCCCCAGTTTCTCCAGCCTGGTCTTGACCGCAGGCGAAACGGGGAAGGAAAAACTCACCGTTACAGAACGAGCACGCCGTCGGCCTCGACCAGTGCCCCGCGCGGCAGGCTGGCCACGCCCACCGCGGCGCGCGCTGGGTAGGGCTGCTGGAAGTACTGGCCCATGATCTCGTTGACCTTGGCAAAGTTGCCAAGGTCGGTCAGGAAGACATTCAGCTTGACGATGTCCGCCAGCGACCCGCCCGCCGCTTCGCACACCGCCGAGAGGTTCTTGAACACCTGGTGGATTTGCGCCTCGATGCCGTCGACCAGCTGCATGGAAGCGGGATCGAGCCCGATCTGCCCGGAAAGATAGACGGTGCCGTCGACCTTGACGGCCTGGGAATAGGTGCCGATGGCGGCAGGGGCGTTGGGGGTGGAGATGATGGTTTTCATGCCTGGCTTTCGAAAATACGCTGGCTTACTGGGACTGGGCGCGGCCTTCGCGCCGGCCTTTCATGCGGAATATCCGCACCACGTCCGGCAGCTGACGCAGGGCGCGCATGATGCGCGCAAGATGCATGCGATCCTCCACCTTCAGCGTGAAATAGAGCGCGGTGTAGGGGCTGCCGTCCTCTTCCTGCATGGCGACGTTGCCGATGTTGGAGCCCTGTTCGGAAATGGCGGCGGCAACGCGTGCCAGCACGCCGCGCTGGTTGGCCACCACGAGCTTGATCGACACGTCGAACAGGCTGCCCGACGCGGCCTGCCATTCGACATCCAGCCATTTCTCCGGGTCGGCACGGAAATTGTGGATGGCCGGGCAGTCATGGGTATGAATGATGAGGCCGCGGTCCTTGTGGATGAAGCCCAGGATCGGATCGCCAGGAATGGGATGGCAGCAGGCGGCCAGTTCCACCGGCACGCCTTCGGTGCCGCGGATGGTAACCGTCATCGGATGCGGCGTGCGCCCGGTTTCGTCGCCCATGAGGTGCAGCAGCTGGTGCGCCACCACCATGGCCGGCTTGCGGCCCAGGCCGATCTCGGCGTACAGCTCGTCGGCGGACTTGCTGTTGGTTTCGCGCAGCAGCTTCTGCAGCAGGATGGGCGAGGGAGCGGGCGCTTCCGGGTTGAGCGCCTTGAGGGCGTTCTCCAGCAGGCTCTGGCCGAGCTGGGCCGATTCCTCGGCCTTGGCGGTGCGCAGGAACTGGCGGATGTGCGAGCGTGCCTTGCCGGTGACGGCGAAATTGAGCCAGGCCGCATTGGGCGCGGCATTGGCGGCGGTGATGATCTCGACGTGGTCGCCGTTGCGCAATTCGGTCCTGAGCGGCATCAGCTCATGGTTGATCTTCACCGCCACGCAATGGTGGCCGACGTCGGTGTGCACGGCATAGGCGAAGTCCACCGCCGTCGCGCCTCTGGGCAGCGCCATGATCCTGCCCTTGGGCGTGAACACGTAGACGTCGTCGGGAAACAGGTCGACCTTGATGTGCTCGAGGAATTCGGGCGAATCCTTGTTGTCGGCCTGGATGTCCAGCAGCGACTGCAGCCAGCGGTGGGTACGCTGCTGCACATCCGACAGCGCGGCGTCCGAACTCTTGTACATCCAGTGCGAGGCCACGCCGGTTTCGGCGAAGCGGTGCATGTCCTGGGTGCGAATCTGGATTTCAATCGGCGTGCCCTGCGGTCCGAACAGGATGGAGTGCAGCGACTGATAGCCGTTGGCCTTGGGAATGGCGATGTAATCCTTGAACTTGCCCGGGATCGGCTTGTACAGGCCGTGCAGCACGCCGAGCGCGAGGTAGCAGGAAGGGACATCCTTCACCACCACGCGGAAGCCGTAGATGTCGAATACCTCGGTAAAGCCGAGGTTCTTTTCCTGCATCTTCTTGTAGATGCTGTAGAGATGCTTCTCGCGCCCGGTGACGGTGGCATCCACGCCGGCCTGATCGAGTTTTTCCTGGATGGTTTCGCGGATCTTCTCCACCAGCTCGCGGCGATTGCCGCGCTCCGCCCTCACTGCCTTCATCACCACGCGGTGGCGCGTCGGGTAGAGGTAGCGGAAACCGAGATCGTCGAGTTCCTGGTAGACGGCATGCAGGCCCAGACGGTTGGCGATGGGCGCGTAGATTTCCAGGGTTTCGGCGGCGATGCGCTTGCGCTTTTCCGCCGACAGGTCGCCCAGCGTACGCATGTTGTGCAGGCGGTCGGCGAGCTTGATCAGTATGACGCGCACGTCACGCGCCATCGCCAGCAGCATCTTGCGGAAGTTTTCTGCCTGGGCATGCTCCTCGTTGGCAAAAGACAGCTTGTCCAGCTTGGACACGCCCTCGACCAGATGCGCGACCGCCTTGCCGAAACGCGCCTGAATGTCCTCGGTGGTGGCAGCGGTATCCTCCACCACGTCATGCAGCAGGGCCGCCGCCAGCGCCTGGGCATCGAGATGCCAGCCGGACAGGATGCCGGCTACGGCAAGCGGATGGGAAATATAGGGCTCGCCGCTTTTGCGGAACTGCCCGGCATGCGCATCGCGGCTGACGTAGAAGGCGTCCCGCACCAGCTCGATATCGGCCGGCGGAAGATAGACAAGCTGCGGGGCGAGTGCAGAAAAATCAGCCGACGCATGGGCGCCGGCTGAATCATGTTGCGTGCGGATCGGCGGAGGACTAGGCCTTGCCCCGGTTGAGGATTTCAAGTCCCACCTTGCCGGCTGCAATTTCGCGCAATGCCGTTACGATCGGCTTGTCGCGGCTGTCCACCATGGGCTGCGAGCCCTGGGCCAGCTGGCGCGCGCGATAAGTCGCCGCCAGCGTCAGTTCAAAACGGTTGCCGATTCTTGCCATGCAGTCATCTACGGTAATGCGTGCCACGTTCAACTCCCCGGTTCATCCCTGGCTGAAGCGTTCGAACAGCGGCGCGAGCCTTTGCGCCTGGCGTTTGGTGACGAGGCGCGAAGCCCTCACCACTGCCAGAAAATCCAGCAGGGCTTGGTCAAAGTCATCATTGACAATTATATATTCGAACTCGGCGGCATGGCTGATATCGTCGCGCGCCGCCGCCATGCGCTTTTCGATGACATCCGCGCTGTCCTGGCCGCGATTGGAAAGCCGCTCGCGCAAGGCTTCGATCGAGGGCGGCAGGATGAACAGGGTCACTGCCTCGGGAAAATGCTTCTTGACCTGGGCCGCCCCCTGCCAGTCGATTTCCAGCAGGATGTCGCGGCCGGCGGCGATTTCGCCCGATATCCAGGCCTGCGAAGTGCCGTAGTAGTTGCCGTAGACCTCGGCGCTTTCCAGGAACTCGCCGCGCGCGGCCATCTGCCGGAATTCCTCCACGCTGACGAAATGGTAGTCGACGCCATGGGTTTCGCCGGGGCGCGGCCCCCGCGTGGTGTAGGACACCGACAACCGGATGGCCGCATCCTTCTGCAGCAGCGCCTTGACCAGGCTGGTTTTGCCTGCGCCCGACGGCGCGGCCACGACGTACAAG